>Ga0222647_1000187_pt1 | contig 33768 bp, 30 predicted proteins | sample AntAcemetagen333_FD_179864 | JGI IMG/M metagenome (GOLD analysis project Ga0222647, IMG submission 179864) | Saline water microbial communities from Ace Lake, Antarctica - #333 | ecosystem: Environmental > Aquatic > Non-marine Saline and Alkaline > Saline | place: Antarctica: Ace Lake...
AACTAAAACTCTGAAAAAATATGCTCCAGTTAGCGCAAAATGAACATTTCAACGCCTTTCTGAAAACTACCCCCCTTTTGAACCATCAATGATACATCACCTAGGGAGGTACGGGGAAATTTCCAAACACTCATTTCTAAGCCGATTAATTTCCAAAAACGAAATTTTGTCGGACGCCAGTAGTTTTAAATCAAAATAAACTCAGATTTAAAATTTTGAAAATCTTTCGCAATCGATTGTTTGGAGGATATGAAAACATTTTATACGTTTAAATTGTATTACTAAAAAAATATATACAATAGGTTTAATAGGTTTGAGAAAGGAAAAGGCCAGGATTATATCCAGGCCTTTTTTGTTTTTTACTCGTAGCTGATTTACTTGATCATATAATTTGATGAATATGAAAATTTTTAAATTGAATTTTTCGGTGCTCTTGGTGCTATTGATTGGAATAGGCTGTACTTCTAATAGTTCGGATGAAACCGACGTTAAGGCAAGTTTTAAAGTCGATAAAGAGTTTGAGTTGGAGATGATGACTCAGCTCGACTTAATTTTAGATCAAAAGAAAGATTGGTATAAGCATTGGAGCAGCATGATCGGATCTTTTGATGCATCTAATTTCAAAATGGTTTTAACAGATTCGATTGATTCTCAAGAAATGCCAGAAAGAAATCCAATCCTACAAGATGACCCACTTTTCGCTTACCAGTTTGTCCATCCTGCAGCAAACGGCACTATAGATATTTACAGCTACAAAATAGAATCTCAGGATGCTATCGACACTCCATTTTTGAATCCAGACTCAGAAGTTATTTGGTATCGAGCAGATGGGATGAAAGAGCGATTGCTATTTATGGGGCCCTCCGGCATGTTTGAAGAAGGAAAGTGGATCAATGAAAATGAATTTGTGGTTTTGGGATATTTTCAAGAAGAGTCAGGGTTTCGTCCAATGGTATGGTTTATAGATGTAAGTCAACATCGGATCTGGCAATTCAATCTTTCTACAACCGCAAAGACCTACGAGCAGGATTCTTATCTTGATCAAAAGATCAAGCAAATAGCTTTCAATTAAAATGGATTTCGAGCAAGCGATTATTTTTTTAACGAATGGTCTTAAAAAACCACTTCCTGGTCAACCTGCGCAGAAAACTATGTCTCCACTTCCTATTGATCCGAGGAGATTCAACTTCAATTTTTCTGAAAGTCCTAAAAGAGGGGCCGTTCTAATTCTTATTTACCCTGATGCAGATGAAGCTTTTTTTCCATTGATCAAGCGGCCTGTATATGCTGGGGTTCATAGTGGACAGATTGCTTTTCCGGGAGGAAAGATGGAGCTCGACGATAAGGATATTTCACATACCGCCGTAAGAGAAGCTTGGGAAGAAGTAGGCGTTTTACCGAAGGATGTTAGGTTTCTTGGTCAGATTTCTGACTTATTTATTCCAGCGAGTAATTTTCTAGTCAGTCCCATTATTGGATATACTGAACGAAAACCAGATTTTATACCAGAAGTCAAAGAGGTCGATCGGATTATTGAAACTCCTCTCAAACAGCTACTGAATCTTGAGACAAGAAAACAAAAAATACTAGAAATAGGAGGGCAGTTCAAATTGAACACCCCGTATTTTGATATATCGAATGAAGTAGTATGGGGAGCTACTGCAATGATTTTAGAAGAGTTTATTCAAGTTCTCGAAAATGGAAGAAATTAGTTTTTTTGGGGAAATTGACCTTTTGTTGGTAATGTTGCATGAACCTTTAAAAGTCTATGGAAGAAAGTCCCTTACTTACAAATGATGCGGTAGTTTTTGGTTTGCTGATGGCCACATTGGCTTTGATTTTTTCAACCTCAGCAAGCAATCATCCCTTTTGGAAGAAATTTTACTCGGTTGTCCCTACGGTATTACTTTGCTACTTCATCCCAGCTTTATTCAATTCTTTTGGATGGATTTCTGGAGACAGCTCTAAACTTTATGGCGTAGCCAGCAGGTACCTGCTACCTGCATCCTTGGTTTTATTCACGATTAGTATTGATGTCAAGGGGATTTTGAAGCTCGGTCCTAAAGCGCTCACCATGTTTCTGGCAGGCTCATTTGGAATTATGATAGGGGGACCAGTGGCCTTGTTTACAGTGGGCTATTTCTATCCCGAGCTTTTGGGTGGAAATGGACCTGATGAAATATGGAGAGGTTTGTCTACTGTAGCTGGCTCGTGGATTGGAGGTGGGGCTAATCAAACGGCTATGCTCAAAGTTTTTGAGCCTAGTGCCACCTTATTCAGTCAAATGATTGCTGTGGATGTATTGGTCGCAAATCTTTGGACGGCAGTCTTACTTTACTGGGCAGCAAAACCAGAAAAAATTGATCGGTTTTTCAATGCTGACAGTTCTGCGATTTATGAATTACGAGACAAAATCGCTGATTTTAGAAAGGGAATTATGAAAATCCCAAACTTATCTGATACTATGCTTATTCTTGGTGTAGGTTTTGGAGTCACTGGGTTGGCAACTTTTTTAGCAGATATCCTTGCTCCATATATTGATGTCAATTATCCTGAGCTTGAACAATACTCTCTTAATTCGTCGTTCTTATGGATCGTCGTGATTGCTACTACCATTGGATTGGCACTATCGTTTACCAGAGTGCGTAATTTGGAAGGAGCCGGTGCATCCAGGTTAGGTAGCGTACTCCTCTATGTATTGGTAGCAACTATTGGGATGCAAATGGATTTGGGTGCAGTATTCGATAGTCCTGTTTTATTCTTGGTAGGGATTGTCTGGATGATCGTACACATTTTGGTTATGTTGATTGTGGCCTTTATTATCAAAGCACCGTTCTTCTATGTAGCCGTTGGATCTCAGGCAAACGTGGGAGGAGCGGCCTCGGCCCCCATAGTTGCATCTGCTTTTGACTCTTCTTTGGCACCTGTGGGAGTCTTACTTGCGGTGCTGGGATATGCTGTAGGGACTTATGGGGCTTACATCTGCGGATTAATGATGCAAAATGTATCAGGAATGTAATGCAGATAAAAAGAGAGTTGATTTTTGTATGTACTGGGTCTGAGTGTAAAAAATCGGGAGCTAAAAACCTTTGTAAAGAATTAAAAGATGCGATCAATCAAGTGCCTTTGAAAGGGCAGTGTAAACTGATCAAAACTAAATGTATGGATATGTGCAAATCTGCACCTATGGCGATTGTAACGGATCAGTATTGTAAGAATACAAATTCCTCAAAAGTTTTGAAATTACTAAAAAAGCCCTGAATATCAGGGATTTTTAGATTTACAATTTTGTAATTTTAACAGCTGTGCCACTCGCAGTGACCATAAGCATCCCATCTCGAATTGTCTCATAGTCTAAGTCTATGCCAATAATTGCATTGGCTCCAAAAGACTTTGCGTGCATCTCCATTTCTGACATTGAAGTGGATTTTGCTTCCCGAAGCACACGCTCATAGGACGAAGATCTCCCGCCAACTATGTCAGTGATACTCGCAAAAAAGTCCTTAAATATGTTTGCTCCGATAATTGTCTCGCCCGATACTATGCCTAAATAGTCGTCGACTCGATATCCTTCTAAATTATTTGTAGTAGTTACGATCATTTTTTTTGTTTGTTAATTTTAACCTTCCTGATCTAACACGGACAATTAGACTGTTTTGTTAAGTTATTTAATCAACTATAATTAAAACAATACAGAATTTTGTAATTAATGATCAAAAAATCTTTGAAGTTAGATGGAGTTGTTACAACTTTAGTTTCCTATTTAAAAGCATGATTTGCTTTAATTTAGATGAGGGTATACTATGGGAGAACTAAATCAGTTTGATATTTCAAATTTCTTCGATGAGTTACAGGAACCGCTGTTCCTTATTGATTACGAAGATATTATCTTTTTCAATACCTATTTTTTAGAAAACTTTGAAAAAGAGTCGGATTTATGGAGAAATTTTTTCTCAAATGAAAAAGTCGTTGAGTGCCTTGATATTTTTTTTGAAAATGGCGAAAGACCACAGGTCCAATTTATTAAATCAATCAAAGATAAATTAGGTGAGAATCATCAGTATGAATGGTGCTTTGTCAATCTGCCTTCTAGCTACACCCAACGATTTTTAATTGTAAAAGGGAGGAAAATTAAGTTTTTGACAGAAAGAACTGAACCGAATTTTTTGATAGATGCTGGGCTTAATCTTGGAGATGAGTTGAAATACATGCAAAGTATTTTGAACAACAGTCATGATCTAATCGCTATTTTGGATGGGGAAGGGTATTACAAATTTATAAGTCCTTCAGTTATAGATAAATTAGGATTTCAAGTAGAATTAATAGTTGGGAAAAATTACAAGGATTTTATTGATAACGGGATTATTCAGTTGGTTAAAGGTGATTTTACAAGCCTTTTTGAGTCAAATAATGAAGTAAACATCGATTTTTGGATCAATAAGCCCGATGGGACCCGGATTTATCTGGAAAGTTTCGGTAAAAACCTGCTCAATCATCCGCAGATCCAGGGGATTATTTTCAGTGCCAGAGATATTACCGAATACGTACAAACTGACCTATCGCTTAAACGTCGATTTGAAATAGAAAACTTGATCAATCAAGTCTCTGGACTTTTGATCAACGCTCCAATATTGAATATTGAAATAATTTTTAAGCAATTATTGGAACGTCTTGGAGCCTTCCTAAATGCCTCTAAATCTCAGATTTATTTATTCAACAAGGACACAAAAAACTATGATTTACTGTCAAACTGGATCTCTGAAGACTCGGAAGTCAACATGGATATCGATTTTCAGATTCTTGGAAAGGCTAAAGAATCTGTAAAGGATTTGGCAATTGGAAAAGTAAAACTTCTGGTTGAAGAAGAAAAGTCATTTATTTTTATCCCGATGATTTTGGGATCAAAACTATTTGGGATCATCGCGCTCCAAACCGAAAGTCAGCAGCTTAAAGAAAAGGAACTTCAAATATTCAGACAGCTGGGGGATATTTTGGCAGGAGCTTATCGTGGTAGCCAACTGTCAAAAAAAATTGAGCGGAACGAACACTTGCTGGCTAGTACCGAAATCTTAGCTAAATCAGGATCTTGGAGATACAGCACTACCAAAAAAATGTTTTTCATTTCCGGAGGTTTATCTAATCTATTGGGATTGGGGGATTTACCGGCCATTCAAGAATATACTGTACTGATCAAAAAGATCGAACAAGTAACGAGAAATATTTTTGTCCAAAATTTGAAAAAGGCAATTGAAACCCAATCAAATTCTTCAGGTGAATTCATCATCCTCGACCAAGAGCGGCATCCAACTCACGTTAGTTATGAGATCGAAGCAAGAAAAGACTTTCTGAATCAAGGATTGGAAGTTTTTGGGTTCTGTACTGACATTACGCATAAGCGGGCTGCAGATGATTATCTCAAACTTCAATCTCAGATCCTGGCTCAAGTTACCGATCCAATACTAGTTACAGATAATGACTTAAACGTTATCTATTTAAACCAAGCCGCTATACAACTTTGCTGCCCTGAGAATGCGACGGATTTCAAAGGTCCATTTGAAAATCTGATAAAGGTGAAATTCCAAAATGGGGAAAATCTTAAATTAATGACACAATCAATAGCGATCGGTCAAAGCGTAAACAAAGAAGTAACGATAAAAACTAAACATACGGTATCTAGCCCTTTTGAAATTTCATTTCAACCACTCACTTCCGGATCAGGAGAGCGGATCGGTTACTCTTTTATTTTGAGAGATCTTACTGAAAAACTTGAAAGTCAGAAGCTTGAAAAACGGATTAAATTAATTATTGAAAATAGTCCAACAGTACTTTTTAGAATAAGCCCTTCTCAAAATTATAGAATCAAGTATATCTCTGATAATATCAGCCAGTTTGGTTTTTCAGCGAATGAATTAATTAAAAACAAGGTTTCATTTTTTGAATTACTCCACCAAGAAGATGTGGATAGAATCAAAAATGCTGTTGACACATCAAGTGCTTCTCAAGGGGTATACTCTTTTTCAGGAGAATATCGAGTTAAAAACAAGAATGGATCTTATGCTTGGGTTGAAGATAAAACACGTGATGTGCTTGATGCCTCAGGTAAAATAACCTTCCGTGAAGGTTTATTTCAAGACATTACTGATCGGAAAAATCTAGAGATTTTCAATCAAGAGCGGGATAAAAAATATCGGGTGCTTGCCTCAAATATTCCGGGAACTAATGTTTTTCTCCTAGATAAATCTCGTCGGTACCTTCTGGCAGAAGGTACTAATTTTGAAATGTGGAAGCTCAGTCGGGAATCTTTTGAGGGTAAATTGCTAAGTGAAATTACCATCAGCGATCCAGATGAGCTCAACTTATTATTAGATCGTGTATATGAAAACAGAGAAATCATGGAAGCGGAGTTCTTTTTCATGGGCAGGTGTTACCACAGAACAATCATACCAATCATTGAAAAGGATATCGTAGAATTTGCTCTGGCAATTATTCGTGATGTCCATGAAGAGCATGAAGCCAAATCAAACCTCCTACAATCAGAAGAAAAATATAGAACGCTTGTAGAAGAATCTACAGAAATTATTTTTTCGTTGACGGAAACTTTTGATTTGTATTATGTTTCTCCTAACGTTTCGCAATTTCTTGGCTACACCGCTGAAGAGGTATTGGGACATAGTATTTCTGAATACATTCATTCTGATGATCTTAAAGTATTTCAGTTGATGGTATCTTCAACCAGTGATTTCTTAGCAGAAAATCAATTTCTGGAATTTAGACTTCGTCATAAGAACGGCGGGTATAAAGTATTCAATTCCAATGGAAGAATGGTTGAGTCAAAACAAGATTCAAAGCGATATTATAATGGGATTGCCAGAGATATATCAAGACTTAAGGAGGTACAATTAGATCTTTTGATGGCCAAGGAGCGTGCTGAGCAAGCCTCTGTTGCAAAATCTCAATTTCTCTCTGTAATGAGTCATGAGATTAGAACCCCAATGAATGCAGTTATTGGTCTTTCACATTTTCTAATTGAAGAGAATCCTCGTCCCGATCAATTAGAAAATTTGCGGACATTGCAATTTTCCGCAGAGAATTTAATGAGTTTAATCAACGATATTCTTGACTACAACAAGATTGATTCCGGTAAACTTGAACTGGAATCAGTGCCTTTTGATTTGAGGAATTTGATCAATAGAACCGTACACTCACACAGTTTTCAGGCTAATGAGAAAGTTTTGAAAATAAGTGTAGAAATTGATAGTGGAATACCAAATCAATTAATCGGAGATTTAGTCCGAATCGGTCAGATTGTAAATAACTTGGTCTCTAATGCTATTAAATTTACCGAGAGCGGATTTATAAGGATAATTCTTCAGCTTGAAAAAACAGAAGGTCCGTTTTGCTTTATTCATTTTGCATTTGAGGATAGTGGAATAGGAATCCCTAAGCAAAAATTGGAGAGCATCTTTGAAGCATTTACCCAAGCATCCTCTGCCACTACACGAAAATATGGAGGAACTGGCCTAGGACTTGCGATAGTCAAAAGATTGGTTGAAATTCATGGTGGAAAAATAATTGTAAGTTCTATACCAAATGAAGGAAGTTCTTTTAGATTTAGTTTAAAATTTCAATTCGTGGAAGAGGCTCAAAATTCTTATACCTGTGAAACCGTTAATCTGTCTAAACCACTTGAGAAAGCATCCATCTTGGTTGCTGAGGATAATACGATCAACCAAATCCTAATCAAAAAATTTCTCACTAAGTGGAATGTTGGAAAACTTACCATAGCTTCTGATGGACAGGAAGCATTGGATGAATTTGAAAAAGAAAACTATTCATTGGTAATATTAGATCTTCAAATGCCTGTTTTAGATGGTTTTTCTGTAGCAAGATCAATTCGAAAAAATCCTGATTTGATGAAAAGAAATACTCCGATTTTAGTTTTGACAGCTTCTTCATTACGAGAAATCAAAGGTGAAATGGAGGAGGTTGGTATCAATGATTTTGTACCCAAACCATTTACCCCTGAAGGACTCTATCAGAAATTAATCCAATACCTCTAGAAAAAATATTCTTAATTCCTCGATTTAGCAGTAATTTTGAATCACTGGATGGACAAATCTAGAATACTTCAAACTTATTTACTTGATGCGGTTTTTTACTCGATTAATTTTTACCGGAATCTTATTTTTGATTTTCACCATCGCGTCGGCTCAGCGTCTCATCACCAATCGATCGAGTTTCTACCTAACGACTGGTGTTTCGGGGGCTAAGCTTAATCAATTTGATCAATTACTTGCTGATCGTGGACTGTCAGGATTGAGAAATCGTTATCGAACTTATGGAATAGGATATCAAGCTCGGGTCAACGATTTTGTTCTTGGATTAGAATTATACCATAACCAAGGAAGGCAAAGCACTTTTGATGCGTATCAGCTTAGCTACCGGACTTCTAGGGCCTTATTGAACATTGGCTATTCATTTACAGAAGAATCTCGATTTCAACTAATTCACTATATGTCGTTGGGAGTTGGTTTTCTGAATTTTCAAATGCTTCCGATAGACAGTCCGAATAATCTTCAATCCTTTTTGGTTCAACCCCAAAATGGATTTATTCTAAGAGCGCATGATATCCAAAAAGGCACTCAGTACTTTGGGAATTTTCTGACTGAGATCGGCTTTCAGCTTAGCTTTGATTTTGACCTTCTGGGAAGACCGGAAGCAATTCAGGTCATCAGTAAATTAGGTTATTCCTTTAGTCCATTTGAGGGTAAGTGGAATATAGCCGGCATTTCTTTTGACAATACTCAAAGTGGCGCTTTTTTTAGAATAGGGGCTGGGCTTACACTTCCTGATCGGAATTTTTTATATAAGGATGCAGGCATTGGGATATATTTGATCAAAGGGGTTCATTTCACGGATGCGACCAGACTTAATGAACAACTAACTGAAGCCGGTTATGAGCCACTTTCTGGAACGCCATCCAACTTGGGACTCCGAATACTTGGTAATACTGAAAAATTGCTTTACGGAATTGAAATTTATAACCTAGCCCTTTCCGGAAATGCCAATTCTACTATGGATCAAAGTTTAAATAGCCTTAGAATCTATGCAAACGGGGGCTATAAGTTTTTCCAGTTTAAAAACTTTGGAATAGGCGCTTTGACCGGACTTGGATTTGGAAATATTCGGTACGCACTTAATTCCAAAGTAAAACCCGATTTTCCAGAGATTTTTGAGCAAAGAAATTTTGATGGGTATCTGAAAAATTCAGGCTTGATGATCAAGCCTGAGATTTTTGCTGAGTATATTCTTCCAGTCACCAGTCGTAATCTTTTTAATTTAATTTTTTCTGCATCTGCCGGATATGAAATGCCAATTGGGAATTACCGCTTGGGGGAATTTGACATGGTTGATTTTATGGCTGGGCCTTACCTGTCTTTTGGGATTGGAATTAGACCGTAGCTTACAGAATTTTTAAGAAATTTAAAAAAAATCATCTTTAAATTTAATGATATGACTGTTTTATTAGAAAAATACTATTAACTTGATTTTGCTTATCGAGAAAGACCGAGGGAAGGGCCCTGTGACGTCTTAGCAACCTGTAATTAAGGTGCTAACTCCCATTCCGATTTATCGGGAAAAGATGAGCGGAAAAAGTATTTTACTTTTATCCGTGTTTTGCTCGATAAGCTTTTTGAATAAAAGTATTATGCAAAACAAAACGGAACTCCTTTTTTATCAACTTTCTAAAAAAATTCTCATTCTTGATGGTGCCATGGGTACCATGATTCAGCGGTATAAGCTTGAGGAAAAAGATTTTAGAACTCCAGAATTGAAAGATCATCCCAAGCCATTAAAGGGAAACAATGATCTACTCTCGCTAAGTCGCCCGGATATCATCAAGGATATTCATCGGGAATACCTCAAAGCAGGTGCAGATATCATTGAGACCAACACTTTTTCGAGTACTACCATCGCACAGGAAGATTACAAGCTCAGCCATTTGGCCTACGCGATCAACTTTGAGTCTACCAAGATAGCTCGAGAGGTGGCAGAGGAATTCACTTTGAAAAATCCGAATCAACCTCGATTTGTTGCCGGAGCTGTTGGGCCGACTAATCGAACGGCTTCACTTTCACCCGATGTGAATGACCCCGGCTATCGAGCGGTTACCTTCGATCAGCTTGCAGAGGCATACGGTGAGCAAGTGAATGGGCTTTTGGATGGAGGATCTGATATTATTTTGGTGGAGACAATTTTCGATACGCTCAATGCCAAAGCAGCGCTTTATGCGATTCAGGAAGTATATGAGAAAAGAGGAATTCCGTTGGATCCACGAGAAGGTGGAATACCAATTATGATTTCAGGTACGATCACAGATGCTTCAGGAAGAACTCTATCCGGACAAACTACAGAAGCATTTTTAATTTCAGTGTCTCACGTTCCGCTGCTTTCTGTTGGATTGAATTGTGCGTTGGGAGCCAAGGAATTGCGGCCTTATTTAAAAGTGTTAGCGCAACAGGCACCGTTTTTTGTCAGTGCTTATCCCAATGCCGGATTGCCGAATGAATTTGGACAATATGATCAGGGGGCGAATGAAATGGCAGATCAAGTTCGGGACTTTCTCAAGGAAGGAATGCTGAATATTTTGGGTGGATGTTGCGGGACTACTCCCGAGCATATCGCTGCATTAGCGGAGATGGCCGCTGGTTTCAAGCCACGAAGAATAGAAAATGAAGTTGAAGAATTATTGAACTGAGATGTTGGACACTAGAAACTTTCTAAAATTATCAGGCTTGGAGCCTTTAATTTTTACCCCGGAGCTGAATTTTGTAAATATTGGCGAGCGCACCAATATCACTGGCTCAAAGAAATTTGCTAGGTTGATATTGAATGGCAATTACGACGAAGCGCTCGAAGTGGCCCTAGATCAAGTGCGTGGTGGAGCGCAGGTGTTGGATGTCTGTATGGATGAAGGAATGCTGGATGGAGAATTCGCAATGGTCAAATTCTTGAATCTAATCGCTTCCGAACCTGAAATCAGTCGTATTCCAATCATGATCGATAGCTCAAAATGGAGCATTATCGTCGCAGGTTTGAAATGTGTGCAAGGCAAAGGAATTGTGAATTCGATTTCTTTGAAGAATGGACCTGAGGAATTTATTCAGCAAGCCAAAACCATCAAAAAGTTTGGAGCGGCGGTAGTTGTGATGGCTTTTGATGAAAAAGGACAGGCGGATACCTACGAGCGTAGAGTTGAAATCTGTTCAAGATGCTATCGGACGCTTGTGGATGTCGTGAAATTCAATCCACAGGATATTATTTTTGATCCAAATATTTTTCCGGTAGCCACTGGGATGGATGAGCATAAGAAAAATGCATTGGACTTCTTCAAATCAACCCAATGGATCAAGGAAAATCTACCCGGTGCAAAAGTTTCCGGTGGCGTCAGTAATGTGAGCTTTTCATTTCGGGGAAATGATCCTGTACGCGAAGCAATGCATGCATCTTTCCTATATCACGCCATTCGTCATGGGATGGATATGGGAATCGTCAATCCTTCCATGCTGGAGATCTATGATGATATTCCTAAGGATCTATTGGATCGGGTAGAGGATGTGCTTTTTGATCGAAAAGAAGATGCTACTGAGCGATTGTTGGATTTTGCTGAAACGGTGAAGTCATCAGGCAAAAAAGAAGTTGCTAATGAAGCTTGGCGATCAGATCCTGTGGCAAAGCGGATTGAGCATGCGTTGGTAAAAGGGATTTTAGATTATATCATAGAAGACACCGAAGAGGCTAGACTAGAACTGAATAATGCATTGCACGTCATCGAAGGACCTTTGATGGATGGGATGAATGTGGTGGGAGATCTTTTTGGAGAAGGGAAAATGTTTTTGCCGCAAGTAGTGAAATCAGCCCGTGTGATGAAAAAGGCTGTGGCTTATTTGGAACCTTTCATGCCGTTGCCGGGAGAAGGTGAGACTGCTTCATCGCTTAAAAAAATCGTCTTGGCAACTGTCAAAGGCGATGTCCATGATATTGGAAAGAACATAGTTGGCGTAGTACTAGCCTGCAATAGTTATCAGATTATTGATCTTGGTGTGATGGTAGATGCGCAGCGAATCATCGATGAGGCAATCAAGCATAAGGCTGATATTATTGGCTTAAGTGGTTTGATTACACCCTCATTAGACGAGATGGTCAATATAGCAGCTGAGATGGAGCGACAGGGAATGACCATTCCACTATTGATTGGTGGAGCTACAACTTCACGGATTCATACTGCGGTCAAAATTGACCCTATGTATTCCGGGATTGTTATTCATGTGACTGATGCAAGTAAATCAGTTCCGATTGCAGGAGAAACGATCTCCGAAGAAACAAAGGAAGGATACAAAATAAAGCTCAAAGAAACCTACAGTCAACTCAGAGTAGAACATGAAGCTAAGCAAGCCGTCAAGCAATTGATTTCCTATGAGGCGGCACAATTGAATCCTGTAGCCATCGATTGGCCAACATCGATTCCCGCCAAACCGAAACAACTCGGAATTACCGTTTTGGATGAGTTGGATCTTTCGATTTTGAGAAATTATATTGACTGGACACCCTTCTTTAGTACTTGGATGCTGAGTGGGAAATATCCAAAAATACTACAAGATCCGGTTGTAGGGATAGAGGCCAAAAAGCTTTTCGCAGATGCAAATCAGATGCTTGATCAATTGATTGCTGAAAAATGGATTACGGCTAAAGCCATTTTAGGATTATTCCCGATCAATCGAGTAGGAGATGATGCGCTGGTTTTTGATCCATATGAAAATAGCCAACAGATTTCGAAGTTCCACTTTCTCCGCCAGCAAGGAAAGAAAGGGAAGGGAGTTCCAAATCGTTCTTTAGCAGATTATTTGCATCCCGATCAGGAAGACTACCTGGGTTGCTTTGCTGTCACTTCAGGACTAGGTATGGAAAAGAAATTAGCTGAATTCCAAGCTGATGGAGATGATTATAATGATATATTATTCAAAGCTTTAGCAGACCGACTGGCAGAAGCTGCCACGGAACACCTTCATGAATTAGTCCGAAAGGAATACTGGGGTTATGCCAGTACTGAAGTGTTGGATAATGATAGTTTGGTCCGTGAAGAATACTTGGGGATACGCCCCGCTCCAGGTTACCCTGCTTGTCCTGAGCATTCTGAGAAGGAAACAATTTTCAGTTTATTGGATATTGAAAAAAGGATTGGGATTAGTTTGACTTCAAGCTATGCGATGTATCCTACTTCGTCCGTCTCGGGATTTTACTTTGGAAATCCAGATAGTAAATACTTTGGTTTGGGTAAAATAGGAGTAGATCAAGTGGAAAGCTATGCAAATCGCAAAGGAATCACCCTTAGAGAAGCAGAGCGATTATTATCACCCAATTTGGCTTATACTCCACAACTTATTTTGGCAGAAACTAACCTATGAAAATAACTGAACACCTTAATCAAGCTACCAAGACGCTGTTCTCTTTTGAGATTCTTCCTCCTTTGAAAGGCCAAAGTCTAAAAGAGCTAATGGAAGGGATTTCGCCTTTGATGGATTTTAAGCCACCATTTGTGGATGTGACTTACCATCGGGAGGAATTTATTTATAAGAAGCATCCCAACGGGCTTTTAGAAAAGATCAGTACCAAGAAGCGACCCGGAACAGTGGGGATCTGTGCAGCGATCATGAATCGCTTTCATATTGATGCGGTTCCACATTTACTTTGTGGTGGATTTTCCAAAGAGGAGACTGAGAATGCACTTATTGATATGAGCTTTATTGGGGTGGAAAACGTGCTCGCACTAAGAGGTGATGCGCCAAAGTTGGAAGGAAGATTTATCCCTGATGAGAAAGGGCATCACTTTGCCAGTGAATTGGTAGAGCAAATCAAGCAAATGAATGAAGGCAAATATCTCCATGAAGAGACAGAGAATGCCTTTCATACTGATTTCTGTATAGGCGTATCAGGCTATCCTGAGAAGCATTTTGAAGCGCCTTCGATGCGTTTTGATTTGAAATATTTGAAGGAAAAAGTTGATAGAGGTGCAGAATACATCGTGACGCAGATGTTTTTTGACAATACCAAGTTTTTAAAATTTGTAGAAGATGTCCGAGCTGCGGGAATTATGGTGCCGATTATTCCCGGGATCAAACCGATTACGACCCTGAGTCAAATCACTATGCTTCCTCGAACTTTTTTCTTGGATCTTCCCGATGATTTGATGGATGAGTTGGAAAAGTGCAAGACAAATGCTGAAGTAAAAGAAGTAGGAATCGAATGGTCGATTCAGCAATGCAAGGAGCTGATTAAAAATGATGTTCCATCGCTACATTTCTATACGATGAGCAAGGCGGATACAACTTATAAGATAGCAAAAGAAGTGTTTTAATTTTCCTGATTATCCGCAATGATGTCAGTGACCTTTTCTTCTTTGCTTATCTGGCTGGCAGACCCGCCACAGCGAGGCAGGCCCGCCACAGCGAGGCAGGCGGATGACGTACCTATAGCGATCGGGAGAAGTCCCGGCAATGCTGGTATTCATCATATATTAAGTCGCTTTTTGTCTTTTACCGGTCCAATTGTGAAAACACAGATTATTTTTTTGTAAAACCACAATAAAAAAACTGTTGAGTTTTTAAAATCCAACAGCTTTTACTCTTTCAGTGGAATTATTGATTTATGCGTAAAGTCATTTTCTTTTTCTTCTTCATTTTCATTCAATCATTTGCCGCTTTCACTTTCAGCCAAGCTCTGGATTACCTGGGTTCTAAGCGCTATCCAATTTTGGATACTAGTAAATATGATTATGAGTATCTGAGAATCACATCGGAGCAAGACGGGGTAATTCACAAACAACTTATCAATCGTGACGCAGTGAAGGTTGTGCGCACAGCTGTTATGTTGGATGAAAATAGAGGAGGAAAAGTTCAGAGTACGCTCGGCTAGTGTCCAACCGGTAACGCGTAGTACACTATGCGATATGACTATGAAAAAGATGAATCATCAGAAAAACACTATTTCCCAAGTGGTTGGTTAAAAAATTCACACTTCCATACAAGGAGGAGAAGTTGTATCAGAGATTTACTACTCAGACAAGGGGGAACAAATTACTAAACCTACCATTGAAGAAGCTTCCCAAAGGATGGCATTCGTATTTAGCTGGAGTGCTGAGATATCCTTCGGATGCCAGATCCGTCAAGACAGAAGGAACAGTTTTTTTACTTTTGAAATTGATGAAAATGGGAAGATTCAAGATATCGCGATTGGTAATTCAGAATTTGTCCATAGATTATTGTGAGAGTAAGTAGTGATAACCATCGAAGTTTATCCGCATAAATGAAATCCTAAAAACGAAAATGGGATTCCAGTTCGTTCCAAGGTGGAACTTCCAATACGGTTCAAATTGAGTTAGCTTATCTAATCTTGTAGCAAACACTGCGCTATAGTGTTTAAAATTGGCTACTCATATAATTCCATTTTTTGAGCCTCGCTTTTATCCGTAATTTCGTACTATGATCAAACTAATCGAATGTCCACGGGATGCGATGCAAGGTATTCCCCAGTTTATAGATACCGCAATTAAGGCTGCCTATATTAATCAGCTGCTGGCAGTTGGCTTCGATACGATTGATTTTGGGAGTTTCGTAAGCCCTAAAGCGATTCCTCAAATGCGGGATACTGCTGAGGTTTTGAGTCTGTTGGATCTTCATCATTCGAAAAGTAAGTTGCTCGCAATCGTAGCTAATGTCCGCGGGGCGGAAGAAGCCCTATTATTTCCAGAGATTGACTATTTAGGATTTTCGCTGTCACTTTCTGAGACTTTTCAGCAGCGGAATACTAACGCCAGTATTGCTGAGGCGCTTAATGCAGTCGAGGAGATACAAAATCGCTGCGAAGTTAGTGGAAAGACGCTGGTGACTTACTTAAGTATGGGCTTCGGAAATCCTTACGGAGATCCCTATTCTCCAGAGTTGGTGGCTGAATTTGTAGAAAAATTGGAGCAGCTTGGGATAAAAATTATTTCACTCGCTGATACCATTGGTTTGGCGACTTCTGAACTGATCACCTCGCTTTTTGAAGTTAATGTCAGCTCATTCCCTGAAATCGAGTTTGGAGCGCATCTTCACAGTACTAAAGAAGCTATTGCAGAAAAAGTTTTGGCAGGTTTAAAAGGAGGTTGTACCCGATTTGATGGAGCTTTGAAAGGGTATGGTGGTTGCCCAATGGCGAAAGATGAACTGGTTGGAAATATGGCTACAGAGCTGATGATTGAAACCTTGGAGCAAGCTGGGGAAAATTTAAATCTCAATAAAACTGAACTTGCTGAGGTGATGAAGCTTGCCAATTATGTGTTTAATCCAGTTTCATAATGGCGAAAATTGATGTTCAACAAAAAGTAAGATCTCTTCGGTGGCTGCGGATATTCCATCGTTGGTTAGGGATTCCATTGGTAATTTTCTTCTTTGTGATTGGGATTACTTCCCTCTTATTAGCTTGGAAAAAAAAAGCTGAATTACTTCCCAATACGCTCAAAACCAGAGTTGAATCTCGTGAAAACTGGATATCTCCAGATGAAATGATTGGGATAGCAATGGACAAAATGGATTCGATGGGACAATCAAATTTGGTAGATCGAATCGATATTCGGCCCGAAAAGGGTGTTGCCAAAGTGACTTTTCAAACTCATTTCACTGAAGTGCAACTCGATGGGTATTCAGGTGAGGTGCTCTCAGTTGCAACTCGTCATTCAGACTGGATCGAAAAAGTACATGATGGAAGTATTGTGGATTATTACTTTGGCCAAACCGAAACTTCTAAATTGATTTATTCCACAGGTACAGCATTAGGATTGATTTTGATGAGTTTTAGTGGCTTTTATTTGTGGTATTTTCCTAAGGTGATTCGGAGGTTGAAGATTAGAGATTAAGATAATTGAGACTAGAGAGTGAGAGATTGGATAATATGAGATTAGAAGAATGATGAAATTGAGATGAGGACAGGTCCTGAAAATGGCTGCAGTAAAAGCCCAGAAATCCCTATAAAAAGGGCCACACAGCTAGAAGAGTTGAAAAAATCTCTTCGGCTATAACCTGATTTTGATGCGCTCACAATCTTAGAATTTAGTTGATTTAAAGTAGCAATCTCAATCGCTTTTATTACTCGCAGATGGGTATAGCAGCGGCATAAGATTCCATTTATCTTGGCTTTCGTCTCGGCTCGACTTGCGTTGGGATTCTGTTCCAATAATGCTGCTGCCTGCGTAATTTGGCCACATTGGCAATAGCCACATTGAGGTGCCTTAGTTTCAGTCCAAACTTTCTGTAAAGGGTGGTCACCATTTTCAGAGAGTCCTTCGATGCTTTTTATCTTTTGGCCTTCGGATAAATTCTCGACCTGCAAAACACAAGCTCGCATAGGTTCATTCTCAATATGAATCCTTCAGGCTCTACACTGCAGGATCTCACAACCATATTTGGTGCCGGTGAGTCTCAACTGCTCACGAATCACCCGTAAGAGTGAGCTGCCTTTTTCGACGCTTACTTCATAAGTACTTTTGTTTATCTGAAGGATATAATTTGCCATTTTTCAGAATGGTTTTTTATAATTTACTGACTATTAGTGTTGGTAAAAAATTCAGTTTGGGATTTGACAGATATCTACGAGCTGTAGAATTCAAGAAATTGGATTTGGTATGAAATTTAAAATTTAGAAAAACCCGTTCATCCCAAAAGCTTATACTTTTTGCCAGGAAGTGATTTGAGAATCCCTTCAAACTCTAGTGCCAGTAATTTCGAAGATAAAAGGCCTAGCGGAATACCGGTAGCATATGACATGAGATCGATTTCTGATTCCCCCTTTTCCGTCAGATACTTTAATATTGTTGCTTCCTCACCTTCGTACTTACTCAAATCTAACTTCGGATTTTTAATGGCTTGTTCGCCTGGCTTAACCCAGTAAAGTGCCTCTGCAATATCTCCGGGACCAGTATAGATATTCGCCTTCATCTTTTTGATCAACTGATTGCATCCCTCACTAAAAGGAGACTGAAGATTTCCGGGAACTGCAAATACATCTTTATTATAGCTATAGGCAATCTCAGCAGTAATCAACGCACCGCCTTTTTCAGCTGCCTCGACTACAATCAATGCATCAGAAAGACTTGCAATAATTCGATTTCTGGCAGGGAAATTCCCGGGACCCATCTTGGAGCCTGGAGCATATTCACTCATTACTAGGCCAGATTCCAAAATTGCTTCTGCTGTTTTGCGGTGAATAGCTGGATAAATTTGATTAATCGGAGAACCCATAACCGCAATCGTAGGCAATCCCACCGCCAATGCTGCTCGATGTGCTTCGATATCAATTCCATAAGCCAATCCGGAAACGATAGCCGGTTGATAAATGGCCAAATCCTCAATGATTTTCCGAGTGGCAGTTTTACCGTATTGAGTTGCATTTCTTGTCCCAACTATTCCCACTGATCGTTCGAAATTTAGACTTCCGGAACCCTTGGCGAAAAATAGAACTGGGTTATCTTCTTGAACCTTCAATCTACTTGGGAAATCAGAGTCTAAAGGGGTGAAAATCCGATAACCTGACTTCTCACAGGTTTGAATCAGCTCATCAGCCTTTCGGAGTAGTTCGTATTCTTGATTTCTCAACTCCAGTAGTTTAGCACCTACTTTTGGCGTTTTTAAGACTTTTCCTTTTGGGAGGGTGAAAAAATTTTTCGCAGATCCCGAATAAGCAATGATGGCTTTGAAAATACTGGGACCAATTTTAGGGGCTAATGAAAGCGCAATAAAATAGCGTAATTCCTCAAGAATCTGATTTTGAGTTGTATTGGTCACGGATCGAGATTAAAAAGTCTTTGATTTGCTGCAATTTCTGTACTGCTTCTGCTTTGTCGATTCCAGCTTCTTTTCCAGACTTGATCACATCCTGAGCACCTTGAAGGGTATAGCCCTTTTCTTTGACTAGGTGGTAGATGTATTTAATCTTTTGAATGTCAGTCTTGGTGTATCTACGATTTCCTTTTTGGTCTTTTCTAGGATTAATACTATCAAATTCTCCCTCCCAATATCGAATTAGTGATGGTGCAACTTTAAATATCTGGGACACTTCCCCGATGGAATAATACTTTTTTTCTATTTCTCGCTCTTTGTATGGCACGGTAAAATTGAGTTAAGATCTAAATTAATGAAAATGCAATACTTTATTAAGCTTCAGTAGTCACAAACTAAAAAATTTTAGCGATTTATTACTTGGAGCATATCTACAGCGACCAGCCCGGCAGTTTCTGTTCTAAGCCGACTCCTTCCAAGTGACACCGGAATAAAATCTTCTTTGATCGCTAGTTGAATTTCCTCCGGAGAGAAATCGCCTTCTGGGCCTATCAAAACCAGATATTTCCCCTTTGGCTTTGCGACATCAAGTAAATGATTGATATGATTTTCATCGACATAGGCTATAAATCGGGTAGTGTCTGATGAAGTACTTTGATTTATGAAATCGGATAGGAGACATACTGGATTCAGTTTTGGGATTCGATATTTCAAACTCTGTTTGCAAGCTGAAATGATTTTTTTCTGAAGTCGGTCTATTTTTAAAAATGATCGTTCCGAATTTCTGGTTTCGATCAAGGACAATTCATGAAATCCAATTTCAGTTATTTTTTCGATCATCCATTCCATTCGATCAGGACTTTTCGTAGGGGCTATCGCCAAATGGATATAGAAATCATCTTCTGGTATTTTCGTGGTTTTTTGTACCGAAAGCTTAGCAGATTTTGGATTGGAATCGGTAATTATGCAGTCGAATAATTCACCTTGTCCATTGGTGACGGCTACTTGATCGCCATTCTTTTTCCGAAGAACTTTAGTCAGGTGTTTTGACTCCTCCTGATCAAAGCAAATTTCAGGTGGCTTACAATTTTCTTGGAAAAATAACTGCATAGACTCTTTTGTTGTGAGAAACAAAAAAAGCACATTTCATTGAAGAAATGTGCTTTAGTAACTATTAAGGTAAGAAAATTATCCTTTGGAAATTTCCATACTTACACTTTTACCCTTGATGGTATTATTTTTCATTCCGTTGATCACCTGCTCTGCATCTCTTGTAGGTACATCTACAAAGGAGAAGTTGTCATAGATATCAATTCCACCAATATTTTTTCCTGAGATACCAGTTTCACCTGCAATGGCTCCAACGATATCATTTGGACGGATTCTATCTTTCTTTCCAAGATTTAGGAAAAGACGAGTCATGTTTGCTTCACGCTCACGCTCAGGTCTTGCTCCTCCGGAGTCTCTACTTCCCCCATCTCTACTTTCGTTATCTCTACTGGTAAATTCTCTTCTTGGAGCTCTTTCACCACGATCGCCACGCTCACCACGAGGAGAGAATCGCTCATTGCGATCAAATCTTCCACCACGCTCACGATCTCTACCGCCGTCTCTGCTATCACGTCCACCGTCTCTTCTACGATCTCCTCCCGTTGAATCGATGCTGAAGTTTTGTTCGCTGAGCTCTTTCACAACATCTCCCATCACTAATTTGATCAGGCCTATTGATATTTGGTCTAGCGTCATTCCATCAGCAAGCATTTGACCGATAGTTGCCTCAAAGATTTGATTGTCTCCTGGCTTAGCCACTTGAGTAACCACATCTTTCACAAGTTGTGCTTTTTTCAATTCAATTAAATCTGCCACAGATGGAGGCGACATTTTATTGATAGTCGCTTTCGTGTATCGCTCGAGATCTTTCATTTTCATTGCATCTCTTCTTCCGGAGACAAAATTGATCGCAGTTCCTGATTTGCCAGCACGTCCGGTTCTACCGATTCGGTGTACGTAATACTCCTCATCCAATGGTAAATCGAAGTTGAATACCGCTTCTACATTATCTACATCGATTCCTCTTGCCGCTACATCAGTTGCAACTAGAACAGTACAGTGTCCTTTTCTGAATTTGCCCATCACTTTGTCTCGTTGAGCTTGAGAAAGATCACCGTGTAGTGCTTCAGCTAGAATTCCTTTAGAACCCAAAGTCTCAGTTACTTCATCTGTCATACGCTTGGTATTACAGAATACAACGCTTAAAGCATATTTATTGATAGTCATCAGACGTGCCATCAAGTCCATTTTTAGGTGATTTTTCACCTCATAATACACTTGTGATACTGAATCGACAGTTAATTCTTTTTTAGCAACCTTGATGATTTCAGGATTAGTCTGATACTTACGTGTCAAATCCATGATTGGCCTTGCCATTGTAGCAGAGAAAAAGACAGTTTGTCTTGTTGCAGGCATTTCCTGAAGAATTGCTTCGATGTCATCTCTAAAGCCCATGTCCAGCATCTCATCCGCCTCATCAAGAACAATGATACCGGCGCCATCTAACTTGAGCGTACCGCGGTTGATGTGATCTTGCACACGTCCTGGAGTACCTACTACAATCTGAACACCTCTTCGAAGCACTCTGATTTGACGATCGATGGATTCTCCACCATAGATCGCTACAGAATTAATTCTACGGTGGAATTTAGCAAGCTTTTGAATTTCACCTTCTACTTGAACTGCAAGTTCGCGGGTAGGACAAAGAATGATTGCTTGAGGATGATTCAAATCCGGATCGACTAGATCGATGATAGGGATTGCGAATGCAGCAGTTTTACCTGTTCCGGTTTGAGCTTGTCCAATGACATCTCTTCCCTGTAGGACGAACGGTATAGCTTGAGATTGAATTTCGGAAGGTTGGGTATATCCCATCTCTTCCACAGACCTAAGAATTTCAGCAGAAATTCCTAAGTCGGAAAACTTAAGTATTTGATCCATGATGTTTCCTTACTTTTCGTGCCATTCGGTCCTAATAAATATCCCGACAAGCGACAGTAAGGAATTCACGGCATGAAAAATTGTTATATGTCTTATTGACGACGCAAAAGTAAGATTAATTATTTTGCTAGACAAGCTTAGTCAAGACATTTTAGAATAATCTTTACTATTTGGACTATTTGGGCAAGAATTATTTGGTTATATTCCTTGATAGGGGTGTAGAACGATAAATTATTCTTAAGCTTTTAAAAATTTTTGATTAGATAAAGGATTTGTCTTTTCCAGCTTCCTCCATCATTTGTTCCGAGAGATTCCTACCTAGGTGTCGATCTATTATTCCATGTGCCACATATAGTAGTGGGGTTAATGCAATTGCAACAGTGAATTTATAGGTGTAGTTTATGAGTCCTACAGCGAGTACTTGACTTAGGCTCCAGTTTCCAAAAACATAAAAAGCTATCCCTAATACTACAAATGAATCAAAGAACTGGGAAACAAAAGTGGATCCAGTTGCTCTTAGCCAAATCTTTTTCTCTCCGGTGATAGCTCGGAGCTTTTGAAACACGTACACATCGATGATTTGTCCCAGTAGAAATGCTGTCAAAGATCCAAGGATAATTCCTAAGCCTTGTCGAAAGATGGTATTGAAAGCATAGTTGATGTTAAAGTTTGCGCCTTCCGGTGTCGTGGCATTGACGTCCAGCCAGAAATCAGCTGGGGTCAGCCAAGTCACAAAACTGATCACCACAAACGCGTAGGCAACCAATCCAGCTGTTAAAAAACTGATTTTCCGAACTCCATTTTTACCAAAATACTCATTAATAATATCGGTGGTAATAAACACTACTGGCCAAATCACCGCACCGGCAGTCAAATTAAAATCAAGTATATAAGTGTCAAAAAAATTCCAATTGACAGGTGTAAAACCCATGGTTTTCTCTGCGGAAAAGATCTTCACACCAATAATCTCTGCCAGTACCGCATTAGTTAAAAAGATACTGCAAAGAGTTATAAACAGGTTACTCTTTCTGGAATTTTCACTTGAAATCATATCACGTACGTTTTTCCTTCTTCACTCAATTCGCTGTCAGGGAATTCAGTCTGTGCTTCAGCTAATAGTCCTTCTAATTTGGCATACCTAGAGGAGAAGTGCCCCAATAAAAGTTTTTTAGCCCCAGAAAGTTTTGCGATCTCCCCTGCTTGCTTTGCTGTACTATGGAAGGTTACTCCTGCACGCTCGCGATCTTGCTCCATGAAAGTTGATTCGTGATAGAGCAAGTCTGTCTTTCCGATATAATTTTTTATCCCAGGGTCAAAAATTGTATCAGAACAAAAAGCATAAGACCGCAAAGGAGGAAGAGGGTAGGTGTATTCTTTTACTTTGAATAGCTCTCCTTCCTGAGAATAATAATCAATCCCGTCACGAAGGGATTTAATTCCCTCGATGCTCAATTCCTTTTTTTCAATTTTCTCTTTTATAAGACTTCTAAGTCCAAACTTTTCTCGGATCAGGAAACCGGTAGTTGGGATTCGATGCTTTAATGGAAAACTATAAACCTGAAATAAATTCTCATCGAGTAGGAGATTCATTTCATCCGTTTTTGTTTGGACAAAATTAATTTGATAGCCAATCTGCGTATTACTCCAGCGAAAGTGTGTAGTAATTATTTCATCAAGACCTTTAGGACCAAAGATGGTTACAGGAGTTTGTCGCTGGGAAAGATGATAACTTGATAGTAACCCAACTAATCCTAAGTAATGATCCCCGTGAAGATGACTGATGAAAATGTAATCGATACGCGAAATCTTCATCTTATATTTTCTGGCTTGAACCTGCATTCCCTCACCACAATCAATCAATAAAAATTGCTGCCCAAATCGTAAGATTTGGGCAGTGTGATTTCTACCATGAATTGGGATAGATGATGTATTTCCTAGTACGGTGACTTCAAAATCTGGAATCAACTTTCTTCCTCCTCTTCTTCTGCCTGTCCACCTTCGATTTCGTGCATGAAAATAGCTTCGCTAGCTTCATCTAGGTTGGTGACCAAGTTTAGTTTTTTATCCAGCATAGATATTTTCAAAAGCTTCATGACATGTTCCTGAACTCCTGAGATTAAGAATATTCCATTTCGGCCAAACTCGCGATCTCCTACGAGTAAAGCACTTAAACCTGAAGAGTCTACGTATTTGACTTGGCTCATATCCAATACCAAATTAGTAAAGCCTTCAGCATGGATAGTTAAAAGCTCTGATTTAAGTATAGGCGCCAATAGTGAATCTAACTTCTCCTCCATCGGAGTGAAGATTACGTATTGTTCTTTTTTATCAATTGTATATTTCATAGTCGGCAGTTTAATTTAGATGATTTATAATAGCACTTTCAATTCTCATTTCGATAGTGGAAGTATCAGCTTTTTTAAATAGTTCCCCAGTGATTTTTTCGAAAAGCTCAATATAGCGTTCAGAAATACTTTGTACAATTTCATCCGTCATTTCTGGAACAGTTTGTCCATCCTTTCCTTGAAATCCATTGGATATCAGCCATTGTCTGACGAATTCTTTTGAAAGTTGTTTTTGAATGATTCCGTTTTTTTGATTTTCAGCATAGTTGTCAGCATAAAAATATCTAGAGGAATCTGGCGTATGGATTTCATCTATAAGCAAAATATCCTCACCATATTTTCCAAACTCATACTTGGTGTCCACTAATATCAAGCCCATCCCGGCAGCCATTTCTTGTCCTCTTTGGAAAAGGGCCTTCGTATATTTTTCCAACACAATGTAGTCAGCTTCAGATATTATTCCTTTGGCTATGATATCGGATCTAGAAATATCCTCATCATGACCATGATCAGCTTTGGTAGTAGGAGTGATAATTGGCTGAGGGAATGGGTCATTCTCATGTAATCCTTCTGGCATTTCGACTCCACAAATCATTCTTTTTCCAGCTTTATATTCTCTCGCTGCATGCCCAGCCAGATAGCCACGAATCACCATTTCTACTTTAAATGGCTCACACTTCTTACCTATCGTCACATTGGGATCAGGAGTTGAAGTTACCCAATTTGGCACAATGTCCGCAGTGGCTTTTAGAAATTTAGCTGCAATTTGATTTAGAACTTGGCCCTTGTAAGGTATCGGCATAGGAAGTACCACGTCAAATGCAGAAATCCGATCTGAAGCAACTACCACTAGTTCTTTCTCAAAAATGTAAACATCCCTTACTTTTCCTCTATAAAAACCCTTTTGCCCTACCAGGTCAAAATGAGTCTCTTTAATTGCGTTGGTCATGAATAAAGAATTTTGACAAAAGTATAAAAAGCTTTGCCTTTCTCTGTTTGTCTTAGCTTTTATTTAGCTGTCAAGTCTCCTTCGTCATAGATTTCAGACTTAACAAGTATTCCGTTTTCATCGTAAAACTCTCTTATTCCGTGAAGTCTTCCTTTATTATAGTGACGGACTTCTTCCAGAGATTTATTAGCCCGACGGTAGATTACCTCTCCTTGAATTTTCCCTAAATAATAATTTGCCTGAAAATAGATTTCCCCGTTTGGGTGAAAATTAGTCTCCTGTATTACTTCATTTGTAGGAGTTAGTCTAGTGCGCTGACGGAGTGTCTCATCTGGATAATACTTCTCTATAGGTTGGGTTGAGGCTCCTTTTTTATAAACAGCTTTGGATCTTAAATTCCCGTTTTGGTGGTATTCCAAAAGTTTTCCATCCGGAATACCTTTTTTATAATACCCTCGGAGTTCTGGTTTTTCATCCTTGTAATTTAGCAGGTAAGCCCCATTCAATAATCCATTTGAATAAGTTCTACTTGATTTGACTTTTCCATCGGGATAATAGAAAGTTTCGAGACCTTCCAATATGCCATTTTTATAATTGATTTCGGCAATGAGTTTACCTTCTTCATCAAATTCTTTATATAATCCTTCGATTTTTCCGTCAAGGAAATTACGCTTGATCGATACTATACCAGAAGGATAAAAATCGATACTTTGGCCGTTAGGCTTACTGTTTGAGAAAGTGGTTTTGCCCTTGATCTCACCCTGTGGATAATAGCTGATTACCTCACCGCTGATCTGATTGTTTACATAGTAAGATTCTTGCTCGATTGTTCCTCCGGGATAAAAGCTCAGTACACGGCCATTTCGCTCGTTAGATTCATAGGGAGTTGACTTAAGCGTGTCACCGTTGAGCGGATTTAGATCTAAAAATATTCCTTCCTTTTGATTGTTTTTGAGAAAGCCAATTTGGACTAGTCTGCCTTCTTCATCGAAACGTTTGACCTCCCCCTCAGCTTTCCCGTTTATTCGAAAGTAAATCTCTTTGATCAAGGTTCGTTCTTCGTCATAGTATGTACGGATCATATCCTGAGCTTGTAACGAGCTAGAAACTAGTAAGAGGAATAAGAGAACCAGTTGGCGCATGCCTAAAATTAAAAAAACTGCAATGGATTACCGTTGCAGCTGATGGTATTATGAAATTATAATTTTTCGATAACCAGGGCTGAAGCTCCTCCGCCACCATTACAAATACCGGCTACTCCTATAGTTCCTGATTTCTGATGAAGGACAGAATTCAGCGTACAAATGATTCTAGCTCCCGAAGCTCCGAGGGGATGCCCAAGAGCAACCGCTCCACCAAACACATTAATTTTATCATTATCTAATTTTAATTCCCGCTGGTTGGCAAGAGCAACTGCTGCAAAAGCTTCATTGATTTCATAGAAATCGATGTCTTCTGTTGTTAAACCTGCATGCTTGATTGCCTTCGGAATAGCCAAAGCAGGAGCAGTGGTAAACCATAGTGGATCGGTGGCAGCATCGGCAAAGCCTCTGATTTTTGCCAAGGGTTTTAAGCCAAGTTCCTCAGCTTTTTCCTTAGAAACCAATACTAGCGCAGAAGCACCGTCATTCATGGTCGATGCATTTGCAGCGGTCACGGTACCATCTTTGTCGAAAACTGGTCGCAGCGAAGGGATCTTGTCGAACATGACATTCTTGAATTCTTCATCCTCATCGATAAGGATTACCTCACCTTTTCGACCTTTCAATTCTACTGGAACCACTTCATCTTTGAAATATCCTTTTTCCCAAGCATCGGCAGTTCGCTGATACGACTGGATGGCATAGGCATCTTGTTCCTCTCGGGTGATGTTCATTTCTCGAGCGGTATTGTCTGCACAATTTCCCATTGGGAATTTATAGTAAACTTCGAAAAGTCCGTCTTTTACCAAGCCGTCCACAAACTCTGCATTTCCATACTTATAGCCAAAACGAGCCTTTGGAACATAAAAAGGAACATTGGACATGCTTTCCATTCCACCGGCAACGACCAGATCATTGATTCCGAGCATGATCGATTGTGCTCCAAACATCACTGCTTTCATTCCCGATGCGCACACTTTATTTATCGTGGTACATGGTACTTCATATCCAATACCAGCGCCTATGGAAGCCTGTCTTGCCGGAGCTTGTCCAAGGTTAGCTGAGATTACGTTACCCATGAATACCTCTTGAACTTCTTTTGAATCGACTCCTGCTTTGCTCAGAGCTCCTTTGATGGCGATACTGCCTAATTCAATTGCTGTTAAGCCGGATAATTTACCTCCAAAACTTCCTAAGGGAGTTCTGACAGCTGATACGATATAGACTTCTTTGATCATTGTAATTTGGGTTTTGTTGAGGTTAGGTCATCAATGTCAGATGTCCGGCGTTGATGCTTCATCGCTCACCATACATCCGATATCCAATAGTTCTTACCAATCTGGGATTCCTCTTTTTGGTCGTTGAGTAGGCTTTTTCTTATTCTGCTGAATGTACCGAAGCTCGGCTGCGTTCATACTTTCTAAGATTTGGGCGGCTTGCTCCGGAGTCAGATTCATGGCCTTAAGTTTTTCTTTGAATTCCTCCATGGTTTTTTGGCGATCCGCCAGATTAGCATCCTTTTGGTCATTGGCATTTTCAGAGGCCGGGTCTTTGCTTTCTTCAGTTGCATCACCTTTTTGAGATTCCTTGGCTTTATCCTCGTTGGTTTTTTCGCCTTTGTCTTTACTTTCTTGCTGTTCACTTTCCTCACCTTTACTTTCTTTCTCTTGCTGCTGCTGTTCCTGATTTTGTTTTTCTTGATCTTTTTGCTCTTGTTCTTCCTTCTCTTGGTCTTGTTCCAATTTTTCCTTCAAAGCTTTTAATTTAGCATCTGATGGGTATTTTGAAAGGCCTGTGTTGACAGTGCTGAGGGCTTGATCTTTGTCAGTTTTGACATAAGAACGAGCTGCTTTATTGAAGAACTCTCCCGCAGTCTGAGCCAGGGTTACTTGAAGACTTAATGTAAAAATGAAGACAAAACTATATATGATTTTATTTCTCATCGATTTCATTGATTTCTTGGAGATTCTTTATAAACCCTTCATAACTCGCAACAGTTTCATCTTGTGCCAAAGCATCATTCATAATACTTAATGCATCTTTAAATCTGAACTGCTCCACCATCCTATCTGCTTCGGCTTTCTTGCGCTTCGCAAATTCAGAGGGTTCAGGTTTGTTTTGTTCTTTGTCTTTCTGCTCCTGATCTCGTTGCATCCACCGTGCAAGTAATTCATAATTATGTCGAGCGGCTTCATTCAAAGGATCATTGATTAAAGCAGATTTGAACTTACTTAAAGCTACTTCATATTCCTTTTTATTTCCTTGAATTACACCGCTTTGATTGAAGGCAAATGAAGCAAGAATTTTATCTGTGCCAAGGGTAGCCTTATCATAAAATCCCAATGCCTCGTCTACCTTTTCGGCATACTGATGGCTTAGCCCAAGGTCGAAATCCAATTCTGATCCAGCGTATTCAAACTCTTCTAAAATGACCAAATGATGCGTAATAGATTCCTGGTATTCCGCATTTGCATAGCTTTCCGCTGCGATAGCTATCGCCGCATTCATCTTGGAGACCTTCGTCCATGAAGCCGGTAGAAAAACTAAGGCTGCGAGGAGAATTTTATTCAAGTTCATTTATAGTTTAATGGTTTTTACCGGTAGTATCATATCCAATAATGCTAGCACTAACGCTCCTAATAAAAAATAAAAATATTTATTTGCCGACGACTCTACTACTCTTGATCCGGTCACCCCACCCTCCATTTGTTCCAAAGCACCTATCAAATTGCCTATCTCCTGAACTTCATTAGAAATCTCAAAATATTGACCATCCGTTTCGGCAGCAATTATTTGGAGCGGTGTTCTGTCTAAAATTGTTTGAGCAGGTCTGCCTGTTGAGGGATCAATTATTAGACCATTTCCTCTTGGAATGGAACTTCCTTCTTCTGTACCTATGCCCAGCGAAAAAACTTTAACGCCAAGCTCGTTTAACCTTAATCCAATATTCTCCAAATCATCTCCAAAATTCTCTCCATCTGATATTAAGATAATTGATTTAGACTTTATTTCTTGACTTTCATCGCTTTCAAAACGTTCTAAGGCTAATCGTAATGGGCTAGTTAGATCTGTTCCAAAATTTGGTACCAAGCCAGTATTTAATCCATCTATATACAATTGAAGAACACTCTGATCGAAAGTAAGTGGGCATTGTAAAAATGCTTCAGAACTGAAAATAATCAAACCTATCCGGTCTGAAGGGAAGCTTTTGGTGAGACCCTTCAATTCAAATTTAATTCGCTGCAGCCTACTTGGGCCTATGTCTGTGGCATTCATTGACTGGGAAAGGTCCACTGCAATGAAGATATCCTTTCCTTCTTCTTTGATTTCTTTCAGCGAAGTGCCTATCGAAGGACCTGCAAAAGCAATCAAGAAAAGCACGAAATAGCAGGTACGGATAACTATTTTTGTAAATAATCTTCGCTTCTGAACTTCTAGGCGGCAATTAATTGCCCAATAGCGTCCAAGGTAAATAAAGTATAGCAGGCAAAATATTGCGGCTAGCAGTAAGGTGAGTTTAACGTCCGGATATGCCCAAATCATGACCTGAAATTATAAAATAAAGCTTAATTGAAAGACTATTTTTAAAAAGAGGTGGAAGGAAAAGCAGATGTTTCTAATAAATTAACAAACATTAATCGCTTTGAATCGTCTAGCTTTGAGGTTTTAACTCAAAAAATAAAAAATGAGACCGAGTTTATTAAAAAGCATTTTAGCCACTTTTTCTCTTTATTGTTTTGCATTGGGTACGCTGTATGGGCAGGATGCCACTTTTTTCAAAGGTCAAGTTCTAGATGTGACCAGTTCTGATCTGCTACCGGGCGCTAGTATCTATTGGGAGGATGATATTTCAACTGGAGTGATCTCTGATATCGAAGGTAATTTTCAGATAAAAAAAGAAAAACTTCCAAGAAAGCTTACGATTTCCTTTTTAGGATACGAAAAGACGAGCAGGGAAATCACAGAAAAAGACGCTGCCAAAACTCAGAAGTTTTTTCTGAAACCAGAAGAACTCTCCTTGGGAGAGGTAATTATCCGAGATCGCAGACCTGATGAGCAGATCAAAAATTTAGAAACCGGAAAGGCTACTATTACAATTGAGACAATCAAAAATATTCCAGCTTTATTTGGAGAGGTTGACTTATTCAGAAGTCTTCAACTGCTCCCGGGAGTGCAATCGGCAGGTGAAGGTACTGGAGGGCTATTTGTCAGAGGAGGTTCGGCAGACCAAAACCTAATTCAGATTGATGGCGCTCCTGTCTATAATGCATCTCACTTATTTGGTTTCTTCTCAGTATTCAATCCTGATGCCCTTGAGAAAGTTGACCTATACAAAGGAAATATGCCAGCATCGTTTGGAGGTAGATTGTCTGCCTTAATTGATGTTTCCCTTCGTGAAGGAAATAATAAGCAAATCAGAGGTGAGGGAGGTATCGGGACTATTTCCTCAAGATTTACCTTAGACGGGCCTCTTTTTTCAGAAAAATCAACTTTTGCCGTATCTGCACGAAGAACTTATGCTGATGTGTTTCTGGGACTTTCTTCCGACCCTGATTTGAAAAACAATAAACTCAACTTTCATGATCTAAGTGCTAAACTAGCATTTCGGCTTGGGGATAAAGATAAATTAACTTTCTCTACTTATCAGGGAAGTGATTTATTGGGTTTGGAAAGTTCATTTGGACTCGGTTGGAGTAATTTTGTAAGCTCGATGAAATGGAATCATTCTTATTCAAAGGATACATATTTCGATCTTGACGCGTATCACTCTATCTATAACTACAAAATTGAATTTGACGACCCTGAGAATGGATTTGAATGGAAAAATCAAATTTCAGAAACAGGAGTTAAAGCGCAATGGACGTTGCTGCGTGGTAAAAATCTTCAAACCTACTGGGGAGTGCATACACAGTTTTATCATTTTGCTCCAATAGCACTTATTCCAGCTTCTGGAAGCAATGTTCAATCCATTGATACTAATCCGAAAAATGGCGTATTGAACAACCTCTTTGCGGGAATGACCTATGAGATTTCTCCAAAGCTAAGCACTGAAATGGGTCTTCGTTGGGGAATTTTTAATCAGATTGGAACAGGGGTAGACTACAGTTATGAGGGTGGAGTTCCTGGTCCGGATATCACTATTACTGATACTTTAAGCTTCAATACCTTCGATAAAATTAAATTCTATCAAGGTCTAGAGCCTCGAATTGCATTTCGATACCTCATTAATCCACAGTTTTCTATCAAAGCAGCATATAATAGAAATTTCCAATACGTTCAGATTGCTTCCAATTCATCGGCTGGATTACCGATTGATCGCTGGATTCTTGCAGGAACTTATGTGCCTCCGATTCGATCAGATCAATTCTCCCTGGGCTTTTTCCGTAATTTCAATCAGGATAAGTGGGAATTTTCAGTCGAGACTTATTACAAAGACTTCAAAAATATTATTGACCTGAGAAATGGTGCAAGTGTATTATTTACAGATAATGTGGAAACAGAACTTTTAATAGGTGAGGGATGGGCTTATGGTGCGGAATTCCTTCTCCGTAAAAATCAGGGAAAAACTACTGGGTGGTTGGCATATACCTATTCAAGAACATGGAGGAAGATTGACGGAGTGTCTCAAGGCCAAAAATATAATCCACGCTACGATCGTCCAAATGACCTGACTTTGGTACTGAACCATGACTTTTCGGCTTCTTGGTCAGCTGGCTTAACTTTCGTTTATACAACAGGTCAGGCAGTATCTTTTCCGATTGGTTCCTATCAGTCAGATCGCCAAAATGTTCCGCTGTTTAGTGATTTCAGAAATGAAGATCGGTATCCCAACTACCACCGGATGGATGCTTCTGTTACTTGGAAGAATCCTAATAAGGGAAGAAAATGGAGAGGCAGCTGGAATGCCAGTATCTATAATCTCTATGGAAGAAAAAATCCCTTTGCTTATGCTTTCGGCGATGTCATTAATGATGATATCAAATATGATTCTTCAACAGACGGTCCTGTGACTTCGGTTCGACCAGGAATTATCATGACTTACCTTTTTACCTTCCTTCCATCGATTACCTATAATTTTGAATTTTGATATGAAAAATAGCTGGATTCTTGGGTTGTTACTAGTAATAACCTCCTGTCAAATAGAAGTGGATCTTCCGCTGGCAGGGATTGATGAAGAAATCCCTGTGATTGAAGGAGTCTGGACAGATAATCCCGACTTAAATGAAGTCAAGGTTACCTTGGCTAAAAACTTTTTAGATCAGGATTCTTACGCCATCATCAAAGATTCCCAAGTTTCTATTCGAGTCAAAGGCACTGAAATACCGATCCCGTTTAGATACAATGAAACTACCGAGAGCTACCGGCCTTTGAATAATGAGATCTTGGCAAAAGTAGGGGAGACCTATGAGCTGATTGTAGCGTGGAAGGATAATATCTTCGTTGCCGAAGGCCTAATGCTGGAGCCCCCAATTCTGGATAGCTTGACTTATCAATACGAGGCAAGAAGACCATTTCGAGATGAGGGTTACTACGTCAAAGCTTATGGTAAGATTCCATTCAAAGAGAATAACTATTATCGAATTCAAATCATTGAAAACGATACGCTAAAGAACGAGCCCGAAGATTACTTCCTGTTTGACGATACCTTTGGTTTTACCATCTTCGAAAATGGCCTGGAGTTGGCCTATGCGTTTGATCAAGGCGATCGTGTCCGATTGATTCTCTACCGAATGACGCGGGAACCTTACAATTACCTAAATCAATTACTAGGTTTACTGTTTTCTGATGGAGGATTATTCAGCCCGCCACCACAGAATCCTGATTCTAATATCAAGGTAGTTTCTGGGGATTCTCGAGTTTTAGGTTACTTTTTGGTTTCTCCTATACTCTCAGAATTTGTGCTGATTAAAGAAGAATAGGTTTTTGGAAATATCAATCGTGATAGGCCGATTGATGAAGAGGTTGTAAAGAGGGATTTATTTTCAGTTTACCAAAACGAATTCGCGGGATTCGCCAAAGTTCTTGGACACCCTGTACGTATCGCCATCTTACATTTGCTCAGCGCAAAAGATCAACGCATTAATGGAACACTTGTGAATGAAATTGGCCTAGCTCAGGCCACTATTTCCCAACATTTAAGAGCACTGAAGAGAATAGGCCTCTTAAAAGGGTCAATTGAGGGTGTTTCTGTTTCTTACTGCATTGGTCAGGATAAAGTAGTGCTGTTGAGAAAGCAATTTGACATACTTTTTGGAGGATTGCAAAAACACTCCGTACCCGATGAATGCTGTTAAACTCCAAATAATAAGACTATGAAACGCTCTGAAATCAAAACTCACCTTGCTAATTCGAATGAATTAGAATCTCGTTTGCCAGATGGTTCTGCAGTTCCTGCTCATTTCCACGTCACTGAAGTGGGCCAAATCAGTAATCGATTTATTGGTTGCAGCTGAAAACTTCGCAAAGAG
>Ga0222647_1000190_pt1 | contig 33480 bp, 22 predicted proteins | sample AntAcemetagen333_FD_179864 | JGI IMG/M metagenome (GOLD analysis project Ga0222647, IMG submission 179864) | Saline water microbial communities from Ace Lake, Antarctica - #333 | ecosystem: Environmental > Aquatic > Non-marine Saline and Alkaline > Saline | place: Antarctica: Ace Lake...
ATTTGTAATCAATTAAGTAAATAATTAAATTTCGTTAATGTGTAATTAATTGGTTAATAACAAATTAATATTAAAAAAATAATAACTAATAGTGTGACTAAAATATATAAAGCCGTCACAATAGTGTTTTTATTCTATATTTTAATATTAGTTAAAATAGAGTAAGACGATATTGAGGTAATTTATAATAGAATATAATTTAGTAGATATTGCTTCCGCTTTTATTGAGTGGAAAGGCTACAATTTATTACAGAACCTTGGTTAACAGCCGTGATTGACTTTTTCATCATAGGAAACATTCATAAAATAAAAAAGAAAATCAGCGATTTTAAAAAAAATAATCAGTAAAATTAAACGCCAAAAGTTAGTAAATATTAAAGCCTTTCCACATCGGAAAGGCTTTTTTTTTGTAGCCGAAATGATGATAAATGAATAACCTCTAATTATATCTTTTTAATTTTTACCTTATAACAACCTTAGCTTATAGAATCAGTTTATTTGCCAAATAACGATATTCGACAGGCGATTTTAAACCGAGAATTGCTGTCGTCTCCTGCCACAAATTAAATAAATCGTTGATTAATTTAGAATAGCCTAAGTTTGCGTAATTATTTTCTGAATAAATATCTAATAAAAGTGCAAAAACTATTACGAATTGTACTCCTCATGATTTTATATGTCTTGCCGCCGTCTTTACAGGCACAGGCCGACTATACTTTCCAAATTAAAAGGATAAGTACAGAAGATGGATTGCTCGGGCAACGGGCAAAATACATCGCTGAAGATAGGAATGGTTTTATTTGGATCACGACACTTGACGGGTTGAATCGGTTTGATGGCTGCGATTTCAAATGGTTTAACCAATCGAATAGTGACTTGAATTATGCCTATACGCTGGATGGACTGCCAATGGACAGTGCAGGATATGCTTGGTTAAACTATAAAAAAAAGGGAGTCGAGTGTTTTCATACGACTACTTTCGAAGTATTGAAATTTACAGAACGGTTTAAAAATGCACCGTTTGAGGTACAAGATATTCGTAAAATATTTGGCGCTAAGGAAGATGGGACGATTATATTACAGACGGTGAATACCAAATCTTATCGGTTAGACAATGACAAATGGACGTATTTACCGACGATGGATAATGCGACCTTAACGTTTTTTAATAAAAATGTGGTTTGGTATAATAAAAACGGTGGTTGTTACAAACTTGATAAAAATGGAAAAAATTTAAAGATATTCAGCGATGCGGGCAATTTTTTAACTCAGGTGGATAAAAGTATAAAAGGAGTTTATAAGCTATGCCGTTTTAATTTAAAGACAAATGAATTGATTGTTTTTGATTATCAAAAAGAGCAGTTAAAGGAAATTTCAAGAACAAGATTATTCCTTCAAAATAATATCTTAAGAGATATTCAATACAATGCACCGTTAGATAAATTTATCCTGCATACGACGAATAAAGCAAAAAAAAGGAAGGCGTTTGTCTTTGATGCGAACACGGAACAGATGAGGCCGATTCCGCTTGATAGCTATGAATTTCTCCTTCATATTGATAAAAGAGGCGTTTTGTGGTTTAATACCTTAACCAACATCGCAATGGTCAAAATACAACCGACTCGCTTTGACGTTTATCCGAAAATCATCGCTTCAAGGGGGATTTGGGCGAATGACGAATTCGTCATTATTAATTCAGGACGAACAAATTCTGTCATTTTTAATCAAAAAAATCAACAACCGATTAGGATATTAGAGCGACCTTTATTTGCCAACTTTCATGGCGATAAAAAGGAACTTTGGGGTATTTATAATAAAGAAATTAAACAAATTGATATAGAAAGTGGCGATAAAATTCAATTTATTCCTCGGTCGAATAAGTTAAAAGGTAGGGTTTGGGCAGTTTTAAAAGATAAAGATGATAATTGGTGGATAGGAACTGAACATCAGTGTATTGCGCGGTTTCAACCTTCAAAAAATGACAGTATTCAGTTGTTTGATCAATATAATGAATTTGATTATTTAAAAAACGCACTCGTTATTCACCTATTAGAAGTGGGCGAATATATTTGGGCATCTTCCACTTTGGGATTAATATTGATTCACAAAAAAAAAGGGGTTATTGCACATTATCACAAAGAAGCAAAATCGCCTTTTCGGTTGCCTTTAGAGGGTACTCATTTTTTATATCAAGATAAGGCGGGTGTATTTTGGGCAGCGACAAATTATGACGGTTTAATTCGATTTGAATTGAATAATAAAAAGGAAGTTCAAAATATGAAACAATATACCGTCAATGAAAATCTATCTTCTAATGTATTGTACACTATTTTTGAGGATAAACATAATCGACTTTGGATAAGTACTTTGAATGGTATTTCTTGTTTTAATAAAAAAACGGAGGACGTTCTGACGTTTTCTACCGAAGATGTATTACCCAATAATGAATTTAATCGAACCTCGGGGTTTCAAGCAGAAAATGGGCGTATTTATTTTGGTTCGGTAGAAGGCGCAATTGGTTTTCATCCTGATAGTATTCTTGAACAGGAGCCTTATCACGCCGACTTGCTGATTAGTCAGGTTCAGAAATATTCGAGTAAAAATGAACAGTTATTCGATTATACGCAGTCCGTTTTGAAAACAAAAACGATTATTCAACAACCTTGGGAGCGATATTTTACGATAGATGTCAGTATGAATGATTTTTATCATGCTAAATCACTACGGTATTATTACCAAATCGAAGGGTTGCATGACGATTTTCAATTAGTGGACGGTAATCGTATATATTTAAGTAATTTGCCTTACGGCAATTATCAATTACACATCAAAGGTCAAGCAGCAGATAAACGTTTTTCGGATGATGAAATCACATTGACGCTAAATATTATTCGACCATTTTATTTGTGTTGGCGGTTTATTTTATTAATAATATCGGCTTTGACAGCTGTCATTTTATTGGTTTACAATTACCGATTGGCACGCTTTAAACAGCAAAAAAATCTATTAGAAAAAACTGTAGCGGAACGCACCGAAAAAATCAATGAAGATAAAATCATCATTGAAGCACAAGCCGAAGAGCTCAAAGCACTCGACAAACTCAAAGACCACTTTTTTACGAATATTTCACACGAACTTCGCACGCCTTTGACCTTAATTTTAGCACCTTTGGGAACATTACTCAAGAGCAAAAATTTATCTCCTAAAGAGTTTTCTTACACGCAGATTATTCAGCGTCACGCTCAATATTTACTCAAGCGTATCAATGAAATCATGGAGCTTAACAAGTTGGAAGCCAAAAAAAGTGACCTTAATTATCAGCCAATTCGATTTTATGATTTCATCAAAATAGCTGTTGGAAATTTTGAAAGTATTATACCAGAAAAAAATATTAGTTTTGTTTTTAATTATCGAATGAATAAAAACATTCAAATCCTTTTGGATAAAGATAAATATGAACATATTATTTATAATTACCTTTCTAATGCTTTTAAATATACACCTCAAAACGGTCAGGTGGAAGTTGCCGTTCAAGCACAAAATAATACCATTCTACTCGAAGTAAAAGATAGTGGAATCGGTATTGCTAAAGAAGCGATTCCAAATATTTTCGACCGATTTTATCAAGCAAACAATGCGGAAAAATCAAGTAGTTCAGGTATTGGTTTGGCATTGTGCAAAGAAATTTCAGATTTAATTGGTGGACAAGTTTGGGTAGAAAGTGAAATTGGAAAAGGCAGTATTTTCTTTTTTGAAATGCCCTTTAAGGAAGTCTCAGATATGATTAATGAGGAGCAGCCAATAACCAACTTTTCTACGATTCCGATAAATGATGGGCAATTAACCATTATTAAATCATCCAAAAAATCAAAAATAATGCTCGTTGAAGATAATCCTGCTTTAAGAGATTTTATTCAAATGATGCTATCTGAATTTTATGAGGTAGAAACGGCAAGTAATGGAAAAGAAGCCTTGGAACACTTGATGGGAAATAACCGTCAAACGAAGCAACCGTCAACCATTTATACTTTACCATCCTTAATTATATCTGATATTATGATGCCTGTCATGGATGGTTTAGAATTGTTAGAAACGATTAAAAAATCGGATAACTATCGTCACATTCCAATAGTTATGCTAACGGCTCGAACGAGTATGGAAGCCAAATTATCTGCCCTTCAATTGGGCGTTGATGATTATATTACAAAGCCTTTCCACGAAGAAGAATTGCTTGTGCGTATTCAAAATATCCTTAGAAATCAAGCAGCACGACTATCATTTTTACAAAAAGATAATCAAAAGGTATCTGATGTAATTTTACAAATTTCAGAAATCGACCAAAAGTGGTTGTCAGAAGTGGAAACTATTGTACAAGAACACCTTAGTGATAGTCAATTTACTAAAGTTATTTGGGCAGAAAAAATGTTCCTCAGTGATCGTCAGCTCCGTCGAAAAATAAAAGAATTAACGGGTTTGACTTTGACAAAATATATCCAAATAGCTCGCCTCAAAATAGCTCGTCACATGTTAGAAGTAGGGGAAAAATCAACGGTTGCAGAAGTATCTTATGCCGTTGGTTTTGAAACGCCAACGTATTTTTCCAAACTATTTTATCAGGAATATGGTCGAAAACCTGTAGAATATTATAGATAAAAAAATAAAAGCGTTTTTATTTTTATTTTTTAAATATCTACCCTTTTTTTTACTAAAAATAGAGGGGTATTTTTCACTATTAAAAGTATTGCAGCTAATCTCGGTTTTAAAGTGAATTTAATGTATTTGTTTAAATTTATGATTATCAAAGAATTAGCGAATTTCGTAGCCACCGAGGTTTATAGAATTGATATTTTCTCCACATTTTATTTAAGATGTAGCGCAGCGCCTGTCGCATTTTATCCCAGTCCACCCCAGTTAAATCCTTCAATGACTAATTTTTGCCCTTCAAAAGGTAGAATGTCGTATAAGGGTTTTTCATTACAGCTTAGAAATAAAATAAATGTGATAAATAAAAAATAATATTTCTGCATTAAATAATTTTATAAGGGGTTTTAATAATTTTTCATATCCTTTTCTTAACAGTTTTAATTTCCGATTTGTGAATAACTTTTTGGATTTTTTAATCCTTTTTCACAAAAGTATAAATCAAACAGAGGTTTAAACCCGACATTCCGACATAGCTTTTACCCACCAAATTATAATTATCGTCTTTATCAATAAAACTCCAGCGACCAACATTAATCATTGCTGCAATGGTAATCGGTGTCGTTACACGAATATCGAAATTATTGGTGATATGAAAAGTCGCTCCTGAACCTAAGTTTGTCATTACTCTTTGTTCAAATCTTTGGCTCTTTGACAATTTCTGCACGTAGCGGCTACTTTAGCTTCCGAAAAGTCTCAAAATCCTTGCGGCAGCTAAAGACAGCCGTTACGAAAATCTCAATTTATTCGAATTTTGCAGAAATTGTCAAAGAGCCAAATCTTTTATCTAAACTGCGCTTACTTGTCGTCCTGTACCTTGAAAATAATTGACATAATCTTTATCTTCATTAAAAATATCGTATTTCAAAAAGCCACTTGACACTTCTGCGACAAAATTACTTGGCGTTTCTTTTGTTTTTAATGGTTTTAATAAGTCCTTTTCATATGGTTTGAAATTGTAAATTAAACCGACATTTAAACCAATTAATTCTACGTATCCATCTACAGGAACTTCAGAAATTAGATAACGTGCATCTTTGTCATTTTGAAACATTGGAAAAATCGTCAAAGGCGAATTGACATGAAAACTTAATCTATTGTTCATTTGAAGTCGTAACCCTAAATCTAACTTTGTAAAAATCCCGAAGTTTAGAGTTTTCCAATTTTAATTCGTAAACCATGCCGTTTTAGTAAAAAGTAATTTTTTTTAATAATCTCATACAAAGAGATATATTTTATTAAAAATAAAAAAACCAATAATAAAAAAAACGCCTTACTCAACCGAGCAAGGCGTTTTTTTTTAATGAAAAAGGATCAGACGCTTTGAAAGCGTCCGACCCTTTTCGTAATCATATTTCATCTTATATTATCCACCAAAATCATCAAAAGCGATGTTTTCTTCAGGAACGCCCAATTTATCTAAAGTTGAGATAACAGAAGCATTCATCATCGGAGGCCCACAGAAGTAATATTCTACTTCTTCTGGTTCTGGGTGATTTTTTAAGTATTTTTCATAACAAACTTGCATGATATAACCTTTGAAACCGTCTCCTTCTTCCTCTATTTCGTGTTTCTCACTCCAATTATCTTCAGGTAACGGATTATCTAAAGCAACATGGAATGTGAAGTTTGGAAATTCCTTTTCGATTGCACGGAAATCTTCTACATAGAATAATTCACGCTTTGTACGTCCACCATACCAAAATGAAACTTTGCGATCCGTTTCTTTTAAGGTATGAAACAAGTGTAGTAAGTGTGACCGTAACGGAGCCATTCCTGCACCACCACCGATATAGACCATTTCTTTTTTCGTATTCTTAATAAAAAACTCACCGTAAGGACCGGAAATGGTTACTTTATCGCCAGGTTTTTGACCGAAAACGTAAGAAGAACAAACCCCAGGATTTACGTCCATCCAACCATTTTTTGATCTATCAAAAGGCGGCGTAGCAATACGGATATTTAACATTACGATATTCCCTTCCGCAGGGTGATTCGCCATCGAATAAGCACGGAAAATCGGCTCTTCGTTTTTCATTTTTAAATCCCAAAGTTTGAAGTTATCCCACTCTGACTGAAACTCGTCAGGTGCTTTCCCCATTCTCGGATGTGAAGTGACGTCAATCGTTTTGTATTCAATTTCGACTTTTGGTACGTCAATCTGAATATAACCACCAGCTTCGAAGTCTAACTCCTCGCCTTCCGGTAATTCTACGACGAACTCCTTAATGAAAGAAGCCACATTGTAATTAGATTTAACGGTACATTCCCATTTTTTGATACCAAAAATTTCTTCTGGAATACGGATTTCCATATCCTCGCGGACTTTCACTTGACAAGCTAAACGCCAGTGTTCAGCGGCTTGCTTACGTGTTAAGTGATTCATTTCCGTTGGCAGTACATCGCCACCACCTGAATCAACTTGACACAAACACATTGCACACGTTCCACCGCCACCACAAGCTGATGGCAAGAACATACTTTTAGTTGCTAACGCACTCAATAAGGTCATTCCTGGCTGAGCAATCAGAGGATTATCCTCATCGCCGTTAACGACTAGTTTCACGTTACCTTGTGGTACTAATTGCTTACGTGCCAAGATAAGACCATACGCCAAGGCCAAAATTACAGCCGTAAAAACTACAACTGCCCAAAGGATTGGCATTAAATCTATTAAAAACATCATGGTATTAATTTTTTAGACATTAGATTTTAGAATTTAGGCAGTAGAATTTAGATAAATACATCTAAAAATCTAAGGTCTAACATCTAAGGTCAAATATTATTTTCCAGCCGTCAAAGCGGCAGGGTCAATTCCCATCAAACTCATAAATGCGATACCCATCAAACCTGTCAAGATAAAGGCGATACCTAAACCTCTTAATGCAGGTGGAACGTTGGAATAACGCAATTTTTCACGGATTGCAGCAATTGCAATAATCGCTAAGAACCAGCCGAAGCCAGAACCTAAACCGAATGAAACAGATTCACCAAGCGTATATTCACGAGAAACCATGAATAATGAACCACCTAAAATCGCACAGTTCACCGTGATTAGTGGTAAAAAGATACCTAAAGCAGCATATAATTCAGGAGAAAATTTCTCCACAATCATTTCTACTAATTGCACCATTGATGCAATTACTGCGATAAACAAAATAAATCGTAAAAAGGTTAAATCAACACCAAATAAACCGGTTTCACTCAATAGTTTTTCGGAAATCAACCAGTTTACTGGCATGGTAATCCCCAAAACGAAGATAACCGCCAAACCTAAACCAGTAGCTGTTTTTACTGATTTAGAAACCGCTAAATAAGAACACATTCCTAAGAAATATGCCAACACCATGTTGTCAATAAAAGCGGATTTGATAAATATATTTACTAATTCCATTTTTTTATTTTTTTCGGTATTCGGTATTTGGCATTTAGTATTTGATACTCGGCATTCGGAAAACCCCTTAGAACCTTGTATCTCAAAACCTTAAAACCTTATACCTTAAAACCTTTCTTATGAAATATCAACCAATTTAGTGTTATAGCTACGTTGTATCCAAATGATGATACCGATGATAAACATCGCTGCCGCTGGTAATACCATTAAGTTATTATTAGAATACCAACCTAACCAAGAGATTTGAGTGGTGTCTAATAAATATTCCGGTGTGTTACCAATGATTTGGAAACCTGCAAAACTACCTTTACCAAATACCTCACGAGTTGCCGCAACCATGATTAAAATTAAACCATAACCTAAACCGTTTCCGATTCCATCAAGGAATGAACGCCAAGGTTTATTCGCCATTGCGAAAGCCTCCAAACGTCCCATTACGATACAGTTTGTAATAATCAGACCGATGAAAACAGAAAGTTGTTGATAAACTTCAAAAGACAACGCTTTCAGTGTTAATTCTACAACGGTTACAAGAGTTGCAATTACCACTAATTGCACAATCATACGGATTTGAGTCGGGATAGCATTACGTAAAAGGGATACAAACAAATTTGCAAACGCTGTTACGAAAACTACCGCAATTGCCATTACTACCGATGGCACAACAAGAGTTGTTACTGCTAATGCCGAACAAATACCAAGAACCTGAACGGTTAAGGGATTATTATCATTGAGCGGGTCAGTAATTAGAATCCTCTCTTTCTTACTAAAGAGCGGTTCTTTCTCGACTACTGGAGCTTTTACTGCTGTCTCAGCCATTCTTTATAAAAATTGTCTGATTGTTTGATTGCTTGATTGTTTAACCGTTTTAATGTTTTTTTGTTCGATTGTCCGATTGTTAAAAAAACAATAAAACAAGGAAGCGACATGACAATAAAACGATACAACAATGAAGCAATGTAACAATCAATTTTATTTCTTAATTGATTTTAAATACGGTTCGTACATTTTCATGCCATCATAAATCATATCACTTGCACCTACACAAGTGACGGTTGCACCTGAAATACCATCGACACCGTGCATATTTGAAGGTTCTGCACCACCTTTTACGATTGCGACAGAAACATAGTCACCGTTTTCGGCATAGATTTTCTCACCTGCAAATTGTTTTTTGAATGCAGCATTATCTTTAATTTCTGCACCCAGACCCGGTGTTTCTGCTTTGTGACCAAAAGCGGCACCTGCAACGGTGTTTAAGTCAGATTCTAAAGCAATCCAACCCCAAATTTTGTCCCAAAGACCATTTCCACGAACGGTAAAAATATAATACTTTTCACCATCATTATTCATAATAAAAACAGGTAAATTACGGTCTTCTACCGCTTTTTTCTCCTCTTTTTCCATGTTCACATCTTCCGCTTTCACGTCTGCTATGACTTTACCTTTTGAGTTTACAACTACTTGCTCTGCACTTTCAAAGTACTTCGCAACTTCCTTATCAGACAAGGCATCCGCATTGATTCCTAACGGTGAATTTAGCGCACCAAGAATCTGCTTTTTGTTATACAATGCTTCGTTAGCATCGTGAGTCGGCTTTAAGAAGGTAAACATACCCGCTAATACTAATGCAACGATAGAAGTCATTCCTACCGTAAACATTACAACGTAATTGGTACTATGCTGCACGGTTCAAACGTCTTTTGATATTTGCCTCAATTATATAATAATCAATAAGCGGAGCAAATACGTTTAATAATAAAATTGATAACATCCAGCCTTCAGGATATGCAGGATTAAGGACACGAATAATTAAACCGATAGCACCGATTAAAAACCCATAAATCCATTTTCCTCTGTTCGTTGAAGCTGCAGTTACAGGGTCAGTTGCCATGAATGCCATTGCAAAAAAGAAACTTCCCATGTAGAATTGATAATACCAAGGAACTTCCATAAAAACGGTAGCGTCCCAAGCATTGAAAAGCATACCCATTATAGCTGCCCCAAAAATCATAGAAACCATGATTCTCCAGCTTGCGATACCTAAAGCAACTAAGGCAATCGCACCAACAATGACTAATGGTTTTGAAGATTCACCGATTGAACCCGGGATAGTTCCCCAAAACATTTGAGCCGTTGTATAGTGTTCTGTCACGGCTGACCAACCACCTTTTGCGGCTAAAGCCAAGGGCGTTGCACCGGTGTAACCATCAACGACCGCCTTGCCACCTTCACCGAAAGTTGCCCAGCCAATACCACCAAAAAGGGAATCAAAAATACCATGAACAAAACTATAACCACCACCAACGTAGTCTAAACCAACTTTATCAATATTTGAAATCCAAACATTGTCACCCGAAATTTCTGTCGGATAAGCAAAGAAGATAAAAACACGAGAAAGTAAGGCGATATTCAGAATATTCATACCAGTTCCGCCAAATGCTTCTTTACCAATGATAACTGCGAAAGCTACTGACATTGCTAATATCCATAAAGGCGTATCAGGTGGCATAATCAAAGGAATCAATGCACCCGAAACCAAGAAACCTTCCTCAATTCCGTGTCCTTTTTTGGCTGCATACCAAAACTCAATCCCTAAACCAACAACATTTGCCACCACGAATAAGGGTAAAAGTTTGATTAAACCATGAATTAATTTTAGGTGAAATCCTGCGAGGAAAGCGGTGTGTTCACCCAATGCTACGAAGTGCTGGTGTCCGATATTATATGTTCCAAATAGGTAACATAACTGCATCGCCAATACAACGTGAATCATTGTACGCTTTAAATCCATACCATCACGAACGTGCACACCACTTGTCGTTACATGATTAGGCGTAAAAGCGAACGTGAAGAAACCATCGAACAACGTGTGTAAGAGTGGTGAGTTCTTCTTATCCGGCTCAATACTTTTTATAAAATCTAATAATTTCATCTTATCTTAAATGTAGAATAAATCAAAACTAAAATAGCAAATTAAAATTAAAAAAAACACTAAAAAATAGCAAATTATCACTTTCAAATTGTCATATTATTTAATCTTCATTCCTATGAATCATTAATCAGTAATTTTTTTATTTCGAAAACTGCGTAACAAACTGCAAACTGTCCACTGCGAACTATTTTACCCTTGCTCACGCATCATCTCTAAGCCCTTACGTAAAGTCGTTTGAACATCTTGTTTTGACGTACAAACAAATTCGCAAAGTGCCACATCTTCTTCCACCAATTCGTAAATCCCTAACCCTTCCATACGTTCTAGGTCATTTACAATAATTGATTTGAATAAATGTTGTGGATAAATGTCCATTGGCAAAACACTTTCATATTGACCAGTTATTACGAAAGCACGTTTCTCACCGTGTGTATTCGTATCCGCAGCCATTTTTTGAGGATATAAAAACGTTGGAATCGTAACAGAAATACTTGGACGAGGCTTTACTGGCACCATCCAACCAAATAATTCGTAATAATTACCTTCTGCCAAAACCGTTATATGATTATCAAAAAAGCTTAAGTAACCATCTTTTTCAATCGTCGTACCAGTCAAAACATCACCAGAAACGACACGAACGTGGTCATTTTTCAAATTATCTTCCAACAAACTTTTTATATTCGCTCCTTGTAGTGATTTAACATAGTGCGTTGACTTTAGTTCAGCACCCGTTAATGCCACCAAACGTTCCGTATTAAAACGACCTTCTGAAAACAAGCGACCTATAATTATAACTGCATTCACATCTGCCGTCCAAACGATATCACCCTTATTAATAGGGGCAATTTGATGAATTTGAATGCCAACATTACCTGCTGGATGTGGCCCTGCAAACCAATATTTTTTGACACCCGTAGCATTTGTAAATGTTGCTGAAATACCAGTATCTGCTGCATTTAATCCTAAATGAACACTGCCTTCCGTCAATTTAGACAATACGTCCAAACCTTTTTGAAAAGCCACTTCATTACCCAAAACCGTCATATTTGCACAAGCCGCTAAAGGTGCAGAATTGAACGTTGAGACAAAGATATTTTTTGGTGTAGTAGTGACCTCTGGAATGACGTTATAAGGACGCTGACGTAAGAAGGGAAACGCTCCGTTATTCGCCAAGAAACCTACCAATTCTTCACGGCTTCCCGTTTCTAAATTTGGCATTTCTAAAGAGCGATACGTTTGCTCTTTATCCGCAAGGACAACGACTTCCACGATTTTACGCTTCTCACCACGATTGATTTCAATCATCTGTCCGCTTACTGGAGAACAAAAAATCACTTCAGGATTTTTCTTATCATAAAATAAAGCATCTCCCGCTTTCACGTTTGCACCAACCTCTACAACAACTTTCGGAATGGGTGACATTCCTTGAAAATCAGTAGGCTTGATAGCATAACGTACAGGAGCAACTGTCTCTTTTATGACTTTCACTGCTTCGCCTTCCAAAGGAATATCATACCCCTCCTTCGTACGATTTACAGGTTCATCTGTAATCGTTACATTGGATGATTTAAAAATTTCTCCAATTTGTGGAAAAATTGAATAATTAACGCCTGTCTTATCTGCCCCAGTTTGAGTAGCTGTTACTCGCATCAAACGGTCTGATACCATAACGATAACGACCAGTAGTATAAATACTAAGAATGCAATGAAAGCCACTAATAGGTTGGAGCTACCACCGTCAGGTGATTGTGCATTTGCTGAAAGTCCAGCAAGCATCAAAATAGACAGGAAACCGAGTTTAACTGACCACTTTTTCAAAATATGCTTTAATTTGAGTGTATCTGAAATAATAATTTGTTATACATTGAATCCTGAGCTTACCAAAAAACCATAAAAAACTGTTAAAATTTTATTAATAATTTAGTATTCCATGCAAAGATAACAAGCGTTTTGATAAAAACCACATGAATAAATATCAATTTTAAGTGTTTTAAACACACTAAACTTATTTAGATTAACTCTAAACTATTCATTTTGTGAATTTGGTTTTTTATAAAATAAATTATTGCATATTCATTATAAGTCAAAACTTATATAGTCTGCATCACTAAATTTGAAATTTGTAAAGGAAGTATCTTTACCTTTTATAGTGAATTTATATTTTTGAGAGTCTGTTATATCATTAATTGACAATTAAAAAAGCCCAAAATGTACTTGCTGCAAGGTGAAATCGATATTTTTTTTTGAATTGCCGTTTTTCGATACAAAACAAGTTATTAAACTAAAAAAGTGAAATGACTTTATTAATTGCCTTTAAACTGACAAAAATATTATACCATTTCCCTCGCCAATCAACAAAAAAGCGAGTACTCCACCAAGTTTGTGAAATCCTCGCTTTTGAGTAATTCGCACCCTAACAAATTTTATAATTCGCTTGCCGCTAAAATGAATTTATTCAACGATTCAACCGTAGGAATCACTTTAACCATATTTTTTTCAGCATTTGCAGCAACTAAATCAGTACGCAGTTTAGTTGCGTCCGCTTTCGCTAATTCACTCACAGAACCTACGCCCGAACGAACCAATAATTCACCAAATTGACCTCCGATACCTTTAATACGGAACAAATCCGCCATGCTCACCCAAATATCAATTCTTTTTTGAGGAATGCCAGTTGCTTCTGCCAATGTAGCACGAGCGGAGTTAGAGTTTCCTTTTTCTAACAAACTTTCAACGGTTGATACACCAGCGACTTCTAATTTTTTTTGGAAAGCTGGTCCAATTCCTTCGATTGCGTCAATTTTTGCCATAACCTAATTTTCGATTTTTTTTGTTTAATAAAATAAAATTAAAACGATTAACTAACTGACTATCAAAAGATAATTGATTAACTAATTATTAATACATTGCAAGTATAACTAAAAAGTAGAAATTTAAAAAGTGACTTTGATAGTTTTGACAAACTTTATTTAGCTTATTACGAATTCGCCATCTATCGTTTATCATTCATCATTTTCAATTATCTTTACTTTCAAATACTCAAATATGGATAATTTTCGCTTAAAATTCACCAAATATCTATTCGATACGCTTGCCGAATATGATTATATTTTATTAAAATTTATCGAAAATTCGGTCTTTGATGTTGCTGAAAGTTCAGATTTAGATATTTTGATTCGTCCGAAAAATTTGGAAGAAATTCTCGGTCAATTAAAACGTTTTCAAGGCATTTCAACTTGGACAGAAAGTCGAAAATCGTCTATGATTCAGTTGTTTATTTATTTTGAAGATGGAAAATTTCTACAAGTAGATTTTTTATATAAATTCATTCGGACGAATTTGATTTATTTAAACAAAGATGAAGTTTTTAATGAGAAAATAAAAACAAACGAAGGTATTTTTACAACGTCTCAACTACATCTTTTTGAACACGTTATTTTATTTAATTTTTTAAATTTTTCGGATTTGTCACCCAAATATGTCCGTCACTTTTCGGAAAAATCGGCAACGGTTCAAAGCGATTTATTGCGTTATTTTAATAAAAAATATCAAACCGATATTCAAAATATTGGGCAATTCAGAACATTTGATAAATTAATACGGGAAAATATTTATAAAAAAACACTACATTTATCGGATAATCAAGGTATTAGCAAACTTAAAAATAATATAAATTACTTAATGGATAAAGCGAAAAGTTCCCGACAAGATAAGGGCGTTGTCATCTCTTTCAGTGGCGTAGATGGTGCTGGAAAGACGACAATTATGGACAATATGGAAAAGTTATTAAAAGAAAAATATAAAGAAAAAATCATTCGTTTACGGCATCGACCACAGATTTTACCGATCCTTAGTTCGTATAAATATGGCAAGGAAGAAGCCGAAAAACGTGCCGCCGAAACCATGCCTCGGACAGGTGGCAACAAAAGCAGTTTAGGGTCATTCGCACGTTTTGCATATTATTATTTGGATTATTTATTAGGGCAATTTATAATTTATTTTAAATACACGATGCGAGGATATACGATTTTATATGATAGGTATTATTTTGATTTTATCGTAGATTTTCGCCGTTCGAATATTAATATAAATCCTGCAATACCAAAGTTTCTATTCAATTTTGTATTCAAACCGAATATCAATATTTTCTTGTACGCAAGTCCTGAAATTATCTTGAAACGAAAGCAAGAATTGCCTTCGGAAGAGATCGTGACGTTGACGAAAAGTTATAAAGCGCTGTTTTCAGAATTAGATGCAAAAAGCGGGAAAGCTCAATATATTGCGATTGAAAATATTGTTTTAGAAGAAACAATGGCAAGAATTGAGGAAGCATTTCGTAGCGTGAAATAATTGTTTCTCTCCCGCAGATTTCACTGATTTTACAGATTATTTTTTTATTAATTACTTAAAGCAATTAATAAAAAAATAAAAAAGTATTTTTTGCGTAAAGCAATTAATAAAAAAAATCAGCGGAATCTGCGGAAGTATATTTTATAAAAATGCTAAGTAACATTATAGAAAAAATAGTCAAACGCAAAAACCCGCAATTTGAGCTGGATAAAGCGGTGACAAATGCCGTGATTTTACAATTGGTTTGGTCAAAATCTTGGTCAATTATTCGGGGTTTCAAAGTCATTTTTCATGGCAAAAAGCCTGGGTTGATTTTTATTGGCAGCCGAGTAAAATTGTTTAATGCTCGAAATATGCAGTTCGGAAAATGGGTGCAGTTGGAAGACAATGTTTATATGAGCGCGTTGGGAAAAGAACCGCTGAAACTCGGTAATAATGTCAAAATCGGAGCATTTAGCCGTGTCATTACTTCGACTTCGTTCAATAATGTTGGGGAGGGAATTACGATAGGCGATAATGTTGGTTTGGGCGAATTTGCGTATTTGGGCGGTGCTGGCGGTCTGGAAATTGGCTCGGATTGTATTATTGGTCAGTATCTTTCGTGTCATCCCGAAAATCATAATTACGCTGATACGTCGCAATTAATTCGTTTTCAAGGCACGACTCGACAAGGGATTAAAATCGGTAAAAATTGTTGGATTGGCTCAAAAGTAACAGTTTTAGATGGGGTTACAATTGGCGATAATTGTGTGATTGCAGCAGGTGCTGTCGTTACGAAATCGATGCCTAATAATGTCATTATTGGCGGTGTTCCAGCTAAGATTTTAAAACCGATTGTGTGATTTGGGTGGCGAGTTACGAGTTGCGGATTTTGTCGTAATACGATTGAAACCGTGATTAAAAATAATGGTATTTTTTATCAAGATCATAAACGCATCATAACGGTCAAAACCCGCAACTTGCAACCAAATCACTTTAATCCAATAATTCTATTCTATTAATATCAATCCCTTCGATGACTTTCCCAGCTACATCAACGGTTGTGATTCGGCTGGTTTCAATTTCGTAAGGAATACAGGGATAGTAAAAATAAGCATAGCGATTATAGTCTGTAATATTGAATTTTGCATCTTTCATAGCGGCTTTTGTGGCTTTATTATCCAAGCCCATTTTTTGAAAAAGAGATTCAAGTACTCGTTTTGTATCTTTTTCATTCAGCTTCATTTCTTGAATTAAAACACAATAATTCGCATCAAAGTCAATATAATTAAAATATATTTTTGCATCTGCTCGAATGTATTTTCCGCCGAACATATTCGGTAATTTATCTTCATAAATAACCGGTTCGGCTGTAGAGTATTCCAAACCCATTGGGAAATGAAAATATTGAATTTCCTTCAATGCAATTTGTTCTATGCCTTCTTTTGATTTATAAATATCAAAAATTGGCTGCATGATTTTTGTGAACTCCTTTTCATCTAAGTCGCCATTTTCGCTCATATATTCAATGCTTTCTGAAAATACACCAGTCATCATTTCTGATATTTCCTCCCAATTTTCGATCGCTATAAAGTCACCAACTTCGCTTGTAGTATAGATGACTTCGGTCGTTTCGTATTTTGAAAACCTGTCAGTTACATCACTTGGAATCTTAAACATTGAAAAATTCGTTTTGTAACTCCATTTGATTTTGTAGCTTGACGCTGTCGAATCAATCACTTGAAAATTCACGATATAAGAAGAGGAATCATCTTTTGTTAATTCTCCTCCCGTCCGTTGCCGCTTAATTTTGGTAACTTTAAAATCATAAGAATCGCCAATTGACCAATAAGAAACAAATGGTACAATACTCGTATCCGTTTGAGCAAAACAAGTAATTGAGCTAATGAATAAGGTGAAAATTATAATCTGTAATTTCATTTTTTATATTTTAATAATTGTTAAATAGTATTTTTGTTTTTGGTAATCGTTGTGGTTTTGAATGTTTTTTGATGAGTAAATGTTTTGTTATAAATTAGGGTAGTTTTTTAATTATAAATTAAGAAATATAAAAAATTGATGATTAAGAATTTTTAAATAGTTGTAATAGTAGGTTAAATTAAATGCTGGCGGCTCTCGAAGTCGCCAACATTTTGATATAAAAAGAATTAATACACTATAATTTTTTCATTAATTACGCCTTCGCTCGTCCTAATCTGAACGATATACGTTCCACCGATTAAGTTTGGCAAATTGATGGTTGATTTATTTTTACCAACGCTTAATAGGAGCGAATTATTTATCAATTGTTGACCCGAAATATTGAACAATGCTAATTGTGCGTCCATCCGTTCTCGGCTATCAATTTCGATATTTAATTGCTGACCATTTTCTAAAATCGTAGGATAAATACTGAATTTTTCGATTGTTTGAAGGTTTTCAGTACGTAAAATATCATCGGTTGAGAAGGTTTCATTTGGTGAAATCGGTGCACAAGTATAGCCTTGATTAAAGGCTTTTACACGCCAATAATAATCTTTTTGACTTTGTAAATTTGTAGCAATTAGGCTCGTATCTGTAGTCAGAGCGCTATATTCAATAAAGCTAAAGCTATTTACCCGACTTACTTGAACGATATAATGTGTTGCGTTTGGAATGCTTTCCCACTCTAATTCCACATAATCAAACTGCTGAACTTGCCCTGCGATAGGATTTAACATGTTTGCCGTTGCCGTAATTGTATCCCGCATTGGATTCTGATTAAATAGATAAGTCGCCCGTTCGGTTTGCAAATATGCTCGCATAGCTGCGATTTGTTCGGGCGTAAATTGAGCGGCACAGGCATCATTTGAGTACGTCATAATATTTGTTCCATCTGAACGAAAGTCAACGCCATTTGGGTCTTTTTGTAAAATATTACTCAAACCTTGAGCATTGCATTGCCAGCCGCCAATCGCTAAATAATCCGGTGGCGTATCGCAAAAACCATCGGCTGCAAAGGTACAATTACTACCATCGACCAACTCAACATAAGCGGTATCAATAATTGTGGTATCGGTGATTAAAGAATCCTTAAAATAGGTATAATCATAAGTTACCGTTGTTGGCGTTGGATTATTATAAGTATAAGTATTGCCTTCCCAACCTAAAAAGGGATGCTGAATAGATAAATTATGCCCAACTTCATGCGACCAAACGTGTCCATTACTCGCCCCAGACTTCGTCAAGGCAATCCCAGCATAAGGTAAATTATATCCTGCATTCCCGGCAGGATTCGATACGATGTAGCAATTCAAAGTACTATCTATATTGTTCGCAAACATCATTTCCGCACCTTCCAAAACGGTACTATGATTATACCAACTGGAACTATCAATGAAGAGAATATCGCCATGAATAAAGAATTGAATGTCAGTTTGTGCCATATCTGTATTCAAATCACAAAAACCTTCCATTAAATTATTTAAGGAAATATAACCCACACCATTATCCGAACCAACTACTTGCAAGGTCATGGCAGCATAAAGTGTATTTTGATTTCTCGAAAACTGTTCAAAAGCCGCAGGGTTTGCCTGATATCGTTTGAGCCATTCTGATTTTACGGGAGCCGTACCGCAAGGCAAAATTTGCGGATTACTTGGCGTTTGTGCGAGTAAAACGGTGCTTATCGCAATAGATAAAAATATTAGTACGTATGATTTCATCATTTTTAATTTTAATTATAGAATATTTTTTAATTTTTTATTTGAAATTGTTTTGATTGCTTTGTTAAATCGTCCTTACGGTTAATCCCAGCCTTTACTCCCTAAAATAATCGGGATATACCACTCACAAATTGGTCAATCTTGAAAAAAGACTGAATACACGCTAAAAATTATAATTCATGCCCTCTATTCTAAAAAGGGCATGAATTTATCTTAAAATTGTGATATTTTGCCAAAAGATAAGGGATAGAAATTTGTTGATACCCTTTATTAACATTTTAGCGACAATAGCGTATAATAGATAACCGTTTAAAATATTCACAATATAAACGTTTCAAAAACTAATTTCAAGCCTTTGGAATACGGTTTGTAAATAATAATGAGGTGTAAGAATTAATAAAATTAGGGACTGTTTTTTTTAATAAGTATTCGATAATTAGCTTATTTAAAGATTCTAATTAATTCTACCGAGTCTATAAAAGTTGTCATACCATGAAAAAATATATCTTTTTATTCATATCGCTAATATTGGGTTTTGGTGGCAAAGCTCAATTCAATGTTACAGATTCCCTTTTTTTTGTGGAAGCCACCAATGATTTCGAATCTTGGCTCAATACAATGCCTATTCGGGAGGATATTCGTGTTACAGGGTTTGTAATAGACAGCAACCGAATTACCCTCAAAATAGAGACTAATACGCCTAACGATTGGTTGGCACTTAGGGCAGCTTATCACGAAGAGTGTCATAAATATATTGGTGATTTTTTCCTGAAGGCAATGGTTTTTTATTTTGAAGTACCGTTAGATTCTGCTGCCGTTTTTATTGATACAAAAAAAGTAGGTTGTGAGGTTTTAGTGAAATTTGAAGACGGAAATTTTGTAAATAATGATGGTTTGCCCTTGGAACTTGTATTGAAAAATGGTGGCGACAAATATCCAATTTCCGAAATGGATGCTTTTTCATCTAAACCGATTGTTTTAGAAAATAAAAGTAAAAAAGATATTAAAATTATTAAACAACAGATTATTAGCTACTTTAAGGGACATTATCAAGAAAAAGGGCAAAATTGGGGACGAATAGCAGATTTTGATGTTTTGGAAGTAGATGATGAATTTTCGATAGAAGTTACGAATATTTCAAAAGAGGTTTTAGATGACTTTACGATTGGTTATTTTGAATTGATAATAATTGATATATTTATTCAAGAAAATGAAAAAAACGTTGAGATAGTCTATAACTTTCGGGCAAAATACGGTTCGGGAATTTTCATCGCGCCTCGTCGTTCAGGATACAGAAGTATGGATCAGCAATATTCTGAATACCTAAATCGCTACGATATGAAAGTCAGAAAGATGATTGTCGATGTTGTAACGTCAATGCCGATTAAGGATTAAAAATTTTCCCTTAAACCTTTAAAACCATGGCTCTTTGACAATTTCTGCAAAATTCGAATAAATTGAGATTTTCGTAACGGCTGTCTTTAGCTGCCGCAAGGATTTTGAGACTTTTCGGAAGCTAAAGTAGCCGCTACGTGCAGAAATTGTCAAAGAGCCGAAACCATTAGTGGGCGGTACAATTTTGTTAAGACAAACGGTGTCGGTTCTCCGAATCTCAAAACCATTGATAGCATTATTTCTCTACAAACCCCGAGGTTTCGGGGTAAACTGGGACAGGCAGATTCGGTTCTGTGAACCTTGTTACAATCGAAAAAGGTTGGGAGAACCGACACCGATTCAGACAAAAATCATACCGCTCACTAATGGGTGAAACCTCAAAAAAACTATGGTAGAATATATTTTCAGAAATAGCTTGGGCAAATTTATTTTATTTTCCAATTTAGGATTTGGCATTTTACTTGTCGTTCTTTATTTTTTAAAAGGATTTGATGATGGAGAGTTTGCAGAATTATTGAAAATTTTGACTCCGATTAAAGCGGTTTATTTAACGGCGTTGATTCGTTATGTTATTGCCAATAAAAACATTTCAGAGGCGGTAGAAGACGATTCTAAAAAAATTACCCCCCTTTTCGCTCGAACATCTTTCGCTATTATTTTCGTCCATATCACTACATTAATTGTGTCAACTTCACTTTTTGCTTTATTCAATGCGATGGATTTTGACGTATTAATAAATATTATTATTAGCGTAGAAACATTCTTCGGGATTTATGTCGGTATGTTCATGGCTTCGATGTTTCAGGTCAAAGAAAATTAAAAATTGTAAAGATGAAATCATTCTCGTCCGTATTAATATAGATACGGACGTGTTTACAGAACGAATATCCGTATTTTGAGTGTATGTTTTGAAACCATGTAAACGTACAGAAAATCTTATTATCTCAAATTTAGTCACTTAACGAATTATCAAAAAAATACTTTTGCAGGTATAAAAAGACTTAGCAAAGTCCAAAGGTCGATTAGCTATTTTTTCTAATTTCTTAAATTCATAGCACATCATATTTATTTTATTGGTAATGTTTAATTATATTGAACTTTAATATACTAAGACACCATAAATATTTGCATGATTATTGTCCGGTAAAAAAGGAGACGCTCAATTCGATTATGTCCTAAATTAGTTGAATTAATAGGAAAATAAAGACCTTAAATAATGATGTTTTAGTCACTGTTCGAGTATTTTTGGTACAGGGCGCAATTGATTATTAAAGTAAGAGAACGGGAAAAATAACCGATACACGCTAACTATTCATAACAGGTAATTTATTTATTTCCTGCTCTCCAAACTACAAAATTATGAAAAAGAAATATTTATTTATTGGTATTTTAATAATTGCTGTCTTACAGGCCCACGCACAAAAGCCCGATGAACCGACTTCTACCAAATCAGAGGAGTATGAAATTGAAGCAGATTATGATCCCACGATGAAATCTCCTCCAAATAAGACAGCTACGCCCATGATTATTGGTTTGGCGTCTTTTAAGGGCGAATATTTTAAAGGAGAGAATTTTGTAAGATTAAGCTGGGGCATTAGCAAAAAATTGGGAATATTCGTTGTTGAGCATTCTATTGACGGAAAATTATATCGGGAAATTGGGAGCGTTGAAAACCCTATTGGTTTTGAAGATGCACATTATACCTTTGAAGCGAGAGAATTTGAAGCTGGGATTAATTTTTATAGATTGAGACAAGATATAGGCGGAGATGTGATTTACAGCGAAATGAAAGCGATAACGGTTTCTAAAAAAGACGATGTTTTGATTTTTGAAATAACAGATAAAGGTGATAGCAAAAGAATTGAATTAAGGTCACGAGAAATTCAAAACGTTTCAATTCAATTTTTGGATGCGGAAGGTAATTTGAAAAAAGAGTTATTTAATCAAGGTATGACGGTAAACGAAATTATTTTTCGAGATATAAAGAAAGAGGATTTTCCTTCAGGAGAATATTTCATTTTAGTTAAAGGACAAAATTTTAAGCAAAGTAAAAAAATAGTTTTGCCGTAATTTTTTTTTCATATAGTAAATAGGCTTATAAATAACTTGCTAAAACAGTATAAACATTTATAAATTACGGGATTATATATTTTTTTTATTTTAATCTAATAAAATAATCCTGTCACACAATATTATAATAAATAAAACCTATTCAAGATAATTATACATATTTGTGGTGTAATTGTAACTAAGGTAGTTATAATTCAAAATAAAAAACCTTCTTAAAGATAAAAATAGTTGTTGTTGATTTGTTTGGCAACGCCCTTTTAAAAAAGGGCGTTCCAACTCTTTCCTTTCACTTGCCACGTATATTCCATATTCTCCCCCAAAAATATCTTTCATGAGCGATACTCGTCGCTTAATTACTGTTCATAACTACTAAAGATTCAAGGTAATTTTGTCAAATTTTTATTCAGCGTTTCAAGCTACTTCGGAAACTTCTGGGATATAATAATTATCGGGAATACGAATTCTGTAAACCTGTCAAAACAAAATAATAGAATATCTACGGGATTAAGCAACGGATAATCTCTGTCTAAAATAATTGGTGATAGCGGAATGAAGCGTAGTGCATCAATTTATCCTCAAAAGTTTTCGATAGTCGAAAGATTGGTAATTGGACAGGCGACTTAAGCGATTGAACCCAATGCCTAACCCTGTCTCCCGAGTCCTCGGGAAAAGGGGACAGAACTCAGCTTAAACTAAGTCGAGTTCTGTCGTTTGGCTTCCTTCCTTTTTTTAAGGGAAGGATTGAGGATGGGTTCAATCGTAAGGACGATTTCTTTAAGTCGCCTGTCCAATACTCAAGTGTCCGAGAATCTGAAATTTACTTGTTAATTGATAAAAAATTAGCTGACAAGAAGGGTACATTTATCTTGTTATCACTTAGGATTGTAAACCGCAAAGTGTGGTGATATTAATTTGGTATAAGGCTATAATGAGGTGATTTTTAGACGTTAGATGTTTTATTTTATTTAGACATCTAACGTCTATGTCTAAAATCCTAAAACTGATAAATCAAACAATTAGCGTGCATTCCCGAGCCAACCGCAGCCATCAAAACTTTATCGCCTTCCTTGATTTTAAACCCGTCTAATTCTTTTTTTAGAACATTATCCAAAAGCGTTGGAACAGTTGCAACAGAAGAATTTCCTGTGTGTTGTAACGTAATTGGAACTAACTTTTCATAAATGCCGTCATAATTTTGTTGAGCGAATAATTTATCGCCAACAGCTTGTATTAATTTGGCGTTGGCTTGATGAAATAAAAACATCGAAATATCTTCAATTTTAATTTCACTTTTTGCCAAACATTCACTTATCAAAGTCGGAACATACGTGACCGCATAACGGTAAACGTTACGACCATTCATTTTAATGAAAATATCGTTTCCTTCTTTTTCATCATTGTAACTACCGCCCATATTTAAATAATCGACATCGTCTAAACAATGTGAAAACGTGTGAGAAACCAAAATTCCTTTTTTCGTTTCGCCCTCTTGTCCTTGCAAAACAACTGCTCCAGCACCGTCACCGAACAACATCGAATCTAAATCGTGTTCGTCCACGACTCTCGAAAGAATCTCAACGCCAACCACCAAAACATTTTTCGCAGCACCCGCCAAAATTGAGTGATGTGCCTGAATCATCGCCTGAACCCAACCTGGGCAACCAAATAATAAATCAAAAGCAAAACAATGATGATTCTTTATGTTTAATTTATTTTTGACCAAAGCCGCCACATTCGGCAATAACGAAGAGGCTTTTTGACCATATTTCATATTGCCAAAATTATGGGCAACGATAATACCGTCAATCAATTCCTTATCAATACCTGCATCTGCAATCGCTGCCTCGGAAGCTTTGACTGCCAAAGTCACAGTATCAGAGTCTTTCCCTGCATAACGCCGGCTTTCGATACCAGAAATATCTTGTAGCTTTTGCGTGATTTCAGCCGTTGATTTGGTAATTTTTGTGCCGTCTGCTTTATAAAATTGACGGTTTAAGAAATAATCATTAGTGATTATTTCTTCGGGTAAATAGGAACCTGTGCCTATTATTACGGAGTTTTGGTAAGCCATATTTTTCTAATAAAAAATTTTTGCGAAACCACTGATTTACAAGGTTTTGCAAAAATAAATTTTTAACAATAGATTTCTTTTAGTTGGTACTTTTATCGAACATAGCTGACAAACATACAATTAATAAATGACGATTAGTTAATGAAATAAAAGATTATTTAATGATTTTTCATGATTGAAGAGAATTATTTGGAAAATTCACAATTAAGTGGTGAAAAAAAAATAACTCACTCCAAAACACTTTTCCCCGATATGAAATCGAGATACACCACTTTTTTTCTGATAACTTGCCTGACGAGCAGGGTTTGTTAGTTTAAAACGGCAGCTGAAGTAGCCGCTACGGAAGCACTCGAAAGCGTCCAACTTTACGTCGGTAGCCTACAATTACTGTTTATGTGGGAATAACAAAAGCCGCTCAAGATTCAACTTAAACGGATTATATTATAATTCTGCTTATTTTTTATGTCAGGGTATTATATTTTAGATTTTGGATAAAATTAATAAAAAATAGCCCCTTTGGAACAAAAAAATAAACGATTTTGCAGAAATGGTCAAAAAGCTAAAAAATGTTTGCCATCACCGAGGTTTTTCTAAGAAATCGAGGTAGATTGGAACAGGTGAATTGTTACAAATTATACGAATTTTAAATTTAAAATAAATAAAATAATTCGTGAGATTAGTGATAATTCGTGTCCAAAATATCCGTATCCAAAGTCTGAATTAATTGCTTTTTGTTTTTACCTTGTGAAGGATATATTTTATTTATTTTTAGACGATTATAAATGGCATTAAAAAAACTTATACAGTAATGAAATATTTAATTAAAAGTTTGAAAATCACTTTAGCCTTGGTTGTGCTAATCATTGTAGGAATTATGGTATTCTTTGGTCATCGAGATATTCCTTTGAACGAATTAAAAGAAAAGTACGCCGATACGAATTCTTCTTTTATCGCTGTCGATGGAATGGAGGTGCATTATCGAGATGAGGGCAATCAAACAGACACTACGCCTATCGTGCTTATTCACGGCACGGCGTCGAGTTTACATACATTTGACGGGTGGGTGGATAGTTTGAAGCAGTCAAAGCGAGTGATTAGAATGGATCTACCTGCTTATGGCTTGACGGGGCCGTTTCCTGACCGTAACTATTCGATGGCACATTATACGGATTTTATCAATGATTTCTTGACCGCTTTAGAGATTAAACAATGTATATTGGCGGGGAATTCTTTAGGTGGACAAATCGCGTGGAACTATGCCGTTGCACAGCCAAACGTAGTGAAAAAATTGATTTTGATAGATGCCGCAGGTTATCCTTTAAACTCGAAAAGTGTCCCGATTGCCTTTAAAATAGGTCAAATTCCTGTGCTTAATAAAGTTTTTGTTTTTATAACACCTCGGTTTTTAGTGAAAGCCAGCGTTGAAAATGTATATTTTGATAAGTCAAAAGTCAGTGATTTATTGGTCGAAAGGTATTTTGAACTTACGCTCAGAGCGGGAAATCGTCAAGCCTTCGTTGATAGGTTTGGGATGTTAAAAGATACGGCTTATACGAATATCAAAAATATTCAGCAGCCAACGCTCATACTTTGGGGAGCGAACGATTTATTAATTCCAGTGGAAAATGCTTATAAATTTCAGGCTGATTTACCAAATAATACCTTGGTGATTTTGGACAATACTGGTCATACGCCAATGGAGGAAAGTCCGCTTGAAAGCATAAAACCGGTGCTTCATTTTTTGAAAAAAGGGCAATAAAAGAAATGACTTTCTAATAATTTCGGTTTTTTGACAAATCCCGTGGAAAATTAAACCTTTGTTCTTGTTGAATATTTTTCGTGTTGACGTGTTGATATTACTACAAACGTCAACACATCAACACATCAATATAAGCTAACGCTGGTTTTATTTCGCTATGAGATTTCTCAAAAAACTATAATTTCTGCGAAAGTGAACGGGCGATTTCAAGTTGACGACATTCGACTTGAAGTCGCCCGTTTATTATACAGACAAAACAAAAAGCGTCGTAATAATTACCTTTATTTTCTCATTCCAAAATAGCTTTTGTAGAAATAAAACGGTAAATTGATGTCGAAATTTATAAAGAGAAAAATGATTGGTTTTTTAAATTAAATTTTGAATTAAAACCACAAAAAAGAAAAAATATAGTACAACGGTAAATATGTTTTTCATTGTTTAAACGGTCAAAAACCTTAAAACCTCGTACCATAAAACCATAAAAATTATAAATAAAAAAGCTATGTACAAAAAAATTTCTTGGCTATTCGTACTTACGATTTTGGCAGCGACAATGACCTTTTCGGGTTGTAAAAACCATGGTTCGGTGGAATTTAACGAAGGGTTTAAGGCATATATTTATGCTTATACTTCGGGGGTTGTCTCTCGTGCGTCTCCGATTCGAATTCGATTTACACAGGCTTTGGTGGACGAAAAAGCGATTGGAAATACGGTGGAAAAAGGGCTTTTGACTTTTGAGCCGAATATTGAAGGGACGGCTATTTGGGAAGACGACCGGACGATTAAATTCGTGGCAACGGAAAATTTACCGTCAGGCGAAGGCTATTTTGGTCGTGTTGATATCAAAAGTTTATACGATAATGTGCCGAAAGATTTACGGACTTTTTTGTTTGATTTTAAAACAAAAGACCAATTTTTTGAAGTCGCAATTGAAGGAATGCGTTCGGTGAGCGAAACGGATTTGACGAAGCAGAAAGTCGTTGGAACGTTGATTACGGCGGACGTGGAGGAAAGCGAAAAGGTAGTGGAATTGTTAACCGCAATACAAAAAAGCAATAAGGATTTGGAAATAACTTGGCAGCATGATGCTGACCAAATTCACCATCATTTTATAGTGAACAATGTCGATAGAAAAGAGGAGGCTTCGGCGGTTAAATTATCTTGGCAAGGCAAGGCAATTGGCATTAAAAAAGCGGGTAAAGAAACGATTGAAATCCCTGCTTTGGGTGATTTTATGGTGTCGAATGTGAGTATCGTTCAAGATGCGGAGCAATATATTTTAGTAGAATTTTCTGACCCAATTTCCAAAATGCAAGATATCGAAGGATTGGTGATGGTTTCGGGCGTTTCGGCGGCTTTGAATACGATTATTGATGGTAATGTGATTCGGATTTATCCGAGTAGCCGCATCGCAGGAACACGAACGGTTACGGTGCAACGTGGAATCAAAAACGTGATGAGCAAGCCGATGAAAAAACCGTCAGAATGGACGGTTGAGTTTGCGGAAATAGCTCCAGAAGTGAAGTTGGTTAGTAGCGGCGTGATTTTGCCGAATAGCGAAAAAGGGTTGATTTTTCCTTTTGATGCGGTGAGTTTGAATGCGGTGGACGTAGAGATTTTTAAGATTTTTGAAAATAATGTGTTGCAATTTTTGCAAACCAACGATTTAGATGGCGACTATGAAATGGAGCGTGTCGGACGGGTGATTTTACAGAAAAAAGTGGCGTTAGACGCGTTGAATCCGATGGCGGATTTTAGCTTGTGGACTCGTTATGCGTTGGATTTGAATGATTTAATTAAGCGAGAACCGAATGCAATTTATCAAGTTCGCATTGGTTTTCAGCAGAGTTATTCGACGTTTTTCTGTACCGGCGAAAGTGGGGAAGCGAATGACGGCATGACGATTTTGGAATCGGGTAATAATACAAATGAAGACGGCGAAATTATTTCGTTTTGGGACGAAAATTATGGTTATTATGATTGGCAACAGCGAGATAATCCTTGTCACGAGGCTTATTTTAAATCGTATTACCGCAAGGAAAGATTCGCTCATGCGAATATCGTGGCTTCGGATTTGGGCTTGATTGCCAAACAAGGCGATGACGGTTCGTTTTTCGTGGCGGTTTCGGATTTGCAAACGACAAAGCCGTTGAGCGGTATTATCGTTAAATTTTATGATTACCAACAACAAGTCATTAAAGAAGTCAAAACCGATGGCGATGGTGTCGTGATGACGAAAATGAAGCGGAAGCCGTTTTTTGTGGTGGCGGAAAAAGGACAGGAAAGAGGTTATTTGAAACTGCAAGACGGGCGGAGTTTGTCGCTGAGTCGCTACGATGTGGGCGGTGCGAAGACTTATAAAGGTATCAAGGGATTTTTGTATGGCGAACGGGGCGTTTGGCGACCTGGCGATTCGTTGTATTTGAGTTTTATATTGGAAGACAAATTGGGGAATTTACCAGCTTCGCATCCAGTCACGTTTGAATTGATTAATCCTCGTGGGCAATTGCAACAGAAAATCATGAAAACGGATAATATAAATCACATTTACGATTTCCGAACAGCGACTTCGCCTGACGCTCCGACCGGGAATTGGCAAGCAAAAGTTACGGTTGGTGGTGCGGTATTTACCGAGCGTTTGAAAATTGAAACTGTCAAACCAAACCGATTAAAAATCAAATTGGATTTTGGTAAAAAAGAATTGATTGCAGATGATGATTTGGAAGGCGATTTAGCCGTGAATTGGTTACACGGTGCGGTGGCGAAAAATACTAAAACGGAAGTCAAAGTACAATTGCGTTCAACCAAAACGGAGTTTAAAAACTACGGCGATTACGTTTTTGATGACCCTGCAAGGTCGTTCAGCGGTACGGCTCAAACGATTTATAATCAAGAAACCGATGCAAACGGCAAGGGCATTGTGAAAACAAAAATTAGTACAAATGATGCCGCTCCTGGCAAAATGATAGCAAACTTTAGCATCAGAGCTTACGAAAAATCGGGCGATTTTAGTTCCGATAATTTCTCGATGCCTTATAATCCTTATGATGGTTATGTTGGCGTGCGTTTACCTGTGAAACGTAGTGGGGAGAAGCGTTTAGACATGGATAAGGATTATAATTTGACTTTGGTTAGCGTTACGGCTGAGGGAAAAATTCGTGGAAACAAAAAATTAAGAATCGGTTTATATCGTGTGAATTGGCGTTGGTGGTGGGATAGCGGCAGCGATAATGTGTCGAATTACAGCAGTAGCACGCACTACGGAGCAGTCAAAAAAGCGGATTTGACGACCAACTCAAAAGGCGAAGCGACTTGGAAAGTGAACGTTGATGATTGGGGGCGGTATATGGTTCGGGTTTGTGATGAAGAAACTGGACATTGTACAGGCGATATTTTTTATGCAGGTTATCCGTGGGACGATGGTGAAGGCAATGCGATGGCGAAGGAAGCCGCTGCTATGCTTACTTTTTCGTCTGATAAAACAAAATATAACGTTGGGGAAACCGTGAAATTAAAAGTGCCATTGAGCGAAAGCGGAAGGGCGTTAATTACGATTGAAAACGGGACAAAGGTTTTGGAAACGTTTTGGCAAACGGCTGAAAAAGGCGACAATACGTTTTCATTTACCGTAACCAAAGCGATGGCGCCAAACGTTTACGCTCACGTAACCTTGGTGCAGCCGCACGCACAAGTCGATAATGATTTACCGATTAGAATGTATGGCGTGTTGCCGATTATGGTAGAAGACCCAAAAACTCGCCTTGAACCTCAAATTGCGATGCAAGATGAGTTAGCTCCCGAGCAAACTTTTACGGTGAAAGTCAGTGAAAAAAATCGCAAACCGATGGCTTACACGTTGGCAATCGTGGACGATGGTTTGTTGGATTTGACTCGATTCAAAACGCCAGACCCGTGGAATCATTTTTATGCAAAAGAAGCTTTGGGCGTAAAAACTTGGGATATGTATGATTATGTGATGGGTGCTTACACGGGTAGTTTAGCGCGTGTTTTGTCGATTGGTGGCGATGATGCTTTGGGCCCTCGGGAAGGACAAAAAGCGAATCGTTTCAAACCTGTTGTGCATTTTATTGGGCCTTTTTATTTAAAATCAGGTTCAAATACGCATAAAGTTACAATGCCGAATTATGTGGGTTCGGTGCGGGTCATGGTCGTTGCTGCGGATAACGGAGCGTATGGAAATGCCGAAAAAACCGTTCCCGTTAAAAAGCCATTGATGGTTTTGGGAACGTTGCCACGAGTTTTAGGTCCAGGCGAATCGGTGAAATTGCCAGTAACGGTTTTTGCGATGGATAAGAAAATTAAAAATGTCACGGTGAAAATTCAAACGAATGGTTTATTAACGATAAATGGCAGCAGCAGCAAATCTATTTCATTCAATCAACCTGGCGATGAAATCGTTGATTTTGACTTGACCGTTCCCGAAAATATCGGCGTAGCGACGGTCAAAATTATTGCGACAAGCGGCGGAGAAACCGCAACACAGGAAATCGAATTGGACATTAGAAACCCAAATCCTTACGTTACGGACGTTTACGCTACGATTATCGAAAAAGGCAAATCGTGGACGCAAACCGTAGCAGCCTTGGGTATGGAAGGCACGAATACTGGGATTTTGGAAGTGTCGAATATTCCGCCTATCAACTTGGGCGAACGGTTAAAATACTTGATTCAATATCCGCACGGCTGTATCGAGCAGACGGTTTCTGCTGGTTTTCCGCAATTATACGTCAATGCGTTGATGGATTTAGATGATAAAACCAAAGCGAAAACCGATGCGAATATTCAAGCGACTTTGGACAGATTGAAACAATTTCAGACCGCAGGCGGTGGTTTTGGCTACTGGTCTGGCGATGGCGATGCATCTTATTGGGGTACGACTTACGCTGGTCATTTTATGGTCGAAGCCCAAAGCCGTGGCTTTAGTTTGCCGCCTTCGATGATGGATAAATGGAAAAAATACCAACGAAAAGTAGCGAAAACTTGGACGGGAAGTGCCGATTATTACAACACCGATTTAGATCAAGCGTATCGTTTATATACGTTGGCAATCGCTGACGTAGCCGAATGGGGCGCAATGAACCGCTTGAAAGAACGCCCGAACTTGTCGGAAGCAGCACGTTGGCGATTGGCGGCTGCTTATGCTGCGGCTGGTAAAAAATCGGTGGCAAAAATTTTGATTAATAATCTAAACACGACCATCAAACCGTACCGTCAAATGGGCTACACTTATGGCTCGAACGTTCGGGACGAGGCGATGATTTTGGAAACCTTGACGTTGATGGGCGACCGCACGAAAGCTGGAACTATTCTGAAAAAAGTAGCCGCTTCGTTGAGCAAAAAAGAATGGTTTAGTACACAAACAACGGCCTATGCTTTATTGGCAATTGGTAAATTTATTGGGACAGATGACGTGAATAAAAAGTTTACTTTCACTTATAACATTGGCGGAAAATCAGCAAACGCAGGGTCTAACAATCCTATCGTACAGAACGAATTTAATCCCGAAAAGGCGAATAACCTGTCGGTCAAAAATACTTCCAGCGGTATGCTTTTCGCAAGGGTGATTCTAAACGGACAACCTGCAACTGGCGATCAAACGAACAGTGCGAACAATTTGACATTGACGATTACTTACAAATCTTTGGACGGCAAAGCGATTGACGTGGCTAACATTACGCAAGGCTCGGATTTCGTGGCAGAAGTCACCGTCCGTAATCCTGGACAAATGGGCAATTACAGCGAAATGGCGTTGACGCAAATCTTCCCGTCAGGTTGGGAAATTCATAATACAAGAATGGATAATGTGGCGACATACAGCAATACCAACGTCCCCGAATATCAAGACATTCGAGATGACCGTGTCTATTCGTATTTCGATATCAATGCGACACAAGCACAAACCTATCGGATTCAATTAAATGCGGCATATCAAGGGCGTTTTTATTTGCCGACGATTTACTGCGAGGCAATGTATGATGATAATGTGACTGCTCGGCAGGCTGGGCAATGGGTGAATGTGGTTGCGGCTGGTGTGGTGAATTAGGAAATTTATTGTGTGCACCCGACAGGTTTGGTGTGTGCAAAACCATTAGTGAGCGGTAGCTTCAAGTCGAATGCTCAGATGATTTAAAAAAAAAGACGGGTCGATTTTGAAAACCGACCCGTCTTTTATATTTATAATGTGCTTATTGTGTTTATTTTGACATCATTTCTGTGTAGGCATTCACATGCTCTTCGAAGTCACTCCATGAAATCTTCTCACCATACTTCGCCATGAAATCAGGACAATCACCGAATAGTATTTCAAATTGTTCTTTATAATCTTTTTTGTATAAACGGTAAGCCCCTTTATCATTTTCTTTCTTAACGTAATAAGATTTATCCAAACCACCTACTAAAGTAAGACCGCCGACACCGAGACTCATTGTTTCTTTTGCGAAAGGATCGTGATATACTTTTATTTTTTCTGAAAAAGAAGGATTCATTAACTGAAGCATTAAATCTTCTATTTTTTTCTTTTTTACTTGAGTTAATACTTTTTCAAAGTAAACGTAACCGTCTTTCATTAAATCTGCGTCAATGTCGTTGTTATTTTCTTTGTCCCAATTATTGACACTATTAATTTGCTCTAATGCTGCACCGAATTTTGCTAAATCACTTGGTGCTAAATACATGAAATTAATTTTACTTGGATCGATTTTAAGTTTTTCACCGTCTTTATCTTTCATCTTTACGGTTTCAATCAATCCTTTTGTACGTTTGAACCCGCTCAACGTACCTTCAAAAAGAGTTCCGTCTTCCATTGTTAAATAAGCAGCTTTTTGCTTAGAAAAACCTTCCAAAGGAATAGAGAATTTTTGGGCGTTTAGATTGATTCCTCCAAATAGGAACATGATAATTAATAAAGAAATTGAAGTCTTCATTTACAATTAAATTTAAAAAGTTATTTGAAAAATTAAAATACGAAATGGTCGCATTTTAAATATCACCGCTAAAATAGGTCAATCGTATTATATAAACAAGTCTGTATCTATTAATTTTGGCTCTTTGACAATTTCTGCAAAATTCGAGTAAATTGAGATTTTCGTAACGGCTGTCTTT
>Ga0222647_1000191_pt1 | contig 33416 bp, 20 predicted proteins | sample AntAcemetagen333_FD_179864 | JGI IMG/M metagenome (GOLD analysis project Ga0222647, IMG submission 179864) | Saline water microbial communities from Ace Lake, Antarctica - #333 | ecosystem: Environmental > Aquatic > Non-marine Saline and Alkaline > Saline | place: Antarctica: Ace Lake...
TGTTTCTTCTAATCAGGTTATTCAAGCCGATGAAGTCCCGAGAGAAAATGCTCAAGACCGCTATGATACCATTATTGATAAACATTTAAAGGAAGTTTATCATAAAAATGAACTTGCCGAAAAATACACAACGAATCAAAGCGAATTAAGGGTAAAAGCGGCTGTCCCGATTAGTGCAATTAAAGAAAAATCGCTTTTACCTGCCGAGGAAGCGGTTGAGAATTTCCTAATAGCATCACCGCAAGGCGTAACCGTTAGCGATACCGTAAAGTATTTTGAGAAAGCCCCTTATGGTTGGAAAGATATTAGTACGCTACACGTTTTGGTGGAATTAGCACGGAAAGAAAAATGGCAATTTGAACTTAAAAATAGACCTTTAGAACTTAAACAATTCGCAGTTGATGCGGTGAATACCCGAATCCGAGAGGCGATTGTCATCTTGCGTCAGAAGGGTTTTTCTCCTGCTGAAATTAGCAATTTTATTGAAAATATCAATTTTAATATTTTTTCGGAAACGATAGTACCTTCTAAAATAACAGATTTTAAAACCATTCGAGATAAGTTTAAACACGATTTGGGCGAGAAACTCGTAGATGCAAATGCGTTGAAAGAGGAACATGGCGGTAAGCCGTATAACGTTCATTTCATTGATTTTCATAGAATGTTGAATACGTTGTATGGCGAACGAGATGGGGCTAAATTATTGAAATTATTAGCAGATAATAAAACGGAATACAGGGCGAATCGAGATAATTTCGTCCAACTTAAAGCATTTATTGAAGATAGACATTCATTGTTGGTAGAATACAATGCCTTTGCGGAAAGCAATTATGCGAATTTTAATAGTCTTGGAGAAACTGAAAAAATACAGGCGAAGCGACTCCGAGAATACTTGAAAAATGATGCTAATCCTTGGGAACATTTTCCTGAAATGAAGAAAATTCACAAGGCATTGAAACGGGCGATTGATGATAAGGTGGTAGAATTGCAGAAAAGTGTGGTTGAATTGTATCGTGTTGCTTTCGAGGAATTAGAAAAGAAACAAACGGAACTAAAACTCAATAATATCTTACCCGATGCAACTGCATTTTTAGAACGGTTGAGTCAATTGGAGGTGATTACGGAATTGGAATTGCAAAGAGAGCGATTGAATTCTTTTAAGTCGAGAATGACGAAGAATTTATACGATGCCGTACCGAAACCGAAGCCAACGCCTAAACCAGTTAATACCGAAAAAGGGAAAGGAAGGGGAAAAACGGAAACGCCAGAAGTAGCAGAATCACCAGCTTACGAGCGACCTCAAGCCGTTATTATTGTAGTGAATGAAGTGGCTGATTTGCGTTCGGAAATTAAAAACGAAGCAGAATTAAATGATTATATCAATTCACTTCGTGCCAAACTTCTAAAAGAATTAAGAAACAATAAAATTATTATTTTAGGATAAAAATAGACCGAGGCGGTTTTTAAAACCGCCTCGGTCTAAAAAATAAAATAAAATGAATACGAATGCTTTAAAGATATTTGCGAAAGAGGCGAGAGATATTTTAATTCCTGCGGTGTCGCAACGATTGTTGTATTGGGGATTTAACGAAAAAGGGAAATCTTCCGAAGAATTGATGGTGGTTGAAGGCGGTTATGTTTTTAGAAATACGCCTGCTAATGATGTGACCGTTCCCGAAAAATTTCAGCGGTTGCAAGACAAAATTCAGGATGGTCAAAGTTATAAAGACATTCGGGAGGAAGCTGCTTACACTTGGTTCAACCGCTTGATGGCGATTAAAATATTAGAAAAAAACGGCTATGAAAAACCGATTTTAACCTTTTCGGAAGGGACGAATACACCGCAAATCTTACAAGATGCAAGGCGAAACGCTTACATTATTGACAACGAAACAACGCAAAAGCTCCTCCAAGAACATTTATTAAACAATGAAGACGAAGCCGCTTTTGCCTTGTTATTGACGGATTATTGTAATCAGCAGCCGCTGTTGAAAACCGTTTTTGGTAGCATTAATGATTATACGGAATTGTTAGTGCCGAGTAATGCCCTTGCTTCCAAAGGAATTATTCAATATTTGAATAATACGACAGCGATTAGCGATGAAGAATATAAGGAAGTGGAGTTAATCGGTTGGTTGTATCAGTTTTATATTTCGGATAGAAAAGATGAGGTTTTTGCTAATTTTAAGAAAAATAAAAAAGCCAGAGCCGAGGATATTCCTGCCGCAACGCAGATTTTTACGCCAAAATGGATTGTCCAATATATGGTCGAAAATACCATTGGTAAACTCTATTTGGAAATAGAACCCGACGCCGACGACTTTCGAGAAAGTTTGGCGTATTTCGTACAGACCGAGGCGGTTTTAAAAACCGCCTCGGTCTGTACGCTTGAAGACTTACGCATTTTGGATCCTGCTTGTGGGTCGGGACATATTTTGGTGGTGGCGTTTGAGGTGTTGATGAAAGCCTATGATGAGGAAGGGTATTCGCCTCGACAAGCAGCGGAAAAGATATTATACCAACATTTGTACGGTTTGGATATTGATGACCGTGCGGCGCAATTGGCGAATTTTGCGGTGCGACTCAAGGCGGCACAATACGATAAAAACCTGCTGCAACCCAAAAATGACGGCATCAATGAAGTGCATATTTACGCGTTTCCGGAGGCAACGACTTTTGCGGCTACTGACGTGGCTTTTTTATTGGGCGAAGACCGAAAAGACCAAACCTTTGCGGTAGAAAACGCGCTGACGGTATTGGCACAGGGCAAAAACTTAGGTTCTGCCATTCGCTTCACAGATTTTGAGGCAGAAGATGCGGCTTTTTTTAAATCGAAATTACAGCGTCTTACGGAACAGGCTCAACGCAACGAACTTAGCTTTTCAGAAACCCAACAGTTTTATAAACTCCGTCCGTACTTACAGGTATTGACTATTTTGATTGACCGATTTCCTGCCGTGGTGGCGAATCCGCCGTATATGGGCAGCAAGTCGATGAATGCAGATTTGAAGACTTATTTAGAAAAAAATTATCCAATTTCTAAGTCGGATTTAATGACTGTTTTTATGGAAGCAATTCCTAATCAAACTTCGGAAGGTGGTTATTTTGGCATTATTAATTTACCATCGTGGCTATTTTTATCTTCTTTTGAAAAATTAAGAACTTTTTATTTAAAGCATTATCACATCAGTTCTTTATTGCACATGGGCAGAGGGATTTTCGGAATTGACTTTGGTTCAACTGCTTTTGTTGTACAAAAAGCAACTGCAAATAATCGTAAAGGAAATTATTTTAGGTTGCATGAAAGGAATTTTCAACACATTCATTTTGAAGATATTAAAAAACTCTTTTTATTTAGTAATGGAAATAATGATTACAAATACGACTTTTCGCTTTATAGAGGCGAAGGTGGAATAACTGAAATTCCTAAAAATAGTGTAGCAAATGGACAACAACTTTTTTATCCAAATATTGCTCAAAATAACTTTACTAAAATCCCTGGTAGTCCGATTGCTTATTGGGTGAGTGAGAAGGTAGTGGGAAATTTTGATAGCAAAAACATAAAATATTATTCTTCCTATTCAACTCCAGGTGTCAGAACTGGACAAGATGCTATTTTTGTAAAGAATTGGCATGAAGTATCCTTTAAAAAAGTTAATACTAATGCAGTTTCTTTTGAAGATACTAATGAAAAAAATAAAAAATGGTATCCATTAACTCGTGGCGGTTTATTTAGAAAATGGTACGGAAATATTGATTCTGTAATTAATTTTCAAGAAGAGGGTAAGGAAATAATTGAAAAATGTGACGATTATAGATTTAGAGATACGAATTGGTTTTTTAAAGAGGGATTAACATGGACAATGATTTCTTCATATAGAATTTCATGTAGATTGGCACCTAAGGGTACAATGTTTGGAAATGGAGGGCCTACAATCTTTTTGGATGAACAAGATGTTTTTATAGCATTTATAAATTCAAAAGTGGCTCATCTGATTTTGAAATTATTAAATCCGACTTTAAATTTTACAAAAACGGATATTGAAAAGATACCTCTTATCATACCGCCAAATTTTAATAAATTTTTATCAAAAACCAATATCCAAATTTCCAAAACCGATTGGGACAGTCGAGAAACGTCATGGGATTTTGAGGAATCGCCTTTGGTAGCGGTCGGCGGATTGAGCTTGTCGGATAGTTATCGAGATTGGGCGGCAGCCGTCACCGATGCGTTTTATCAGCTACATAAAAACGAGGAGGAATTGAATCGTATTTTTATAGACATTTATGGTTTACAAGACGAACTCACGCCCGAAGTGCCGCTGAAAGATATTACGATATTACAAGAGGAATTAAACAAAAAAGACTTAGAGAAACTGGCGGTAGGCGATGCGTTGCCGATAGATAAGGGCGAAGTCGTGCGGCAGTTGATTAGTTACGGTATCGGTTGCTACATGGGACGGTATCGCTTGGATAAAACGGGTTTGCATATCGCCCATCCGAATGCGACTGCTGCGGAGATTGCACCGTACGATTTAGACCGAGGCGGTTTTAAAAATCGCCTCGGTCTTTCCCCTCAGGTTACTTTTGAAATAGATGCCGATGGGATTATGCCGATTATGGGTTCGGCCTGTGCGTTCGCAGATGATGCAGCGACGTTGGTGAAGTCTTTTGTAGAAAAGGTTTGGGGCGAGAATAGCTTGACGCAAAATATTAATTTTATCAATGACGCATTGGGCGAAACTTTGGAAACTTACCTCACGAATCCGTTGAAGTTTTGGAAACACCATACGAGAATGTACAAAAAACGTCCGATTTATTGGCTTTTCGCCAGTAGCCAAAAAGGGAAACCTGCTTTTCAGGTGTTGACGTATTTGCACCGCATGGATAAATATACGGTTCAGAAAATCCGCACGAATTATTTACATCCGCATCAGGCGTATTTGTCGGAGCAGTTGGAGCTGTTAAAACGGGATAACAATGACCCGAAAACAGTAGATGTTTTGTTACAACAAATCGCAGAATGCCGCAGCTACGATGAAACGCTAAAGTCTTTGGATAATCAACAAATTGATATGGATTTGGACGATGGCGTTTTAGAGAATTATGGGCTGTTCGGCGTCGGGGTTCGGAAGGTGTAATGTAGTAGAGACCGCCTCGGTTTTTAAAACCGAGGCGGTCTGTAAATGGAGACCGGGGCGGTTTATAAAACCGCCTCGGTCTTATAAATAAAAAAAAGATGAAAAAGAAAGTTGATTATAAGCCGCTTTTTGTGCCGAACACTTACTATCACTGCTATAATCATGCGGTGGGAGATGAACAGTTATTTCGAGAAAAGGAGAATTATAGTTACTTTCTTGATTTGTATAAAAAATATGTTGCGCCAATTTCGATGACTTATGCCTATTGTTTAATGCCAAATCATTATCATTTTTTAATTCGAATTGCATCGGTAGAACAATTAAAAAGTCGATATTTGGAATTGAAACCGGAAGCGGTAATAGATTGGGAAACAATGGATTGGCATCGGTTCATTACTCGACAATTGGGTAACTTTTTTAATGCTTACGCTAAAGCGATAAATAAGCGTTTTAGCAGACGAGGGGCATTGTTTGAAGATGATGTAAAACGACCCCGAATTGATACGGAAGCCTACTTTTTGACGACTTTGCGGTATATTCATCAAAATCCAATTCACCATGGTTTTGTAGATGGTTTGGAGGATTGGGATTTTACGTCTTATCCTGCTTATTTGAGTACGCTCAAAACGGGATGGTACAAAACAGAGGTTTTAAATCGCTTCGGAAGTTTACAAGCATTCTGTGAATTTCATCAGGATTTTAGAATACTGCCAGAGTTCGATGAAATGTATTAGGTGTAGAGAAGAAGACCGCCTCGGTTTTTAAAACCGAGGCGGTCTATCGGGTAGAGACCGAGGCGGTTTTTAAAACTGAGGCGGTCTATCGGGTAGAGACCGAGGCGGTTTTTAAAACTGAGGCGGTCTATCGGGTAGAGACCGAGGCGGTTTTTAAAACCGCCTCGGTCTTTCGGGATTTATAAATTAATAACATGATACAGGAAAAAGTAAAAGAGCAATTTATAGAAAATACGGCATTGCGAGTATTGTTTTTCTTTGATGGTAGCCGCAGATATGCGGCAGCCGTCAAAGACTGGCATTTGATGGAAATTGAGTTATTGGAAGGTAGCGAACGGTATTTTCACTTAAAGCATGAATTGCACATTCGGCTAAAAGATAGAAAAGTCTTTTTGTATTTCCCTTTTCCGAAACCGACTGGTAAGGCTTGGGCGAATTTTCCATTATTGAGTACCTATCATGCGAATGCGGAATTGAAATTAGATATTTACGGGCAGTTTTTGGAAAAATATGGTTTGAAACCGTATCAATTGCCTTTGGTGAAAGAATATTACAAGTTGATTTCGATTCCGAAAGTGGAAAAAGTACTGGCAAAGATTTTAGATGCAGGAAATTTCACGAAGGCAAATATTCAGCGAGGATTGATTTCCTATTATTTAGGTTTAAAATCGGTATCGGAACAGTCGCATTGTTTAATTCAACTGATGACGTTGAGTTTGCAAGGCGAAGAATTGCAAAAAGCGATTAACGACATCGTTAGTACGAATTTAGAATCGGTGGTAAAAGATTGGACAGGAAAATATTTTGATGATCAATTACGCAGCGGATTGAGTCAAGAATCGGTGCGAGTTTTGGTTCAAAAAGCAAAATATAATTTGATTGTCGGCATAGTTGTCAATCCTTTGAGTATTGATACTTATCGACAACGGTTGGAAATAAAAGATGCGATTGTTAGAAATCGGTTGGATTCACTTTGGGTCGATTGGAAAAATGCTGGCAACTTGGAAGCAATTAATGCCGTTTTTGAAACAATAGGCGACAGCATTCAAGCGGATAAATTGATTGGTTGGTACGGCGTAAAATATGATTATGGTTACGTCACCCCTTCGATGTCGAAAGCCGTATTGTCGAACACCTTGGAACAGGTTTTGCATCAGCCCGAAAAGGTTTTGGAGTCGATTATTAGTTGGATAAATCGAGCGAGTACGGATAGGTTAGCGACTTATTTTGAAACGATGAAACACCTTGCGGCAACGTTTTCTTTGTTAAATGAAGCCGCAACTTATCGCTATAATACTTTGGATGAATATGTTAAAATGTATAGCGAAAAGTGGTATCAAGTAGATTATCATTACCGAAAGGCAATCGCTTATTATACGGAAGGCACAACGGTTGAGGTCATTTTTGAGGCGAAGTTTGAACCAGTTTTGGTGGCTTTACATGAAAAGTATGACCGCTATTTAATTCAATTGAATTTTGAATGGCAGAATTTATTGGCGAGTGAAAACTTTGATTACAGCAAAATATCAACGCCTAAACAAAGTGATTTTTATAAAGATAAACTGGCGCATTTAGAGCATAAAGTAGCCGTCATTGTGTCGGACGGTTTGCGTTATGAAGCCGCTTGGGAATTATATGATGAGCTGCTGAAATCAAATGATAAGGTCACGGTAGAATTGACTCCGATGTTAGCGTCTATTCCGTCTTACACGAAATTAGGCATGGCAAATCTTTTACCGAATGACGGTTTGACGATTACGCCCAACAAAAGTAAAGATGATTTAGATATTTCAATCAATGGTATTTCGACGGAAGGATTGGTCAACCGAAGAAAAATATTACGACAAAAACAACAAGATGCCGATACGATTCAATATGATGAAGTCATAAATTACAGTCAAACCAAAGGACGAGAATTATTCAAAGCAAGTTCTTTAGTTTACATTTATCACAATCAAATTGATACGACAGGCGATAGCGTAAAGTCAGAATCTCAAACTTTTAATGCGGTTGATAAAACGATAATTGATTTAAAAAAACTGATTAGTAAGTTGCGAAATAGTTGGAATGTATATTATATTTTTATTACGTCCGACCATGGATTTTTGTATAATAGTCAAGCCATTTCCGAAGCGACGAAAGAGGAAATGCCCAAAGAAAATGCGGTTTGGAGCAAACATAATCGGTTTGTATTAAGTGACGCACCGTATGAATTAGACGCTGGTTACACTTTTCCATTATCGAATACCACGAATGCAGAAACGCCAATACAAGTGAGTTTGCCTCGTGCGATTAATCGTTTTAAGCGACAAGGCAGCGGCAAACAATACGTTCACGGTGGCGGAAGTTTGCAGGAAGTTACCGTACCAACGATTTTTTATTTTAAAAAGCGAGATGATAGCGATTTGGAATTGGTAACGGTCAGTTTATTGAATAATAGTCGTTTGAAAATAACGGGAAATGCGTTAAAATTACAGTTTATTCAAAATGATTCTGTTAATAATAATCGTAAAAAAACGAGTTGGCTAATTGGTATTTATACGCAAAATGGGGATTTAATTTCAGATGAAAAAACCTTAGTTTTTGATAGTACCAGTACCAACGCAACAGAACGTATGCGAAGCGAAGTACTAAAATTATCATCGACTGGCAGCAAAAGTAATTTTTGCTATTTTAGGGTATTTGAATGGAATTCCAAAAACCCTACGAAATTAAATCCAATTATAGAATATCGCTTGAATAATAATACGTTGATAGAATTAGATGATTTTTAATGTAGAAATCGAGGCGGTTTTTAAAACCGCCTCGGTTTGATACGAAAACCCGAACCAATGGAATTAGAAGAGAAGATTATCGCACATTTTGAGGGGAAAGTTGTCCGTAAAGATTTATCAAAATTGGTAAAAGGGAATGCGGTTGTCCCTTCTTATGTTTTAGAATATTTATTGGGACAACATTGTGCTTCCGCAGATGAAGACATTATTCAGCATGGTTTGCAGAATGTGAAAGGAATCATCAGAAGTCACTTTGTCCATCGGGACGAAGCGGAAGTGATTAAGTCGGTTATTCGAGAAAAAGGAAGTCATCGGGTAATTGACAAAGTTACCGTTCGCTTGAATGAAACGAAAGATGTTTATGAAGCGAGTTTTTCTAATTTAGGTATCAAACGGGTGATTTTGGATAGCGAATCTATCAAAAAACATCCGAAATTATTAACGGCTGGGGTTTGGTGTATTGTGAATGTCGCTCATTATTTCACAGACGAACGAGATACTTCTCCGTGGATAATTGAGAATTTGAAACCTATTCAGATTTCACATATCGACTTGGAAGAGTACAAAACACTTCGAGGGAATTTCACCGCAGCAGAATGGACAGATTTGTTGTTGCAATCTATTGGTTTTAATCCCGAACATTTCACTTTTCGAGATAAATTAATTCAACTGACTCGCTTAATTCCTTTTTGTGAAAATAACTACAACTTTATAGAATTAGGCCCAAAAGGAACTGGTAAATCGCATTTGTTTTCAGAGTTGTCGCCACATGGGATTTTGCTTTCTGGCGGAGATGTCACCCAAGCAAAACTATTTGTAAATAATGCTTCGGGCAGTATTGGCTTAGTTGGTTATTGGGATACAATTGCTTTCGATGAGTTTGCAGGAAAGGAAAAGCGAGTCGATAGAAAGTTGGTCGATATTATGAAAAACTATATGGCGAATAAGTCATTTTCGAGAGGTCGAGATGTTTATGGTGCGAGTGCGTCTTTTGCCTTTATTGGCAATACTGACCATTCCGTTGCTTATATGCTCAAACATACCAACTTATTTGAGGCTTTGCCAAAAGCCTATTACGATACGGCATTTTTGGACAGAATGCACGCTTATATTCCGGGTTGGGAAGTTCGGAAGTTGCGGAGCGAAATGTTCACGGATAGTTATGGTTTTATTGTTGATTATGTCGCAGAGGTTTTGAGAGAAATGCGGAAAGAAGATTATAGTCATTTGTACCGTGATTATTTTTCACTTTCTGATGAGTTGACAACGAGAGACAGAACGGCAGTACATAAAACTTTTTCAGGTTTAATGAAAATCATCTATCCAAATGGCCAATGTACGAAAGCAGAAATTACTCAAATGTTGGATTTTGCTTTAGAAAGTAGAAAACGGGTACAAGACCAATTGGCTAAAATGGATGAAACGTTTGAAAAAGTCGATTTTTCAAGAACGGACATACAAACTAAGCAAGTAACAACGGTTGAGACCTTGGAAGTCTTAACCTATCAAAAGAAAGTGGTACAAGATGAAGTCGAAGACATAACACCTTCAACCATTGAAGTTGCCAAAGTCCCAACATTACAACCCAAAACGATTGAAATAAAAGATAACGAAACTGGCGTTTCATACTTCAATCTCTTTGCAGAATACCTCAAAGATGCTACTGAAATTAAGGTGATTGATCCTTACATTCGTCATCCATACCAAATCAATAATTTTATTGAATTTTGTTCTATGCTCCACAAGCTCAAGCCCAAGGGCGATGAATTAAAACTGAAATTAATAACATGGAACGAAACAGATGAACTTAGAAATCAATCCGATGTGCATTTCATAGATGTTACTGAAAGTCTGGAAGCCTTTGAAATTGATTTTGACTATGAATTTGATGACCAAATCCATGACCGTTCTATCATAGCGAATAATGGTTGGAAAATTATCTTAGGTCGTGGTTTAGATATTTTTCAAAAAGTAGAAGACCGTTTCAGTATGGCAAGGTATAGTCAGGTGCTGAGACAATGTCGAGGCTGTTCGGTCACCTTCGTGAAAGTAGCGGAAATTAGTTGATTTTTTTGAATGTTGAAATTTTTTAGGGTATGAGATTGGGTGTGATAAAGTCGCTGAGTTACAGGCAGTTTTTCGGCTACAAGTAGAATATAACGCCTATAAATGAGTTCTGATCAATTAAAACGAGACCGCTTTCGCTAAAAAGAGGAATGCCCGGCAACTGACCATCTTGCGCATTACCGTTTAAAGAAATGAAAATGAGGACGGATAATAATAGATGTTTCATAGTCATATTTTGTAGTTATATTTGGTTCTTTGACAATTTCTGCACGTAGCGGCTACTTTGGCTTCCGAAAAGTCTCAAAATCCTTGCGGCAGCTAAAGACAGCCGTTACGAAAAGTCTCGAAATCCTTGCGGCAGCTAAAGACAGCCGTTACGAAAAGTCTCAATTTATTCAAATTTTGCAGAAATTGTCAAAGAGCCTTATATTTTGAAAAAATAATGATTAACTTGGTTATTAAGTATTGGATTATCGCTCCTAAGGGAAGATTATTTACTTTCTGCAGCCCAACGTTGCAAAGTCACCGATGAACAAATCGAAAGTTTCACAATTTGCTTTGTGAATTTCTTATGAATTTTGGCTTTGCGAAAATCAAACCTTATGTGAATTTATGTGGTCTAATTTTTACTTTTAACCCTTGCTCCCGAGTATTCAAGACAAGCCTTCTGAACATAGAAACTGGCGTAATTTTTGGACAAAAGAGGCTCTAAATCAATAAGTTAAGACTTTTTTATAAAAAATATATGAATTCAATCAGTTTGTGCTTAATATAATTTTTCGGTGGGTTGCCTTAAAAAACGACGAACAGCAAAAAATGTACTTGTAATGGAAATCAAAAAGCTAAGGATTAAAATAACGGCGAAGAGGAATAAAATTTCAATAGAAATCATCTTTGGAAATAAATTGGGAATTTCTCGATTTAACAAATAAATCAAGCCCAAAATCCCTACAATCGCTAAAGCGGAACTTGTTAAGGCACTCAAAATCGCTTTGCTTAAATAGGGTTTAATAATAAAGCCTTCCGTCGCCCCAACGTATTGCATATTTTTAATAATAAAACGATTATCGTTCAAGGCTAAACGAACCGTATTATTAATTAAAGCAATGGCAATAATTAATAAAAGACCGCTAATTGTTAAAATTATCCAACCGATTTGCTCCGCATTTTGCTCAATATCTTCAATAATAACATCTTGATAATGAACATCTTGAATGATGATATTTTCTAAAAGGGCAAGCTTTATTTGTTTTAAACTATCGGATTGAGCATAATCTCTCGTGACATTAAAAATAAAAATATCGAACAGCGGATTATCAAAATCAAAATCAATTAAATCGTCCCCAAATTGATTTTTTAATTTTTTTAAACCCTCTTCTTTAGAAATAAATTTTAGCGTTTGAGATTTTAGATAATGCTGTTTTTTGAGCATTTGTTGAATATCTACTTGTTGTACTTCTGAAGTGATAGGGCTTAATTCAACGATAATTTCTAAATTTTCTTTGACAGAATTAACGGCTTCTCTTCCAAAAAGCAATAAAACCCCATACAAACCAATGATTAACAACACTAAAGTGGTGCTAATGATAGCGTATATATATTTTCTGAAATTGGTGAAAAAGTGGTTTTTCTTAGACATTATCTATTTCCTTAACTTTAGTTTGAGATAGCAAAAAAATCAGCTACAAATAGCCATTATTTTATAAATTATTACCACGTATCTAATGAAACAATTAAATATTTAGTATCATTTCACTTTGGTTTATGCGACACTTTTTTGCGTAAAAAATTGGCTCCTTGACAATTTCTGCACGTAACGGCTGTCTTTAGCTGCCGCAAAAAAATTGGCTCTTTGACAATTTCTGCACGTAACGGCTGTCTTTAGCTGCCGCAAGGATTTTGAGACTTTTCGGAAGCTAAAGTAGCCGCTACGTGCAGAAATTGTCAAAGAGCCAAAAAATTACCTTCAACGAAAGTACAAAAATTCTTTTTTAGAACCCTTTATAGCAGATATTAAAAAGGGAAAATGCACCAAAATACTTTATATCTAAAAGGTAAAACCTCCTAAAAATCACCTTTTTTACGTCAATTTTTTTCATTGAAAATCAAAAAAGTCGATTACTAACAAAATGAAATATCATAAATAAGTACCAATCTCACATTTCTAAACTTCCCTCGAAAATATCTGGATTCTTAATTAAATACCTATCTTCGCCAACTATCAAAAATCAAAAAATCCACAACAAATTGGCTAAGAAAAGTACAACAAAAAGCAATACGGTTACACCTTTGATGAAGCAATACGCACAGATAAAATCGAAATATCCTGATGCGATTTTACTATTTCGAGTCGGTGATTTTTATGAAACTTTTGACGAAGATGCTGTAAAGGCAGCGAATATTTTGGGTATTGTTTTGACGAAGCGGAATAATGGCGGGATTGATGTGCCGTTGGCGGGCTTCCCGTATCATTCCGTGGAAATTTATTTGCATAAGCTGGTTCGGGCAGGTTATCGAGTGGCGATTTGTGAGCAATTGGAAAAGCCGAGTAAGGATAAAAAAATCGTTCGTCGTGGCGTGGTTGAAGTAATAACTCCTGGGGTTGCGATTAGCGATAATTTGTTAGATGTGAAATCTAATAACTTTTTGGCGGCGTTGCATTATGGTAAACGTGGACAAATGGGGATTGCATTTTTGGATATTTCGACTGGTGAGTTTTTGGTCAGCGAAGGCGATGACCAGTATATTGATAAATTACTGCAGAGTTTTTCGCCGTCAGAAATTATCTTTCCCAAAAGTCGAACAAAGGAATTTGAAAGTAAATTTGGGACGAAATTTTATACTTATCCGATTGAAGAATGGGTTTTTATGAGTGACTACACTCGTGAAAAATTATTGGAACAATTTGAGGTAAAATCGTTGAAAGGCTTTGGTATTGAAGGGTTAGAACTGGCACAAGTTGCGGCAGGTTCGGTGTTGCATTACGTTGCTACGACTGAAAATACAAACCTAAAACACATTTCAGCGATTGCGAGAATCGAACCCGACCGCTATGTTTGGTTGGATAAATTTACGATTCGCAACTTGGAAATGATTTATAGCGCACACGAAACGGGAACGCCTTTAATCAAAATTTTGGATAAAACGGTGTCGCCGATGGGTGCGAGATTGCTCAAAAAATGGGTTGTTTTGCCTTTGAAAAATAAAAAACCGATTGAGGCACGGTTGGAAATGGTCGCTTATTTTTTGGATAATGTGGCGATTTCGCAAGATATTGAACATTACATTCAGCAAATCGGAGATATTGAACGGTTGATTTCAAAAGTGCCGCTCGGAAAAATTAATCCTCGGGAGGTTGTCCAATTAAAACGGGCTTTAACGGCCATCGAACCCGTTAAAAATATCTTGCAAGATAGTAATAATGCGAGTTTGCAACGCATCGCAGAACGCATCAATCTTTGTGCGATTATTCGAGATAAAATCGCCAAAGAAATTGTTGATGAACCACCCGTGAATTTGGCAAAAGGAAAAGTCATAGAAGATGGTATTTCTACAGATTTGGACGAATTGCGAGATTTAATTGGCAATAGTAAGGAACATTTGGTTAGAATTCAACAAAAAGAAGCGACTCGAACTGGTATTGATAATTTAAAAATTGGGTTTAATAATGTTTTTGGTTATTATTTGGAAGTCACGAATAAGTACAAAAATAAGGGCTTAGTTCCCGACGATTGGGTGCGAAAACAAACGCTAACGAATGCCGAACGCTACATTACGGACGAGCTTAAAACATTGGAAACCAAAATATTAGGTGCGGAAGAAAAGATTTTAGCCTTAGAAGAATCCCTCTTTGCAGAATTGGTGGAAGCCTTGAATGATTATATTTTACCAGTTCAATTGAATGGTGCATTAATTGCCGAAATTGATTGTTTATTGTCGTTCGCCAAAGTCGCACAACGTAACAATTATACACGACCAGAAATTACGGACGATTTGAGTTTGGAAATCATACAAGGTCGGCATCCTGTGATTGAACAGCAGTTGGAAATCGGTCAAGAATACGTGCCGAATGATGTTTATTTGGATAATGAAACCCAACAAATTCTCATTATTACCGGTCCAAATATGTCTGGAAAATCAGCTATTTTACGCCAGACGGCTTTGATTTCGTTGATAGCTCAAATGGGCTGTTACGTTCCTGCACAGTCGGCAAAATTAGGTTTGGTCGATAAGGTTTTTACGAGAGTTGGTGCATCAGATAATATTTCTTCGGGCGAATCGACGTTCATGGTCGAGATGAACGAAACGGCAAGTATTATGAATAATGTATCCGAACGAAGTTTAATTTTGTTAGATGAAATCGGTCGAGGCACGAGTACTTATGATGGTATTTCTATCGCTTGGTCGATTGCCGAATTTTTGCACGACAACGGTATGGCAAGACCTAAAACCCTATTTGCCACTCATTATCACGAGCTGAACGAGCTGGAAGAAAAATTTCCACGCATCAAAAATTTCAATGTGGCGACCAAAGAAATCGGTCAAAAAGTGATTTTTTTACGCAAATTGCAAGCTGGCGGTAGTCACCACAGTTTCGGAATTCACGTTGCAAAAATGGCAGGAATGCCTCGCAGCATCGTCGAACGGGCGTCTAATATTTTGGTGCAATTAGAACAAAAATCTATCGATGGCGAAAATATTAGTGATAAAGTCAAAAATCTTCAACAATCGTTGCCGCAATTACAATTGTCAATTTTTGATACGGTTGACGAAACGGCAGGGAAAATCAAGGCGGAATTATTGGATATTGATGTTAATCGAATGACCCCGATTGAATGTATGATGAAGTTGAGTGAGTTGGCGAAGATTGTGCGGGAATAGTGATACGCAAGGGTTCGGACGCATTAGTGAGCGGTACAAATTTTGTTAAGAGAACCGACACCGTTTCGACCAAAAATCGTAAGGAATTGAACGCTTTAGAATCGTTCAAAAATAGTTTTTTAAGGTTATAAATTACTGATTATCAACAATTTATAACCTTAATTAAGCGGTCGTTTATTTCGGCATCGTCACTCATCAAACGATACTTTTATGAATCACCAAAATAGCTTCTGGCCCTTTGCAAAATAGAATATCTAAAATGCTTAATTCTGGAATAAATCCATGCTTTTCGGTAAAAAGTTGTGTGTACGGAATTTGTTTAAATCGTTCATTATTAGCTTTCTTTGGTGAAATAATATCTCTGAAATCCGTTATATTTTTGTCCGGATTGACTTGATATTCAGCCGTAAATTGAAGCGTATTAGGCATCATAAATAATTCCATAACACACATCAATAAATCCAAATTCCAATCAAACAAATAATCATATTTTTTTTCAAAAAAGGGTAGGAGTTCGTCGGCATAATATTCAAAATACGGAGCGTTTCCGTAAGCCGATTTTATCGCTCGCCAATGTTGTGTTTGCCAATTCGTATCGTTATGAATTTTGACATCTTTAATCGTCGTTTGGTTATTTTTTCCCTTTTCTAAAGGAACACTTAAACGCAATAAACCGTTTGCCGTCGCAATATGACAGCGGTTTCTGTAAGACCCTTTTTGGTAATTTTCAAGCTGTTCAATCCAAACATTTTTATGCTTTAGCAAAATCGAAAAATATGTAACCGGAGGGAAATATTGTAACTCTATTAATGCACTCATTTTTTTAAATAATAAATGATAAACTATGAATTATTTCATCGTTAAAATAGGGTCGTAATAACGATAAAATAATTGATAATTCATCATTTCAGAATGCTTTTTCTCTTAACCAAAGAACCAATTAACAATCAAAAAAGCGATAAGCAGTAAAATAATTTCGACAATTTTGAAAGACAAAATGATTTTGAACGTTCTGGGGAGGAAAAAATCCCTAATTGGTAATTGAATCATAAAAAAATGTTTTTGTGAATGATGTAAAAATTGGCTACCCACGTAAAATTGGACACGTTGCAAAACTTAATTACAAACCTCCGAGGTTTCGGGACAGGCAGTGTCGGTGCGCTGCACCTTAATAAAAAAAACTACTTCTAACTTATTTGCTACAAACCGTGTCGGTGCGCTGCACCTTTTCGTTCAAATTTCAAGGTGCAGCGCACCGATACGGTTTGTAGCTTCGGATTTTAAGTATTTTTATTAAGGTGCAGCGCACCGCTTGTCCCGAATCCTCGGTGGACACCGTTTTGTCCAACATTAAACGGGTAGCCTAAAAATTGGGTATTGTTAATTTTCGTTTTTGTTTCCTTTAAAACGTTGAATAGGTTGAAGACGCTGTTTTGTGATTATAAAAAAAGGTCATCGAATTTTAAATCGATAACCTTTTTTACTCATATATATTCTGGGTGAGTCCTTTTCATTCACTCTTCAAAATATCGACTTTTAATTTGGTTATAAATCTCTTTTCATAAACACTTGATACGCAATAAACGTAAAAATACCCGAATAAACCAACGTCAAAATGACGGCAAGATTGGGTTCTAAAAAGAAGTTCGGCATTTCAGAAGAAGGACCGATATCTGGAATTGGAAAGGGGGCTAAATCTTCAAAAGCATTTAGCGGATAATAATTGCGTGAAGCGGAATCTTCGCCGAATATTTTGGCATGAAAGAAATAGCGTAAAACCATTTCTATTAATAAAGTATAAATAAAATAAAGAAATAAAGCTAAACCCATTCTTCGTAATAAAATACCCAATAAAAAAGCAAAATTCATATACGCAAAACTCATTAGGAAAAACTTAGGAATAAAGTCAATATTTTCCATAACTCGCTCAATAATGACGTAATCGGTGTAATAAAAACCAACGCCCAAAGCAACGATGGCGTAATAAAGTGCCGCCGCAATACTTACCGCAATCATAAAAATATATTTACCGAAAAAATATTCCTTCCGACTCATACCCGTAATCAGGTTCTGGCGAAGCGTCTTATATGAAAACTCATTTGTTACCAATAAAACGCCTAAAAAACCTAAAAAGAAAAAGGACATCCAGTTTCCAGCATAACCTAAAGCTTGCCAGACCTTTGGGAAGGTGTAAAAACTGATTGTTCCACCAGTTTCTTCGGGTAGTTGAATACCTCTACCAATCAAAAAACCAAGCGGTAATAAAGCGATATATAAAGCCACCAAAATCCGAAATAGATTATATGTGACGAGTTTTTTCCATTCTAATTTTAAAAGATGTAAAACCATTTTTTATTTTTTTTTCGTAAAATTTTAAGTAGGTATTTTTTAATAATTGTATCTCATCACTTTGAAAAGCAATGAAACTTAACTCGTAATTTCCAAAAATTCCGCTTCCAGGCTTTTCTTTTTCACGATTAAATGCGTCAACGTAATATTATTTTCAAAACACAAACGGTTAATTTCACTTGCGGTAAGGGATTCGTCAGCCGATAAGGTCAAAATTTGGTTATCGAATTTTATTTTTGAAACCATCGGATGTGTCGTTAATAAATTTTGCAAAGCCTTGTTATTTTCTGCTGCCACGTCAATCTGTTTATCGTTACTAATAATCGAACCGACGGTTCCGGTAGCCAGCAGATTTCCGTTTTTAATAATGGCAACGTGCGAACAAACTTTTTCGACTTCGTCCAAAATATGACTTGCCATGATAATTGTTTTTCCTTGATTGGCAATACTGCGAATCGTTTCTCGTACTTCTGCGATTCCTTGAGGATCAAGTCCGTTCGTAGGTTCGTCAAAAATCAATACATCAGGGTCGCCAACTAAGGCTGCGGCAATCGCCAGACGCTGTTTCATTCCTAAGGAATAGGTTTTGAAAGGGGAATTTTTCCGATGATGCAAATTGACCAATTTCAATAAATCATCATAAGGAACATTTTTCGCCTTTTTGATAAGTGCCACAATTTCCAAATTTTGAAGGGCATTCATGTAAGGATAGAAATTAGGGGTTTCGAGGAGTGTTCCGATTCGTTTTCGGGCATCATGTTCTTGATATTGTCCTTCAAACCATTCATAATTCCCATTTTTTGGATGAATAATTCCGAGAATCATACCTAAAGTTGTAGTTTTTCCGCTACCGTTTGGCCCTAATAAACCATAGATTTCGCCCGATTGAATGGTTAAGGATAAATTATTTACGGCAGTGATTGTACCGTATTTTTTGGTGAGGTTTTGAATATTCAGAACATTCATATTAGATGTTTTTTAGTTTTGGTTATTATCAAATTCAAACAAAGTAAATCATTGCGAATTCAAATGTAATTTTTTTTTGGATAGAATGATGAATTTAATGGATAAATCCATTTTTTGGAAAAAGTACTTAATTGAAAATAAAAATTGAGGTTTTAATTTAGATTTGTGGCGATTATTCTGACATTGAAAAGGGAATTATCAAAAGTAAAGTAGTGCGGGATTAAGGTTTTTTCATAAAAAAGTAGGCTCTTTGACAATTTCTGCACGTAGCGGCTACTTTAGCTTCCGAAAAGTCTCAAAATCCTTGCGGCAGCTAAAGACAGCCGTTACGAAAATCTCAATTTATTCGAATTTTGCAGAAATTGTCAAAGAGCCAAAAAGTAAACAGGATTGTGAGGGACATTTCGGCGGTAAATCCTGTATGTTTGTTTAAAACGTGGCTCTTTCTATGTTTGAAATCAAATTATCCATTTTCTTCAAATTTATTTGTTTCCTATTCCCTTAATAAAGATTCGGTATTTAAACTTTGAATATTAATAAATAAAAAGCAGGAATCATTTTAGATTATGCTAAAATAATTCCTACTTTTTTACTTTATAATACTTGAATTCTACTTTTTTAAGCGGAAATAGTTTTCAGCTTAGTTATGAAAGGTAAGGTGAAATGAAAAGTAGAACCAACACCGACTTCGGATTCTACCCAAATTTCGCCATTATGCTGTTTCACGATTCGTTTACAAACTGCCAAGCCAATTCCTGTTCCTTCATATTCTTCTATTCCGTGTAAGCGTTGGAAAATTTGAAAAATGGTATCCAAGTGTTTTCGCTCCATTCCAATTCCATTATCTTGGATTATAAATTTAATAAAATCCCCTTCGATATCAGCAGAAATCGAAATCAGCGGAGTGTTTTGATTGTATTTAATGCCGTTACTAATGATATTTTGGAACAGCATAAATATTTGTGTCCGATTGGCTAAAAACATTGGTAAATCTACGTTAACATCAAAATCTACCCTTTTTTCATTAATCTGAACCCTTAAATTACTCATCACCTTGAGTAAGGTATCATCAAAAGATATTAATTCATTTTTGATTTTACCTTTACCGATTCTTGAATATTCTAATAAATCACGAATCAAATTATCCATTCTTTTTACACCGTCTGATGCAAATTGAATAAATTCTAAACCTCGTTTGTCTAATTTGTGGCCATACATTTTCCCTAAAAGCGTAACATAGCTGTTCACCATTCGAAGCGGTTCTTTCATATCGTGGGAAGCGATATAGGCAAATTGTTCCAAATCTTTATTACTTTCCTGTAAGGCTTTAGAGTAAGTCTCCAACTGCTTTTCAGCTTCTTTTTTCTCTGTAATATCTTCGACAATTGCAATGTAATAACTTGACATTCCGCCATTATCTTTAACTTTAGAGAACATAAGCTGTGCAACGAATACGCTCTTATCTTTTCGTAACAAGAAACATTCTCGTTGAGGCTCATGCTTAATATTTTCGTCATCCGAAAGGTACGGGTCTGCCGCCAAATCATTGATATGCTTTCCGATTAATTCTTGTTGTTCAAAACCCAACATTTTCTGAAAAGTCTTATTGGCAGCAGTAATTTTCCTATCCTTATTAAAGGTAATAATCCCATACGGCGCTTCCGCAAATACCTGTTTGTATCGAGCCTCAGAGCGTAATGTTTCGAGTTTTGCATTTACTTCCATGGTTACATCTGTACCAAAAATAACAACGCCTCTAACTTTTCCCTCCTCATTGTAATAAGGGAATTTGTCCGTTCTTAACCAGACAGAATCACCTACTGACAAATGTATTTCCTCTAAATTTCCGAGTTTAGCTTTACGTGAACTGATGATTTCTAAATCTTCGTGATGGTATTTCGTTGCGAGTTCGGTGGGTAATAAATCATATAAACTCTTATTTTCAAAATCACTAATTAGTTTGTTATTTAGTTTGGCGTGCTGCTTATTGGCTTTAAGAACATTATTTTTGTCATCTTTAATGATTACAGTATTAGACATCGTATCCATTAAATTCTCAAACTCAAATTTATACTTTTTCGCCTGTTCTTTATGAATGTTTGAATCGTTTCTTGTACGCATGGAACTGTAAATACCAAAAAAAGACATCACCGTGATGATAGGATTCCAAATATAAAATTGCACTTTTTCCGTCTCAGGTATATCTGCAAAAAACGTTGCAAATAAAACAAAAAACAGTGGAATTGCCCATATTTGAATCATAAATCTTAGGTTAGAAATACCTAACGAAACAGAAACTGCCATGGTCCAATAAAAAAACACGAAGTCGTCTGAAAAGTCATTTAGATATTTCAAAAAAACCGTAGTTCCCATGATACCGACACCAAAAAAAAACAGCACCAGCTGTGCGTTTTCTTCCCGCATAAACTCGTATTTATAAAACGAAAATACGGTTATCGAAGTAATGACAAACCAAGCCATAATCCAGTAAAGTGGAATATGAACATCGGATACGAAAATAGACAGAACCAGGGTAAGTCCTACAAATAAAATCCCCAGTATTAAAATGAAAACGCCTTCAGTACCTAAAAATGATTTCAAATTAATATTCAGCTGATCTAAATTATTGGTTAATTTTTGTATTAGTTTATTGTTTATTGTACTCATAATTGAATGTTTCATCCACATATTTCACAAAAAAACACATAGATAGGCAGTGTTAATATTTAATGTTTATGAGAGAATTCATTACCTAAAAGTAAGAATTCAAGTGGCATTTATTTTTTGAAACTTGCGTTTCCTTGGCAGTATGATTTTTAGGTGATTTCATTATTTTAGTAATAAAATAACGAATAACTATTTTTTACTGTAGAATCAATTATTTTTGCGAACCAAAAGTGATATTATCTAAATTTTCATTGAAATGTAAAAGATAAATTACTCAATTATATTCTTGAAATCGTTGATATTTTACGTTAGAACGATTGGTAGTTTACAATTTATAATTCACTAATTTTAATCAACGAATATTTTGAACGTTACAATTAATAATCAAATAGTAAATTATGAAGTGAATGGAACAGGAAAACCTGTTTTATTACTTCACGGATGGGGATGTGATGTGAACATCTTTAAACCCATTTCACCTTACTTTGAATCGCATTTTCAAACCTTCAGGATTGACTTCCCCGGTTTTGGTAAAAGCCCTGAACCCTCAAAAGCTTGGGGTAACGACGATTACGTGGAATTTACTCGACAATTTATAGTGGCACTTGAAATTGAAAATCCTATTGTTTTAGGACACTCGTTTGGTGGCAGAATTGCTATTAAGTTGGCAACCTTGATTCCAATTCATAAATTAATATTAACTGGCAGTGCAGGAATCAAGCCTACTCGTGGTTTTACTTATTACATCAAAATTTATTCCTACAAGTCGCTAAAGCAAATTATAAAAATTCCATTACTCGGGAAATTGTTTCAGCCTTTACAGGAATCGTATATTCAAAATGTAGGCTCAAGTGATTATCAACAAGCCTCAAATGTAATGCGGCAGACACTTTCAAATGTAGTAAACACCGATTTACAAAATATTATGCCAAGTATCAAAATACCTACGTTGTTGCTTTTTGGCGAAAATGATACAGCGACACCACCAGAATATGGCAAAATAATGAATAAACTCATTCCTGATTCTGGTTTGGTTATAATGCAAAATGCTGGTCATTACACGTTTATTGACCAAAAACAACAATTTATCTTGATTATTGACAAGTTTTTAGAAAAAGATAAGTGACATCGTTTTGGTTTTACAGCAAAAATAAATTTTTTATCGTAAATAACTGAAAAATAAAATATTTAATTAATATATTATTTATTATAATATGTTAATATTTCTAATGGTTTTGATTTATAAATAAAATTCACTGCTAATACAATTTTAGTATCAAGAAGCTAAAAAGATAGGCGATTAGCACTTTAAGATGATCCCAAAAATGCTTAATTTCGCATCAACACATTGAACACTGAACTAATATCCAAATTCTAAACGATTTAAACAATCATTAAAAGATTGGTTTTTGGCGAAAGCCAATAAGCAATCAGCAATTACTAATTACTAAATGATAATTTACGCCTTATTAATATCAATAACTGCTTTTGGGTACTTTTATTTTAAAGCTATGAAAGCCTTACAAATGTTGCAATTAAACAGTTATCGCAACGAACGCTATACGAAATGGATGAGTGAAAATAAATCGAAAGTCCGTTTTTTGAGTGATATCTTACCGCTTTTTGGTTTATTAGGCTTGTTAATAAATCCGATGGTAGCAACGATAATCACCGTTGCATTATTCGGTTTGTTGATTCAGTTGCGACCAAAAGTAAAAGAAAAAAAGCCGTTAGCAATGACGGACAGAGTCAAACGATTAATCCGAACAACCTTGATTTTGGGTATTATTTTATTAGCAATTCCTTACGTATTTTTCGCCAAAACGTGGTTTTTCTATTTTCTAATTTTAATGAGTACGGTCATTTGTTTTCGAGCGTATTTCGTCATCTTATTGGTTAATATTATCAATCAACCGTTTGAAAAAAAGATAAATAGAGGCTTTGTTAATCAAGCACGGAATAAAATTGATAATTATAAAAAAAATGGGTTGAAAGTTATCGGTATAACGGGAAGTTATGGAAAAACTTCAACTAAATATTTTATCAATCAACTGCTATCACACCAATACAATACGTTGATGACTCCAGGGAGTTATAACACGACAATCGGGGTGACGTTGGTTGCAAATCGAGATTTATCGCCCTTACACGAGGTTTTTATTGCTGAAATGGGTGCAAAAGAAATTGGCGATATTAAAGAATTAGGCGAATTGGCGCAACACGAAATCGCAGTTTTGACAGCAATCGGCCCTCAACATTTGGAAACAATGGGTAGTTTGGAAAATATTCGCAAAACGAAATATGAATTGATTGATACTTTAGCCGACGATGGCGTTGCTTTTTTTAATTATGATAATGAAATTGTGCGAGATTGTGCGAAAGTCACAAAAAAACGCAATTTTACCTATTCTGCTAAAGATGAAAATGCGGATTATTACGTTTCTGATTTGAAAATTTCGGCACGAGGAAGCAAATTTGTGGTGAATACGCCAAATGGTTCAAAAATCGAGATTGAAACTAAACTTTTGGGCGAATTAAACATTTTGAATTTAGTGGCAGCCATTGCAGTTGCTGACGAACTGGGCGTTCCGCATCAACAAATGTCGGGTTTGGCACGAACTTTAAAAACGGCTGAACATCGTTTAGAAATCAAAAAAACTGCAGCAGGAATTACGATTATTGACGATGCTTTTAATTCAAATCCTGTGGGGTCAAAAGCGGCGGTCGAAATTCTAAAGATGATTGAAGGCAATACGAAATTTTTAATCACACCAGGTATGGTTGAACTCGGTGATGAAGAATATGATTTGAATTATAAATTCGGAAAATACGCTGCGGAAAACTGCGATTATATCATTTTGATTGGTAAAAAACAAACCGAACCAATTCAAAAGGCATTAGCCGATGTGAATTTTCCAACAGACAAACTTTTTGTAGCCAAAGACTTTTTTGAGGGCAACGCACATTTTCAAACATTGGCGAAAGCTGGTGATGTTGTACTTTATGAAAATGATTTGCCCGATACTTATAATGAGTAGGAAGTGAAAGTGAAAATAGTATAACGGAATGTTTGAGTATTCTTTGAAAATAGTTTTTTATAAATGATTCGTACTTTACTCGAAGTGAGGGTACGAATCATTAGTGAGCGGTACAAATTCTGTTGAGACGAACGGTGTCGGTTCTCCGAACCTCAAAATTATTGATGATATTACTTTTCTACAAACAGATTCGGTTCTCTGAACCTTGTTGCAATCGAAAAAGGTTCAGAGAACCGAATCTGTTTGTAGAAAATAGAAATTCGAGGTATCTTTTGAGGTTCGGAGAACCGACACGGTTTTGGATAAAAATCGTACCGCTCACCAACTGGTACGAATATTCTGCAAATTACCATTTACCCAAAATTCACCATTTACAATTCAAAAAAATGTCCATTTGGAAAATTCATATCAAATCGTTTGAGGATTATTTAATGTTAGAAAAAGGCTTATCGAAAAATTCGGTATTGGCTTATAGTCGTGACGTGGAAAAATTAGCGGAATATTTAGTGATTTCGGAACTGAATTTTTCGCCGCAAACGATTAGAAGGCAAGACATTCAGGATTTTTTAGCCTATTTGAATGACTTAGGTTTGGCGGCAACTTCTCAGGCTCGTTTGATTTCGGGTATAAAGGCATTTTTTAATTTTTTAGTCGTTGAAAAAGTCATTGCGATTGCTCCAACAGAATTAATTGAAAGTCCGAATTTGGCGAGAAAATTACCCTCGGTTTTGAGTTTTGAGGAAATTGAAACTTTATTAGCGGCAATTGATTTGAGTAAACCTGAAGGGCATCGAAATCGAGCAATCGTTGAAACGCTGTACGCTTGCGGTTTGCGTGTGAGCGAACTAATTACGCTGAAAATTTCAAATTTATATCTGGATATTGGGTTTGTCAAGGTTTTGGGAAAGGGAAAGAAGGAGCGTTTTGTGCCGATTGGCGATGATGCGATGAAGTATATTAAATTTTATCAAGAAGATAGAAAAAATCTAAAAACGGTTCACGATGACGATATTTTGTTTTTGAATCGAAGAGGGAAACCGCTTTCTCGGGTGATGATTTATTATATTGTTAAGGATTTGGCGAAAGCCATTAATTTGCAAAAAAACATCAGCCCACACACTTTTCGCCACTCTTTTGCGACTCATTTATTAGATGGTGGGGCAGATTTGCGAGCGATTCAAGATATGCTCGGACACGCTTCAATTACAACAACCGAAATTTATACGCATTTGGATACTGCTTACTTGCGAGATACGCTCTTGGCATTTCATCCACTTTATCAAGGGAATTTGGAGTAGGTTTATTCGCCGTTGGTCATTAGTATATAACAAATAATATTTTTTCCCCTTTGGCAACCATTTTAAAAAATACTGCGTGAAGGTATTATAACAAATGTAAAAAGAGAGATTATATAAATCCTGATTTTCGGGAAAAAATATTTTGGTTTGGTTTAGGCTTATAAATTGAGGTAAATCCCTTGTATCAACTGATGCGAGGGATTTTTTTTAGTTAGCAAAGTCAGAAATCAACTAATCAACATTTTTTTATCCTTCTGGCAACCATTTTAAAAAATACTTCGTGAAGGCATTGTAACAAATAAAAAAGAGAGATTACATAAATTCCTGAGTTCTCAGGGAAAAAATATTTTGGTTTGGTTTAGGCTTATAAATTGAGGTAAATCCCTTGTATCAATTGATGCAAGGGATTTTTTTTTATTAATTAAAAAGTCGTTCAAATTAACTAATAAATTTCCACGCCTTAATTATTTCAACTATTTTCGTGATATTCAATCAAATTTTTAAATTTTATCAATATGAAAATTTTAAGGTATTTATTAATTGCGGTAGCGGTTTTTAGTATTTCTGCTTGTAAAAAAGATAAGACGGAAACGTCAAATCAAAAAGTGACAATTGAAGCACCAACGAAAGAAGATGTCACAACGAATACACCTGAAATCGAGGCTGTGCCTGAATTTCAGACAAATCAATATTTCGAAACACTTATTCTACTGAATAATTCGAGTTCAGATATGGTGAATATTGATAAGCCTAAAATGGGTAGTGAATTATTGCGAAAAGAAGATAAGTCGAAGTTGGAAATTAATGGTTATTGGGTGAGTGATAAGGCAACAGCAAAGGATAAATTAACATTAGAAGTTCATCCAAGTTCGTTCAAAGAAAATGACGGTAATCGTCCGATAATTGAGCAAAAACTAAGTTTGACAAAAGAAAATAAATATTTACTTTTCGGTTATTTGAATTATGTTTCATTAGAAGAAGGTCTGTATTATTATTTTCTTAAAAATGAAGGTGTAGTCGTTTACACTGGGAATTTCATGGTAAAATAGTTTTTTAATAAGATATTATTATTCATCATTCAAGAAAAAACGTTGATAAATCTAATAAGTGATACAGTGACGAAACCGACTCCAGAAATGCTTGACGCAATGTTTCGGGCGGAAGTAGGTGATGATGTTTTTCAAGCTGACCCAACGATAAATACGCTGCAAGATATGGCTGCGACTATGTTTGGCATGGAAGCGGCTTTATTTTGTCCTTCGGGAACAATGACGAATCAGATTGCAATTAATGTGCATACATCGGATTTGGAAGAGGTGATTTGTGAAGAATCTTCGCATATTTATCAATCAGAAGTGGGTGGTTATGCGTATAATTCCCGTGTGGGCGTGAAATTGTTACATGGCGAAAATGGAAAAATTACGGCTCCGCAGGTCGAAGCTGCAATTAATCCAGATTACGATTGGCTACCCAAAAGTAGTTTGGTCGTTTTAGAAAATACGTGTAATAAAGGCGGCGGTAGTATTTATACTTTGGAAGAAATTCGTCCGATTGCGGAAGTCTGCAAAGCACAAGGATTAAAGTTACATTTAGACGGTGCGAGGTTGTTCAACGCGTTGGTGGAAACGGGTGATTCGACTTTGGCTTATGGAGAAGTTTTTGATAGTATTTCGATTTGTTTGTCGAAAGGTTTGGGGAGTCCTATTGGCTCGTTATTAATTGGTAATCAGAAACTTATAAAAAAAGCAAGGCGATTGCGAAAGGTTTTGGGCGGTGGAATGCGTCAAGCTGGTTACTTGGCAGCAGCCGGAGTTTTTGCATTAGAAAATAATGTTGAACGCCTAAAAATCGATAACGACCGAGCGAAACAAATTGGCGAAGTATTGAAAGGTTTATCTTATGTAGCGGAGTTGCGACCGGTTCAGTCAAATATTGTGATTTTTGATACGGTTGCAGGTATTACGGCAAGTGATTTTATTAAAAAATTAGAAAAGCACGGTATTTTGGCGGTAACTTTTGGTCCACAAACGGTTCGTTTCGTCACGCATTTGGATATTACAGAGGAGATGATGGAGCGGGTTTTGGCGGTTTTGCCTAAGTTGTGATGAGGTATAAATAAAGTCTGAATGCAGACTACTATACATTTTGATAAAGACAAGGTTATTATTTTATTTCGATAAATCGAAATATGTATTTTCAGGCAGGATAAATAGGGTTTACAGGATAAACTGCCGAGGTTTCGGGGCAGTTTATCCTGTTTATCCTGTCCAAAAAAAAAGTTTTGCGCTGCAAAATCATAAATAACCATTCCTTTTGTCAAAGAACCAGAATATTTTAGCGTGTCCGAAGCTTTAGAAAACTATCTCAAAATCCCCAGATGCAAAATTCGACCACCAGATTGATTCACTGGGGCGACGCTTTTTCCGATGACAATACCATCTTCTGGAGCGTGATATTCTTCGATTACATTGCCAAAAACATCTCTATTTGTCGCAATTAAATCTCCTTTTTTCAACTGTTCCAATAATTTAGAATGAACGGTCAACAAACCACCTTTTTGAGTATAAATCCAATAGGAACGTTTACAAATAATTGGAGGGGTTTCAGGCTCAACTATCTCATCGTCGGTCATTTCTAAATAAGAAAGGACGTTGTGAATACCTTCAACACCACTTTTTATCATCGTTTTCTGAAAAGTATTCGGATTCCCAACTTCCAAGGTAATCGCAGGAATATTCATTTCTTCTGCTGCACCTCGCAATGTTCCGTCTGAAGGCGGATTATGCACGATTATTTGAGCATTTTGCATCAATGTCATCTTGCGAGTAACGGGATGTTTCATATCGGCTCGAATATAATAAGAATTAATCCGACCTTGACTCGCGGTATGCAAATCCAAGAGATAATCAAAGTGTTTGATGATCCTATCAACCAATCTGAAAGCATAGACTTGACTAATACTCCCATCTTCTCTGCCCGGCATGATATGATTCAAATCTACGCCATCGTTAAATCGTCGTTGTTTGCGAATGTAAGAAGGAATATTGACGATAGGAATACCGATAATTACGCCGTTCAATTCTGTGACATCAATTTCTCTAAATAATCGTTGAATAACGGGAATTCCGTTCAACTCATTTCCGTGCAATGCTGCGGTAATACCAAGTATTGGGAAATCTGATTTTCCCCGTGCAACGATGACTGGAATACTAATCGGTTGCCCTAAACCGTCTGAAATAATCCGTAACCAATACTGACGAATACTTTGTTTCGGTGTGTCTTCTAAATTGAATTCTGTTATCATTTTTGATTTTGAAAAACTGTATTAACGTGTTGAATAACAGCATTAATCGTTTGTTGTAAGATTGGTCTTCCCGTCAGCCTTTCGGCTTGCGGGAAACCACCGATACTTAGCGTATTAACCTCAGATAAGATGCGTTTTCCGTCATTAGCGACCAAAGTGTCTGCTCCGAAAATCAAAATACCAGCTTCCAGAAGCGTTGGACTTATGGTTTCGATAATTTTAATTTCTTCGGGCGTAACTTCCGTTGGCACAGAGCGACCGCCCTGTGCAATATTGCAAAGCCACGAATTCTCGGCAGGCAAACGCAACGAACTGGCTAAAATTTGCCCATTCACGACCAAAATTCGCTTATCACCTTGATAGACATTTTTTAAAAATTCCATTGCCAAAAAACCTTCCGTTTCGATGTAGTTTTTTATATTTTGCAAATAAGTAATTGTATCAAAATCATTATTTCCATCATTCAAAATGTCGCCTTCTATTTTCAGGATTCCCTTGCCACCATATTCCCTCAGCGGTTTCAAAACGATAGGAAATTGTTTGGCGAAAGCCATAATCTCTTCGATAGAATGACACAAACGAATCGAAGGACAAACCTCTGGGAAATTCAGTAAAAATGCCTTCGTACCCGTCGATTCAATTCCTTTTGGATGATTGATAATAACTTTATCTTGACCAATTTCTGCAACGAAATTTAAAAATTTACTACTAATCGGACGAGGTAAACGCATGATAATGACTTCATAATCAGCAATATTTACCAATGCTGCATTTTCAGAAAATTGCTTTCCAGACGCATCAAAACAAAAATCTGAACCAGCATTTATTGCCAGTAGGGTAGTCGCCTGATAATTTTGAAAAAAATCATCATTCGCATGATTACCACGACTCGCAACGGACAACTTTCCACATTCTGGCTGTTGAGCTAATTTAGCCATTAACGCATAAACGGAATTTTCTTGACTATGCCCGCTATGATCCGTCAAAACCAAAAAGTTATACTTCTTACTCATCAAAATTTGGTTCATCACCAGCAACGCTATCGAAGTCAAAATCGTCATCATCGCTGTCTTCGTACTTTTCTTCATAATCATCACGAACGTCTTTTTTCAACAAGCCTTCGTCATCGTAATCATCATCATTTTCGATAATTTCGACTGCTTCTGCTTTCGTCATTCGCACGAGATAATATTTTTCTTCCGTATCAAAAGGCAACGCACTCACGTATCTGCCTTCTGCATTTTTGAACGTAATCAAGTTACGCTGGAATCCTAAAGGATAATTTAATTTGATTTGCTCTTTAATTTCTTCTGCTAATTTTTCGTAATCTTTAACTACTTTTGGTTTAGCCATTTTTTGTAAAATAATTGGTAATTAGTGATCAATAATTGTGTCAATAAAATACTGAACAATTAAGAATCACCTTTAAGAATTTCATTTAATAAAGTTTCGTCATTATTCAATGACTTAAATAATTTCATTTTGAATTTGCCCTTTGTTCCCATCAGATTGATACACATTTTATCAATAGCAATCATAGAAAGTACGGTCTGAATATAAGCCTCAATTAGATCATCTAATCCTAAGCCTAATTTATTGAAATCTCGTCTATCCATTAGCATCAAACGGTTAGCTTCACTATCCCAACTGTTTTCACCGGTTTTGACGGATAAGTTTGTTCCTAACATTGCCCACGAATCACTACCAGCTGTGATTTCATCTAACAACGGCAAAGCCGCTCGGCGAGAATAAATACAAAGCGGTTTTAAGCCATCTTGGGTCGTACTAATCATCATTCTCAAATCCGTCACATAGGTATTTCCCTTTGCATTTGGAATCGTTCCGACATGGTAAAATTTTCCTTTTTCACTTGTCGAAGTCCAGTTGTAATTACCAATCAAACTCTGAACAATGAAGCGTTTATAATCAAACTTTATAGTCATAAAAGCATCTAATTCCTTTTTATTAATAATCGTAAAAACGCCCTGTCCTGCGTTGCTATACGGAATTTTGATTACCGCTTGACCACCCATTTTTTGAACCCAAAGCGGAATTTCTTCCTTGCTTACGTCCCAAATTGTTTGTGGAATATTAATTTCTAAACCATAATTTCGCAACTCCGTATTATATATATCATAAGCCTTTGCTGCGACCATTTTATTCCGTCCACCTGCCAAACAAGCGATAATCGGATTCAAAATCTTTGTTTTAAGATTCATTGGAATTCGATTCCACGGGCGCTGCGTCACATAGCGGAAGACTGCCCGAATCGGCGTCCATTCGCCTTCAATATCCGCACAAACGATTCCATCAATAATTTTGATATGGTCGTTTTTATCGCTTTCCGTTTCATTATAATAAGGAATCAATAAAACCTCTTCTTTGAAAACATCTGCAATCACCGCAGCATATCCCGACGTTTCCATAAAGTTTTTATCGTACAAAACCGCTAAACGACCCTCCAATTTCCCCCTTCCGGGCTTTGGTTTTAATAACGGTTTGAAAGTCCGTTCTATTAATAATCGATAAGCGCCATCTTCCTTATTATCGTCTAATAGCGGCATTGATTTTTGCCCAGATGGACAAGAATTATTTTCAATAATAACCATTTGTCGTTTTCCGGAAGCCGAAGTAGAATTGATTAAATCCGCTCCACACCATAGAAAATACCGACATTGATAAGATAAAATATCTTCCAATTTTTCTCGATTAACCATTGGATGCAAATGACAATACCGAGTGATAATTCTTTCTTTACTCAAATTAAGAAAGAAATTTACCATCGGATGTATGGTCGCATTCAGTGCTTTTGGATACCAGTGATTTTCTCCATTAAACGATCCTGGAGAAATCTTTTCCATCTGTTTTTTCATTAGTTTTTTATAAAATTAGTACAACTGTTTAAAATTTTTTGACAGTTTTGATTGTTATAAATTATTGATTGTCAACTTTTTATAATTCCTAATTCCTACCTACTAATTCCTAATTAAAGCATTTGTCGCATTTTTATTGGTCAAAAGTAGAATTTGAAGATACGTTATTTGTTTCCCCTTCCCTAAGCATTATTTATTAATTCTCATTCCTGTTGATTATTCCTCATAAATCGGGGGCAAGATAGAATCTTAATTATTATTAACACAAATTTTTTTTAATATTTTTTTGAAAATTTAATACCCCTAAAATTCAGGATTTTTCACCATTAATCGTGCTATTTTTTTTATTTAGAAATGACGAAATAAAAAACCTGTCACATCTTCAAGACCTGACAGGTTTTTCTACTGTTTTAGTGATATTTATGTATATATTTTAATATAAATCAAAGGGATTTGACTCTGAAAAAATCAAAATAACGAAATTTGTTCCCCCGCTTGTTGCTCGATTAATTTTGGTCCTCGAATATCACATTCAAAACTATTTTTAAGTTGCTTCACCAAATAATCCGCTAATTCTGGAGCCAAAATATTATCTGGTTCGTGCGGAAAAACGTAAGCCGTTTTTAAACCATTTTCAAACCAATATTTCAACCGTTCGACCCATTCGTCAATCCGTTCAAAATCTGTTTGGTGTAATTCATTACCGACAAAACGAATCATTGCCGTATCGGTCGTCAAACGTTGATGCAACACATCTCTTCGACCTGAAACGTCCGTAATTACGGTTGAAATTTGGTGCTTTTCCAAAAGGTCAAAAAGACGATTAAAATTATCCGAATCATTAAACCAAGATTCATGTCGTACCTCAATCGCCAACGGAATTTCCTTCGACCATTTTTCTAAAAAACGTTCCAACATTGGCAAACGACTAATTTCAAAATAAGGCGGCATTTGCATAAAACAACAACCCAAATTTTCTCGTAATTCATAAATTGAAGTCAAAAATAAATCAATATATTCCGAACTCATACCCAAATCTCGACTATGACTAATCGACTGCGGAATTTTTGGACAAAATTTAAAATCTTTTGGCACGGCTTGTCGCCAATTTTCAACCGTAGAAAGGGTAGGGATGCGGTAATGCGTCGCATTGAGTTCTATCGTATTGAACTGTTTGCCATAATGAAAAAGAAACTGATTCGCCTTCGTCCCAGTCGGATACACTCGCCCAACCCAAGCCTTTTCACTCCAGCCCGTGCAGCCAACATAAACGATTGGCAAAGCTTCGTTTTTAGGTAAATGATTCAACAAAAGGGTGGTTTTT
>Ga0222647_1000195_pt1 | contig 33297 bp, 25 predicted proteins | sample AntAcemetagen333_FD_179864 | JGI IMG/M metagenome (GOLD analysis project Ga0222647, IMG submission 179864) | Saline water microbial communities from Ace Lake, Antarctica - #333 | ecosystem: Environmental > Aquatic > Non-marine Saline and Alkaline > Saline | place: Antarctica: Ace Lake...
GCTGGGTTCAAAACAAGGATACTTACGAAGATCACTTCACTGACAATAATTCAACTCATAAACTTAAGGCAAGGTAAGAAAATCAACAACTTAAAAACCTGCATTGTCTAAATGCACTACGGGTAACGGAAGTCTTAACGGGCTTCCGTCATGTTAAAAGGTGATAGAAAACAATAGTAAAAAACTATCTTTGTTCTTTAAGCTATTGAGTAATAGTGACTTGAGAGAGTTTATTGAGTGAACTTAACCGAGAGACTGAATCTTTATTTAAAATTTTTAGAAATGAAAAATCTTTATTCATTTAAGAGCAAATTCTTCTCATTGATAGCAGTGGGGCTGTTGGTGACTAACCTTGCATCTGCTCAACAAGAAGCAATGTACTCACAGTACATGTTCAATACCATGGCAATTAATCCCGCTTATGCCGGAAGCCGTGATGTGTTAAGCCTTACTGCGGTAGGACGCTATCAATGGATTGGTGTACCGGGTGCCCCCACAACTTATTCACTCACGATAGATATGCCCATTAAGAACGAAAAAATGGGAATTGGTCTGGCTGCTTTCTCTGATGGTTTGGGTTTAGCTCAAAACACAGGAGTTAGTTTAGCTTATTCTTATAAAGTAAGACTTGGTCAAAAAACGACCCTCTCAATGGGAGTCTCGCCAAGTATCACAAACGTTACGTGGAATTTGTCAGATGTTAAGAACATTAATGAAGTTGATGAAATATTCAGTGGTCAGTACGATATAAATAGATTATTCCCTAATGTGGGAGCAGGTATCTTCATCAGTAATGACAGAAGCTACTTGGGAATCTCGGTTCCGCAAATTATTCAAACAAACTTGAATTCATTTCAGAGCACGGGTACTGATTCTCGCATCAAACGCCACTATTATACCATGATGGGTTTTGTGATTGGTAGCGGTAACGTAAAGATAAAGCCATCGATGATGGTTCGTTATACGCAAGGTGCTCCAATGGGAATTGACGGAAACGTAAACGTATGGTTTAAAGATAAAATTTCATTCGGAATATCGGGACGTAAATCACAAGCTATACTTTCTGGCGTAGACTTTATGGATGCTGCCGTTGGAATGATAGAGCTACAATTAACGCCGCAACTTCGCTTTGGTTACGCGTACGATTATAATCTAAATCGTTTGAATAACCCGAATAAAACGGGTGTGGCCAACCAACTTACTGGTACACCAACGCATGAGGGGCTGTTACGCTACGAATTCGGTTACGGAAAAAATAAGATTATTACACCACGTTACTTCTGACAAAAAATAACTGCTGTAATTAGGAGAAAACTTTAACATTAAAGACATGCTTTTTAATAAAAAATTCGCCGCAATATTGCTGCTGACTTGGTTGGCAATAGGCTTCAGCGTAACAGCCCAGAATGCCTTGGTCAAAACTGGAAACCATTACTACGAAAGCTTATCTTTTATAAAAGCAATTGACGCTTATGAAAGTGCTCTGGCGAAAGGAAAACTAAACGCTGATGAAGCAGTTGTAACTAAAATTCGTCTTGGTGAAAGCTACTGTAAGATAAAAGACATGCAAAACGCCGAACGCGTTTTGCGTGAAGTTATCGAAAGTGGTGTTGATTTATCTGGCGAAAACGCCGCAGTATATCTGAAGTTTGCTCAGGTTCTGGCGAGTAATGGTAAGTACCGTGAAGCTCAGGAAATGTACGAAGAATACAACAATAAAGTAGGGGATGACCCCCGAGGGAAGTCATTTTCAAAACTGTACAACGATGTAAGCGTCTTATCTAAAAATGCTAACTGCTACAAAGTTGATTACCTCTCAGTAAATACAAACGCCGCAGAATTCAGCCCTTCGTATTATCAAAACGGTTTAGTATTTGTCTCCAACCGTAGTAGTTCGGTAGGAGTACGCCGGGTTTTTAAATGGAACGAAACTCCTTTCCTTGATTTGTTCCACTTAGAAGACATTTCTCTACTAGGTTCTGGTGGAGCTGGTTTGGGTGGAGCTTCTGACGGAAGTACACTTTCATCACGCAGTAAAGGAGCTGCCTACGTAGGCTCTGAGCAGTATACGCCAACAAGTGCCAACGATTCAAGAACAATCGGATCGTATGGTGGTACTAAGGTAAACTCAGGATTAGGTTATGGCGACAAGCCACAAACTCCAACGAATCGCTTTAGCGGGTCATTAAATTCAAAATACCATGAAGGTCCAACGGCTTTCTTCAAAGATGGTTCTAAAGTTGTGTTCACGCGTAATAACTTTCTGAACGGAAAGGCCCGCCGTAGTTCGGACGGAATCAATAAATTAAAACTTTATCTTGCTGATGCCGATGGCGATGGCTGGACGAATATTCAGGAATTACCTTTTAACTCGGACGAATACTCAACTGGACACCCTACGCTTTCCGCCAACGAAGATTTACTAATCTTTGCCTCTGACATGCCAGGTGGTTTTGGCGGGACGGATATTTACGTATCACGTTACGACGGAGCAAATTGGTCAGCACCCATCAATCTGGGTGATCGTATCAACACAAAAGGAAACGAGATGTTCCCTTACATGGATGAAAAAGGTAACCTCTATTTCTCTTCTGACGGACACCCTGGTCTTGGAGAGCTTGATGTTTTTTATACGCAATTAGAAGGCTTAACTCAAAAAGGAAGAATTATAAATATCGGAGCTCCGATAAACTCAAGTAAAGATGATTTCGGAATAGTAACCGATGGCGTACGCCAAACTGGGTACTTCAGTTCTAACCGCAAGCGTGGTGGAGCCGATGATGATATCTATCGTTTCGACCGTGAATGTGAACTTAAAGAAGGCTGTGAACTTATTTTAGCCGTTTATGATGCAGATTCAAAAATGCCTTTAGCAAACATTAAAATCGTTTTTGAAGACAGCGAAGGAAATTTACAAGAAGGAATTACGGACGAAGACGGAGCATTGGTTATCGAAGACTTAAATCCGGATGATGAATATACTTTCCGGGCTACTCGTGAAGGCTACGAGCCCAATACTGTAAGCTTCTCAACAGAAGGCTGTGACAGCGAATCGTCACGTCTAGAAATTCCGATGAGTATACTAAAGTCTGTTAAACCGGTAGGTGCTAGTAATTCTACGAATCAAACGGCAAACGGCTCGGGTACCTCGGGAAACAATGGCTCTTCTACCGGTACTTACCTGAATGAAGGACAATGTATTCTTGCTGGACGCGTGTTGTCCCAAACTGGGAACGCTTCTATGGAAGGGGTTCTAGTAACGTTAAAAAGTGAGTGTGATGGATCTACCCAAACGGCTTACACAGACGCAACTGGATACTATCAGTTCGCAGTTACTGAGAGGTGTGACTACACTATTGAAGGTACGTCAACTGGATTGGGGTCTAAGGGTAAGCGAATCCGTAACGTAAGCTGTGCCCAAGGGAACATCAATGCCGATATTTACATGTTTGGTCAGGGTGATATTGTACAAATAGACAATATATACTTTGATTACGGAAAATGCATTCTACGTTCTGATGCTCGTGTCGAACTTGACAAACTCGTTACAATGATGCGTCAATATCCGAATATGCGTATTGAGCTTAGAGCACATACAGATAGTCGGAGTACCGCTGATTTCAATCAGAAAATATCGGAAGGAAGAGCGAAGGTTTCAGCTAACTACCTTTTTAAACGTGGTGTGAGCAGAAGCCGAGTTGAGTTCCGCGGTTACGGAGAAACAATGCCAGTAAATAGTTGCGTTGACGGAGTTGAGTGTTCTGAAGATCAGCACGCTGCTAACCGTCGTACCGAAATATTAATTTTACAAATGGAGTAATCTTCATTGAAAGTTTTTAAACTGAATGAAGCCGCCTACCTTTGTAAGCGGCTTTTTTTTGTAACATACAGTACTGTAAAATGAACCATTCAAAAAACCATTTTAAACTGACAATCGGGCTTTTGGTAGTGATAATCTTCGGCTTGAAACAAACGGGAGTCTCACAGCAGGCACTCTGGGCAAATTATCAGTTTTCTTATTTAGGAATTAATCCGGCATTTACTGGGCAAAGAGGCTATCTCGGCGTTACGGGTTTGATAGGGAGTCAATTTACGGGTTCTATCCGTCCGCAGGCAGTATCTCAAATCGTTATTGCAGATTCCCCGTTAGCAAATTCCCCGAATCATAATATTGGTTTTCAAGGTTTTAACTCCAATTTGGGTAATATAAATAATATTGGCTTGAATCTGACGTACGCTTACCGATACATTGGTGAAGGCTATAATATTTCACTCGGTGCAGATGCTGGCTTTATGGTCCAGCCGAACACGTTAGTCAATAATGCTATTAACCTACTCACTCCGTTTGCAGGTGTTGGAGTAGCGGTAAATACGGATATTTTTTTCCTGTCGGCTTCCAATCCACTACTTTTTATCGACGAGAGTAGACTCATTGCTGGCAAAAAACCGTGGTTCTTTATGGGAGGAGTCTCGCTGGGAAATTTTGATAAATTATTGGTCAACCTGAGTTCGCTTATTGAGTTAAATAATAACCCGCAGCTTGGAAACGGTGCTGATATGAACGCTAAAGTCTGGATAGGCGGAAGGGCAGGAATCGGAGCAAGTTACAGAATGAGCGGAACGCAAAGATTCGAGCAGTTAAATAATAAGGTAATTCTTTCGTTAGAGTATCAGTTCTCGACGAGTATTAGAATGGGGCTCTCCTTTGATGAAAATCCATTGCAGGGAGTACGTTCTAATCAATTTGGTGGTAGCGGGCAGGTGCCTTCTTTATTTCAGCTTGCAATAAATTACCGGGCATTACCCAAAAATATTCCAATGGCTCGTTTTGACTATTATTGATACAAAAGATGGAAAAGCCTTGAAAAGTTGTTTTAACTTGTGTTAGTTCGCATAAGCAATTTATTTGAAGTAATTTTGCTAAGTTTTTCATAAAACCTATAATTCTTTTTAAAGATTCATGGATTCATATTCCTACATTGCAAATGCTGATGTTGCCACAATTGACAACATGTATGAGCAGTACAAAGCCGACCCACAGTCTGTTGACGCATCGTGGCATTTCTTTTTCAAAGGGTTTGAATTCTCAAACCAATGGTCACAAAAAGGTCAGGCAGTAAATGGTCAGCAAAAAGCAGCCACAACTGCCGATAGAGCTCATGTGTTGAAAGAAGTGGAGGTTGTGCATTTTATCCGGGGTATTCGTGCCCGGGGTCATATGATGGCAACTATCGATCCACTCTACAGTAATCGAAAGCACGACCCCAACCTCAATGCGATTGATTTTAAACTCTCCGATGATGATTTAGATACCTATTTTGAAGCTGGAACAGAAGTATTCGGCAGAGCGGCTACGTTGCGGGAAATTGATACGAGGCTTAAGAAGGTTTACACTGGAAATATCGGATTTGAATACCAATACATCCGTGATCGCAAAATAAAAGGGTGGTTTCGTAAGAAGCTTGAACAAGAGTATCTAAATACGAGTCCGACAGTTGACGAGAAAAAAAGGATTCTCCAAAAGTTGGTAGAAGCCGCAGGTTTTGAAAACTTTCTCCAAACTAAATTTGTGGGGAAAAAGCGGTTCTCATTAGAAGGTGGGGAGTCCATCATTGCGGGTCTTGACGTTGCCATGACAATCGGTGCGGATATGGGCGTTGAGGAAATTTACTTCGGAATGGCTCACCGAGGTCGTCTGAATGTATTAACCAATATTATGCAAAAGCCTTATGAACAGGTTTTTATGGAGTTTAGCGAAGATGTGCCGACGGATGAATTTACGGACGGTGACGTTAAATACCACATGGGTTATTCGGGTCAGGTAAAAACCGCTAATGGTAAAGAGTTGAGCGTTAAGCTCTTACCGAACCCTTCTCACCTTGATGCCGTAGATCCAGTTGTATTAGGTTACACCCGCTCACGTGCCGATGCTCATTTCGTGTCAAATGGCTTGAAACCAAACGCTCACAACTCTATTTATGATAAAGTATTGCCAATCCTGATTCATGGTGATGCTTCGCTTGCTGGACAAGGCATAATTTACGAAATAACGCAGATGTCCAACCTACCGGGGTATTATGTCGGTGGAACGCTTCACGTAATTATAAACAATCAGGTAGGTTTCACAACTTCAAATGGTGACGCCCGTTCGAGCATGTACTGCTCTGATGTAGCTAAAGCACTTGATACACCGATTTTTCACGTAAACGGAAATGATCCGGAGGCTGTACTTTATGCCATGAAACTGGCAATCGAGTTCCGGCAGGAATTTAACCGTGATGTCTTTGTTGATATAATCTGTTACCGTAAACACGGTCATAACGAAGCCGATGAGCCACGTTTTACGCAGCCATTGATGTATCAGATAATCGCTGCCATGGATAATCCACGCGAGTTGTACATCAAGAAACTTATCAAAGACGGAATTATTGACGAAGCACATGCCGAGAACCTAAAAAAAGAATTTGCTCAAAAGCTACAAAAATTACTCGAAGCTGTTAAAAACCCAGACTCTACAGAGAATGGTTTCCAGTTGCCAAAGTACGTTCGTCATAAATTGGAACGTGACTGGTCAAAGCTAAGAAGGTCAACTCCTAAAGATTTCGGTCAATCTCCGGCAACTGGAATTACCAAGAAAGATATTAAGAGCATTGGTAATGTGCTTTCTAACGTTCCTGAAGACTTTACGCCCATCAAACAAATCGTGAAAGTTCTTGAAGAACGAACTGATATTTTTGCTGGAAAGAAACCTGTTAACTGGGCAACCGCCGAGTTATTGGCTTATGGTTCATTGCTCAAAGATGGCAAATGGGTCCGCTTGTCGGGGCAAGACGTTGAACGGGGTACTTTCTCGCACCGTCATGCCGTATTGCACGATATTAAAAACGATACTGAATACATCAATTTAGAACAAATAAAAGAGGAGAAGGGTAAGTTTGAAATCTATAATTCACTTCTTTCAGAATACGGTGTTTTAGGTTTTGAATATGGTTACGCTTTAGCAAATCCAAACGCACTCGTAATTTGGGAAGCTCAATTTGGTGACTTTGCCAACGGAGCCCAAATTATGATTGACCAGTTCATTGCCGCTTCTGAATCGAAGTGGGAAATGATGAACGGATTGGTGTTATTACTACCGCACGGCTATGAAGGTCAGGGGCCGGAGCATTCAAACGCCCGTCCTGAACGCTTTCTGCAACTTGCGGCTGAGAACAATATGTATGTCTGTAATTGCACAACGCCTGCAAACTTCTTCCACATGCTGCGTCGGCAGTTGACACTGCCTTTCAGAAAGCCGTGTATTCACATGTCGCCGAAATCTATGTTACGAAACCCACAGGCAGTGTCTGAGTTAAGCGAGTTCGTTACTGGAACGAGCTTTCAAGAAGTGATTGAAGATACGTATGCTGACGCCAAAAAAGTAAAGAGGATACTATTATGCTCAGGCAAAATATATTGGGATTTGCAGACTCGTCAGGAAGAAGGCAAACGTACAGACGTTGCCGTAGTACGAGTGGAGCAATTGCATCCATTCCCAAAGGAAAAAGTGGCAAACGTTATTTCTAAGTATCCGGGAGCGGAAACAATCTGGGTACAAGAAGAACCCGAAAACATGGGTGCTTGGTCATTCATTTTGCGTGAGTTTCCCGAAATCGGAATTTCTGATAAGATTGCTCGTAAGAAGAGTGCTTCTCCGGCAACTGGTTACTCGAAAATTCATACTAAAGAGCAGAAAAGTCTTATTGATAAAGCCTTTAATTGATTGTTGTGAAACACGGACACTTTTTTAGTCTGTATTTTGTATTATTGTAAAGTATAAATAAACCTACTCGTTCTAAGAGGAAAACGTATGGCAATTGAAATGAAAGTCCCGTCTGTGGGGGAATCAGTAACTGAAGTTACTATCGCCACTTGGGTAAAAAAAGACGGCGACACCGTCAAAATGGACGAAATTATCTGTGAACTTGAGTCAGATAAAGCTACGTTTGAGTTGCCTTCCGAAGCCTCTGGTACGTTGAGAATCGTAGCTAATGAAGGCGAAACGCTCGAAATTGGAGCGTTGATTTGTAACATTGAAGAAGGCGAGGTCAAAACAGAAGAAAAGGTAGAGAAGCCGAAGGAATTACCTTCCGAAAAAAGTGACGATAAGAAAGAAGAGCCTGCTCTAAGTCCAAGTGGTGAAGTGGAGAGCGTTTTGATTCCGTCGGTTGGAGAATCAATCACCGAAGTTACTATTTCGCAATGGATGAAAAAGACGGGTGATATCGTTAAAATGGACGAAATCATCTGTGAATTAGAATCAGATAAAGCCACTTTCGAGTTACCGTCACCTAAGGCTGGCGTGCTGACAATTCTTGAAGAAGAAGGGGCCGTTGTTGAAATAAATGTTAAGATTGCTACTATAGCAGTTGGAGCATCGTCAAATAGTGAAACTAAGAAGGAAGCTTCTAAATCATCGGAAGAACCTGCTGCCAAACTAGCAAATAGTTCAGACAGTTATGCGGCGAATCATCCATCTCCGGCGGCGGCTAAAATATTGCAAGAGAAAGGTATCGATCCGAAAAACGTTGACGGAACGGGTGTAGGTGGTAGAATCACGAAAGAAGATGCCCAAAATGCTACTCGTGTTTCCGATATTAGTGTAAAACCAAGAGAACCTGAGCCCCAAAAAGTTGATACAAAGCCTATTTCAGGAAGTACAACTTCTATTAGTTCTGACGAAAGAGGAAGCCGTCGGGAAAAAATGTCTGGTCTCCGGAAAACAATTGCTCGAAGGTTGGTAGCCGTGAAAAATGAAACGGCAATGCTTACCACGTTTAACGAGGTGGACATGAAACCTATCATGGATATTCGTAAGGCGTACAAAGATAAATTCAAAGAAACGCATGGCGTTGGCTTAGGTTTTATGTCATTCTTTACGAAAGCCTGTGCTATCGCCTTGCAGGAATTTCCGACTATCAATTCTTATATAGATGGTGATGAAATCATTTTTAATGATTTCATAGATATCTCTATTGCCGTTTCCGCTCCAAAAGGACTGGTCGTTCCGGTAATCCGAGATGCTCAAAAGCTTGATTTTGCTGGTATCGAAAGCGAAGTAGTTCGCCTAGCAACCAAAGCCCGTGATAATAAATTAACCATTCCGGAAATGACGGGGGGAACGTTTACAATAACTAACGGTGGTATTTTTGGCTCCATGTTGAGTACGCCAATTATCAACGCCCCGCAATCGGCTATTTTGGGAATGCACAACATCGTTGAGCGTCCAGTAGCGATTAACGGTCAGGTTGAAATTCGTCCAATCATGTATGTCGCGTTATCTTACGATCACCGTACCATCGACGGCAAGCAGTCGGTTAGTTTCTTAGTACGATTAAAACAACTGCTCGAAGATCCAATGCGGATGCTATTGAGCGTGTAAATTCAATTGATTTTTTAAAGCTAACGGCTAAAAGCCAAATGCTACTAATATGAAATACGACGTTATAGTTATAGGATCTGGCCCTGGGGGCTACGTAGCTGCCATCCGAGCGTCTCAATTGGGGATGAAGACGGCAATTATAGAGAAATACAATGAATTAGGTGGAACGTGCCTGAACGTGGGTTGTATCCCGTCAAAGGCTTTGTTAGATTCGTCTGAACATTTCCACAATGCCGCTCATCGTTTTGCCGAGCACGGAATTGATATTGACACACTTAAAGTCAATATGCCACAAATGATTCAGCGTAAAAGCAAAGTCGTTGACCGGATGAACAAGGGAGTTTCTTTTTTAATGAAAAAGAACAAAATTGACGTATTCAATGGTTTTGGCTCATTTGTGAACAAGACCACGGTAAAGATTGCCAAAGATGATGGTTCGGAAGAACAGATTGAAGGTGATAAAGTAATCATCGCAACGGGTTCAAAACCAACGCTTTTCCCGTTCATGAACCATGATAAAAAACGGGTATTGACTTCTACTGAAGCCCTAAGTCTGACCGAAGTGCCGAAATCAATGATTGTCATTGGAGCAGGTGTTATTGGAGCCGAACTCGGTTCGGTTTACGCCCGTTTGGGAACAGAGGTGACGTTTGTTGAATTTGCCGAAAGTATGATTCCTACAATGGATAGTTCGATGGGTAAAGAATTACTTCGTACGTTAAAAAAGAACTTAAAGGTAAAAGCGAATTTTAGTACTAAAGTTACTAAAGTCGAAAATAAAGGTAAAGAAGTAGAAGTAACCGCCGAGGATAAGAAAGGCGAAATCGTCACTTTTACCGCTGAATATTGTTTGCTCTCTATCGGTCGCCGCCCGTACACTGACAAACTTAACTTAGAAGCTGCTGGACTCAAAACCGACGATCGTGGGAGAATTTCGGTAGACGAACATACGTTGCAAACCGAGGTGCCAAATATCTACGCTATTGGTGATGTAATTCGCGGAGCAATGCTTGCTCATAAAGCGGAAGAGGAAGGCGTATTAGTAGCTGAGATAATTGCCGGAGAAAAGCCGCATATAAACTATAACCTGATTCCGGGCGTGGTTTATACATGGCCGGAAGTAGCGTCTGTCGGTCAAACCGAAGAGCAACTGAAGTCTGCTGGAGTAGCGTATAAAATGGGTTCTTTCCCGTTCAAAGCCTTAGGTCGTGCTGCTGCAAGTGGTGATGATGATGGTTTGGTAAAAATCTTAGCTGATAAAACTACCGACGAAATACTGGGCGTTCATATAATCGGAGCGAGAGCCGCTGATATGATTGCTGAAGCTGTTACCGCCATGGAATTCCGGGCGAGTGCAGAAGATATCGCAAGAATTTCGCACGCTCATCCAACGTATATGGAAGCTGTGAAAGAAGCTGCTCTTGCCGCAACGGGCAACCGTTCGATTCATTCTTAAAGAATTAATTTAGACAAATAGTTAAAGCCCGATGCTGTAAAGTATCGGGCTTTTTGTTTTTGAATAGTCAGCTCAAAATTATAGAAAATCAGTCGGTAGAAATTTAAAACAATGCGTTATCGAAACTTTTGAATTTGCCAATGTGTTCTAAGCATAAATAAAGAAAAACCATGCTAAAAGTATCAGAAACGGCGAAGAATAAAATAATAGAACTTAAAAGAGTAGAGGGAAAGACCGAAAAAGACGGAATCCGTGTTTCGGTTGAAGGAGGCGGTTGTTCGGGGTTAATGTACGATTTACAATTTGACACGACCGAACGTGACGGCGACCAAATCTTTGAAGACAACGGCGTGAAAGTTTTTGTTGATAGGAAGAGTTTGCTTTACCTTTTAGGGACCGAATTGGATTTCTCTGATGGCTTGAACGGAAAAGGTTTTCAATTCGTAAACCCTAATGCTTCTCGGACATGCGGTTGCGGTGAAAGTTTTGCTGTGTAGTATTTTGAATAATGTTAGTTCGAGCGTACTGGGTTATCGGAATAAATTAAAAATACTCCCAAGCCTCTAGCTACTAATAAACTAACTATTAATAGTATGGAATCTAATAAGAAATTACGCAGAACTACCGGAAGTGAAAAAATGCTCTTTGGTGTGTGCGGAGGCGTAGCCAAGTTCTTAGGTCTGGACAGTATACTCGTTCGTATTTTGTGGGCGGTGGCGTTCTTTTTCGCCGGAGCAGGTTTATTGTTTTACATCATCCTTGCCATTATAATGCCTAAGGAAAATACGTTTATTTCTTAGTCTGCGAAGAGAAAGTGCTTTCAAAAATCTTGTCTGCGTTGGCGGTTTCAAAACCATCTCGGCGATGCTCGCGAGTTATCTCTTCTTTAGGTAGATGCTTGAATTCAGGCAGCACTTTCCGCTCAGCAAACTCAACGTAGCTTCCCGCAATTATATGTTTCTTTTCATTCGCAAACTCCGCTTCAATTAGTTGAGCAACGGTACTTGTTTGCAGCAGACCACCATCTGGGCTAACTTTCACCTTTCCACCAGAATCGTTTAGCTTTACCCCGATTGATTCCAAAAATTCTACGTATTTATAAATGTCATCGTAGCCGTTAAGTAGATTATGTACACTAATGGTGTAGTGATTTAGGTAGTAGCGATTGTAAATCACCCACGCAGCATACTCGCTCTCTTTCTGTAATGTTTCGTAATCTTCTAACGTTGGGATTTCCCATAATGGACTGTGCAAAAATGCACTAATGGCAGTACCGTCGGTTAAGTCAAGAGAATCTACTGGATCTTGTTGTATTGTTTCCGTGTACTTTTTTATGATTTGCTGAGATTCTTCGCTCAAATCACTCACTCGTAATTCGCTTAAAAATATGCGGGGAAAATTCGGAGCGGGAGGGGCGTACCAGTATGCGTCTATTTTTTTTCCTTCAAAATAAAAATAATCCTTTTTCTGGTACCCGCATGCCATGAATATTTTCTCAAAAGAGGCGATTCCTAAATTCGGAATACCGAGCGTGCGGAATGCTATGTGGTCGTTTTCAATATCTCTCGATGAACTGATTAATTCATTTTCTACCATAGCAGCGGTGACTTTCTTTACATCAGGCACACGAGTGGTGTATCGGTGCATCAAATCATCCATAACGGTTCTTAACGTGAAGATATTCATAGCTGATAGTATTTAAAATGTACTTACGAATGTAAAAATCTGTAACCAACGTGTAATTAACTTTCTACAAGTTGCCGAATCGCGTCTTCGCAAACCGCAGCAACTTCTTCTGGTGTCTTGTTACTTGGATCTATGGGAGCAAGAGAAGTCCAAGTCATGTGCGTAAATGAAATCAATGGGAAAAACCCTGTTGGATTAAACTTCCCGGTGTTTTGAACGGCAATAGGAATGATGACTGCATTGGGCATTACCCGCGTCAAAGTTGAGATTCCGCCTGCCGAAAACGTTTTAAGTTTGTTGGTTCGGGAACGGGTTCCTTCGGGGAAAATAGCGACCGAAAATTTATTTTCTGATGCGTACTTTCCCAATCTAATAATCTCTTTCAACGCCTGTGTACGGTCTTTACGGTCAATGAGTGCCGCTCCGCCGACTCGCAAGTTATACGAAATACTAGGAATTCCTTTTCCGAGTTCTTTCTTCGAAACAAATAATGGCGTGTACTTACGAAGAAGCCAGATCATTCCTGGTATATCAAAAGTACTTTGGTGATTGGCAACGAATATGATTGCCTTATCTTTAGGGATTTCATAAAGCTGCCGGTACGTAATTGTTGAGCCGGTTAATAACCAGCCATAGCATAAACAGGCGTTCAGGGCATTAACGGTTTTTTGATGAGCCTCTCTGCCAAAAACGTTGAATGCGACGACCTGAGCAACGTGAAAAACCACCAGACACATGCCGAAATATAAGAGGTAAATGACGCTGAGAATGTAATCGACAATTCTTTTCATAGATAGTTGCGGAATAGCCACCTGCAAAATTGGCATTTTAAATGAAAATTGCCTAATCTCTTCAGAATTTCATTAATAACTAATTTCTCTATAAATCGCGACTCACATATTTTCGTAAACATAAAGCACCTCGAAAGAAAAACTGAAGTGGCTTAGGTGCTAACGAAGTAATTGAAATCCTGTAACAGAGCTGGTAATAAGAACGCGGTAACTACTCAGGTACTTTTTTATTCAAATCATGCAATAAATGAACAATTATTTTGTACTATTTCGAGCCGTTATGTTGAAAGAAATTTAAAACTAAGTCGATTATGTATCAGTTATTGTCTGTAATAATAAGAACGCGGTCAGGCTATCTACTAATTGAAGGGTATGAATTATTCAGGAAGAAAGTATTACCTCATTTGAGGGTCATGAAATTTTCAGGGAATAAATTAATAATGTAATTTTGACAACTTTTAAACTGATATAAATTTAGCTGGAAGCGTAGAGCTTACGGCACAAAACAAACCTATGTCTTATTTTGGAGATATAAATAAAGGAATTAAAACTACACTCAAGGGTCTTTCCTTGACATGGAGGCACCTTTTTGATGCCCGCCATACGCGTGGACCTATAAACGTGCAAGACGGAAATTATTTTCAAGTTGAAGCAGGTCATGTAACGTTGCAGTATCCGCAGGAGAAACTCGAAGTTCCTGACAACGGACGTTACCAACTTGACTGCGAAATTGACGATTGCATAGTTTGCGATAAATGTGCGAAGATTTGCCCCGTTGATTGCATTGATATCGAGGTTGTGAAATCTCCCGAACTTATTCGTACTACTTCTGACGGCTCTCCCGTACGTTTGCATGCTGCTAAATTTGATATCGACATGGCAAAGTGCTGTTTTTGTGGATTGTGCACTACTGTTTGCCCGACGGAATGTTTAACGATGGATAGTGAATACGATTTCAGCGTTTGGGATATTGATGAAATGAATTTTGAATTTGCTAATCTGACGGAAGCAGAAGTCACGGAGAAAAAGCAACTTTATGAGCAATTTGTAGTGGAGAAAGCCGCCGCAAAAGAAATAGCAGCGGCGAGTGCGAGTGCTACTGTTCAGCCAAAACCAAGTGGGAATCGTCCGGCGTTCAGACCAGGTATGAAACCGCCCGTTGGAAAGCCTGCTTTTAAGCCAACGGCAAAACCTTCGGGAGATATACCGTCAACTGATAAGGATAAGGATTCAGATGTGGTTCCGCCTGCAAAGCCTACTGGATTCAAACCAACCATACTACCACCTTCGGGGAAGCCAGTTTTTAAGCCTTCTATGAAAAAACCGCCCAGAAAGGAGGATGAAAATGAATGATGTACTGAGCATAGATCCAAAATTAATCAAGGGGATTGCATTTGCCGTTTTTGCGGCCATTACGCTGTTTGGAGCCGGATATTTACTGCTGACCAAGAATATATTGTACGCCGCTTACGGGCTGCTTGTTGCCTTCTTAGGGATGTCAGGTCTGTATGTCTTCGCCGGAGCAGATTTCGTGGCTGTGACGCAGATTATGGTCTATATCGGCGGTATATTAGTATTAATGATATTTGGAATAATGCTGACGCAGAATAAGGTGATGAAAGCTGAGAGCTCTAATGCGATTATAGTTTCGAGCAAAAATATTATGTGGGGAATTGTTACGGCAGTTGCTTTTTTCGTTGGCCTTCTTACCATGCTTTATCAGGCAAAATTTAAACTGAGTAAAGCGTACGTCGCTCCTGAATCAACAGTTGACAAAATCGGAATCAGTTTGCTAACAGAAAACTTACTGATGTTTGAAGTTGTTGGTGTACTGCTGTTGATAGCTTTAATTGGGGCGGCATTTGTTGCCAAAAAGCTAAAGAATGAATAATAAGCCATGGAAATAAATAACTTTTTATTAATTGGTGCCTTACTTTTTTCAATTGGGATGGCGGTAGTTGTTACAAAACGTAACGCTATACTGGTATTAATGGGAATTGAACTCATGTTAAACGCCGTAAACCTTAATTTACTAGCGTTCGCACAAAATGACCCGAACCGTTTGCAGGGACAAATTTTTGCCTTATTTGTCATCGTTATCGCCGCAGCGGAGGTTACTATCGCCCTTGCTATCATCTTAAAAGTGTATAATTATTACAAAACAATCGATTTAACGCAAGTCGATGAATTAAAAAATTAAAAAGAGTTTGCAAATACCATTTTCAGTCTTACCTTTGCAATCCCAAATCGAAAGAGATGGCCCTGTAGCTCAACTGAATAGAGTATTTGACTACGGATCAGAAGGTTCCAGGTTTGAATCCTGGCAGGGTCACTAAGATTGTAAAAAAGGAGTAACGAAAGTTGCTCCTTTTTTTGTGTTCCCCCCATCCAAAATCTCCCACAAAAAAAATAGCCAGCTAATAAAATAAGTTTCCATTAATTTTTGGTAATTCAATGCTATTGAAGCTGATTTCAATTGTTTCTTGCGATGGGTACGCATTCTATGTGATGCCTCAATCAGTTCGGGATTACCAATGATTCTATTTAATAAGCTATTTTCGTTGTCTCCCAAGAACTGCTGATTATCTGCCGGCGAAAGGCTATTTAATACGGACGCAGTTTTCGTGCGTTACATTCAGCAGACCATTTTTATTTAGAAAGCTGGGACAAGTTGTTCCGGCTTTCTAAATAAAATAATTTTTGATATTAAAGTTTACTTCAACCGCAGTTCAAACAGGTCTTTGCGGCGATCATTTAGGTTTCGCACGCTACCAAACTTGTTGAGTTCTTTCAGTAAATCAATATCTACGTCGGCAATTAGCATCATCTCGGTATTTGCCGTTGCTTCGGCTTTGATACCCGTTGTTGGGAAAGCAAAATCGCAGGGCGTAAAGACCATCGATTGAGCGAACGACATATCCATATTGTGCACACGAGGCAAGTTTCCGACGCTTCCTGCTATTGCCACGTAACATTCATTTTCAATGGCACGTGCCTGAGCACAATGGCGGACGCGTGAGTAACCGTTTTGCGTATCTGTTAGGAACGGGATGAAAAGAATGTTCATTCCCTCATCGGCGAGAATCCGGCTCAGTTCAGGGAACTCTGAATCGTAACAAATTAGGATTCCAATTTTACCGCAGTCGGTGTTGAATGTTTGCAGTTTACTACCGCCTTTCATTCCCCACACTTTCGCTTCGTCTGGCGTAACGTGTAGTTTGTAGAACTTCTCAACGGTACCGTCTCGCTTGCAGAGGTAACCTACGTTGTACAAGACACCGTCTTCTTCCACAGAGGGCATACTTCCGGTAATGATATTTATATTGTATGAAATCGAAAACTCGGCAAATTTGTTTTTTATTTCTTCGGTGAATTTGGCTAATTCCCGAATAGCATCTGGCTCGGAAAGGTGGTTGAATGCTGCCATTAACGGAGCGTTAAAAAATTCTGGAAAAAGCACGAAATCTGATCGGTAACCGGATATCGCATCAATAAAGAACTCTGCCTGCTCGATAAGGTCGTCCAATTTTTTGTACGGCCGCATTTGCCATTGTACCAAACCGAGACGTACCACGGTTTTCTCGGTGTTAGGTTTCTTTTTTGGCTTCTCGTAATAGATATTATTCCATTCTAATAACGTCGCAAAGCTTTTTGAATCATTATCTCCGGGAAGGTAGTTTGTCAAGATTCTCAGGACGTGAAAATCATTTGATAACTGAAAATTAAGGACTGGATCTTCAATTTCTTTGGCCCGAACTTTCCGAATGTATTCTACGGGAGTAGTCGTATCAGAGTGTTTGTAATAGTTCGGCATTCTTCCACCAAAGAGAATACGTTCGAGGTTTAGTTTTTCGCATAATTCTTTGCGGTAATCGTACAAACGCCTTCCCAACCGCATTCCTCTGAACTTCGGACTGATGAATACGTCAATGCCGTACATTGTGTCGCCCTTCGCCGAGTGCGTATCGAAAGAATAGTTGCCCGTGATTTCTAGGTAGGTATGGTCGTCGTTAAACTTCCTTGACTGAATAATAATAGATAACGCACAGCCCGCTAATTCACCGTTTATTGTAATACCTACCTGACCCTCAGGGAAGATATTTATAAGCTTTTCAATGTGTGATTTCTTCCAGTAAGCATCGGGCATGCTACTGTAAGATTCAATCATCATTTCTTTTATTTCTTCATAATCTTCTATGGTTAAATACTTTAGCTCTATTTTATTCATTTTTTCCTTACTGCTGGACATTTGAGTTATTTCTGGTTTTAGTATGCTTCTTTAAAGGTCTTACCTTTAGGGTTAAAAGTGGGCAATATACCTCAATTCTACCAAAGTCTATGTGAGTAGTTCAACACAGATTCTTTGCCCTTTCTACTGAGTGGTCTGAAAACGTTACTAGTTTTTCTGAGTATAATAAGTATCAAGGAAACAGTTAATTTTAACAAGCTGAAAAGCCACGGAGGAGTAATATTGGGTAATGAATCTACTCAGTCCGAAAACGCTGTTTCATAAAGTGAACCGTAGGTATTCACTTGCGGGTACAATACTTTTTGCACATAGGAAGTACGTTAGTTATGAGTGATTCGGATTCCTAACCGAAGAGACGATATGAATTTTCTGATACGTGTATCTAGAGGAAACTTCGCCCCTGTATTTGAACGTAATTCCTATTTTCGTAGTCTGAGAACTATTGTGACAGAGAAATAACCTACAATAATATTACTCCAAGTGAAACGAGGAGAGATGCCCTTTTTCTTACTGATGAAAAAAGACAAGGAACACCCCGAAAATCCTTTAATTCTGCTCAGTCGCAAGCTCCCAAAGAAACAGCAGTTTATTGATAACTATCGCATACGGAGGAAAACTGAATGCTTATTTAAAAACCTAATATCTAACGGATTTCTAATCATACCCTACACATCTTACAACCAAAAAGATGCAAACCAAAAATAACAACATAATGCGTTTGTTCGGTGGTTAGAAAATTTTATGTTATTGTGACAGAGTATTTTAGGTATTGACAGAGAAGGAAATATTTTCCTCATTTGTCAATACCTAAGCTTACTTATCGCTTTTTTGTTAAAACTGATTCGTAGAAAGCATAACTAATGTACAGGCGTCCAGAGTTTCAACGCCTTGGCTGCGTAATTTTTCTGCAAAATTATGATTCTCCGTACCAGGATTAAATATTACTCGGCGGGGATTCAGGTTCAGTAAGAAATCTTCGTAATCGGTTTGATTTTGCTCGCCGAGGTACATTGTTACGGTGTCAATATCTTCCGATACGTCTCTGGCTTTGTTCATGATTTTATGACCTGATACTTCACCTTTTTTATTGCCGAGTAAAACTACTTCGTGCCCGTATTCAAGCAAGCGTTTAGTAGCGATATTTGCGTAGCGGGTTTCATTGGTGGTAGCACCTAAAACAAGTGTTTTCACGATTTTAATTAATGTTTAGTCTTTGTGTTAGTAAGTTCTGTACTCTGTAAATCCGTACTCACCCGTCAGATTCGTTTCATCCGTGTTCCAAAATCTATAGTCGATTGAAATTAGAACGTCAAATCCTTAGTAATTACTTCTGTACCTCGTTTGAAGGTAACTTTCACGGTTTGCCCTTTTTCGTATTTGCCGAGGGCTTCCATATAATCATATATGTCTCTTACTTTCATATCGCCGAGTTGGAGAATAATATCTCCGGCTTTGATACCAGAATTGAATGCTGGGCGATCTTCCTGCACGTCATCAAGCTTAAGACCGCCTTTATCGTATGAATAATCTGGCATGACTCCCAAGGTAACCTTAAACGAAGAAGCTGCTCCACGAGCGTGTGGAGTTGTCGTTTTCTTAAAATCAATTTTCGGTGATTCATCTAATTTGGCAATTACATTTGCAATGTATTCTAACAGTTGTGCTTCGCCGTCGCCATTTATCAAATTGGCGTCATCGGTGGGTTTGTGATATTGCTGATGCCCGCCCGTAAATAAGAACATTACTGGAATATCTTTTAAATAAAAAGATGTATGATCCGACGGTCCAACTCCCGATGAATCAATATTATAATTAAGACCCACTTTGTTTGCTATATCTGTGGCATGATTACCCCAAAAACTGCTCGTTCCGAATCCGCCAATAGTTACTCCCTTATCGGCTCGGTAACGCCCAATCATATCCATATTAAACATGCAGTTGACCGTGTTCAAATCTATTGTTGGGTTGTCGCAGTAGAACTTTGAACCCATCAATCCAAGCTCCTCGCCCGAAAAAGCAATGAATAAAAAGTTGTGTTTCTCGGTGATGTTATTCCCTGAGTAATATTTTGCTAATTCGATTAATCCCGCGGTTCCCGAAGCATTATCGTCCGCCCCATTGTGAATCTCTCCAACTGAATTTGCTTGCAGTGAACTGCCCTGGTCGCCTTTCCCCAAATGGTCATAGTGAGCACCAATTACGATGGTACGGTCTGCATTATTATCTAAATATCCAACTACGTTTGCCGTTTGCACGTACGTAATATTCGGTGGTAAACCTTTTTTTGCGGGATAGCCCTGAAGGAATCCGCCTTTCTCGCCGTAGGGTTGTAAGCCGGCTTTTTTAAATTGTTTGATTAAGTAAGCGGCAGACTTTTGTTCGCCGGCAGTTCCGGTTCCCCGACCTTCAAGTTTATCCGAAGCTAAGTATTTAACGTGTTTTTTGATTTCTTTTGCAGAAAACTCTTGTGCGTGAATTGATGAAAATGACACAGCAATGATACAGATGTTGATGTAAAAAATGCGGTGGATTAGCTTTTTAATAGTCATATTTGGGAATCTATTTTATTATACTGTAAAGTTAATGCAATCCGTTTGTCTTTATTAGATTTTCATTTGCTAATAAAACTTTACGGGATACACTTATTCAAATTTAATTACCTTCTTAACTCACTATGTCATTATTTGTTCTTACACTCGATTGGGACGGGCTCGAAAAAGATAAATACGTTCACACGGTTCTGGAAGATAACCTTCTCATGAATTTTATTGAGAAATGCCGTTGGTTTGCGGGAAAAGCAAAAGCAAAAGGACGTTATACGCTCAAAATAAAACACGTTACCCGATTTACGCACGAAGAGGAAACGTTTTTCTTCACAATTTTTACAGCGAAATATTCCGATAATTCTATTGAAGCTTACCTACTCCCGCTTTCTTTTATTGAGAAATCAAGGGAGAATATTGATGAGCGAGGTATTATTTCTGACGCTAATCTCAACGATACCGACGGTTATTTGGTAGATGCCACCTACGATCCTAAATTTCGGCACGCACTCTTTCAGAATATTGTAAACGCTGAACAAGTAGTGCAGCAAAACGATAGCGTATTATCCTTTGCTAAAGGAAAAGCCCTTACCGATGAAACGCTGGACTCCTCTTATATCCCAGATATAGACTCGAGTAACTCTGTTTTTATTTTCGGAGAACATTATTTCTACAAACTTTACCGCAAAATTTTTACAGAAACCAATCCTGAAGTGGAAATGGTGGAGTTTATAACGCAGCATTCTGATTTTAGTAACATCCCACGATATGCTGGAAGTTGCACGTGGAAGCGGGACGGTGAGCCGGATGTGACGTTCGGAATGATGGTGGAAGTAATCAAAAACGAGAAAGACGACTGGTCAAAAACCGGGGATTACCTGAATGACTTTGTGGAAGCTTTCGGACAAGGGAATTTCCAGATAAAAGAAAGCGTATTTGATAAAGTCACGCTATTAGCCAAACGCACCGCTGAGATGCATCACGCTCTTTACGCACCTCGCAGCGAGGAGAACTTTCGTGCGGATGGTTTTGACAGAGCGTACCGTAGGTTTATTCACCAAAAAGTGGAGAACCTAATCGAACAGCGGTACGAACTATTGACTGATAATTACCTGAAACTTGATAAACAAGCTCAACATCTGGCGTGGATTTTTATGGAGTCTAAAGAGTTGATAATAAACTTTGTAGATCAGATATTAACCAAAAACCTTGATTCATACCGGACACGAATTCACGGTGATTATCATCTCAGACAAATACTTGTTACGGGCGATGACCTCACCATTATTGACTTTGAAGGCGAACCAGAAAGTTCGATTGAATCACGGAAGATTAAACATTCACCGTTGAAAGATGTAGCGGGAATGGTGCGGTCTTACCATTACGCCGTTTCGGCAAAATTATTTAATTCTCCCGAAACTTCAACGGTAGATGAAAAGGTATTAGAGCGTGCCGCTAACCGTTGGTATAAGCTGATTCGTGATACGTTTTTGGAGGAATATTTTAGCTATTTTGGTTCACCGCACCCGTTGTACAAGAATAATAATGAAGCAAACTATCTACTACAATTTCACTTGCTGGAAAAGTCGATTTATGAACTTGGTTACGAAATAAACTACCGCCCCACATGGGTGAAAATTCCGTTAAAGGGGATTGTGGAAGTAATTCAGGAAATTGAGAAGCTTCGCCGTTAAATTAAACGAAAGTTATAACTTGCGACCTTACTCATATAATGGCTACTTGAATTTTTGATTTTCATGAAAAAGTACTTTTTTCAACTTTTTGAACACGAATACTGGGCGAACCTGAGTGTATTGGAGATATACTTCAAGAGCCAAAACCCGCCTGAACGGGCTATTATACTAATGAGCCACGTTATAGCGACTCAAAGGGTTTGGCTTGACCGGATAAAAGGCAACGAAATGGTGGTGGAATCGTTCGAAATCTTTGAGGATGAGGCTCTTTTAGAACTGTTGGAGATAAACCACATTGAATTACTTAGATTGATTAATGAAGTTGATTTTGAGCAATTATTCACTTACCAGAATACTAAGGATAAGCATTTCACTAAGAACGCTGAAAATACATTGACGCATTTGGCTCTACATGCTTCTTACCACCGCGGGCAATTGGTAACTCTGTTAAAAAGTGACGAGAATCCTGTGGTTGAAACGGATTTCATTCATTACGTGTCGTAGGGGCGAATAATCATTCGCCCCTGCTCACAATTTTATTTATCCCACCAACTTTTGCTGTTTATATCGTCACCACCCATCTTTTGAGCAGCGGCTTTATAGTTGGCACTATTGGTTGCTTGTTCAGATTCTGGATACGTATATCGCACCGGATATCGTCCTTCGTTCAGGTTGTCAGGACCGGGCTTTACCGTCGGAATTCCCGTTCTCCGGATTTCAAACCACGCTTCGTGACCAATACCGATGAGGCTTAACCATTTTTGCGTCATAATTTTGACCAAATTATTCGTTCCGTTTAGAGCTATTGCTGAGTTTGCAAAGTAATCTACCGGTACGACTGTTTTGTAATACTCGAAACTTGCCCGAACGCCTTTTTCGTAAAATTCTTCTACATCACCATTTATGTAACCCTTTTGTGCCGCTTCCGCTAACGCAAATTGCAATTCAGAATATTGCATAAACTGAGCGTTCACACCATTCGGAACATCCCGGAATATCGTTCCGAAAAGAGATACGTCGTTGAGGTTGATATTCTTCTCCCCAATCGTTTCTCTGCCTTGCCCGTTGAGCAATCCTCTGTAAGCGGGGCTTCCGTCAAGAACACTTTTTTGGGTCGGTTTATAAAGAACCGCTACGCGTGGATCTTTCCAAAGTGTAAGTACGGAATCTACCGTTTTAGTCATGCGATGTTCTTGATAAAGTCCCAACGCTGCCAATGACATTTGCCACTGATTCGGAGCGGCGGTTAAATACGGTACGAGTGCGTTATCAGCGTTTGACTGCATCAACTTTCCTGACGTCGCTAGTGCCTTCATTTCGCTGAAATTACTTGCATTTTTACTTGTACGAAGTAGGTACCGAAAACGGAGTGAGTTTGCGAAGCGTACCCACTTATTTAAGTTTCCGTTGAACATAACGTCGCCACTAATGGTAGAATTAGTTTTTTCTAACGTCTCGGCGGCATTCTTCAGCGTAGCCAAAATACCCGTTTGTGGATTATTATAAATTTCCTGCTGCGTAGCGTACGTTGGGGTATAAGTTCCGTCAAGTGCTTTTACGGCATCGGTATAGGGTACGTCTCCCCAAAGATCGGTGAGTTGCGAAAACATATAACTCGACATAATATCACCAACAGCCCCGTAAGCTTCGTTTGATGTGGGAGATTCCTTCATTGTTCTGACATCCGAAAGTAAACGGTAGAGGGTGTTCCAGTAGCCACTATTTGATCCCATTTCGTAACGGTCGATTCGCTCAAACTCTACGCTCGCGGAAAACTGAGCCAAGTAATTTGACAAACGGAATCCTTGTTCGTACGCGTTACGGTCGGCAGCGATAGAGATTACGTTTGAAAGCAAAAACTGGGGGTCAACGCTCTGTGGTGCGTTCGGATTTGTATTGAGTTCTTCAAAGTCTTTGGTGCAACTTACACCAATGCTGAATAGGCAAACCACACACACAAATATATTTCTTGTTTTTTTCATTTTAATTATTTTGAAGATAAAACAACAGGGACAAAAGATAGAGGTCAAGCTACTTTCGCATTGATTCACCATGACCTAACACTTGATATCTGTTTTTAAAACTCTGTTTTGATGCTAAATCCGTAACTCCTTGCCGATGGATAGGACATATCGTCCACGCCATAAATGATGTTTGTTTCTTGAAATGCGTTTAGTTCAGGATCAACGTGTGGATTCTCGGTGAAGAGGAGCAAATTGCTTCCCACAAAACCAATTTTGAGCGACTGTAATTTTACACGTTTCACAAAGCTTGCGGGAATTGTATAATACAAAGCTACCTGACGTAACTTCACGTAAGAAGCATCGTAGGTTGCACTTGCTTCGTTTCCGCGGTCAAAAACGTTGTTATAAAAAGTACTCGCTGCTACAAGTTTTGTGTTCGGAGCGTACTGCGGATTATCCGTTGTTCCGACATTTACTACACCGTCGCCAATTACGCCGTTTTCGCGACCTACCAACGTTTCTTTCAGAACTCCGGAAGTATTTCCGAGTGCTCTCGTTCTCGAAATGAGCGTTCCACCTTGTCGCCAATCCACCAAAACTTTCATTTCCAAACCTTTGTAAGCAAAGTGGTTATTAAAGCCCATCGAGAAGTCGGGATTGTAATTTCCCAATACCCGAAGTGTGTTATCCTGAATGGGTAAACCGTTTGAGCCGTAAAGCGTCTTGCCCTCAACCTGCACAAAGCCCGACCCGTACATATCACCAACCCGACCATTTTCTCGAGCGATGTAGAATACTGAATTTGAGCCGCCTGAGCCGCTAAATACGTTGGCAACACCTGTTACAAATTGGTCAACTCCGGCGGGTAAACGTGTCACGATACTCCGGTACGTGGTATAGTTGACGGAAGCGTCCCAACTAAAGCTACCTTTCTTCATAATATTGCCACTCACTAATGCTTCAAAGCCACGGGTGCGAACTTCGCCACCGTTTACGTTAAAATTCTGGAAACCGCTGGCGGAAGAAATCGGACGGGAAATAATCTGATTAACGCTCGTATTTTGGTACGCAGAAATGTCAATCTGTAAGCGGTTCTTGAAAAACCCAGCTTCTAAACCTGCTTCAACAGCGGTTAGGCGTTCGGGGCGGAGGTTGGCGTTTTTCAAGACCGTTTCGTTCGTAACCCGAAAGCTGGAACCGTAGTTTTGATTGAACAAAAAGTTCTGAGCGTTTTGGTACGGATTTGTATCGTTTCCGACACTTGCCACGCTCAGACGAAAATTCAACAGCGATATTTTATTCGGCATCGTGAACATATTCGAAACCACATAACTCAAACCTGCCGAATAATAGCCAAAAGAATTATTATTTGTGGGAAGCGTGCTGCTCCAATCGTTGCGGTAAGTTAAATCAAGGTAAAGCATGTTTTGGTAAGACATACTTCCAATTCCGTAAAGGCTGTTGATACGTTTCGAAAACAATTGACTATCGCTCCGTAAAGGTGTGCGTGAATTCGCCAATGTGTAAATAGTAGGCAAAGCTAGTTGCGAAGCCTCCGCAAAGGTGTAATTAATGGTTTGATCAAAACGGTTACCACCCACAGATACTGAATACTTAATCACCTCATTGAGTTGGTTTTTGTAAGAAAGTAAAAGATCACTGTTTATTTCCCGAAAACGGATATTGTCTTCTCGGTAAGATCCGCGGGGGTTTTGGTTGGTACTTACCGCTCTTCTAAATTCACGGCGATCATCGTAAGTATCCATACCATTCCGGAAAGTAAGGCTCAGGTTTGAGGTAAAGTCATACGTTGCGGAGATATTTCCGAAAACTCGGTTTTTGTTGAAACTGTTGGTGTTTTCAAAAAGCGTCAGGTAGGGATTTGTCAACCACAAATAGTTAAAATCGTAGTGCTGCTTTCCCACTTGTCCGGCTTGCCAGTAATCCTTTAACGAACCAATATTGAAGTTACGCCCTGTCCAGTTGAAACCGTACATTACATTTTCGTAACCGTAACCCAGATTCGGGCGGTTCTTGCTGCGGGTGTTAACGTAATTTACGTAAGAACGAATCGATAATTTTTTGCCTAAGAGCTGATCAAGACTCAAAGCGAGTCCGTCGCGGTTTAAATCGGTATTGGGTAACACCCCTTCGTTCCGAAGGTTGGAATACGAAATACGCGTATTATTTGACTCCGTCGCAGAGTTTACCGCGATGCTCGTCTGCGAAGTTACGCCGATTTTGAAAAAGTCCCGAACGTTGTTTGGTTTTGAAACCCACGGCGTTGCTGTTATCGGGGTGAACGACCCGTCTGATTTTTGTCGGGTAATAACATCACCCGCCCGAACAGGATTTCCGTTCACATCAACCGAGGGGCTGTCGAATTGATTTATTAGTAAACCTTGATTTAGTTTTGGGCCGTAGCTACTGATTCCGCCATCCCGAACTCCGCCACCAATTCCGTTTTGAAAAGAGTAGTCGCCGTTTCCTCCGCCTCCATATACGTTCTGGTAATCCGGCATAGTCAGGAGGTCTTCAAAAGTAAGCGAACTGCTCAAGCTTACGCCAATTCCTTTGGCTCTTTTACCACGCTTTGTGGTAATTACCACCACACCGTTTGCGGCACGGGTTCCGTAAAGTGCCGCTGAGCCAGCCCCCTTTAATATAGTGATAGATTCAATATCGTCGGGGTTAATATCGGCCCCGCCGTTTCCGTAATCTACTTCTTGCAAAGCTCCGCGGTTTACCAAATTACTGGTAATTTGCTCGTTGCTGATTGGTACGCCATCCACTACGAAAAGTGGTTGGTTGGAACCGCTCAATGAGTTTTCGCCCCGAATCACAATACGACTCGACGAACCCACACCCGACGAACCATTAGTTACTTGCACTCCAGCAATTTGCCCGGCGAGGCTATTTACTAAATTTGTCAGTGGTACTTCGTTGAGTTCTTTCGTACTTATTTTAGTCACCGAAGAACCGAGTGATTGCCGCTCCCGCTCAATACCCAACGCTGTAACAACTACTTGATCAAGTAGTTCGGCGGAAGTATTTAGTGAGATATACCTTGGTAATTGCCCATTGATAACAGAAACTATAACTGCTTCAAAACCAACGGAAGTTATTTTTAGATCGAAATTTTTACGGGATATCTTTATCGTGAAATTTCCGTCCTCATCGGAAGTTACAACGTTATTGAAATTCATCTCCTGAATGGTTGCGAAGGCAACCGAATTGTTTTCCGAATCAACGATTCGGGAACTATAAGTTACGTTTTGACAATACGCGGCTGTCAAAAATAACTGCATTACAGCTATTAGAGCTATTCTCATGTTTTTATAAATGTATTTGTACTATGAAATAAGGTTTAGTGTACGCACAGGTGCTTTTAGTCCATTACGTATGTCCGTAGTCGAAGTTGATAATGAAATAGAAGCGAAGTAATTAACGAGAAGAAGTAACGGGAGGTCCTCGGAAAGAAAGTATCGAAGGTTTGATACGTTGGAGAAATAGTGGAGGAGTGTATGAAATTTTACGATGCTCGAAAATAAAGCAATAGGTCGCTAAAATTAAACGCCCAACTCGGGTCTTTGGACACTGGAAAGCGTACCTAAGTGCGGTTTCGTAATCGTCAAGATCAATAAGTGTTTCAAGACAGTAGGTGAATTTGCTCGATATTTCTGAACTGATACGGGCAAATAATGAATCTGTTTGCCACGGTAACTTGCTAAAACTTTCGTAATCAAAGTCTGCTTGGCTGATACCAAGTAAATAAATGCCTCCGTCTTCAGCAGGACCAAGAACAATATTATTCTTGGTGAGTTGCTCAGCTGCAAGCTGAATGAAATCAACGGTTAGCGATGGGGAGTCATTCCCAATTGAAATTACATTTTTGTATCCTTGGTGGAAGCAACTTTGGACTGCATTGGCGTAACGTTCCCCAAATGAATTTCCGAATTGTTTATGTTCGTCAAACCACAGGACATCCAAATCGGAAGCTTCTGCAATATATTGCGTATGCTTTATACATTGGTTAATCAACTCAACTGAGGCAGCCGTGTTCCCAAAACCCGTAAAAGGTTTACGCTCGTATTCACCCGCCGCAGAGAGCGAGAAAACCATCAGTACTGTCTTGTCAAATTTGTGGTTCAAACTCGGAATTGATTTTAATAAAGTATCACAAATACGTTAACTTTGAAGTTATGTACGTTGTTACTCGACAAACGGATGATAATTCATCTCAAATTTATATATCGGCGGCAATTCCGGTAAACTTATCGTTTCTTATACAAAATCATTCCTTTATTTATGGGTACTACTTTGCCAACTCTTCAGGATATTATCGAAACACACGAACGTATCCGATCATACATACACCGCACGGCTGTTTTACAGGCTACTTCTATCAATGAACTTGCAGGTTGTGATGTGTTTTTCAAGTGCGAGAATTTTCAGAAAATAGGTGCTTTCAAAGCCCGCGGCGGAATGAATGCTGTATTGTCTTTATCAAAAGAACAGCAACAAAAAGGTTTGACAACGCATTCGTCTGGCAACCATGCTCAGGCTATCGCATTAGCGGCAAAAGCGGTTGGGACAACGGCTTACATTGTGATGCCATCCAACGCACCGAAGATTAAGAAACGAGGAGTGGAAGCTCTCGGAGGAAAAATTATTGAATGTGAACCAACGCTTGCCGCAAGGGAAAGCGGTGTTGAAAAAGTCATTGCCGAAACTGGAGCTACGTTTATTCATCCGTTTGATAATTACGATGTGATTTCTGGACAGGCAACTACGGCGAAAGAGCTTATCGAGGATTATGGTGATTTTGACGTAATGATGGCTCCCGTGGGTGGCGGAGGGCTTTTGAGCGGAACGGCGTTGATTTGTCATTACCTTTCGCCCGAAACTGAAGTCTGGGCGGGAGAACCCGAAGGTGCCGCTGATGCAATTCTATCATTTCAAAGTGGTAAAGTTGAAAAAGCCCCGTACATAAATACTATTGCGGATGGGTTATTGACCAACCTCAGCGAGCGGACATTGGGCATTATTAAGCAACACGTGAAGGGAATTTTACTGGTAAATGACGAAGAAATTGTTGCTGCAATGCGATTGATTTACGAACGCCTGAAAGTCGTCATTGAGCCTTCTTGTGCCGTGCCCTTTGCGGCCTTACTAAAAAATAAGGAGCAGTTTAAGGGAAAAAGGGTGGGAATTATTCTGACGGGCGGAAACGTGGATGTGGAGAATCTCCCTTTTTAAGTTTGGACCTTTTCAATATTTTTATAAAAATATTTCACTAAGAAACGATACTCGTCTATTTTCAATATCGGCGTTATTGTCGCGGTAAGATTCAAGTAACCATTCGCTCGGTTTTACTTTCTTAAAACCTCTACTTTGTTCTTCTTGGTGTTAACTAAAGTGTATTCTTTCAGACTTTCAAGATTTTGGTAGCATTCAAATTTCTCGTTGCGGTCGAAGAATTCGGTGGGGTCGGAGAGGGCTTTCCCTGAGTTTTAAGAATTTCGCTAACTTTAAGTGTTATGCTATAAATACGCTATTCACTCGTTTACTATTCTACCCAGCATGAAAAAACTCATTCTCTCCGCTTTTTTTCTATTATTATTTCAATTTTGTCAGGCTCAAGGCACTCGCTTACTACGAAACCCTGCCATGAGTAATGACCACATCGCTTTCGTTTACGGCGGTGATATTTGGCTCACCGACCTCAATGGTAAGAACCTAAAACGTATCACGAGCTTTCCGGGTGAAGAAATGCAGCCACACTTTTCGCCAGACGGTAAAACGCTCGCCTTCTCTGGTCAATACGATGGAAACGTCGATGCTTTTTCGGTGCCTGTTACGGCTGGTGAACCCGTGCGGCTAACGTGGCATCCGGGAACGGATATGGTGCAGGGGTGGTCAGTTGATGGTAAAAGCGTTCTGTTTACTTCTGGTCGGGCAAATGCTCCACGGGCAAATTTAGATCAACTCTGGACGGTTCCGCTGATGGGTGGAATGCCCACAAGGTTTGTTGTACCAAGGGCGGTGAATGGTAAGTTTTCGCCGGATAGTAGTCGGTTTGTTTACGAAGAAATTGACCCGTGGGAAAGCGAATTTCGAAATTATCGCGGTGGGCAAAATGTTCCGCTCAAACTCATTGACCTGAAAACGCTGACGATTGAAAAAATGCCTTGGGAAAATAGTCGTGACATTGCTCCGGTCTGGATTGACAGGCAGGTGTTTTTCTTGTCGGACCGAGATTTAGGGATGAATATTTGGGTATATAACACGGATTCAAAAACGGTTGAACAACTTACTTTTTTCAAAGAGTTTGATTGCAAAAACCTCGAAGGAAATCAGCAAACGCTGATTTTTGAAAATGGTGGTTATTTGCATAAGATGGATATTGCCACTAAAGAGATTACGATTCTTGATATCATAATTGCCGCTGATTTTGCGTGGTCGCGACCACATTACGAAGAAGTGAAAAATGAGTTGCAAGCCGTTTCAATTTCACCAACCGGAAAAAGAATTGCCACCGAAGCTCGCGGGGAGATTCTGACAATGCCCGCAAAAGACGGCGATGTTCGTAACCTGAGCAATAGCACCAATGCTGCTGATCGTTTACCTGCTTGGTCGCCGGATGGGAAAAATATCAGTTGGTTCTCGGATGAAAGCGGAGAATATCAATTGTTTATTGCTGATCAATTTGGGAAGATTGATAAGAAAATTTCGTTTGCTAAACCGACTTTTTACTACACGCCGGTTTGGTCGCCGGATAGTAAATATATCAGTTACACGGATACTGACCGGACACTCTGGACAATTGAAGTAGGCTCTGGAAAAATTGAACGGATTGACAATGAAGGTTTCGTACCGCCGCAGCGATTGATTTATCCTGAGTGGTCGCCTGATTCTAAGTGGCTGACTTATACTAAACGTTTAAAAAACGAGTACGGAGCTATTTTTATCTACTCATTAGAGCAAAAGAAAGCCTTTCAAATTACAGATGGTATGTCAGACTGTAATGCTCCGGCGTGGGATGCCAGCGGAAAGTATATCTACTTTACAGCCAGTACAGACTACGGGATGAACGTCGGCTGGCTAGATATGTCTTCTTACCAACATCCCGTAACGCGTTCTATTTATATGGCAGTTTTATCAAACGAAACTACTTCGCCCATTGCTCCAAAAAGTGATGAGGAAAGCGGTGTGAAAGATGATAAGGACAATGAGAAGAATAGGCAATCAAAAAAAGACGATAAAGAAGTGGATGAAAAGCCTAAAGTAGAAGACATCCAAGTTGACATTGATGGTATTCAAAATCGCATTATAAACTTAGCATTACCCGCAAAAAACTACGTCGAGCTGAAAGCTGGGAAAGAAGGAATTCTGTTTATTGGGGAAATGCTTGACGGTAGTAAGGGTATGGCTCTGGGTCGCTATTCACTTGAAAAACGGGCGTTAGAAGAGTTGGCTTCGGGCGTAACGTTCTTCGATATTTCAGCTGATAATTTGAAAATGGTCTATGGCACGGCGAAAAAGGAAGTAGTCATCACGGCTACTGAGGGTAAACCAAAGCCCGCGGAGGAAACTGTAGCAACAAACGATGTGAAAGTTTTGGTCAATCCAATTGCCGAAGCAAAGCAGATATTCAAAGAAGCGTGGCGGTATCAGCGGGATTACTTCTACGTAAAAAATGTCCACGGTCTTGATATGAATTGGGCGTATAAAACCTATTCTCTTTGGGTGAATGACGTGCGGCATCGTTCTGACCTGAATTATGTGTTAGATATCTTTGGTGGGGAAACTTCCATTGGTCATTCTTTTGTGCGGGGGGGCGATTATCCTGACGTTGACCGTGTCCCGACAGGTATGCTGGGAGCCGATATTGCCGTCGAAAACGGACGTTTTCGAATTAAGAAAATCTACAACGGCGAAAGGTGGAATCCTGATGTTTTCGCACCATTAGTAGTGCTGGGTCATCCAATTTCAGTGGGAGATTACATCTTATCCGTGAATGGTAAGGAATTGGATACGACAAAAAATTTCTACTCTTACTTTGAACGTACGGCAGGAAAGCAAATTTTCATTACTGTAAATTCAACAACGGATTTTGATGCTGCCAAGCAAATAACCGTAGTTCCGGTCAATAACGAATCTGCTTTGCGACAATATGATTGGGTAGAAAGTAACCGCCGAAAAGTGGATGAGTTATCAAGCGGTCAGCTGGCGTACGTCTGGATTCCAAATACTGGCGATGGCGGTTACACAAATTTTAACCGCTACTACTTCGCTCAGAAAGATAGGAAAGGAGCAATTATCGATGAGCGTTTTAATACTGGAGGTTCGATTGCGGATTATATCGTCGATTTATTAGATCGGGAGTTGATGGGGTATTTTAATAATCCAGTGGAGGACAAACAATCTTTCACCGCCCCGAACGCCGGAATTTTTGGACCGAAAGTGATGCTGATTAACGAAATGTCTGGCTCGGGTGGTGATATGCTACCGTTCATGTTCAGGAAGCGTAAAGTTGGACCGATTATCGGAACAAAGACTTGGGGTGGGTTAGTTGGTACCTGGGACGTGCCGTCATTAATTGATGGTGGGAGCATCACCGCACCACGGGGTGGATTTTACAATACTGAAGGCGAGTGGGACGTAGAAAATATTGGTGTTTCACCAGATATTTTGGTAGAACAAACGCCGAAACTCGTAGCCGAAGGGCACGATCCACAACTCGAAAAAGCCGTGCAGGTGGCCATGGATTTATTAAAAACTCAATCCGTTAAACTACTTTCGCAACCCGCTGATCCAGTGAGGGTCTTGAGACCGAAGAAGTAGTTTTAGATATTGCTTGTCGGGGCGTTAGATGAGCTATGCTGCTGTCTCGTAGCTTGAAAATTCGCATTAATCCGTTAAATCCGCGTTTTATTTTGACGTTGTAGGAATGCTAATACTGTGTGGTTAATTACTGATTCTATCTTTCAAGAATTTCACTAAATAAAAAAATAAACATCCAATCAGCGTTCCAATTCCATCGGCAACCATGTCCAGAACTTCGAACGAGCGGTGAAAGCTCTCGGGTAAAATACCTTGCCAATATTCGATAAATATTCCGAATGCGATGCCCGCAATAATTACTTTTACGTAATCCATTTTGACGAGTAGCCAGATAATTGCAAAACCCGCAAAAGCCACAAAATGGGCGGTTTTATCGTTGATATTATTATCTGGTAATTGCTGACTCGGAAAAGAAGTGAGTATAAATAGTAAAACTGTGTAAAAAACAGCGAAAAAAGATCAACTTTCTATTCATAATGCAATGTATTTTGTTCCGTCGGAGAATAAAGTATAACTGTAAGAGTATGTTTTGGATTTATAGTTTATTGACAATAAACGAGATAAAGGCTATTTGTAACATCGCTTCTGCCGATAATATTGTTTTTTCTACATCCCGGAACAACCTTCGCCTGAAATTGAGCCATCC
>Ga0222647_1000197_pt1 | contig 33263 bp, 25 predicted proteins | sample AntAcemetagen333_FD_179864 | JGI IMG/M metagenome (GOLD analysis project Ga0222647, IMG submission 179864) | Saline water microbial communities from Ace Lake, Antarctica - #333 | ecosystem: Environmental > Aquatic > Non-marine Saline and Alkaline > Saline | place: Antarctica: Ace Lake...
GTCGCAAAAGATTCATTTAACCAAATATCTTCCCAACTGCCACAGGTCACTTTGTTCCCAAACCATTGATGTACCAACTCATGAGCCATTAATTCAAAACCAAAATTAGTCATAAATGACATCGTTTGATGTTCCATTCCACCGCCACGACTGAATTGTGCGTGACCATATTTTTCGGTGGGAAAAGGGTATGCTCCAAAAATCTCACTATAAATTGCCATAAAATCCAAAAGTCTATCGGATTTATTCCGCAAACTCGCCGAATCTTCGGGATAAACATAATTTAATAACAATAAAGAATCACCATTTTGTAAATCAAAATAATCCGAAAATTCCACATAATTCGTCACCGCAATTGCGATTAAATACGTTTCAATCAAATAGCGATGTTTCCAATGAAAAGTCGTTTCATTTCCTTGCGTTATTTCATTGATTAACAAGCCATTAGAAGCTACTTTATTGCCGTTCGGAACGGTTATAAAAACGTCAATCGAATCAATTTTATCACTCAAACCTTCCTTACAAACCCACCAATCTTTCGCCCCGTAAGGTTCAGAAAGCGTCCAAATTATCGGTTCGTTGTCGTGGAAATCTTGGACAAACGAACCAAAACCATTTCCCGAAGGCGGTTCACCTTGATAATAAACCGTCAAACTATCGAAATCGCCTTGCGAAAGCGAATTAGGAAAATCAATTTTTAAAATATCAATTTCGCTTTTGCTAAATGCTAAATTTGCACCGTGATAAATTACAGAATCAATTGTTAAAGAGTCTGTTACATCAAAATAAATCGAATTCACATTGGTTTTTATTATATCAAAATAGCTGATAATCGCTCCTTTGATATAATAAATATTCGGGTCAATTTCCAGCTCCAAACGTTGGTATTTCAAATCATAATTATCGGTTAAGAGGTTTTTATTTTGCGATTGCGAAAAGCGATTTAATTGACTGGATTTAGCTTCTGCTTCTGAAATGTCACATAAATTCCAATCATTAATCTGACTATAAACCGTCGAAAATGAAAATATTGCAAAAAAAAGTAGTACATATTTTATCATAATTTTTTAGCTTTTATAATTTAGAAAATCGTTTAAAAGTAACGCCTCGTACTTTAGGTGTTAAAGGATTACAGCTAAAATTACGAAATCCTTAACAAATGAAATAGGAAATGGATAAGGATTGAGTATAGATTTTAGCATACTACTATACAAAATAAAAAATTGAACCACAAAGACACAAAGTAAACAAAGATAATTCCTTGCGAATCAGTTCGATACAACTTTGTGGCTCTTTGTTTCTTTTGTGTTTCAATTAAAAATGTATAGTAGCATGAGGTTTTGGTTAACAAAAAAAGATGCGACTAATTTTCGTCAGTCGCATCTTTTTATTAAATCTAATTTTTTATTTTATAGTTGATAGCCATCAAAACGATTAATTCTTTTTTATTTAAAAACAAAAAAATATGACCTCCACAGGTGTCTAACGTCTAATAGCGAAGCGGTCTAATATCACTATTGTGCAATATAATCTTTATAATCTTCGATACTTCTTTCCACGATTTGTCGTGCAACTTTAGCATTTTGGAATTTTTCAACCTCAACCGTTTTGTTTTCTAATTTTTTGTAATCCTCAAAGAAATTACGCAATTCTCTAAAGAAATGCTCCGGTAATTCCGAAATATCCTCAAAATGATTGACACTCATATCATTTTCTGCAACGGCAATAATTTTATCATCGTGCTCACCACAATCTAACATTCGCATCACACCAATTACTTTAGCGGAAACCAAACACATCGGCACAATATCGATTTGAGACAAAACCACGATGTCCAAAGGATCTTTATCATCGCAATATGTCTGCGGAATAAACCCGTAATTTGCAGGATAATAATGCGAAGAATACAACACCCTATCCAAAATCAACAAGCCACTTTCCTTGTCTAATTCATACTTTGCTCGTGTATTTTTTGGAATTTCAATAATACCTTGGATAATTCCCGTAGAAGGATTATAATTATTGGTTACCTTATGCCACGGATTTGTTTTATCAATATTCATATTATTTGTTGATTACAGAGTAGGGTAAAATAGTTTATAATGATGCGTTTGTAACGGCACTAAACATTTTAAACTACCAGAATAATGACTATAAAAAATGATAACTTCCTTAAAGCCATTACTTTACCTCACTCCTATTTTTTAAAAAATATATTCGTGAAATATTCATGAATAGATTATTATTAAATTATTGTTGCCGCAACAATCCAATAATTTTAACAATCTATAAACAATGCTTTTAATGAAGTTTTATTTGGTTGCCGCAAATGTCTTGTTTTTTGGGGAATTAAGAAATTTTAAAGCTGTTTTTTTCTACACGTTACAATTTCATTTTCACCTCGTTGCTTCGTATCACAAGATTCAAAACCCATTAAATCCGCCAAACCATCTGTGACAATCGGTAAATCGTGAGGATAATCCAACTAATTTTCGTATTTATTCTCCCTCAATTTCTGCCTCTACTTTCCGTAATTTTTCCTTACAATATTTTACTAATTCACCAGCACGTTTGACCTTTACCGTCAATTCGTCAATGCTAACTTCTTCGTTTTCAATCGCTGCCACGATTATTTGCAACTCTTTTAATGCGTTTTCGTATGTCATTTTTTATTTTTTTTTAACTGCAAACTACAGTTACCAAATCACAAAACCCTTGCATCAACTTTTCCATCTGCAAAATGCGTTTCGATAATATCGTTTTTGTTTAATAATTTTTTTAAAGTGATGATTTTCCCGTCTTTTGTAACCATCGAAAAACCTCGTTTTAGCATAGTTTCAGGATTCAACAATTCCACTGTTTTTTCGATTAATGCTAATTGAGAACTTGCCATTCGCAAACGAGATTTAACCAATTTCGGAATTTCATTATCAATATAATCTACCATTCGTTCGGTATTAAATAATTTCGTTTTGGTAGCATATTTTACATTTTGTTCAATTTGTTCCAAAAACTGATTATTTCGATTCAAAACGCTTTGCGTTTCTTGCTGAATCAATTGATATAACTGACTGATTTCCAATTCATAATTTAAAAATCGTTCCACCAAAAAAGTAGCAACGGCGGTCGGTGTTTTTAGCGACGTATGAGCCACCAAATCGCTAATAGATTCATCAATTTCGTGACCAATACCCGTCAGAATAGGTAATGGAAAATTTGCTAAAGTTTGGCATAATCTCAAACTATCGAAACCCGACAAATCCAACTTAGAACCGCCGCCACGAATCAAAACTACCGCATCAAAATCCCTTTTTTGCAAATCAATGTTTTGCAACGCTCCAACAATTTCCTTTTCCGAAAACTGTCCCTGCATTGCAGCTTCAAATAAGCGATATTTTATATCATAACCGTATTGATTATTCGTCAATTCTTCCAAAAAATCCTGTAATCCTGCGGCTTTCACCGAAGAGATAACCGCAATTCGCTGCGGGATTTTTGGTAAGGTCAGTTGACTATTTTTAACCAATAATTTTTCCTTTTTTAATTGCTCAATCGTCGCTTGACGTTGCATTTCCATTTGTCCCAACGTATAAGCTGGATCCATATTTTCAATCACCAATTTCAAACCATAGCGCTCACTAAAATCAACCTTGACTTGCACCATAACTTGAATTCCTGACTGCAACAAATTATTAAAATTCGCACCAATTTTTTTCTTCAATCGGTAATACGTTCCTGACCACATCACGGCTTGCGATTGAGCCACAATTTGCTGCGTAATTTCGTCCTTTTCAATCAAATCAATATAATAATGACCACGAGAATTGCCAATTTGCATAATCTCGCAAGTTACCCAAATCGGTTCGGGCAAATTCGCCACTACGATTCTTTTTAAAAATTGATTTAATTCTAATAATGTATGTTTCATTGTTTTTTTCTGTTTTCACATGGCGGTTTTCACATGGCGGTTTTCACATGGCGTTGCCGTGTGCTAGCCGTGTGCTAGTGTTCTCGCCCCGTTGGGGCTTTTCGTTGTTGTGGTACTTTTAATTTCACATGGCGTTGCCGTGTGCTAGTGTTCTCGCCCCGTTGGGGCTTTTCGTTGTTGTGGTACTTTTAATTTCACATGGCGTTGCCGTGTGCTAGTGTTCTCGCCCCGTTGGGGCTTTTCGTTGTTGCGGTACTGCCGACCGTCAACTGAAAATGCCGACTCTTTTACTGAAAAATATCGCCTAAAAACTGCCAATTTAACAATTCCGTTTTTTTGACGACTTCTTCTTTTTCAGCAATATAGGTAGATTCTGATTTTTCGGAATTTATTCGCCAAACGCCATTTTCATCTTTAAATAATTTGGATTGCGTTTCCGTAATAAAACCTCCATAACCTATAAATTCCGAAAATGTAACGTCTTGAACAAGTTCCAAATCTTTATTAAATACAATTAATAAAGTCGTTTTATCATAAGTAACATCCTCCGTTTGCCGAGTGACGAAATATCCTGTATTTCCATTCGGCAAATCAATTTTACCTTCTGCGAAAAAACGAGATTCATACATTTTATAACTCATATTAGCGGTATCAACGGTTGCATAAAAAACATTATCGGGAAGTATCGGCGACTTAACCTCATGAATACGTCCCAACGCCCAATCGGTATTTCTACTATCTAAAGTATCTGTCCATTTTATTGTTGAAAAATAACGGTCAAATGTTTGAAAATTATTATCGGAAAAACCAGTTTTCGTGGACTGACAACTCATAAAAACAATTACGCTACATAAAAAAATTCCTATTCTCATCTTTGAAATGTTTAATGTTAAGTCTTTAAAAAATTGATTACCAATGGATTAAAAGTTAAAACGTATTTCGGTTTAATCTTTAATTAACAAAAGCGTAATCTAAAGTTAAATTGAAATAATTGAAAACGGCAAGTTAGGCAACTACATTTGCGGCAAGTTAGTCAAAAGGATAAAATTACTTCTTTTGATGTATCGGTTTTAATAAAGAGTAACTTTTCATAAAAAACAAAATTTAACAAAATCAATTTTAAGTCATGAACAACTTATTAAAAAATTTATTACTCGCTGTCGTTGCTATCGCAACTTTATCAATTGTCGCTTGTACAACTGATCCTGGAACAGATCCTAAACCTACTGACGTTCAGACAATTGCTGATGCAACTGGAATTACACTTGGTACGGCAGAAGGTTTCGACTTAACAATTTCAACTAAAAATGGTGAAGCGGTTATCGTTTTAGCAGGTGAAATCTCTCGTGATATTACCATTAGGCCAATGACGGATTACAAATGGCTTTTCTCAGGTGCTGTTTTCGTTACCGATTGTGCTTCATTAACAATCGAAGCAGGAACAACAATTTATTACGATGTAGATGCTGCTCAAACATCTTTCTTATCTATCGCACAATGTTCAAAAGTATTCGCTAACGGTGCTGCTGGAAACAGAATTTTGATGACTTCTTCTAACGAATTAGGAACTGGAACAGGTGCTGCTGGTGGTGACTGGGGCGGTTTTGTTGTAAACGGTTTTGCTGATATTAACGTTGGGGAAACTGCTGACGGCGAAGGAGGAACAGGTGTTTATGGTGGTAGTGATGATGCTGATAATTCAGGTTCTATCCGTTATGTTGTTTTGAAATATCCTGGTCGTGTAGTCGGTGTTGACAACGAATTAAACGGTTTTTCTTTCAATGGTGTAGGTTCTGCAACAACGATTGAATACGTTCAATCTTTCGGTGGTGAAGATGACGGTTTTGAGTTTTTCGGTGGTGCTGCTGCTGTTAAATATGCCGTTTCTACAGGTTCAAAAGATGATTCTTTTGACTGGACACACGGATTCAGAGGAAAAGGTCAATATTGGTTAGTTGTTCAAACTTCAAACCGTGGTGACCGTTGTATCGAAGCAGATAATTTAGAAGCTGACTTTACGGCTGCACCTTATTCTGCACCAACTTTGGCTAATTTAACATTGATTTGTTCAGAAGGAAATGACGGTAACAATTCTTACGGAATGCGTTTACGTCACGGTACTAAAGGCAAAATCCATAATGCTATCGTAACCGGTGCAACTTCTTACGGTATCCGTGCAGATGATGATCCTACAACTGGTGCTAACGTTGCTGACGGTTCATTAATAGTAACGAACTCAACTGTGTTTGACATTGACGCTGCGGCTACGGCTTGGGGTAAAGATGCTGCAGGTTGGGACGGTATGAACGGTAACGTTTCAACTCCTGTTACTTTGACGGACGGTGTCGGTACAATCACAGGTGGTGCTGATGCAAATGCTGTTTATTCTGATGCTTTCTTTACGGCTGATACAAATATCGGTGCAGTAAGTGCGGCTAACAACTGGTTAAGCGGTTGGGCGATTAAAGCTGACGGTACAGATTATTAAGATTTTAATGAGTTATTTTTAATAACTTAAAAATATAAAAAAGGCTATTACTCGTCACGAGTAGTAGCCTTTTTAGTTTTTAATAATTATAAACAAAAAAAATGAAAAATATAATTTTTGTTTTAATAATAATCGTTTCAATAGCTTGCAATACGCAAGATTCCCCGAATTATCCAACGTCAGGAACAATCGAATTGACCGAAGGAAAATTAGATACGTTATCCACAAATATAAAAATGACGCTCACCGATGCCATCAAAAAAGGTGCAGCGGGAATTTACGCTTACGAACAAGATTCCATTTATAATTTAGAATGGATTAGCTGGGCAGATTCTTTGCCCGAAGGAACGGTTCAGCGAGTGCGTTTTAATTATCACGCTAAAAATATTGCCAGTAGAACCGTTCGCCGAAAATCAGAAGCCTATTTGAATACAGATTTAACGGTTTTGGGCTACAAAGATTTGATTTTTGTAGATGCAATGACAAAAGATTCAATTAAAAATTCATTGAGAACGGTAGAGTGACTTTGGTTAAACCGTATCGATTTATAAAACCGATACGGTTTTTTACTTTTTTTTTGAAAATATCTACGGGAATAATTTTTTTATCTAAAAATTTGCAATTGCTTTTTTAATTGTTCGCTTCACAATTTCCCAACGAACATCTACATACATTTTAGGCATAGGCTGCTGTTCCGCATCTTCAAAATACGATAAGCTTCTCAATGCTAACCAAGTATTGCAATCTGTAATTTTCGCTTCGTAGAAAGTAAAAATTTCTTGAAGCGAATAGATTTGAAGCAAGAAATATAAATCAATAAAATCTTTTCTTGAACCTCTTTGAGTAATTGCTGCAATTTTCATAGCAGCTATATCTTTTCGAGACGCTAATCTAATATTATCCTCAAGGATAACGTCACCTAACCATTTATAAGGATAATTGACAATATCAACCTTAGCACCATTTACCAAATAGATTTTAATAGATTTAAACCGTTTTCCTATAAAAGTTGAATTGACAGAGTTCTATTTTATGTTTACTCCGTAAACTTTTTTTGACAGGATAAACAGGATAAACAGGATAAACAGGATTTTTGCAGAGCAAAAATCTAAATTTTATAGCTTCGCTATAAAATTATCCTGTTTATCCTGTCAAAAAAAGACATTTTGCGAAGCAAAATATTAAGAAATATATTTGTCATTTTTTTATAGGAAAACCGTTAATAGATTTACTACCCGACAGAAATTTTGTATTCGAAAATCGAGATAATAGTTCCGTCAAAGCGAATTCATCAGAAGTGTCATAATGACCAAACAAATCAATATCTATTGAATTTCGATGTCCGATTTGCAAGGCTAAAGATGTGCCACCAACTAATCGAAGTGCTTCAAACTCTTTGATTTCCATCAATTCTTTCAATAATCCCAAAAGCTCGGCTGAAACTGTTTTTGTTTGTAACATCGGAAATTTTCTTTTTTTACATTTAGAATAAGACTTAAAAAGGAAATACTAAAATCATCTAACTCTCTGACTTCTAAAGCAATTATTTTAATTCTTGCCAAACCATAGATTTTTTTTAATAACCTCCAATCGCTCAGTTGTCCGTAACGCATTACCTTTTCTAATATAAAAAAAGCATGATTTTCTAAATCAACTTCATTTACATCAACATCCCAAAAAAGATGTGGTGATAAATTATGAACGGTATATTTTTGATTTTCCATTTTTAAATCATTCGATATTTTATTAGAAATAAAGATACAAGGTAGTAATTATTTGATGTTTTCGATTCACCTGAAACGGTTCAACAAATATTTTTTCACTTCACAAACCGCCAAAATACCCTCAAAATCTCATTTTCCTCCACCTCGTATTTTAAAACCTCAAAACCCTTTGCTTCCAAATATTTTTTGACTGCCGTCAATGCAATTTTATCATTAGACAGCATTTCTAAGTTGCCATAAATTTCATTGCCATTAATCAAAATATGTCTTGCTTCCACGGTCAATCGACTATCGCCAACCGGCAAATACATTTTTCCTTCTGGAAAATAAACACCAATAAAACGATTCAAATATTGCTGATTTGGCAATAAATAATGTTGTTTTTCATCAAACGATAAATATTGATGCTCAATGACTTTTAGATAATTTGAAGACCATGGAAACGCAGCCGTTGGCGAAAAATCAACGATAGGATTATTCCCATCAAACAAAATTCCCGTTCCTGCGATTTCGGAAATTTGAAAACAAGGCGTTCCTCCTGTTTCCATCGTAATTTCAGGATGTTTTCCATCGTCCGAATACGCCATTTTTACCCCTTCAAATCGAACGCCACTCACTTGATATTTTTCAATTGAAGTCTGTAAAAGTCGTTGATTTTCAACGTCATACGGCAACAAAAGTGTTTTTGGAAATTCAATCATCAAATCAAAATCCTCAATAATGATTTCTGCCGTATTTCTATCTTCATCATAATCCGCTTCAATAGCTAAACTACCTCGATTTACACCTCTTCGACAAGCCATAAAATTCAGCCGCAAACCATTATCCACCTCCACATAAAAATCATTAATCACCGCTAATTCACCCCAAATTCGCTCATCATATTGCTGAATATTCTTTGCCCAAAGTTGCTTATAACTCTCCTCGGAAATCGTATAATAAGGCGTTCGCTTTTTCACTTTTTCATAATCGACATAATCCATAAACCGAGGCATATAACGAACGATAACATCGTCAGGCAAACGGTTACACGAACATTCAATTGCTGCCTCTTCGGCAGTATTTGGGATAATATGAATGCCACTTTGAAAAATCGTTACCGTTTTTACCCCTTCCCTATCCCACGAAATAGACTCACCTTCTCTCTTATTATTTTCAAAACGCATCTCCGTTTTCATCCGTCCATCTTCGTACCATGCCCAATAAATTCCATCTCGTTCATTATCAATTACAGACAAAACCGAAGCCCGATTTCCATTCGGATGATATTCCGTTCGAGTATAATTTTTCGGATTATCGCCCATCAAGAGTTTTGTCTTTTTCAAATACCCAGACGTATCATATTGATAAGTATCCGTATTTTCTCGACCATAAGGCGTGACGTGCATCAATTTCATACCGCTTTTGTAATACGAATAATCTTCTATTTGTTTTTTTTCTGTATTATCAATTCTTTCTTGCTTCTGAAAACCATCCGCTTCCCATTCTCCATAATTTCCCTTATGCACACCATTTTCAAACATTTCAATCCGATAAATTTGATTATTCTTATGGTGATAAGTCGTCCACAAACCATTTTTTTTATGATTATCAAAATGCCCTTTTGCCGTAAAAAATCCATCTTCTTTTTTAGAAATATAATCGCCATCCAGCATACCATCCTTAAAATTAGTTTCCAAACACAAACTTCCGTCAGGAAAATAAACGAACGCCTTGCCTTCCAAAATTCCATTTTTATAATTCACTTTCGCACAAAGTCCGTTAATCGGTTGCTTCTTTTCGCCTCGTTTTGAATAAAAAAATGTCCATTCGCCATCTCTCATTCCGTCCTTGAAATTCCCCTCATTTGTCAGCCAAACCGTATGATCATCTATGTATCTTTTTTTGTAATAATAATTCATATTTTGTACCTCCATCGACCCAAAACTTTCACTCCGAACGCCACCCGAAGTATCCCAAACCGTAGCAACACCAATAATTTTCCCAGCATAATAAGAACTTTGTTCCAAAATTCGACCATCACTATGCCATCTTAAAATCGGTCCCGCTTTGTAAGAACCAAAATAATAACCGATTTCCTTTCGCTTCCCATTATCCCACCAAGTTTCTAATTTTCCGTACCGACTGCCATTCAAAAACTGCGTTTTCCAAACCAATTCCCTATTCGCTGCCCATCTAAGTTGTTCGCCAGTCGGTTTTCCATAATTATCAAACATCGCCGTTTCTCGCAATTGACCATTATCGTGGTAATAATATCGTTTACCAATATTAATCCTATTTCCATATTTCGTATCAATCCGACTTGCCGTATCTAATTGACCATCAGGTGAATAGAATTGATATTCGTATTTAAAAACTGGGGAATCGGTATCATAAAAAGTAAAAGATTGCAAATTACCATTCGGGTGAAAAGTCTTTAAATAATTATATGAAATACCATAATTATCGTAGATTTTGTCTTTATTATTGCTATGACCATAAGCTAAACTTCCTCGTCCAGGTTCGTGTCTTGCTTCCTCTTCCTCCCAAACTTGACCAGTTTTATAATATTTATACTTTCGTTCAATTTCACCGTCAATCGGCGTAATCATCTTTTCCTCCAATTCGCCAGTTGGATAATACGTAAAAAGCGTCCCCGTTTCGTGAATATATTTTTGAAAAAGAGAACCGTCTTGATTATAAATAATCGCATCGCCAATCGGTCGATAATAACTTTTCATTAAAGCGACTTTCGCTTCACCTTGTGGTTTTCTCATTCGATAATATGTAATCAGCGTACAATCTGATTTCGTATCATCCGTACAATTCAAAATCCATCGAGGTTCTAAAAAATTTCCATAAGTCATCAAAACTTCTTCATATTGAGCGAAAGCGGACGTATAAATAATTGATAATAAGGCAATTATAAAAATATGTTTCATTTATTTAGCTTTTTAATTTACTGTATGTGGGCGTCTTTTAGAAACTTCAAAAGTAATTTACCCATCTTGAAGATGCTAAAAAATGCCAAAAAGTTCATTAGAGCGCTTTATTAACTTTTTTAAAACAATTTCACTATCGAAATGTAGTATTTGCAATATTTTACAAATCTATTCCCTCCAAAATTACAAAAAGTGGCAACAAGCATAAAGTTTGTCACTGCTTTTTTCATAACGAAATCAATCTAAAAAATAAACTTCAATTTAAGAATACAAATTACATTTTGAACATATTATTATTTTATTATATATTAACACTTTAAGCATTTATTAAAATTATGACAAATCAACGATTTTAATTTCGGGTAACGGTGTGATTTTTGGAAAATCATCAAGTAAATTGCGGTTTTTAAATTCACCAGCAAGTACGATTAATCAAAAATTTCACGATTACAAAAAATAGGTATCAATATGTATAGCAGACCTCGACGCAATCGAGCAACAGCAGCGATTCGCTCAATGGTTCAAGAAACCAGATTAGACGTTGCTAACTTGATTTATCCTTTATTTATGGAAGACGGTAAAAATATAAAAATGCCGATTCCTTCTTTACCAGATATTTATCGTTATTCTTTGGACACTTTATTAATAGAAATTGAGGAAAGTGTAGAATTAGGTATTGTTTCTTTTGTTTTATTTCCTGCAGTGAGTGACGATTTAAAAGACAAAACAGCTTCGTATAGTTATCATTCTAATAATTTTTATTTGAAAGCAGCAACCGAAATTAAAAAACGATTTCCGCACATTATGTTGATGAGCGATGTCGCAATGGATCCTTACAGTTCGGACGGACACGATGGTTTTGTAGATGAAAATGGAAAGGTTTTGAATGATGTGACCTTGCCGATTTTAGCAAAAATGTCGGTTGCACAAGCGGAAGCGGGTTTTGATGTACTTGGGCCTTCAGATATGATGGACGGGCGAGTCGGTTATATGCGAGAAGCTTTGGATTCAGCGGGTTTCGTAGATGTGGGCATCATGGCTTATTCTGCAAAATATGCGAGTGCGTATTATGGCCCTTTCCGTGATGCGTTGGATTCTGCACCAAAATCTGGTGACAAAAAAACCTATCAAATGAATCCTGCAAACAAGATGGAAGCCTTGCGAGAAGCTGCTTTGGACGTTGCGGAGGGTGCAGATTTTTTGATGGTAAAACCAGCTTTGTGTTATTTAGATGTCATTCATTTATTAAAAGAAAATTTTGATTTGCCAATTACCGCATATAATGTAAGTGGCGAATATGCCATGCTAAAAGCGGCTTGCCAAAACGGTTGGCTCAACTACGAACAAGCAATGCCCGAAATGCTTTTGAGTATGAAAAGAGCAGGAGCAGACGGCATTTTGACGTATTTTGCTAAGGATTTTGCACGATTGAGGAAGGAAGGGCGAGTTTAAATGCACCTGAAAAGATAAAAAAAGGCACATTATCAATATTTTGATAATATGCCTTTTTTTTAATTTAAACTTATATTTTATTTTAAATATTGACCCAATCAATTCCTTGTTTCAATAATTCCATCGTTTTCTCTTCTTCGCTTCCTTTTTCTGATTGGTAATTATAAACCCAATTCGCAACAGGCGGCATCGACATTAGGATAGATTCCGTCCGCCCGTCCGTATCCAAGCCAAATTTTGTGCCTTTATCCCAAACCAGATTGAACTCCACGTAACGTCCACGACGGAGCATTTGCCACATTTTTTCATTTTCATTAAAAGGCAAATCCTTATTTTGATTCATAAAATGCGTATAAATTGGAGCGAAAGCTTCACCGACAGATTTTACAAATTCAAAACGGTTTTCTTTTGTAAAATCATCTTGCTCACTTAATCGGTCAAAGAAAATTCCACCGATTCCACGAGTTTCTTGACGATGTTTTAAATAAAAATAATCATCTGCCCACTTTTTGAATTTTGGATAAAAATCGCTGTCATGCTTATCGCAAACAGTTTTTATTTGTTGATGAAAATATTTTGCATCTGCTTCCACGACGTAATGCGGCGTCAAATCAATACCGCCACCAAACCACCAAGTACCGTTGCTCATTTCAAAATAACGGACATTCATATGGATAATCGGCACTTTTGGACTGTGCGGATGCAAGACGATAGATACGCCAGTTGCCAAAAATTCCGCAGCTTCCAAACCTAATTTTTGCGATATTTTTTCGGGCATCGCTCCATGAACAGCAGAGAAATTCACACCACCTTTTTCAATCACTTTCCCCTGAAACACACGGGAACGACCGCCGCCGCCGCCAGGTCTTTCCCACAAATCTTCCTCAAACTTTCCCTCTCCATCTGCGATTTCAAGACTTTCGCAAATAGAATCCTGCAAACTTTTGAAATATTCGATTATATCTTTTTTATCTAAATTCATATTATATTTTATTAGTTTAGTCAGTGGTTACTTTTTCGTTAGAAACCGTATCGATTTTGCTTGTCCCGAGACCTCGTGGAAAAACCGACACGGTTTGACTGTCAAAAACTTTTGAGCAGTTACAGTAGTGTGATTCTATTTATAACTAAAAACAAAATTTTGACCTAACCCAGAAGTAACCAATGACAAAATTTCTAACGATAAATTGAAAATTCCCCCCGTTCAATCATTAATTGCAATTTCAAAACTGCAGCTATCGTAATTGAATCCGTAATTTCGCCATTCATTACCAATTCTACCAATTCAGAAAAAGGTAATTTACGAATGGTAATATCTTCGGTTTCTTCATGTTCCGTTTCTCCAAAAGTTAAATACTGAGCAATAAAGACGATGCCGAACTCATCTGTCACCGAATTAGAGGTGTGTATTTCCAATAGTTCCGTCCATTTATTGGCAGAAATTCCTGCTTCCTCTTTCAGCTCCCTTTTTGCAGATTCCAACGGTGTATCTTCAAAAGAGCCACCGCCTTCTGGCAATTCCCACGAGTAAATATTTAACGGATAGCGGTGCTGACCGACAATCCAAGTATTTCCATTTTCATCTAAAGCAATGATGCCGATAGCATAATTTTTGAAATGAACTACACCATAAATTCCGTCGCCGCCACTCGGATTAATGACTTCGTGATGCTGAACTTCTAACCACGGGTTTTCGTAAACGATCGTATTTGTTAAGGTTTTCCAAGATTTTTTACTCATAACTATTATATCAGACAGGCTACTTTTTAACAAATTAACCTGTTTTGTTGAATTTCTATTACCAATAAAATTAAACGACAAAAGTATTAGGAATAAAATGATTAATGTAGAAATTTGTGTAAAAAAGTGGCACGAAAGGAGAAAATCAAAGTTAAAGTAGCTATTTAAAATTAAAATAATGTTATGTTGATTATCATTGGCGTGTTTTCATAAATATCCGAAACATCGACTGATTACGAATCACCAATCACGAATCTATGATACAACCTGCAAGTCGCCTCGGCGACACAAAAGAATATTATTTCTCTCGAAAATTGAGAGAAATAGATGAAATCAATCAAAAAAGCGTAGAGCAAATTATTAATTTGGGCATTGGAAGCCCTGATTTACCGCCTGCTCCTGCGGTGATTAAAGCATTGACGGAAGCAGCGACACAGCAGAATCATCACGGTTATCAAAGCTATCGAGGTGTAAAAGTTTTACGTCATGCTTTTGCAAATTGGTATAAAAAATATTACGGTGTAACGTTAGACGAAGAAAGCGAAATTTTGCCGCTGATTGGTTCAAAAGAAGGAATTATGCACATTTCGATGACATTTTTGGAGAAAGGCGATGAAGTACTCGTGCCGAATCCTGGTTATCCTGCATATCAAGCCGTTTCTGAATTGACGGGCGCAACACCGATTTTTTATGATTTAGATGAAAATAATAATTGGCAACCAGATTTGGCAAAAATAGCTCAGCGAGATTTGACGAAAGTCAAAATAATGTGGGTCAATTATCCGAATATGCCGACGGGAGCAGACGCTACAAATGCCTTTTTTGTAGATTTAATTGCTTTCGCAAAAACACATAATATTTTGATTATCAATGACAATCCGTATAGTTTTGTTTTAAATGATCATCCAAAAAGTATTTTGGGAATTGAAGGAGCGAAAGATTGTGTTTTGGAATTAAACTCCTTGAGTAAGTCGCATAATATGGCAGGTTGGCGAGTCGGGGCGTTGTTCGGACGAGCAGACTTACTGCAAGAAGTCTTGCGATTTAAGTCCAATATGGATTCTGGAATGTTTTTGCCAGTGCAAATTGCAGCAGCAAAAGCGTTAAATTTAGACGAAAATTGGTATAAACATCAAAATAAAATTTACGAAAAACGTCGAGAATTTGCTTGGAAAATCATGGATTTATTAGGAGCGAAATACGATAAAAATGCAGTCGGTTTATTTGTTTGGGCAAAAGTGCCAGACGAAGTTGCAGATGTTGAAACTTGGTTAGATAAAGTGCTTTATGGAGCAAAAGTGTTTATAACACCCGGTTTTATTTTTGGTACAAACGGTGAACGTTACGTTCGGATTTCCCTTTGTGGAACGGTGGAGAAGTTTGAGGAAGCGTTGGAACGGATTGAATCAACGGTTTTCAGTTGACAATTGGCGTAAAAAAAACGGTTTAGCTGGGCTAAACCGTTTTCTTCTATGTGATGGATAAAACTATAAACTGTCAACTATTTCTTCTTTCTTTTAGAAGAAGGCTTACGATTATTTGTTTTTACTTTAGCGTTAGGATCTTGCTGTTGGGTACGAATACCTTTGCCTCTTCCGCCGCCTTTCATACCTTGCATAGCAATCATTTGACTCATACTTGGCTTGGCTTTTATCGCTTGTTCCATCTGAGCAACTTGGTCTAAAATTGCTTTTTCTTTTACATCTAATAATTTGATTTCACGAATGTAACCACTTGCTTTTTGGAAATTCCGCTTATTAAAACTCAAACTTGCTAATTGTAATGCAACGGTTGCTTTATCCGTATTTGTTGGTAAACCCATTGCACGAGCTTGCATCAAATAATCCTCTCCAACCTCTAAGTTTTTCTTTTGAATTTCAATAAAACCCTTTAATTGCAAATAATAACCTCTATAAAATTTTAACAACCAATTGGGTCTGAAAGTCAGTGCTAAGTTCTTTTCCGCTTTTAGAAAATCTCCACCATTTAAGATTTCGCTGGTCGAAGCAATTGTCCCGAATATGATGTAAGCAACTGCGAAAATAATCAGTATTAATAATGGGATAAATGCGAATCCGAACCCTACCGTTGCCTGTAAAACGATGAATAATACAAGGCAAACTGCCATTATGATAAATTGTATTTTTACATTAATTTTTAACATATCGCCAATTATTTTATAACTAAGATTTTTATACGTTTCAAATTTGGCTGCAAAGATAAGATTTATTAATTGCAAAGTTTCATTGTTCGATTGCTCATTATGACAATGTCGTATTTAAAACCCTAAGCCTTTCGCTATTGCAGACTGGTTTTGCAATGACGGAAGGCTTCGCTTTCCAAATAAGAGCTATCGTTTTAGACTTCGGATAGAATTAATAAAAAGTTTCGCTACAAATTTACACAAATTATACCTTGAAAATTTGTGTTTTTCTACATCATCTATGTTCCAACCACGTTTGATTTATGTACTTCTAATCTTAGAAAAGTTACTCGATAAAACGATTGAACGGTCGAATAATAAAGCCGCAAAATTAAAACTGAATCAAATAATTAAACGTGAAGAACAATACCAGAATCAGCCAAAGTGCATCTAAATAATGCCAATAAACCTCTAATAACCTTAACTTTAGTTTTTTTTCAGGGTCTGAAAAATAAATCAAAACGCTGACAGGTTCTTTCATTCGCTGAAAAGCGGTTCGTAAAAAAATGACAAAAAATGGTAAACCTGCCAGAACATGAACCAAATGTAAAATCGCAATCGCATAAATATAGCCAACACCTGGCCCTGTACTCGGCATCAAATTTTTGGTACTCATATCGTACCATGACCAACCTTGCCCGATGACAAAACAAGTTGTCAGTACTAAAGTGAATGCCAAAAATCGTTTGTAAGCCTGAGTATCATCGGACAGATATGATTTTTTGGCTTGTAAAAACGTCCAACTACTTGCCAATAAAAACGCAGTATTCAGGATAAAAGTCAACGGTAAAGCAATCGGTTCGATGTCCATAACGACCCGTTGATAAATGTACGACGCAGTCATACCCAGAAACAACATCGTGATACCTACCAAAAGTAAGGTCAAATATATTTTAAGCGGATGCAGTCTGAGATTCTTATAATCGCTCTTTTGATACGGATCGTACGGTTGATAATCGCTCATTTTTTTGTAGATAATTTAGTGATTGTAATATATTTTCTTTGCATAACAATTCTTTATTGACCTTGTTCAGTGTTATTCATTAGTTATTCGTGATTAATTAACAAAAAGTTAAATTCCTTTAAATATCGTCTAAATTCTCGCCTATAAATTCCACTTTTCTTGTTTTTTTCCCAAAATGACTTATTTAGAATAATTTTTTTTCAATTTCGTGAACTACCCATAAGCGACAAATTTAATTACTTCAATGTGAGATTTAACTGCGTTCATTCTAATTCTTAGTACAAAATTCATAAAATTTAATTGGGGTTTTGGTCCTAAAATGAAGCGTAGATAAAGGACGAAATAACGTCTTTATCTATCGTTTTTTAGGTTTAGAACTTACTTTTCGCATAACTTTGCAGCTCAATATTAGCTATTAAATGAGGAATATCGTTTCATAGACTAAAAATATATATATTTCAAAAAAGGAACAAACACTATTCACAAAACGTACAGAGAAATCTAAATAACCTCTTCAATGAGAAAGTAGATTCTTTTTTGGCAAGGTCTTTTATAGGTAGTTTAGTACAGCTCCTAATTTTTTTATTTAAACCAAAAAATATACTAAATATGAAATGTTCTACAATACAATATTTAGCAAAAACATCTTTACAAATCACTTGTATGATGTTATTCATGGTTGCGTTCACATTCAGTGCTAACGCACAAAAAGCAGAATCGAAATCTAATAATACAAATAAGGGATTGCTTGAAAATTCAAGTGTTGCGTTTGACTTTCAAGAAGAAGGTGAAATTAACGTTCTGAAAACTTTCCTACATGCAAATACCAACGCTTTTTCAATCACTATTTATGATTTTAAAGACGAAAAAGTACAGGTTTTTATTTACGACGAAAGTAATGGTGAAAGATTATATTCTATCAATGTAGAACCAACTCAAGATATTTACAATGTTAATTTATTAACAAAACCACTTCCTAAAGGAACATATAATGTGGTTGTAAAAGGAGAATCGCGGGTAATTCCAAAACAGATGGTTGTTAACTAAAATTCAGATAGCGAATTTTGATATTTAACATAAAATAAAAAACGTCAATGCTTTAAACAGCATTGGCGTTTTTTATTTTGGTGAAGATTATTGAAGGAATAGGAAATAAATACGTTAACTTTTAATTTAGTCAAATCCCTTATTTCCCTTTTTTTAACAAAAATGATTATTCCAAAATTCGTTTTTCAATAATCGCCCAATCGTAAATATGAAATACTTTGCCCTCGGACATTGCTACGAAAATTCCTTTTTGGAAATCCGCATTCAACGCAACAGAACTACAATCTGAACCGTCGCTGCTTTCGGTTGCGAAAGGTAAAGTTTTGATAAAATCGTTGTTGCCTTCTCGTTTATAAATTCGGAAATAGTTCGCTTGTTGGTCAGAAACCAAAATATAACCGGTGCTGTCCGAAGTCGGATACATCGAAATACCTTCGTTGTCTTTTTGGAAACTATTTTCACCAAAAAGTTGAATTTCGGCATTACCCTTTTCTGGGTTTGCGTAATATTTTCTGATACCAACGCCTTCGTCAGAGCAGTACACAAAACCCATTTTATTATCAACACAAATCGCTTCGATTTCTTTTTTCTGGCTGTATTTTCCGAATTTCCGAATCAATTGACTTTCGACCGTTTTTCCATTTTTTGATAATAATTCATATTGCCATAAATACCCTTCGGCAGGGCCATTTTTGCGTCCGACAATCGCATAAATTTTACCATTTTCAGGATTTTTATATAAGGCAATGCCCATTAAATCACGAAATTCCTTCTCCGTTTCCCCAACAAAAACTTCGATGCCGCCATTATCAATTGGAGTCATTTCTGGCAATTTAAAAATGCGTAATTTATGCGTCAAACGCTCGGTTGTCACCGCAATATCAATCGTATCCTTGCCGAAAGGCAAACCATATTCAATATCGACATTATTTGGACGTTGCAAATCACCAATTCGATTGACGATTTTTCCTTGCAAATTAAAAACATACAATGCTCCATCTTTATTTTTATCCGTTCCAATAATCAACGATTTGGAAACGTCCGTTGGATGAATCCAAATAGCGGGGTCATCGGTATCGTGTTTGGTGGTATCGGTGATGAATTTTGGTTGAATTATTTCCGAAACAGCTTCTTGTACAGTTGCGGTTTCTGCTGTCGTTTTATCATTTTCACAAGCGGCAAAAACGATTAAAAACGATATTAGTATAAAAAGTAAATTTTTCATTTATTGCTATTTTGAAATTGTATTTTTTTAAAAAAGGCTTACGAATAATTTTCGTAAGCCTTAAATTATTGGTTTTATGTTAAAACTATTTTGGTGATCTTTAATATTTAATATTTAAAAACCTATTTTTCAAATAAATCGAATTTCAAACCTGCGTTAAAACGAGCATTGTAATACTCGGTTTGCATCGTGCGTTCCCGAGTACCTTGATAATAACGCAAAGGCTGATTGGTCAAATTATTAGCTTCAACGAAAAAGCGTAATCTGTCCGTGAATGCGTAAGACGCATTTAAATCAATGAACATTTGACGGTCGTAATAACGGTCAGAAAATTCACTTCCACCGATTTCATCTACGTAGTCATGAGCATAATTTAATGACGCACGAACGACTAATTTTTTCGTTTCGTAAGACAAAGAAGCGTTGAACAAATGCGGAGCAGTTCCCGGTAAAGCGACATCTGAACGCAGCTCACCATCGCCATTACGAATACCGTCTGCATTGGATTGCGTGTAAGTATAATTCAAATAAACACCCAAACCTTTCAATGCACCTGGTAAGAAATCCAATTGACGTTGGAAGGCAATTTCAGCACCGAAAAGTATGGCTGTACCGCCATTTTGAGGTTGAAAACGACTCCATTCTGCACCATTTGTCAAGTCCGCATCTACAAATTTTTCATCTACGAAAGTGTAAATAAAATCATCAATATTTTTGTAGAAAACACCTGCCGAAACCAAACCGATTGTTTTAAAATAGTTTTCCGCCATAAAGTCGAAATTCATAGCAGTCGTCGGATTTAAGTTTGAATTTCCTTGGTAAAGTTCTTCATCATCGGGGCGAATATCTTGGTAAGGCACTAAGTTGTAATAATTTGGACGAGCCAAAGTATTGGTCCAAGCCGCACGAAGAATGAAGTTATCGGTTGCGTTATATTTCAAATGAATACCCGGTAAAAAGTTCGTATAATTCTGTGTTGCACTTTCTTCACGAATCAAATCTTCTTCATTTTCCAAAACGTTTCCAGTGTATTCAATTGCTGTATTTTCAATACGAACACCCGCAATAAAAGAGAATTTCGGTGACAAATCTTGATTCCACATTAAATAACCTGCCGTGATAACTTCGCTTGCCGTGTAGTTATTTGCCAAATATTCACTCGGGACAGATTCACCTTCAAATAAGGTCGGATTATTCAAATCAAGTGTACCTAAATACGCTGGTGTTGCGAATGTGCCAACACGATAATCACCCGCCAAATAGTTATCTTTTGAATAATCTTCCGTTGTAACCAAGCTCAAATTATCGAAATTGCTCGTCAAAGGAGTATATTCAGAAAAGTCATTTTCACGGATTTTTTGCTTGCCTCTGTATCGCAAACCTGCTTTTACTTGACCCGAATTATTAGCAATCATTGTCGGTAAAGACAAATTGATACGACCGTTATAATCCAACTCTTCCGTGTATTGATTTTCTTCCGTTAATTCATCTAATGTAAAATTTGTCAATTCTACATCTGAAGCATTCATTGGGGAAATTGCAGGAAGTTCCGTATTCGAAATATCGTAACTAAAAGGAATTGCATCACCTTGTTCGTAGCGAATGTAACGCTCAAAAGGGCGTTTTTCTGAGGCTTTAGCAGCCGTAAGACTCCAGTCCAAATTCAAGTTTCCGAGCAAATGCTCTCCACGAAGACTGGCATTATACACCCGTTGATCTTCCAAACGACGGTCGCTCACACGGTCGTCATAAATCGTTCCGCCACCTTTTGTCTGTCTTCTGATTTCACCTTCCCAACCGTCAATTTCGCCATTACCGTCAAAAGTTGGGGCTAATTTACGGTAAGTTGTACGGTAGCGATTTTCTAAATCATCTCTCCAATTGTACATCGTTTGCAAATAAATCGTATTGTTTGCATTTAATTTATAATCCAAATTCACAGATGCACTTCTTCTGATCCGTTGAACGTAATATTGACGAACATCCATTTCGGAAATGTGAGTTAAATCAAAATCATTACCGTCTGCGTCTTCGGCTTGATCTGCCCATTCTGCTTCGAAATTTTCAGAACCTAACTGTTGATTATTGTAATTTGCAGAAACAACGACCCCTAATTTGTCGTTCACAAAACGATTTCCATAAACCAAACCGCCCGTCCAAATCGGCTTGTTGGTCAATAAATTCAGACCACTTGCTGCCGTTCCCGAAATCCGCATACCGTTAGAAGCCGCCCGAGTAATCAAATTTACAGAGCCACCGATTGCGTCCGCATCCATATCTGGCGTGACCGCTTTATTAACTTCAATCGTTTGAATCATATCCGAAGGGATCAAATCCATTTGAATATTACGATTATCGCCCTCAGCGGAAGGAATCCGTTCGCCATTAATCATGACGGAATTCAATTGTGGTGCTAAGCCACGAACGATAATATTACGAGCTTCGCCCTGATCGCCTTGCATCGTAATACCAGGAATTCTTTTCATCGCATCGCCAATATTCGCATCTGGAAAGCGACCGATTTGGTCAGCAGAAACGATATTAGAAATATTACTTTTATTTTTTTGTTGATTTAATGCTTTCGCTTGACCTTTCAAGCGGTCGCCTAATACCAAAATTTCACCGCCCATCATTACGCCAGGATTTAGCGTAATTTCAGTTGTCGCCGTTTTTCCTTTTTCAACGCTTACGGTTTGTTTAATGCTACCATAACCAATAAATGTAACGGTGATTTCTTGTTCACCGACTGGAATATTAACCAATGTGAAATTTCCATTAACATCTGATGACGTACCCAACGTCAAAGATTCGATGATAACATTCGCACCTGGCAAACCTAAACCGATTTCATCGGTGATTGTGCCACGAATTGTTCCATTTTGAGCGAAACTTGCGACTGTTAATAATGTAAAAAGCAGTGTAAAACTTAGATTCTTCATAAAATTGAGGACTTGATTTTGTTTAAATTAATAAAACTCAAAGGTAGAAGGAGAATTAGGCCTATTTGCATAAAGGACTTTAACGTTAGTTCAACTTATTGTTTAGAAATTAGTAAAAATCAGGGGTTTTAGGTTAAGTAAGGTTTAAGTGAGCGAAGTTATTAAAACAAAAAACGCCCATAATTCCGAAGAATTAGGGGCGTTTTAAAGTGCTTATGAATTGTATGTTAACTAATCCAAATGATAGATTTCCATAATATCTCCTAAGATTTTCTTAAAATCGATGTTCAAATCAATCAATTCACCCGATTGAATATCAAAAACCCAACCGTGAACGGTAAACTCTCTTTCGTTAAGTGCTTTTTGCACTTGAACGGTTTTGATAACGTTGATACACTGTTCTTGTACGTTCAATTCCACCAATTTTTTATACTTCAAATCTTCATCTTGAATGGCATTTAACTCTGCTCGATGAAGGCGATAAACGTCCCGAATATTCCGTAACCACGGATTCAAAATCCCCAAATCTGCTGATTCCATCGCAGCTTTCACACCGCCACAATAATAATGACCACAAACGACAACATGTTTGACCTTCAAATGCGTCACCGCATAATCAATCACGGACATTGCGCTCAAATCTCCATTTGTCACCATATTCGCAATGTTACGGTGTACAAATACTTCGCCAGGCGCTGCACCCATTAGTTCCTCAGCCGTCACCCGACTGTCCGAACAGCCGATGTATAAAATCTCGGGACTTTGACCTTTTGCAAGGTTTGAAAAGTAATTCTCATCTAAATTTAATTGAGATTGAATCCATTCCTCATTGTTCTTAAATATTTTTTGAATTTTCATTGGTTTTTTTAATTTTATAGAATTATGTTGGTTTATTAATTTAATAATCTACAAGGTTTTTAAAAAACCTTGTAGATTTGCCGAAATATTTATTTAAAAATTTGATAATCAAATAGTTACGATAAATAATCGGGCTTTTTGACAATTTCTGCAAAATCGTTCGTTTTGCTTAATCCGATAACTAACATTTAATATTTAACGCATTATGCTCTTTTTTTAAGTGATTCTTCAATCGCTTTAGTCGGATTTTCGTTAGTCACTTTATTAAAATTAATAAAGTGTAAATCAATGTTTTTGTACGCTGCATTTTGTTTGAAATCCTCAAAAATTTCAATTACATCATGATCGATTGTTTGCGTTCGACTTGCGTCAATAACCACTCTCGAATCTTCCGGTAATTGTTTTAGCGTATTCAAAATAGCAGCTTTATTTAAGAAGGTTACTTCTTCCGATAATTCGATTCTGATTTCATCATCTTTTAAGTGATTTTCAGGATCAAAATAAAATGGTCGTTTGAAATTATTTAATAAAATATAAAATACTGCCACGACTAAACCTAAACCGATGCCAACCAATAAATCTGTAAAAACGATACCGACAATCGTTACGGTAAAAGGAATAAACTGCGTCCAACCTAATTTATACATTTGTTGGAATAAAGTTGGTTTTGCCAATTTGTAACCTACGATGAGTAAAATCGCAGCCAAACTCGCTAACGGAATCAAATTCAATACAAACGGAATCGCTAAAGCAGAAATTAATAATAAAAACCCGTGAAGAATTGCAGCTAATTTCGTGCGTCCGCCCGACTGAATATTGGCAGAACTACGGACGATAACTTGCGTAATCGGCAAGCCACCGACTAAACCCGAAAGAATATTACCAATTCCTTGTGCTTTTAATTCTTGATTCGTAGGTGTAATTCGTTTGTACGGATCAAGTTTATCCGTCGCTTCCACGCAAAGTAAGGTTTCCAAACTTGCCACAATCGCAACCGTAATTCCCGTTGTGTAAACTAACGGATTCGTAATTGCTGAAAAGTCTGGCGTTCTGAATAAGTTGGTAATTTCATAAGCGTTTGTTGCCACAGGAATCGCCACCAAGTGTTCTGCACTAATTGCTAATGCTGTTCCTTGCGTAAAAACATTGAACAAGATACCAAAAACAACGACAATTAAGGGCCCTTGAATTAGTTTTGAAAACGATTGCTTTTTCATAAACGGCTGATCCCAAACGACCAAAATCACTAAAGAAACGGAGGTCACAATAACCGCAGGAACGCTTATAAAATCCATCATGCTCAATAATTCCGAAAAGGTATTTTGCCCATCAGGTTGTAAAAATGCCGTTTCTCCTTCTGGGTTTTCATCATAGCCAAAAGCATGTGGAATTTGCTTTAAAATGATAATTGCCCCGATACCTGCCAACATTCCTTTGATGACTGACGAAGGGAAATAATAACCAATAATCCCAGCTTTCGCATAACCCAAAATCAACTGAATGACTCCAGCAAACATTACAGACAGTAAGAAAACCTCGAATCCGCCACCAGCTAAACCGCCCATTTCTTCAATTGCGACTATGACAATAACGGCTAAACCTGCGGCAGGCCCTGAGACACCCAGAGGCGAGCCACTCAAAGCACCAACGACGATTCCGCCAATAATTCCAGCAATAATCCCCGAAAATAAGGGCGCACCCGACGCTAAAGCAATGCCTAAACACAAGGGAACGGCAACCAAAAATACGACAAGACTTGCAGGCAAGTCATGCTTGACATTAGCAAATAAATTTTTATCAATCATTTTTATAGAATTTTTTATGCAAATAGAGTTGTGTTAATTCGAATTAAAAAAATTCAAATTAACCATGTAAAATTAGTTTAACAATCATTTTTAGATGATTATTAAACTGACGTTTTTGTTATTAAAATAATAACAAATTTAAAGATTTTGTATGAAAAATAGTGTATTAACAACGCTCAGGAGGCGGTGTGACAACATCGGAAGCGATATTGTTTAGTTCAAAATAATTAACGGAAGTTGCGACGATTGAAATGTTTTTTATAATAGAATATTGATGAGAAACCGTAGGGTTATACTGTTTTGTATGATTTTCTTCAGTTGTAGTATCTTCGGTTTCTTCTTCTATTTGTTCTTGAAGTTCAACCAACTCGCCATTATCATAATTGTAAATATTAGAAACGGTATTCCAGATTGGCAAACACAGAAAGAACAACAATCCGTGGATGCTGAACCAATTTTTTAATTGTGATTTTCTGTGATTACTTAAATTCATTTTGTCAATTTCTTTTAATACCACCCTATTTGAACGATATTGATCATCGAATGGTTTTCGTAAAACTATGAAAAGTTTTAATATTAACAACAGTGGTATTGCTATTGATTTTAAAAAAATCTATTTGTTTATTATCATTTTTTCAATTAAATATTTAATCCTGTACTTTTTTCTAAAAAATAATGCAGCGTAACCATTTGATTATAACCCAACTTTTGCCCCGAATATGCCACAAAATATAACGACCCAAAAACAATTATTAACAGCGGAATAAACCAAAGAATCGTCATAGATTTGTCCAATGTCCAATACGATAAACCAATAATTAATATGACAACTGTAATGAAAGCAATGAGAGCATAAAAGAAAACAAACATCGTCCAAACTGCAGGGCGAGGACCATACAAGCCCCTCAAAATCGTTTTGTCATCAACTGTTTCAAAAGATAAGTTCAGCTGTGGCGACCAATAATGCCGTTCGTCTTGTGGCAAATGAAATTTGGCATAACCAGAGTAAACGTGACCGATACAAGGTGCATTTTCGCTATCCAATCCTTCCTGTATTTTGGTCGTTAATTCATCAAGAGAAAGTGTCGTTTCTATTTTGAAACGAGGTCGAATTTCGTAGCCGACTAAGTGTTCTTCCGTATTTTCGCGCATTGATTTTGGTTTTATTGGTTCTACTTTTTAATAATTTGGATAAATATAATGATAGTTTGAAAATGGTTTGATGATATTCGTCATTCACCACAGAGGGGAAGCTATTTTTTTAATTGCTTCGCAATTTTGTTTTCCGTATTTTTGTGTGCATTTTTGAAACACGCAGGTTATTGAAACTAAAAAGCAGCAAAAACGTGGAAAGTTTTGGCAAGAAAGCATAAAATTAGGATTTAGTTTTGTGTAGCGGGGGAACGAGTAGTTGACCGTAATTAATCGCCAGTTGATGGCCAACCCCAGTTTATTCCGATCCACTCTGATTTTTTTGGAGATTGCTCGGAAAATACTCGGTAGCATCACAATAACTTGAAGATTAGTTGATTACAACGCTTACGAGTATCGATTATTTGACGGTATCTACTTCGTAGAGCGGATATAAGATAAAGTACATATACTTTGTATTTGGTCTTTTCACCGATAAAATCAAAAAGTATGTTAATAGAAATGTATCCAGAAAATCCTGAACCGAGAAAAATCGCTCAGGTCGTAGAAATTTTAAGAAATGGAGGTGTGATTATTTATCCGACCGATACAATTTATGCGTTTGGTTGTGATATTAATAATCCGAAAGCAATAGAACGGATTTGTAGAATTAAGGGAATTGATCCTAAAAAATCGCATTTATCATTTATTTGTAGTGATTTGGGCGAGTTGTCGAATTATGTAAAACCGATTGATAACAGTATATTTAGGGATATGAAGGCGAATCTGCCCGGCCCTTTTACGTATATTTTGAATGCCAATAATACCGTTCCGAAATTATTTAAAAATAAAAAGAAAACGGTTGGTATTCGTATTCCAGATAATACTATTGCACTGGAATTGGTAGAACGATTGGGCAATCCGATTTTGTCATCATCTGTAAAAAATGATGACGACGATATTTTAGAATATTTCACCGATGCTTTCGATATTCACGAAAAATATGGAAATTTGGTTGAAATCGTGATTGACGGCGGAGTCGGTGGTTCAGACGGTTCTACGATTGTGGATTGTACTGGAAATGAGCCGATTATTGTGCGGTAGTTATTTCAAGTAGTGCGGTATTGTAACTTTTAACGGCAGCTGAAACAACCGCTACCTGAAATATAAAAGCCTTGATTATCAATTGATAATCAAGGCTTTTGCATTTTTTATATTGATAATTCCCCTTAAAGTGAGGTTATGAATTGCATGAATTCCGTATTTTTATCCCGGAATTAACGGAGAGAAGAAAATGTAAATTCCAATTACAATTACACAAACCGCAATACCGACCTGTTTCACATATTTCCAAGGTGTAATATCGACCTGCTCCGTATATTCCAACGCAAAATCTTCCGTTCTTGGTCTTAGTTTGCCAATAACCAGCATGATGACAATATTCAAAACGAATAAAATCGCCATGACGTGTAAGAAGTGTGGATAGGCTTCTGCTGCTGCTAATTCTAATGCTTTACCAGTAGCTCCTGCAGCTTTTGCTTCCGCAACCGCACTCGCCATCATCATTGGTTTTAAGATAAATTGACTGATTGAATACAAAACAACACCCGAAACAATTGCGACTTTTGCAGCAATCGCAGGTACTCGTTTTGTCAAATAACCGACAACGATAATCGTCAAAATTGGAATACTGTAACAACCGTTGACCTCTTGCAAATAGCCAAATAACCCAGATGGAGCTTTATCAATTAAAGGAGCAATAAACATAGACAAAACGGCTAAAACAACCCCGAATAACTTTCCTGCTTTGACGACTTCTTTTTCAGTCGCTTCTGTTTTGAAGTATTCTTTATAAATATCCAAACCGAAAAGCGTCACCGAACTATTCAACGCACTATTAAACGAGCTTAAAATCGCACCGAACAGTACCGCTGCAAAGAAACCAACTAAAGACGCAGGTAAAACTTCTGCTACCAAACGTGGATAAGCCTCATCAGGTTTTGTTAAATCAGGAAAAATATAGAAAGCAATCATCCCTGGAATCACCAAAATTAAGGGACCTAAAATTTTAATAAAACTCGCTAAAATCAGTCCTTTTTGACCTTCTTTTAAGTTTTTTGCTGCCAATGCACGTTGGATGATCGCCTGATTCGTTCCCCAATAAAAAACCTGAACCAACATCATTCCTGTAAAAATAGTTGAGAAAGGAACAGATGCCGTAGAATCACCGATAGAGTTAAATTTTTCTGGTGCGTTTGCCACCAAATTGTCGAAACCGACACTAATACTACCATCGCCAATATACATTAAACCGAAAATTGGAATCATAATTCCACCGATTAGTAAACCGACGGCATTTACAGAATCCGAAATCGCAACAGCTTTTAAGCCACCAAAAACGGCATAAATTGATCCGATGATACCGATTCCCCAGACGCAAATCCAAATTGCTTGCATTCGAGTCACGCCCAAAGCTTCTGGAATATCGAACATTGCACTAAATGCAACCGCTCCAGAATATAAGACAATGGGTAACAAAACCACCACATAACCCGAAAGGAATAATGCTGACGTGATCGTTTTTGTCGTTTTGTCGTATCGTTTGGATAAGAATTGTGGGACAGTCGTGATACCACCTTTTAAATATCGTGGCAATAAGAAAATAGCCGTTACAACGATTGCAAGGGCTGCTAAAGTTTCCCAAGCCATGACCAAAATACCTTCCGTGTAAGCCTGTCCGTTCAATCCGACAATTTGCTCCGTAGATAAATTGGTTAATAATAATGAACCCGCAATCACACCGGCGGTTAAGCTTCGACCTCCTAAGAAGTAGCCGTCAGATGAGCTTTCGTCTGTGTTCCGAGTAGCTAAATAGGCGATAATACCGACCATAACGGTAAAGCCTACAAAAGATAGTATTTGCATTTTTATTGGTTTTATTGATTAGTCCGAAATTTCCGTAAAATTAACAGACTTTTTGACAAATCAGTAAAAATTAGGGTATTTGGTTAAGGAGATGTAAAGAGAAAATAGAATGATGTAGTGATGTTGTAGTGAATTGTTGATGAATCTAAATATCTTGGAATCGTTCTTTACAGGCTATGCACTTTGTTTGATAGATATTTAAGGTGTATTTTTGTAGTAGCCACATAATTAACTTTAACCTTATTGAGTAAGGCGAAATGAATTATTTTATCTATCATTTTTAATAAAAAAACGTTATTTCGTGAAAAATTTATTGGTCGTAGTATTTTTATTAACCTCACTAATCGTTCGTTGTCATTTGACGGAAGGTTTTATTAAGCAATAAATAGCTAAGTATAAATCATAATAACTTTAACCACAAGGGTCGTAAATATTTTTCTCTGCGAATTTTGCGCTTGAATAATCCCAGAAATTCGGAATAGGTCAAATTTCAATTGCGTTTGCGTGGTTTTGTACCGACGGCTTTAGTCGTCAGGTGACTATAACCGTCATCTGGCGACTAAAATCGCCGATACATTAATTCCGAATTAACTGGAATTCGTAAACTACGCTTAAATATTTTTAAAAAATACCAATATTCTTTGTACTAATATTTTTTTAAAAAACCTCGCAAGGGCGAATCAAATCCACCAAAGAAATACGCATATTTATCATCTTTTGGGTTTCATTTATCATTCAAATTTGTCTTGATTGCTTACTTTTGTGGATTTTTTAAAAATGATTATCCACAAAGGTCACAAATACTTCTCTAACTAACCTTTGCTAACTTTGCGGTTAATCAAATCAATAACCATATTATGACACTAAAAAATACGCTTTTATTAGCTGCGTTATTAATTGTAACGATTGCAAACGCACAAGAAAAAGACAAATGGGACATACTCAATCCGCCCGGAAATTATAAGGAAATTGAGTTTACAACGGACGAAGGAACGTGGATGAATTTGGACGTAAGTCCTGATGGTCAAACGATTATTTTCGATATGTTGGGTGATATTTATTCGATGCCGATTACTGGCGGAGCGGCAAAAGCCTTGCGTGAAAACCATGCTTTTGAGGTGCAGCCGAGATTTTCGCCTGACGGCAAAACGATTGTTTTTACGTCTGATGCGGGCGGTGGCGACAATGTTTGGACGATGAACGCTGACGGTTCAGAAGCCAAACAAGTGACGAAAGAGTCTTTTCGCTTATTAAATAATCCAGTTTTTTCGCCCGATGGCAACTATATTGTGGCTCGAAAACACTTTACTTCTGGACGTTCGCTGGGTGCGGGTGAATTGTGGATGTACCACAAAACTGGCGGCAGCGGTTTGCAAATTACCAAACGAAAAAACGACCAGCAAGACTTAAACGAACCGACTTTTTCGCCTGACGGCAAATACATTTATTATTCGGAAGACGTTTATCCAGGTGGTTCTTTTCAATACAATAAAGACCCGAATTCGCAGATTTTTGTGATTCGCAGATTTGATAGAGAAACTGGTGAAATCGAAACCGTCACTGGCGGCCCAGGTGGTGCAATTCGTCCGCAAATTTCGCCTGACGGTAAAATTATGGCGTTTGTAAAACGAGTACGTACGGAGTCGGTTTTGTATTTACACGATTTGGAAAGTGGCGAAGAATGGCCTATTTTCCGTGGCTTATCAAAAGACCAGCAAGAAGCGTGGACGATTTTTGGGGTTTATACTGGCTATAACTGGTTACCCGATAACAAACACCTCGTGATTTGGGGAAATGGTAAGTTTTGGAAGGTGAATGTGGAAACGCAAAAATTTGAAAATATACCGTTTACGGTCAATGCAAAACATAGAATTTACGATGCCGTGCGTTTTCGTCAAGAGTTGGATAATGATGATTTTGATGTAAAAGTCATTCGTCATGCCGTGACTTCGCCCGATGGTAAATATCTGATTTTCAACGCCGTGGGTTATTTGTGGCGGAAAGATTTGCCGAATGGCGAACCAGAACGCATTTTGCCCAACATGACCGATTTTCAATTTGAACCTAATTTTTCAAAAGATGGAAAATTTATCACTTTCGTAACTTGGGACGATGAAAAAGGCGGCGCAATTTATAAAATGGATATTTTAGCAAAACGGGCAACACCAACGAAATTAACGACGACACAAAGTATTTTTCGCACGCCAAAATTTTCGCCTGACGGCAAAAGAATTGTCTATTTGAAAGAAGACGGCAATATGCAGCAGGGTTTTACTTATTCCAAAAATGCAGGAATTTATACGGTTTCCGCAAACGGTGGAGCGCCAACTTTCGTAACAGCAAATGGCGAAAACCCAGAGTTTTCAACCGATGGAAAACGCCTTTTTTACAATACTGGCGGTTATTTATTTGGTGGCAAAAACAAGTCTTTGCAAAGTGTAAAATTGGACGGAACAGACGAAAAAACACATTTTGAGTCAGAATATACGAATCAATGGTCGTTAAGTCCAGATAATGAATGGTTGGCGTTTTCGGAATTATATAAAGTTTATGTTGTGCCGTTTCCAAAAACTGGTAAACCAGTGAATATTTCGGCAGATACGAAAGCCGTTCCTATTGCTCAAATTGCGAAAGATGCAGGGATTAACTTGCATTGGTCAGCCGATTCCAAAAAGGTGCTTTGGACGTTGGGCGATGAATATTATTCAACGAAATTGACGGAGCGTTTTCTATTTTTGGATAATGCCGCAGACTCAATTCCGCCTTTAGATACGGCAGGTTTGAAGATTGGTTTAAACCTAAAAACGGACAAACCAGAAGGCGTGGTGATTTTTCAAAATGCGAGAATTATCACGATGAAAGGCGATGAAGTTATCGAAAATGGAGTTTTGATTGTTACAGGAAATAAAATTTCTTACGTTGGCGATGGTGCAAATATCAAACTCGATAAATCCGCAAAAATCATTGATTTGGAAGGTAAAACGATTATGCCAGGATTTGTTGATGTGCATGCACACGTTGGGAACTTTCGCTACGGTTTAAGTCCGAAAAAACAGTGGGAATATTTTGCAAATTTGGCGTACGGCGTAACGACCGTTCACGACCCGAGTTCTAATTCTGAAATGATATTTTCGCACGCAGAAGCCGTAAAAGCAGGAAATATGGTGGGCCCAAGAATTCATTCAACTGGCGTAATTTTGTACGGTGCAGATGGCGATTTCAAAGCCGTTGTGAATAATTTGGACGATGCAAAATCGGCTTTACGCAGAACTGCCGCTTATGGTGCGTTTTCCGTAAAATCCTATAATCAGCCTCGTCGGGAACAACGTCAGCAAATCATGGAAGCGGCTCGTCAACTGAATATTATGGTCGTGCCAGAAGGCGGTTCGTTTTTCTATCACAATATGTCGATGATTTTGGACGGACACACGGGCATCGAACACAATATTCCTGTCGCACCAGCTTTCAACGATGTCGTGCAGTTGTGGTCAAACTCCAAAACGGGTTATACACCGACTTTAATCGTGAATTACGGTAGCGTAAACGGTGAATATTATTGGTATCAAAATACCAACGTTTGGGAAAAAGAACGCTTACTTAACTTTACGCCTCGTGCAATTATCGACAGCCGTTCTCGTCACCGCATGATGTTACCAGATGAAGAATATCAAAACGGACACATTTTGACTTCGCAATCGTGCAAAAAACTAAGCGATGCAGGTGTAAAAGTCAATTTAGGCGCACACGGACAGCTACAAGGTTTGGGCACTCATTGGGAACTTTGGATGCTACAACAAGGCGGCATGACAAACATGGAAGCCTTACGTGCAGCGACTTTGAATGGTGCATCTTATATCGGAATGGACGAACAAATCGGCTCGTTGGAAGAAGGCAAATTAGCGGATTTAATTAT
>Ga0222647_1000199_pt1 | contig 32612 bp, 23 predicted proteins | sample AntAcemetagen333_FD_179864 | JGI IMG/M metagenome (GOLD analysis project Ga0222647, IMG submission 179864) | Saline water microbial communities from Ace Lake, Antarctica - #333 | ecosystem: Environmental > Aquatic > Non-marine Saline and Alkaline > Saline | place: Antarctica: Ace Lake...
CTTTCGTTGGCGAATTAATAAAATCCGTAATCGGTTTATCGTATTCATCAATCAAAACGATAACACCCCGATTGAATTTTTTTTGAAGTTTTGAAATAAGATTTTGTAGTTGAAATAAATAATTACCTTCTTCTATTTCAAAATTATAAGAAAATGCTACTTTTTGTAATATTTTTTTGATGTGATTTTCAAATCCCTCAATATCTCTATGATACTGCATTTTAGAAAAATCCAAATGAATGACACCATGCTCCGCCCATTCCCATTTATCATAAATATATAATCCTTCAAAAAGCTCCTTTTTATTTTCAAAAAGTGCCTTTAAAGTATTGATTAACAAAGACTTACCAAAACGACGGGGACGTGACAAAAACAAATAACTGCCTTTATTTATCAGTTCGAGCATTCGCTCTGTTTTATCCACGTAAAGCATATTTTGCTTCCGCAATGCTTCAAATCCAGATTCCGTTACTGGTAATTTTTGTAATTTTTCCATATTTGCTAATATAACGATAAATGATAATTGTACCTTTTTAAAGAGCAGATGGATTCCCACTTTCTGGATAGTTATGAAGACAGATGATACTTTAGACTTTTATTTCTTCGCTTTCATTCTCTTTTCCAAGGCAATTTCCCAAAATTCTTGTTTTTCTTTAGTCACATTCACCGCATAAAAAGTAAAGGTCAGGAACATCAATTGATAAAACATAATTCCGTAATTTGTTTCTCCGAATATTCCGAATTCCGTTGCAGAATTAATGAAAAGTGGTATAACTTGAAAAATTGCGGCAAATTTTAGCCATTTATCTTTTTCGATTGTAATCGCAAAAAAGGTCGTCATCAATTGAATAATAATAATAAACATTCCGACCAAACCGAGGTTTATCAACACTTGCACAAAAGTATTATGCGTCATCGAAGCCGCATAAGCGTGTACACTTTCAAATTTATCGTCAAAAGTATTCGGGCTAATTCGCATAAAGCCATAGCCCAAAATCGGTCTGTCCACAAATGCTCTTTCAATTAAATCTCCCCAAAACGGCAAACGCCCCGTCATGCTCATCACTTCCTCAACGTTACCTTGTTTAAAAACAATCGTATTCAAAACCACCGGAGCAACCAAAACACCGCCAGCAATAATCGACACTTTTATAAAATAATTATCCATCAAAAGCACATAAATACCCGAAACAATAACAAATGCACCGAGTGAAGAACGGGATTGTGACAATAACAAAACCGCTATTGCACATACAATTGCGAAATAATTATAAACCTTATTTTGCTTATTTAATAATTCAATATAAGCCATCGCACCGCCGAGAACAGACAACATTCCCAACTCATTCGGATTGATAATAAATCCGCCCAAACGCTGTACCTCGCCGCCATGCGTTCCACGAAAAAACAAATCGGGATTCACAAACATTCCGATAATAAAAGCTATACCGACTAAAAATATTGACCTCGTTAATATTCGGCTATAATAAGAACGTTTCGCACCGTAAGCCGCTTCAAACATCATAATGACTTGGTAAAACAGGAAAGAAAACACCATGGTTTCTATTGTCATTCCCAACTGTAACAGCGTGAAACCCTTACCGGTACTCCAAAATACGGAAATGATTCCCATAAATAAGTACAATAAATAAAACAGCATCGGCGTAATCATTTTGAATTCTTTCTTGAATTCACCAAAACGACCTTTTAAAACAAAATATAAAACAACCGATAACCCCGTCAAAATAACTCGCAAGCCAATTTTCAAGACCCTCGTCACGCCAATCGAACTTGGAAACAAGGTGAAATAACTCGCTATTCTTAACGCCATGAAAATCACCAAAAGCGTTAAAAATCGTTTTCCCCATTTATCTAATAAAGTATGATTATTTTGCTGTTCGATGACCTATTTTTTTTGGTTCTTTGATAATTTCTGCAAAATGAACAAGTGACTTGAAGCCCTACTCACTAACTCAAAGAGCGGCAAAAATATACATTTCTGCCTTTTCAATGATTAAGAAAATCCCTAAAAACAATCAACTTATTTCTTCTTTTTCTTCTTTTTAGAATCTACCGCTAACTCTACCGTATCGCCAGTTTTGACCTCTTCATGCGGCACGATTTCCTCATCAGCTTTCTTTCGTTCCTCTTCTGTTTTTACTTTCACGGGTTCGACCTTCAACCCTCTAAGATTCAATGGCATTTCACTTCTTTTAGCCGTATCTTCTTTAGCCGTCGTACTCATATCCTGCACCACATCCGAAGTCAAACCAATTTTTTGCAACAAATCACCCATGCCCATATCATTCAACTTAGAAACCATCCCCATCAACATCTGCGGAGCCGTATTCGCAAACCTATCAATTGGTCCATTTCCACCGCCACCGCTGCCGCCGCCGTTACCAAAATCGTAAATTTTTATGCTATCAATATTACCGATTGGTTTTGCAATTTCGCCAAAAACCTTTGCCAGACCTTCTTCTCCCAACAATGCCCGTAAAATCATCGGCAACTGTTCCACGATTAATAACATTTTCGCAGTTGGATCTAATTCCCTGTAGGCTTCCGCCAATAATCGTTTACCGTCCGCTTCCGCCTGAGCTTTTAGTCGAATTGCTTCGGATTCGGCTTTCGCCAAATTTTCGATTTCACGAGCTCTTCGTCTTGCCGCTTGTTCGCTACCTGCCGCCTCAAAGACCTTTCGTTTTTGATCAAATTTCACTTTTATTAATTCCAGTTCATCTTCTTTTTCTTGCAAGTTTATTTTTTTGTGCATCCATTCTATTTCACTTTTTACTTTCGCAATTTCACTTTCGATTTTTGCAATTTTGCTTCGTTCCTGTACCTGAATCAATTCAATCGCCTCTTTACCCCTACTCTGTTCCTCTTGAATTGTCTGCCTTTCGACCGCTTCCCGAACCTTAACTTTATCCTTTGTTAGCTGCTCAACCACTTCCCGTTCAGCGATAGACTTCGCAATATTCGCATTTTTCTTTTCTTCTTCTGCCGGAGCAACGCCCAATGAATTCAAATAATCCACCTCATCTGATACCCGCTTAATCGTAAAATCCACAATCACCATTCCCATTGCCTCCAAAGGATGACCCGCCGACCGCTGAACCTCTTGACTAAATTGTGACCTATCTCGAAATAAATCTTCGGGAGTCATCGTACTAATAATCGTTCGGAAATGACCTTCCAACGTTTTATTTAAAATATCTTGAATCGCCTCATTTGTCTCTTCTTTATTCATATCCCCAAACTGCGTCGTTGCGGTTTCTAAAGCAGATTCTTCCGTGCCGATACGAATAATCGCCACCGCCTGAACATCAACTTTTACCCCGTTCGAACTCCGAATGTCCTTAACCTCTAATTCAATTTTTCTATTCGACAAATCAATATATTCAATTTCCTCCAACAGAGGAATCACCAAAGCCGCACCACCTTTCACGATTCGGAAACCCCGTTCCCGTGTCGCTCCAGTAAGCGGATCCGTTATAATATGACGACGACCAAAGATAATTGCAGCCTTATTCGGAGGAATCCTGATGTAATATCTTGTTACAAAAAGATAAACGCCATAAAAGATTGCACCCAAAACTACCACGATTAATATGGTGACTGCGATTGTAATTTCTCCCATTATCTTATAAAATTAATATCTAATTAAAATTAAAAAAATATAACCTTACTTTTTTTAATAAAGCGTTTTTTAGTTTGAAATACCTACTTTTCGTAACCTCATAAATTTGCCCTTTAAATTAACATAAATCCAACGACATTTCCAATATTTTATTAATTTTTCAATCGTTTAACGAATTTTTGACCCTTAAAAGGCATCAAAAAATCACCCCCAAACACCGATAAACAAAATTGCCAAAACCGCCAAAAAAATTCCGAAAAGATTAATTTTTGTCAATTTTTCCTTGAAAACAAAAAACGCAATTATACCCACCAAAACAATCACTGCCACGTTATTAATCGGGAAAACAACAGAACCTTCCATCTCGCCTAATACTTTGAGTAAGAAATAGATAGAACCCAAATTTGGAACACCCAACGCAATGCCGCCCAAAACACTTTGATAATTAATAACCGACTGATTTCTAAAATAATTGATTATCAAAACAACCAAACCGATAACCGCCGAAGTTCCAAAAAGTAGAATCGTAAACGGTAATTGTGCCGCATTACTCGCATCAAAATAGCTTCGTTGCAAATACTGTAAGACCACTTCCACGAAACCGCTCACCGAAAATAAAATAATCGGCAACAACCAAATAAACCAATTCCTTTTTGCCGCTTTTTTTAATATTTTTTCCTCTTTTGTTTTAATATTCGTCAAAACGACCGCCAACATCGCCAATAAAATTCCAATTCCTTTGATTAGGGTCAATTCTTCGTGATAATGTAAAAACGCAAAAACCACCGGAATAACCAACGACATTCGCTGCGTCACCGCCGAAATCGCAACACCAAAAATAGAAATCGTCAAGCCAATAATATAAAATGTTCCGATGAAAAACGTACCCAACATAATTGCACCAGAAAACCATGGCTCACTAAAAGTTGTTTCCGTAATCGGAGATTCGCCCAAAATTGCCGTTCCCAAAATCGCACAAACCCAATAGTTCACAACAATTGCAGGAAATAATTTTACTTCCTTAAACTTATCGAACGACTTAAAAACCAACGCAATTAAGGTCGAACAAAAAATACTTAGTATTAAATTTAACATATTTTATTTTTGGTAATTAGTAATTAAGAACATTCAGCATCAATCACCAATTTATTCATACAATCAAAATGCCCTTTCGGACATTGCCCATGACCAATTTTTGAGCAAGGGCGACAACCTAAACCTTTGACTTCCAATATTTTAAACTTTGCCTCATCGACATAAGGATACATCCCAAATTCAGGAATCGTATTCCCCCAAATTGAAATAATTTCTTTTTGAAATGCGGCGGCAATGTGCATCAAACCAGTATCATGTGAAATAACCTTATCCGCTTGTTGCAATACGGAAGCCGATTGATTGAGGTTTAATTTTCCACATAAATTGACGACATGACTACCTGATTCTTGAGCGATTTTCTCCCCATTTTCAGCATCTTCTTTTCCACCTAAAAGAATGACCCTTCCATTTATTTTTTTACAAAAATCAATAATTTTTTCGGTTGGTAATCGCTTTGTAGCGTGTGCTGCTCCGATTGCAAAAGCAGTTATAGGTTGCAAGTTAGGCGTTATGAATTGTCCCTCAAACGTAGTAATATCAACGTTATCTTTTTTTGGAATGAAGTAATCTAAACCTTTGCCATCATTCGTAACGCCCAATGATTTTACGGTTTCTAAATTCCTATCTACGATATGTTTTTTCGGTAACCGATTAATTTTGAAATTAACCATTAGCCATTTTTGAAAATTTAATTTATCAAAAGCTAACGTTTTTACATTCAACATCAATCGCAAATGAAGCGTCCGAAGATTTTTATGTAAATCAATAATTAAATCAAAATTTTCATTTTTTAAGGCCATTTTAATTTCCGAAACCGTTTTATCAATCGTCCAAACTTTGTCAATATAAGGATTCGATTGAATGACCGTTTGATAATTCCGTTTGGTCAAAAAATGTATTTCCGCACCAGTTTGTAATTTCAAACAGCGAACCACAGGCGTTGTCAGTACAATATCCCCAATTGAACTAAATCGAACGATTAAAATTTTTCTTTTTTGATGTAAATCCATTTGCTTTATAAATCTGCCGCAAAACTACGTACTTTTAACGAACTATAAATTATGAATTATGAACTATTAATTATTCGTGAATTTCTACGATTCACTTATCATTTTTTTTAAATTTGTAAATTCCTTAATTAAAATATACACAAAAAATGAATAAGAAAGTTAAAGTTGGATTATTAGTACTCGTACTCGCTGCTGTCGCACGATTTTTTGGGGTTGACCAAGCCTTAATTCAAGAATTAATGAGCGATGTTGAAAATACCGAACAAACCACAAAACAAACTACAGAACAGACCAAAGACAAACCAAAACCAGAAGAATTAAAGCAATTAGGAAAATTAAAGAATTATCTTCCTACTACAAATATTGGTGATACTATTGGTTACGGCGTTTTTTTTACGCTTTCTTATTCCAATAGTCACAAACAAGCGGAATGGGTTGCGTATGAATTATCCGCTAAGGATTTGGATAAGGAAACATTTAGTCGCCCTGGTTCATTCAAAACAGACAAGCGAGTGAAGGAATCTGCTCAGGTTCGACATGATGATTATTCCTTAAGCGGTTTTGATAGAGGACATTTGGCTCCTGCTGCTGATTTTTCGTGGAGTGAAGAGGGTATTGAAACGACATTTTTCACGACAAATATTAGCCCACAAGAACCCAAATTTAATCGTGGTATTTGGAAAAAATTAGAAAATCATGTCAGAGGTTGGGCGGTTCAGTACGAACATTTATACGTTGTCACAGGTCCAATTTTGACGGAAAGAGCGAAAAAACGTTTTCCAAAAGAAAAAAATTATATTGCTGTTCCGCAACGCTATTACAAGGTTTTGTTGAATTATATTGATAATCAACCTATCGCAATTGGTTTTATTTTGAAAAGTGAAGAATCACAAGAACACCTTTCTTCTTTTGTCGTACCAATTGATGAAATTGAAAAAATAACAGGAATTGATTTTTTCGCTGAGTTGCCAGACGACCTCGAAAATGAATTAGAATCAGGAAAAAATCTCACAGATTGGGGCTTAAATACCCTGAACCGCTAAGCATTTTTTGAAGATGAGTTATTAATAAAAAATAGCACGGGCATTTTTACCCGTGCTACTTTCAAGGTTGATGCTACTTCCTCATTTTCAAACTATAAACGTGTGGCAACGGAAATTTCGTCAATTTATACACGAAATTATCTTCGCCTTTTTCTTCCATATTTGGAAAACAATTATATGCTGAATACGGAAATTCATTAAATGACTCTAACGTCAAACCTTGTTGTATCAATAGGTTTATCGTTTTTGAAATAGGATGAAACCAAAAATATTCTGTGCCGCCAATCGGTGCATCTTTATCCGCATAAGTGCCTTCGATAACCTCAGAACTTGGGTTTTTATTATAGAAATATGGAAAGGCAATTTCGCCAGTTTCCCAATCGAACATATATAGAGTCGGGTGAAAATCGGCAATGAAGAAAAATCCGCCTGATTTTAGGTGTTTTTGAATAATCTCCGCCCACTTTTCCAAATCTCCGAGCCAACAAATCGTGCCATAAGTCGTGAAAATAATATCGTACTGTTGGTTTAATTTGTCGTCTAATTCCAAGATATTCGATTCAACAAATTGAGCATTCAAGCCCAATTCGTCATTGAGTTCACGAGCTAATCGGATTGCTTTTGGCGAAAAATCAATGCCCGTAACGTCCGCTCCTATTCTTGCCAACGATAGCGTATCTTGCCCAAAATGACATTGCAAATGCAGCAAAGATTTTCCAGAAACATCGCCGATACCATCTAACTCGACCTTTTTTAAAGAATTCCAGCCTTTTTTAAAATCCGCTAAACGATAAAAATCAGATTTTTTGTGATAGGCAACCTTATCATCCCAAAAATCCTTATTCGATTCATAATAATTTTTCATAATTGGTCTGGTTTTAATGTGGTTTTTAAACGTAACCTAACTTCAAAGTTCAAAAATTAATTCAGAATCAATCTATTTTTTTTACAATTAAATCGCTTAAATGATTTCAATAACCTTACTTTTGCACATTAAACGGTAGATGGTAACATTAGAAAAACGGGTTTTGAACCTTTAAATCTAAATACCAAAACACCTTTAAACCTATAAAAATGTCTAAAATTATGGATGATAAGCAGAATCAATTAAACATTGAATTAACGGAAGAAGTAGCAGAAGGGACTTACTCCAATTTGGCAGTAATCTCTCATTCACCAACGGAATTTGTGGTGGATTTCATTAGAATAATGCCGAACGTGCCAAAGGCAAAAGTAAAATCTCGTATCATTTTGACACCGCATCACGCCAAACGCTTATTGAATGCGTTGCAGGATAATGTCAATAAATACGAAGCACTTCACGGTGATATTTCTGATAATAATAACACGCCACCTTTTCCAATGAACTTCAACACACCAAAGGCTCAGGCGTAATATTTTATTGTTTTATTGTTCGACTATTTCATTATTTAACTGTGTTTTAATAAACAACCAATAGCCTCCTTGCGTTGGAAATTTTGGTATCACCTAAACGTGATAGGAACACAGAATTTCAAGGTATAATTCTCGCACCTTCATAAAAGTAGGCAATAAATACACTCTGAAAATTTATTTTTTGTATCAATTAATGATTTAAAACTTTATAAATTATTAGCAATAATAAATTTATTTTTAATGTAAATTCGACTTTTTAGCGTGGACGAAATAAGGAAATAACTTAACAATAAAGCAATTTAACAATCATAAACAAAAAATGGGAAAAGTATTAATCATCGGTGCTGGAGGCGTAGGACGAGTGACCGTCATTAAATGTGCGCAACATCCAGACGTTTTTTCTGAAATTTTATTAGCAAGCCGCACCGTTTCTAAATGCGAAGAAATCGCAGCAGATGCGAAAGCGAGAACTGGACACCAAAACATTACAACGGCTGCGATTGATGCGGAAGATATTCCTGCATTGTCGGCTTTAATTCGGGAATTTCAACCGAAATTAGTCCTTAACGTTGCGTTGCCATATCAAGATTTAACGATTATGGAAGCGTGTTTGGCGACTGGCGTTCATTACATGGATACGGCGAATTACGAACCAAAAGACGAGGCAAAATACCAATATAGTTGGCAATGGGCTTACCATGACAGATTCAAAGAAGCGGGAATATTAGCGGTTTTGGGCTGTGGTTTTGACCCTGGTGTAACGAGTGTTTACACGGCTTACGCTGCCAAACATCATTTCGATGAAATGAATTATTTGGACATCGTGGATTGTAACGGCGGCGATCACGGTAAGGCATTTGCAACGAATTTCAACCCTGAAATTAACATCAGAGAAATTACGCAAAAAGGGAAATATTGGGAAGATGGCAAATGGATTGAAACCGAGCCGCATGAAATCAAAAAGGTCTTGAACTATCCGAATATCGGTGGCAAAGATTCCTATTTGATTTATCACGAGGAGTTGGAATCGTTGGTCAAAAACTTTCCAACGCTGAAACGTGCAAGATTTTGGATGACTTTCGGTCAAGAATATTTGACGCATTTGAGAGTAATTCAAAATATCGGCATGGCTGGTATTGTTCCCATAAGCTATCAAGGTATGGAAATCGTTCCATTGAATTTCTTGAAAGCCGTTTTACCTGATCCAGGCGATTTGGGCGAAAATTATACCGGCGAGACTTCTATCGGTTGCCGCATAAAAGGCATCAAAGCTGGAGCAGAAAAAACGTATTACGTTTATAACAATTGTAGTCATCAAGCGGCTTACGACGAAACTGGTGCGCAAGGTGTTTCTTACACGACTGGCGTTCCTGCGATGATAGGTGCAATGATGATTATGACCGATACTTGGACTGGAAAAGGAGTTTTCAATGTGGAAGAATTCAACCCGGATCCGTTCATGGATAAATTAAATGAATACGGTTTGCCGTGGCATGAGGAAGTTAATGGCGATTTAGAATTTTAGTTTTTTTAATTAAAATTTAAAAAATAAAATAAAAAGGGTTGAATGCTTTTGAGCGTTCGACCCTTTTTTGGTTATAGCGACTGCACTGTTAAACTATTGCTAATTCTCAAAACTCATTCCCAAAAGAATTGTTCCATTTTTAGTTCCGAGTAATATATTTCTATCAATATATTTTAATATTTAAAATTCATAGCGAATATTAAACATTAATTCCGTCTGAAGTCTAAATTTAATTAACACTTTAAACAAAACATAAAAAAATGAAAGCACTCTTAATAATTGTAGGGATTTTAGCTGTAATTCTTATCATCAGTCAAGTATTTGCTGCAAAAAGTCAGCAAGATATCGAAACATATTCTTTCAAAGTCGTCGAAACGTATGACAAATTTGAAATTCGGACTTATGAAGCTACTTTATTTACTTCCGTAAAACTGCCCATGAATGAATACAAAGCCGTTTCAAGTAAAGGGTTTTCGATTTTGGCAGGTTATATTTTTGGAGGAAATAATACGAATGAAAAAATTGCGATGACTTCGCCAGTTTCTATGTCATTAGAGGATTCAATGACGGTAATGTTCATGGTACCACGGGATTTGAAGAAGGAAAACTTACCAAGACCAGACGAAACACAGATTGAATTCCGAGAAGAACCAGCCAAAACGGTTGCCGCAATTAGCTTTAAAGGTTGGGCAGATTCTGAAAAAATTGAGGCATATAGAAGTGAGTTAATCGCTGCGTTAGATGCTGAAAAAATACCATATTCTGACCGCTTTTATTATTTAGGTTATAATGCACCTTATGAACTTTTTAATAGAAAAAATGAGGTTATTGTGGAATTGGAAAACGCAGAATTATAAAATATAAGGGTTGTGTAAAAGTATTCTCGGTAGTCGGAATTTTATTTTTTACACGACCCCATTTCTGTCCGAACCTTCAACATAATCGACATCCTACCCGACAAATCCTTCCACCAATAAAAAATGTACAATAGCTTGATACAGCACACCAAATTTATCAATAGCCTTAAAAAAAGCTCACAAATCCCACATGAATTTTTGTCGCTTGAAAATTAACGGTATTGCCCAATTGCCGCCCAGTTGCGACGCTAAACGTCAAAACACCAGTCCCAACTTGTAGCGTCATGCCCAAACCAAAACCGAAGGGAAAATCTGAAATATTACGACCAATACTTTTATTTTGCAAATAGCCATAATCGAAAAAAGAAAACAAATAAGCGTTTTGTCCAGTCAGCAAACGCCCTTCAATCGTACCGATTGCGTAAAGCGAAGCGAAGATAGATTCTTCATCAAAACCCCGTAGAATCTGATTGCCACCGATGCGATACAATTCGTTTTGATAAATAGAATCTTGTGTAAAAATACTGCCCGATTGTACGCTAATTTTTACCGTTCCTCGACTACCAAACGGAATATAATACGCCATATCGCCTTGCAGTCGCAATTGAATTGACCGAGTTTGAAAACCATCGTAAAGCGTTGCGAAATCAAAGGTTGGGTTATTTTCGTCTATTAAGGTTTCAATAAAATTACTCGTTTTAATTTGCTTTAAACCTGCTCCACCTCGGAGTTTTATTGACCAGCCTTTTCGAGGATTAAACCGATAATCCAGACGCTGCTGCTGCCATTCCAAACCGATGATAGAATTATTCACATCAAGCGTTCGAGGTAGTCTTTTTGTATTAATAATTTGCTGTTCGTTAATCGTCAAAAGATTGGTTTGAAAGCGGTCTAAAAATACTTTGACGTAATTTCCACCGTCCAATAAATACTGAATGCCAATATTATAATTCAAATCTAAATACGACGTATCCCGCTTATATAAATGAAAATCCAAATCTACGCCGAGGGGCAAATTCGCAATGTAAGGATAAGTCAAACGCACGTCTAACTGAGGGGTTTCTTGCCGCAATTGTTGCCATTTTACGTCAATTAATTCGCCACGACCAAGCAAATTTTGAAAATATAACTGCACATTTCCAGTCAATGTCAAGCGACCAGTTTCTTCGTTTTGTGGTAAAAAACCGATTAAAAAATCGAATTGACTCGCTTTTTTTTTGTCTAAAAATAGATAAATTTTGGCAGAATTACCAATAAATAGAACCTGTAAATTTCGTCTTTCTTTAACAAAAGCGAGTTCTTGTAAGCGTTTCCGAATAGATTTTATTTTGGATTCGTCATATAAATCACCTTCTTTAATACCTAAATAATTTTCCAAATAACCAATGGACAAATTTGGCAACGGTTCAACCAATTCAATCGAATTTATTAAAATCAAAGGACCTTTATCTAAAAAAATAGTAGCCGAAATTTTATTTTTTTTAATTGAAATATTCGCTAATTTAACGGAAGCAAACGGGTAACCATTGTTTTCACAATAATCTAATAACGCCTTTTTTAACTTCACAACTTGCGAATAGTCAAACGGTTTATTTTCGTATAATTTCTCTCGAAACCCAATTTTTGCTAAAAATAAATCATCAATATTACCATTTTCTAATTTCGCCCATTCGTACTTTTCGCCAACAAACAAAAGAGCTTCAAAAGTGTTATCTTTCCTCGAAATGCTATCCAAAGAGGCCGTCAAATATGCCTGACTTTGTAATTTCGTCACGATTTCATTTACCGCTTTTTCGAGCGTTTGCACTTGTAAAAAGTCGGTTTCATAGTCGATAATTTTGGTTAGGAAATTATCAGTTTTATCAATATATTTTAGGGTTAATTTTAGTGAATCTTGTGCAAAAAGAGTATTTGTTGTTAATAAAAAATAAAATAAAAACAAGAAAACAAGAAAACCCGTCATTCTGTCTATGAGTACTCGGGACGAAATGACGAAAGATTTTAAGATTCGCCTTTGTGCGTTTTTACCTATATTTGGATTTATATCAATCATTTACAAATTTATTAATGAACGAAAAAATACATCAATCACCGAACAATCGGGATAGACACATCAATACATCAATACATCAACACGATTTTGGAGGCATTTACCTACACATTCCGTTTTGCAAACAAGCCTGTCATTATTGCAATTTCCATTTTTCGACCTCAATGCGGTACAAATCGGAAATGATTGCAGCGATTATGACAGAAATCGAATTGCAAAAAGATTATTTGAACGGTTTGCCGTTACAATCAATTTATTTTGGTGGCGGTACGCCCTCCGTTTTAGAAACGGCTGAAATTCAACAACTGCTGAATCAAATTTATAAATTTCATCAAGTCCTGCCCGACGCAGAAATTACGCTCGAGACGAATCCTGATGATTTGACGGAAACGAAATTACAACAATTGTCGGAGACTTCGATTAATCGCCTGAGTATTGGTGTGCAATCGTTTTTTGATGCAGATTTGAAATATATGAACCGTGCGCATGACGCTTCGGAAGCGATAAATTGTATCAAAACGGCACAAAAATATGGTTTTCATAACCTCACTATTGATTTAATTTATGGAACGCCAACCATGAACAATGAACAATGGAACGCTAATTTACAAACGATTTTCGACCTCAATGTGTCGCACGTTTCGTGTTATTGTTTGACGGTTGAACCAAAAACGGCACTCGAACATTTTGTCAAAACAGGAAAATCTGAACCAGTTGATGAAAATCAAGCTGCCGAACAATTTGAAATATTGGTACAAAAAATGACGGAAAACGGTTTTGACCATTACGAAATTTCAAACTTCGCAAAACCCGATTTTTATGCCGTTCACAATTCAAATTACTGGAAAGGAAAAAATTATTTGGGCGTTGGGCCTTCGGCTCATTCGTTTAATGGCGAGACTCGTCAATGGAATATCCCTCATAATCAGCAGTATATCAATTCATTAGTACAAAATGAATTAAATTTTGAATTAGAAAATTTGTCTGAAAACAATAAATTTAATGAATATATAATGACCGGTTTTCGCACAAAATGGGGCGTGGATTTATCAAAAATTGAAACTTTCGGCGAGGAAATTCAACAGCATTTTATTGAAAAATGTCAACCTTTTTTTGAAAATAAAACGATGATTCAAACGGAAAATCATTTTATTTTAACCTCAAAAGGACGTTTTTTGTCTGATGGGATTATTAGTGAATTATTTTTGGTATAATCTAAACCTCATAAGTTGTAAATCAATACATTATGAAAAATATTTTACTCTTTTTAGTAATGATCATTACATTATTTTCGTGCCAAAGCAAGGAAATAACGAATTCAAGATCAGAAACGATAAAAATTGCTTTTGGCTCATGTGGACATCAAAATAAACCGCAGCCGATGTTGGATGTTGCGGCAGGTTTGCAGCCCGATATTTTCATTTATTTGGGGGACAATATTTATGGCGATTCTGAAAATATGGAGGTGCTGCGAAAGAAGTATGCTAAGTTGGCGGCAAAATCGGAATTTCAAAATTTGCGAAAGCAAACAACGGTTTTGGCGACTTGGGATGATCACGATTTTGGGGCAAATGACGCTGGGCGACATTATCAATTTAAGGAAGAATCAAAGGCGATTTTTATGGATTTTTGGAATGTTCCAGCGGATTCGGATAGGCGGAAGCATGAAGGAATTTATGGTGTCGAATATTTAAAAAAACAAGGTTTGACGGTTCAAATTATTTTACTTGACACTCGGACGTTTCGGGATAAATTGATACCCCGAACCAAGGGCGATATTCGATTCAAAAACGATTATGCGTTTACGGAAAGTGCTGACAGTACATTTTTGGGAAGTGAGCAATGGCAATGGTTAGAAGTGCAATTAAAACAAAAATCCGATGTGCGAATTATTGCGTCAAGCAATCAGTTTGGACATGAATATAACGGTTGGGAATCGTGGACAAATGTGCCACATGAGCAACAAAAAATGTTGGATTTAATTAAAAAAACGGAGGCAAATGGCGTCGTTTTTATTTCGGGCGATGTGCATTGGGGCGAAATTTCGAAGATGGAAAATGATAAAACCTATCCAATTTATGATGTAACATCAAGCGGTATTACACAAACTTGGTACAACATTGAGCCAAATAAAAATAGAGTAGGAACAGCACTCGCTCAAAATAATATTGGTTTGATTGAAATTACAAAACAGCAGACAACGCAGTTGAAATTATCGCTTTTTGATGCAACCAATCAAGCAATTACGGAGCAGATTGTGAATTTAAAAGCCATTTCGTTTTGATTTGGAAACCCGCCCCAATCTCCCGAGCAATCGAAGAATTGGGGTGGGTTATTTTCTAAGATTCAAAAAAGAAATCATATCCCCAGAATACCTTGCCAAACAACAGATGTTGTACTAAAAATACGTCTTCATTGCCATTAACAAAGGCAAAATAACGTTGGATTTTCGGGCGGGTTTTTGTTTGGTCTTCATGCGATTCTACATCTTCTAAAACTGGAATAAATTTCACAATTTTCTGGATACCACTATTTTCCGTAATCGTAATCGTACAAAACGGAACCCGATTAATAATTCCGATAAGGTTTGGATTTTTACTTTCTACGGCTTCCGCAATTAAACGTTCGTAATTATACAAATACGCCAACGCTTTTTGGTCAATAACCGGCTTTTGAATAATTGCCGTCGTCGGATAAAGTGGCTCAACTTCGAATTTTCCTTCTCTGACTTGCGTCAATTTAAATGCATTACTTTGCTGTTTTGGATAATCAATCGAAAGTGATTTAATATCCGAACTCTTGTAACCAAAAACGGTTTTATCACGCCAATCTCTTTCCGCAATCAAGTATCTATCCGTCAAAAAACCATCCAAAAATTGCAAATGCGTCACGTAAGGATTATTAGAATTTTCCATCATCATGAACGTCCCTTCCATATCATTTGACGGCCCACCAACGTAGTAAGTCTTGAAACGTTTTCCTTCTTTATTATACAATTCTACCTTTCTACCATTGACTTGCAAATCCTGTATAGCCATTGGTACAGCTGCTTCTTGAACCATATACCGAACACTAACGCCCCTTATCGTTTTCAATAAAACTTCGATTGCGGCAGGACGAGCTTTGTACGTTTCGCCCTCGGAATTGGTATATTCCCAATGGTTATCTTTACGGGTTACCATTGCCGTTTCTCGTTGTTGGTTCGCAATAAATATTTTGTAAATTTCGTCCGTATTTTCTACTGCAAAACTCCCATCTTCACTATCTAAAGTAGATTCAGATTTGTTCGTTAAAACGAAATAAGCGACTGTCCCAAGAATAATTAAAATTGCTAAATATAAATATGTATTCTTCATGTATTAAAAATATGTTGTTACAAAATACATAGTCACAACTTGTCCCTATGCCTTTTAATAAAAAATGTATGCTATGGCTTATTTATTAATTTCCGACCGCAATATTAAGAACAATTAAAGGTTTAACCTCAAAAAAATTGCAAGACTTCGTGAACCCGACCAACTTTACTTTAAATCAACCGTTTGATTTCGTGAAACTCGTATTTTTACGGTTTGAACCCACGCCAATCTCTCGCTTAAAGTGAAGCGGCTGTCGAAAGGTTGGAATTAGTAACTTTTCAATACAATAGCGAACGGGCAGATTCAACCTTCTAAAAACCCTCGATTTTGAGAGCAATTGGTATGGGTTCGAACAAGGTTTTATTAATTAGGAATAGAAAAATATGAAAAAATATATTTTAGTATTAATGCTAATTAGCGGCTTAATTTTTACCGAAAGTTTCGGACAATGCGAGGATTACAGCAGCTTCCCCGAAGGAGAATCGGCAGCAAAAGCATTATTTAAAAGCTACCGAGAACTAATGGAAATCAAAGATTTTGAGCATGCTTTTGAGGTTTGGCAGCAGGTATATGAATTTTCGCCTGCCGGCAATGTCGCCCATTATTTAGACGGCGTGACGATTTATAAAGCATTGATGCGCAAGGCAACCGAGTCTTCAACAGTCGTGAATTATCAATCGGAATTATTGCGACTCTACGACCGTAGAATGAAATGTTTTGGTTATCCGTCAGAAACAGAAAATATCATCTTAGGCGAAAAAGCGGTCGAAATGTATCATATTAATTATGATGAAAATGTGACGATTCGGACGTTTAAATACGTTTTGGAGACTGAAGAAATGCGACATTCGCCAGAGTTTGTGGCCGTTTACGGGACTTTTTCGGCTTATCTTTTTGGTGGTGAAAAAATTGATTTGTTTCACCTTTGGCAAAGTCGAAAACGGTTAGAAAAGATTTTAAATTATAATTTTGAAAATAGTACTGATTCGATTGTAATTAAGTCGTACCAAAAGGCAAAGACGACTACTGATTTATATTATAATATGTATTTGAATGAAGCGGATAGTTGTACAGAAGTGGTAAAAATCTTTAAAAAAGTTTATAAATCAGCGGATTCAGATAGCCTTAGAAATATCGTTTACGAAAGTTTGCAGACCTTAAATTGTATCGAAGCTTTTGAAACGATTGAAAAATTAAGAAAAAATCCTATCGGTTCAATTGAAGATAGTCAAATCGGAGAAGAATTGAAACAATTAGAAAATACGACCAATTTGGCAGCAAAAACAGCAAAAAAAGCGGCATTGGCTTACGACAAAAATCAATATTTGCTTTCCGCAGAACTCTACGAACAAGCCTTAACCGAAACTGGAAATAACACCTTCAAAGCTCGTTATGCATACCGAATTGCAGAGATTTATTTTAATAAAATTAACAATAAAACGGAAGCAAAAAAGTATGCAATTTTGACCACGAACCTCGACCCAAGTTGGGGAATGCCGTATTATTTAATTGGTAATATGTACGAATCAAGCTACCAAGAATGTGTCGAAGATGCAAAAATAAACAGCAAATATATGGTGCAAGCCGCAATGGATAAATGGTTGATGGCAAAGGAATTAGATGTCAATGTCGTTGATTTAGCAAATGAAAAATTAGCTCAATATAAAGATTTAATTGTAGTTGATATTTTCTGTGATAATCTCGTAACAAAAACGATTATGTTAGATTGTTGGATTAATGAGGAAGTGAAAATTCAGAAGTGTGAGGAGTAGCCACGGCTTTTGAAACATCCAATTTTACAAATTTATAATTTGGTTGTAAATCCTGCCACACTCCAGAATGACATTACGATATTTTTACTATTAAGCACCTTTTTGGACGAAATATAAAGGTAACTGAAGTATGAAATTTACCTAAGTAAACGGAAGCTAAAAGTAAAAAAACGTAATCCGAGTGGTTGGGGACACTTGGATTACGTTTTTTGGAATGGTTTGGTTTTTCTTTGGGGAATTGGTTGGGCGTTTGGTACTGTTATACCACGAACAGCCTTTTTTATCGCACACTGCCTTTTTTTACCTCATTTTTTCAGTTTTTATTGTTCCAAGTTTTTTGTCTGAAAATCTTCCATCTTCAAAAGCTGTAAATCCTGGTCTTCTTAATTGGCTTCTTGTATTATCATAAAAAACACTTAAAATACCTGTTAATAATAATTGAAGCCCAAGATGTCCTTCTTCTTTACTATGTTCAAAATAAATATATTCAGCCTCAATCTCTCCATTATCTTTAGGAATAGGTCTTTTTTTAGTAACACTCCAATCTTGGAATGCTCCTACATAGTTCAATAGATTATCAAAATAAACAGGGTATCTTTTGGTTAATTCTAAATAAGTATTTTCCATTTTTTCGAATACCCAAGCTGGTGTTTTTGACTTGTCTATTTTAATATTAGATTTAACAGATATTAGTCCTGTAAAAGGTCCCCTCATTACTTCATTATTCTTCATATTTACGCTACAAAGTTTAGAAGCATTACAAAGTGCTACACACTCTTTAGAGATATCACCATTATTTAAGTGCTTTTTTACCGATATTATTCCTATCACACACTCCGGCGGAACGATAACACTATCGCCAAACCTTTGAAAAACTGGATAATTTTGTGTGTCACAAATTAGCATATCAAGTTGAGTTGAGTGTTCGTCTTCATCTCCACTTCTTTCATAACCTTTCTTATCTGTCTTTACTGCGGGTCTCAAAATAAAACCTGTCAAGACCTCTAAAGAGTTTGGTAAAAACTTTTTTAGGTATTCTTTAATTAATTCCTCTACATATCTTCCGTCTTCTCCTTTATGTGCTGAAGCATTTTGTGTTTTATGTGGAATTAATCTTTCGAATTGCCTATAAGTATCAAGCAGAGCTTCTACTTCCTTACTCCAATAATCTCTAATTCTCTTTCCATCCATTATATATTAATTTTCTTAATATTTTGATTTTTTACTGATAGCACGAAACATTGGCATATCAGCAGTCGTGCTTTACATAACACTTAATTTACCAACAAAACCAATCCCAACTCAATTGATTTTCATTTCCTAAATAACTTATCAAAAACCGCAATAAAAGCAATCCCCAAACACCACCGCAAAATACACCTTTATTTTCAGATAAAAAAATAAAGAAACCACTGTTTATAATAGAAAGGTTCGTAATATATATTTTTATTTTATAATACGAATAAATTGTAGAAAATCAGAATTTTTAGCGACCACCAGATAATCCTTATCACCAATCGTTATTTTTGCCATATCCTTAGCATCTCCTGGTACATAAAAACCACTTTCTCTACTCAAAATAGGTTCAAATTGACCCTTTCCATTTCCTTTTAAAAATAAACCTATTCCTGCGTCATTTCTGGGCGTTTCTACTTCCGAAGCGTGAAGATTGCCGATGATTAGAGCGTCTGAATAGCCATCTTTATCATAATCATCGACCAAAATCTGATTAATAGAAGATATTTGTGCCAAGTTTGGTAGGCGGTGAATTTCAAAACGATTGCCTTTATTTTCTAAATAGATATTGGCAAAAGATTTGACTTGATAGTGCAAAGCGTTTTCTAATGCTTTTTTGGTGTAAACATCGGATAAAGTAGCGTTGGCGTAAGAGTCGTAATCTTTATATTTAGCTTTTATCGCGGGCATTTGTTGGGCAGAACATTGCCGACCTCGCACGGGATATTCTTCGCCTTCGTTGACGTAACTCAAGACGATATCCTTCGTATTATTATCATCAAAATCATCAAAATAAATATCGAAAGTCGCTTTTTCGTTGGCTTTATATTTGTAATTTTCACCTAAATTTCCAACTATAAAATCAGTATCACCATCTTGATCAAAATCTCCTTCGGCAATACCAAACCACCAACCTCTGGTATCTTCCAAACCTAAATCGGCAGAAACATCTTTAAATCTTCCTTTTTCATTTTTTAAAACCATAATAGACATCCATTCTCCAATTATTATCAAATCCGTCCAACCATCTTGGTCAAAATCTGTCCATAAGGCGTCTGTTACCATTCCAGCTTTTGCTAACATGGACGGGCTTGCATCTGCAAAAAGTATCTTATCACCTGTACTTTTATTTTCGAGCAAATAACTATTGGTTGGCGCAGGATAATTCCCTGGGATTAATCTACCACCGACAAAAAGATCCAAATCGCCATCTTTATCATAATCACAACTATGCACCCTCGAACTACTGACTAACATTTGAGGAATAGCATTGGCTACTTTCGTGAAATTTCCTTGTCCGTCATTTATATAAAGTCGGTCTTGTAATGCCGGAGCATTGGGCGCAAATTCATTGCCGCCACTCGCAATATAAATATCTTTATCGCCATCATTTTCGACATCAAAAATATGAATTCCCATATCTTCCGAAGCTTTATCAGCTTCAAATATCGACGTTTTTGATTGGCTAAATCCTGTTTTATTTTGTAAAAAAATAGCCGTGCTGCTATTGGCAGAACCACCGACGACTAAATCATCTTGACCATCTCCATTCAAATCTCCGACGGCTATATTGGGCCCAAACATAGAAGTTTGATGCGGCAATAAAATTTCTTTTTTAAAATCGTCATAAGCGTTTTCAATATGCTTATGGTTAACTATTTTTGATATATTTTTTTCGGTTTCAAATATTTTTTCTTTATTTTTAATTGTATAATTATTAGGTTGACTGGCTGCGGTATAAGCTATTTTTAAAGTCGTATTAATAGACACGTCTTTAAGGATTTGCACTTTTTTGTCAAACCAAGTGATTTGAATAGAATCAATTTGAGTTATTTGACCTAAGCCAAAATGTAATTGTGGTGCAACCGATGATTGAAAACCTCTGGTCAATGTCAATTCTTGATATTGTTGCATTCCACCAGCAAATAAGGTGGCTTTTACGCCTAATCCTAATAGATTATTAACTGAACCTTTAAATTTTAAGGTCAAATGATTGTTTTTCGCACGGTTCGTATTTTCATAAATAATCGCAACGCCGTCAATATTATTTACGATGATTTCTAAATCACCATCATTGTCCAAATCAACATAGACACAACCATTCGAGAAGGTTTTTTCTACCATGCCCCAGTCTATATTTTTTTGTTGAAAGGTTAAATCACCATTATTTTGATAGACATAATTGGCAATTTTTTCGGAAGGAATAGCCAACGTTTTAGCAAGTGTACTGTCTTTATGAACACCTTTCGGGATAGATGAGAAAAAATCTCGATTATTGATTTCTCTTCTGGTTCCGTTCGCAATAAAAATATCTTTCCAGCCGTCATTATCTAAATCCGCCAAGAGCGGACTCCAACTCCAATCGGTAGCAGAAACACCTGCCAACCTTGATACATTACTAAAATCAGGTCGGTTAGGAGCGGATAAATTACCATTGTTTAATTGTAAACTATTTTGCATATATTGATAATGAAAACCCGAATTAACGGTACTCCAAAACAGTTGAGGACTCATACTCGCCATGTTTGCTTTCGCCCGACGATTTTTTTCGGCAGTCATATCTACTTGCAAAATATCTAATAATTGGTCATTATTAAAATCAGCGATATCTACGCCCATTCCGTAAAAAGAGGTATTTTTTGTACTTTGTTTAACTTGCTCTGAGAATGTTCCATCTTGATTATTAATAAAAAGATAATCGGGTGTGCTAAAATCATTGGACACGTATAAATCTGGATAACCATCTTGATTGAGGTCGCCAACAGTCGCACTTAAAGACAATCCAAAAGTCTTTAATCCTGCGGCTTCGGTTACATCAATAAAACGATTTCCATCTCTTTGATAAAGTCTATCCGTTTCTAATGGTTTCGGAGATTTCTGTTTGAAAGCGTAATGAAAGTTAGGTACATTAAATGCTGTAGGCGGATAGTTGGCAACATATAAATCCAAATCACCATCTAAATCATAATCAAAAAAAGTAGCTTGAACGCTATTACTCGGGTCAGCGATACCGTACTTTTCGGCTTCTTCCGTAAAAGTATTATCTCCGTTATTGACGAATAATTGGTTTTCTTTAGATCCAAATTTTCCACCAACGGAACAATAAATATCTATAAATCCGTCATTATTAATATCTACCATCGTCGTACCAGTGTACCAACGGTCATCGCCACTCATTCCTGCCGATTCGGTAATATCTTCAAATTGTAAATTGCCTTTATTCAAATAAAGCCTATTATCAACCATATTACCAGTAAAAAATAAATCTATTAATCCATCATTATTAATATCTCCTGCCGAAATACCGCCGCCCATATAAATATAGGCATAGGTGAAATAATTTAAACTATCATTTTCGGTTAACTGATTGGCAAAGTCAATTCCCGTCTGACTCGAAGGAAGCGACTGAAACAAAGTTTCCTCTGTTTTAGAGGTCGGGTTATTCGGATTGGAACAACTAAACAGACCTAACAATAATCCTAATCCCAAAGATAAAAATGAAAGAAATTTCATAACATGATATTTAAAAAAAGTGGCTCTTTGGTAATTTCTGTAAACCTTAGATAAGTGGAAATTTTCGTAACAATCCCGAGTACTCGTGGACGGCTACAGTCAGAAATTATTAGAGAATCAAAAAAATGGAAGAAACAGCATTTTTAAAATGCTATTCCTTCCACATATTAACTAAATTTATATTGTATAAATTTACCAATTAAAATTAAATTAATTGATTATTAATTAGGGTCGATTAATACCCTGGGTTTTGCGTCAACGCACCACCACTTAAATCAATTGAATTCAATGGAATTGGAAATATATCATACGCAGCTCTATACGGACTTGCTTTTGGTCCAAAATTACTAATCGTTCTCGTTTCGTTTACGAAATAAGCAGTCATGGTTTGTTCTGCTATCCCCCATCTTCTCAAGTCAAACAATCGATGTCCTTCCATGCCTAATTCTAATCTTCTTTCAAAACGAACTGCTTTTCTGGCAATATCTTGATCAGCGAAAGCGGTATAAGATTCAACAGCATATTTTGCTGCATCTCCAGAGCCGTCTATTGCTTGAACGTAAGAAGAACCTTTTGCTCGCTCTCTCACTAAGTTAACGTTCGTCAAAGCCGTTGCTAAATCACCTGTTTCTACTGCTGCTTCTGCCGCCATTAATAAAACATCTGCATAACGCATGAGGTAATAATTAATACCAGAAAGTTGCTGTCCCCAAGCACCAGTTCCTTGATTGACATCTTCACCGTCCCAATACACATTTTTCTTAGGTAAATATGGGCCGGAATAATCTTGAGGCGTTGCTCTAATCCAATCCTGACCTGGATGTGCGCCATAACCGTTATAATCAATACCTCTACGACCGACTGTGTAATCACTTCGTGGATCTAAAAAGCCAGCGTAAGGCGTGAAAGGATCTGCACTCGCAATACCAAAATCACTCGTTACGTCTTGTTGATTATAAGTATCTAAAAGCGGCAAACCGTCCGTATCCGTTTGATAAGCATTTAATAAATCTTGAGTCGGTTGGTAAAAACCACAACAAGAACCAAATGGCCCAGGATTAGGAAAATTCAAAGCACCTCCTACATTTCCGTTAAAGGATTGCCCATCATCAGCCGTAAATTGAACAGCAAAAACCGATTCTGGTCCACTTTCTCCTACCGCTCTAAAATTATCCACATAATTTGGCAATAATGAATAAGGTCCATTATTAACAACGTCATTTAATATGCTGGAAGCGTCCGCCCATTTAGATTGGTATAGATACGTTTTACCTAAAAATGCTTTAGCTGCCCATGAAGTCGGACGTCCCATTTCTGCTTGACTGCTTGGTAAATTATCAACCGCATATTGGAAATCTGCCTCAACTTCAGTCCAAATAGGCCCGGAGTTCGGTTGATTAAATTCGGTATCCGTATAATTTTGATTTGAAATATAAGGAACATTTCCCCACATTTTCTGTAATTCAAAATTAAAATGCCCTCTTAAAAAACGAGCTTCTGCTAATTGTGCAGAAAAATCACCATCAGGAATGCTATTAATTAAAGAAATAACTGCATTTGCACGGTTGATACCAGCAAAAACAACTCCCCATTTAGCATAAAAATAACCATTACCAGTTGCCCAATTCATTAATTCAAGCTCTTTTAAATCCGCTTGATCATCATCTGTACTCCCTTTGTGAGCATCATCTGAAAGGACATCCATTATCCAGTTATCCGCCGCTACTCCCCATTCATTTCCAAGAGGATTCGCTCGGACTGAATTAAGCGAGGAATAAGCTCCCGTCAATAATAGATTCACTCCAACTTCGTTTTTTAATGCTTCATCACTCAACGCACCGATGGCTGGCGAAGTGGTGAACTCATCACTACAAGCTGTCAATAATATGCTTGCAATAAGCACAAAACCAAATATTTTCTTTTTCATATTATTACAATTAAATATTTCTTTATTTCTTTATTTTTTTTTAGAATCTGATGTTTGTACCAAAAGTAATCCCTCTAGCCAATGGATAGATTTGTCTATCAACGCCTAAACTTAAATTATCATAAGAAATAATTTCAGGATCATATCCACTATAATTAGTAATGGTAAATAAATTAGATCCTTGTACATATATTCTAACAGATTGAATCTTAGCTCTCTCAGAGATAGCAGTTGGCAAAGTATAACCAACTTGTAAATTCCTTAATCTAAAGTAAGAACCATCTTCTATAAAATAAGTATTAGCAGAAGCCTCTTCTAATGGGTAAGAACCCGTCAAAGCAGGTACATTAGTATTTGTATTAGTAGGTGTCCAAGCATCTAAAACCCTTGTACTTCTATTTCCATTAAAGAATAAACCAAAATCCGTAAATACTCTATTGTAATTGTAGATTTCATTTCCTTGAGATCCCGTAAAGAAGACAGAGGCATCAAAACCTTTATAATCACACTTCAAGTTGATACCATAAGTGAAATCAGGGTGAGGAGAACCAATATTCGTTCTATCGTCATCATCAACCACCCCATCTTTATTTACATCTTCATATACAAACCTACCGTTTTCATCAAGACCAGTAATATTTCTACCATAGAAATAAGACATTTCATCACCTACTTCCGTTCTTGTTACCGCTCCATTTCGCAAGTCTTGTCGTCCCGCAACCGGTGCATCATTAATCAAACTGGTCACTACGTTTTTATAATGAGAAACGTAGAATGAGACATCATACCCAAAACCACCAGCAGTTCTATCAGCATAACCTAATTCCAAATCAATACCTCTGTTTCTAATATCTCCTAAATTTACTAAAGGTGCTCCTGCATCAATTGCAGTAGAACTAATCAGACTGAAATCTCTGGTAATTAAGTCTCTCGTATTGATATTATAAACTTCCGCATTAAGGATTAATTTATTATTCAACATACCCAATTCGATACCAAAATTCGTACTAACTGAAGTTTCCCATTTTAAGTTAGGATTACCAACTTGTGACAATAAAGCTCCTGTTGAAATACTAGTTCCATTCAAGGCATAGTTTGCCAAAGCTTCATTTAAGTTAGAAATATTAATCGTTGGATTATTCGCTGGTAAGGTTTGATTACCCAATTGTCCCCAAGAACCTTTCAACTTTAACCGACTCAAGAAAGCATTTTGAGGAAAGAATGCTTCTTTAGTTATATCCCAACCTGCACTAAAAGATGGGAAAATATCAGTTTTATTATCCCCTAAAAAGCGAGAAGATTCATCTTGACGTAAAGTTACCGTAGCAAAATATTTGTCTTGGTAAGAATAATTAACACTACCAAAAATAGAAAATAAAGTATTGTAACCCGAATAAACGTAATCTACGTTTGGCGCACCTGAACCATTACTCATTAAGTAAAAATTAGGATCTTCAAACAAATAACCTTGTCGAGAAATACCCATTCCTTTTCCTTGATCTTTCAAAGCTTCAACACCTGCAATTGCATTAATATAATGATCACCAATAGATTTTTGGTAATTTAAAGTGTTTGTCCAGTTCCAATTATAAGCCGTTTGATTTTGTTCTGCCAAAGTATTCGTAGAAATCGGCTCACCGTGTTCTGGATCTAAAGCCGTAAAATATCTGGAATTAAAAGTATTGAACCCACCTGCCAATACTGTTTTGGCAGTCAATCCTTCGATGATTTGATAAGACATATAAACATCACCAAAAATAGATAATCGTCTATTATAATCATCTCTTGATCTATACAATTGAGCAGCAGGATTTCTGGTATTACTTAATCCTGGCCCAGCCACTCCTGCGTATTCTCCATCATCATCCAACACTGGCAATAATGGTGTCATACGACTGGCGTTTTCAATCGCTTCATTTACGCCAAGTCTTGTATTCGTAAAAGCCATATTAATATGCTCTCCTACTTTAAGCTTGTTTCCAACTTTGAATTCAGAGTTTATCTTAACACTTCCTCTTTCAAATCCAGTATGTTGTATAATACCATCTCTTTTTAGATATCCAGCAGACAAGTAATACTTTCCATTTTTTTCTCCATTAGCAACCGAGAAATTAACACTGGATACAGCTGCAGATTGAGTAATCGCATCAACCCAATTCGTACCATTACCATTTGGTGTCGCACTGAACTGTCCAGAAGGTGCAAAAGTCGTAGGATCATAAGAAATCACTCTTGTATAACCTTCAATAGAAGAAGGAACAAGAGGGGAATCTCCGGATCCATATTGTGGATGTCCTGGCGTAAGTCCGTCATTAAGTTGACTCTGCCAAATCATATCTGCGTGCTGCTGCGTATTCAATAAACCAGGTACGTTAGAAATATTTGAAGAACCCGTAAAAGCACTAAAAGAAATTTCAGGACGCGCCATATTATATCCACCACCTTTAGTCGTAATAATAACCACACCGTTAGAAGCTCTCGCGCCATAAATAGCTGCTGCGGCATCTTTCAGGACGTTCATTTGTTCAATATCACTGGTGCTTAAATTATTTAAAGCGTTTGGATCATCTGTTTGTACGCCATCAATAATATATAACGGATTGGTATTATTACTCGTACCAAAACCACGAATATTGATTTTAGGAGCATCTCCTGGTCGTCCACTAACGACAACAGTTACACCTGTTACTCGACCCTGCAATGCTTCTGCCGCATTGACAACAGGAGTTTTCAGAGCCTCTGACATATCAACCGAGGCAACCGAACCTGTAATATCTCCTCTCGTTTGAGAAGCATAACCCACCACAACTATTTCATCGAAAGAAAGCCCTTCAGTTAACCTAATCGAAAGATCGGTTTCTGCACCTAACGTCAAACTTTTGTTCGCATATCCAATATAAGATATCGTTAAAACATCTCCTTGTTTGGCATCCAAACTGAATTTGCCATCAAAATCAGAAATCGCCCCCGTAGAAGTACCTTTGATTAGAACGGAAGCACCAATAAGTGGTTCTCCGCTTCTATCGTCCACGATTGTGCCCGATACTTGTGCATAGCCAGATGCACAAAAAATAAGTAGCATTAATAGCAAACTAACACGTTGCAAATGCCATTTAAAACAATGAATAAGTTGAATCATTTTGATGATTTTATTTGATTTGATTTGATAAAAAAAAATGTTTTACTAAAATATCAATTTGAGGAATAAAAATCCCTCGTAAAGTGAAAAGTTTTATCTTTTAAATACCCAAGGCATTTATTTTTTTAGTCTATAATAATGGTCATTATTTTTATATTATTTTAAGTGTAAATAATACCCAATTAAAAAATCATCCAATGATGGAACTTTATTCCTAATACTCGAAATATTGGATAATATAGCATTAGAATCAGTTAAAATTTCACAGTAATAATTTTAAAAACAACTTATACGAGGTGAGTAGGTTGAAATTAAAAACTAACTTAATTGCTTTTAATTAATGTAAATTTGGCTATAAATAACTAAAGACAAAGAAAATTTTGACCTCTGGAATAAAAAAGTTCTAACAACTCTCAAAGAGCTTGTTTGGGTTGGGTTAATTCTGCTGGAAAAATTGGCTCTTTGATAGTATTTGCACGTAGCGGCTACTTTGCAGGCTGCCACATTACTGAAACTCAACTAAAGTGTTTGATGCGTTTGCTTTTTATTGACAGACCAATCAACAAAACGAAAATAAACGCTGAATAAGCTCTAAATAAATAAGTGTGATTTGCGATATTGAAGAGGCGTTACATTACAATGCTTCTTGAATTGTTTATTGAAATTAGAAAGATTTTGAAAACCCGACTGTTCAGAAATATATTGAATCGTATTCATATCCATTTGTAATAAATTACAAGCATATTCAATACGTGCTTCCGTAATAATCTGCACAAACGTTTTTGAAGCATGTTTTTTTAAATAGCGGCAAAAAGCGGTCGGTGTCATATTAGCCACTTTGGCTACGTCAGCGAGCTTAATGTCTTCTTTAAAATGATTGAAAATAAAATTATGCACCAAATCCAAGCGATGATAGTCGGGTGTGTGATATACTTTAGCCGCTCCTTTTTTACTTAATAAACGGTATTCCTTAGTCGTGGCTAAATCTTGTAAAATATCCAAAATGAGGAAAATCGAAGGCATTCCCTCCAAGTCAGGAAGCTGCTTAAATTTTTCAATTAGTCGTATTTTTGTTTCCCCTTGAATGCTCATACCCTGCTGACTCTTAACCAATAAGCGACGAATAGGTAACATCTCTGGTAAGTCCATAAAAAGCGGCCCAAATATATTGCTGTCAAATTGCAAAACTGACGATCTTGCTTCGTCGCTACTCGGATTTTCTTTAAATTCCTTGTCACTCGTGAAAGCATGAGGTAAGTTAGCGCCCAAAAAAATCAAACTCTCTTTCTCCATTCGTTCAACGCTGGTACCAATAAATCTTGTCCCTGAGTTACAATAATGGTAGGTTAACTCTAATTCAGGGTGATAATGAAAAGGCATATTTAAAGGATGTCCAGATTGCTCACGGAGAAAAAAGGATTTGTTAACAAAAAATTGTACTTGCTCGTAAAAAGGTTTCATTTATTAGTGATTACAATGATTTTGATTTAATAATAAGTTATCTTAAATATGCCTAAAGTTAAAGAAAAATTAAAGAACCGTAGAAAGTATGGTTTTTCAAAAAATCCGATTGATGGCTAAAGTCATCAATTTAACGTTTACCACACCCACTTGATGACTTTAAATCAGAAAATAAGCACTTTATAACTTAAAAAGTTAAATCGGTTCTTTGATAAATTTCACGGAAATGACCTATTTTTTTAAATTTTCAATCTTTGTAAAATAGTTTTTTTAATAAAATTTAATTGTTACGAGCAAACCAAATTTCCTTGCCTTTAAAAGGATTAAGAATCAATTCAATTCTTTAATTTCTACCTAATTTATCCAAAACCATTTTTCGATAACTTCGGCTTATCGGTATTATTTTCTCACCGATTTCAATTTGTTCATTCGTAAAAGCAGTGATTTTTGAAAAAGCAACTAAAAGGGAGCGGTGACATCAGATGAAATTTTCGAGTAATTGCGTTTCAATATTAGAAATAGTTTCTCTTATCGTAATCACTTTTTCGGGTGTATAAATTTTAGATATTCCTCTAAGGTCATAAAAATTGCACCTTAAAGGTGTGGTGTCGATTTTGTAGCATATTTGATAAAAAAGTTCACTCCATTTTGTCCGTATCAATTGCACGGCACTTTAGTGCCGTGAGTTTAAAAAGCAATGATGTATATGGGCTTTAGCCCAACATCTATGAGGTTTTGGGCTAAAGCCCATGCTTTTTTTGACCTCTTAATCACGGCACTAAAGTACCGTGCAATTGATATTTATGGGGCGAACTTTTGAACTGAAAATCAATCAGAATCGACAGCCTATCTTAAAGGTCTGCGAAAATCTGCCCATGAGGTTTCCCCGAAAAAACCAGGGATTTTCTCGAAATTACTATCACATTTGTTCGATACCAACGCTTACAACCTTAAAAAGAGTAGCCTGAAAATGGTCTAATATGTTAATTTACAACATATTAAATCATTTTTTTTGTGACAAAATTAATTTTCAGCATAAAGGATAACTTTTTTTAATCTTTGCTGTAACAAATCAAAAACTCGAATCGTCACCTTATCAAACAACGAAATAACAAACGAAACAATGAATACTTTACAAGATTTCAAAACACAGATTCTGCCGATGAAAGATAAACTCTTTCGGGTTGCCTGTCGGATAACAAACGATGCTTCGGAAGCGGAAGACGTGGTGCAGGAAGTGTTTATTAAGGTTTGGGATTTACGAGCAGAATGGTCGAAATATCAAAATTTGCAAGGTTGGGTAATGCAATTGTTAAAAAATAAATCAATTGATAAAACTCGGTCAAAACATCGAAAAACGACTTCTTTGGACGGTGTTTACGATATGCCGCAGCACGAAAAATCGCCTGAACAAACAGCGGTTTTGTCCGATGCGATGCAGCAAATTAAAAACTTGATGACAGATTTGCCAGAAAAACAACGGTTGATTATGGAACTTCGAGATTTTGATGAAATGACGTATCAAGAAATTGCAGCTGAATTATCGATTCCACTAAATCATGTGAAAGTGAATTTGTCGAGGGCAAGAAAAACGATTCGAGAAGCATTGATTGAAATGAACAACTTTTTAAGTAGAAACGAAAATTAATTCGATATGAAAAATTATCAACATATAACACAACTTTTAGATAAATATTGGGAAGGAGAAACGACTTTAGCAGAAGATAAAACGCTACAAACATTTTTTGCTTCGGAAACTATTCCTGTAGAATTTCAAGCCTTTCAGTCAATTTTTCAGGCAAAAAACGATATTCAAACGCAAACGCTATCCGATGATTTTGATATTAATTTATTGGCAATTTTAGAAAATAAAAAAGAAGAAAAAGAAGAAACTAAAATTATTCAATTGCAGAATAAACAAGCCGCAGAATTACAAAAATGGCGTTTTGTAGCAGGTATTGCGGCAAGTATTGCGTTGATTTTGGCGGTTTACATCGTCCTGCCAAAAACAGAAACGGTCAAAATTGCAAAAATCGAACTTACAGAAGAAGAACACGAAAAAGCATTAGTAGCTTATGAACAAACAAAAATGGCATTAATGTTCGTTTCCGCAACAATGAATCACGGCACACAAACGGCTGCAAAAAGTTTAAGTAAAGTTAAGAATTTGAAAGAAGTGATTGAAGGAATGGAAAATTAAAAAATCATCGAAAATAACCCTGAAAGGGTTTAATACGAGTAACTATAGGTTGTACCTATGGGAATTAATCAACTAAAAAAACGACGAAATTATGAAGTATGGGATTTTAATTATCGCATTTTTGGCAATGTCTTTTCAAGGCTTTTCGCAAGGCGATGCAATTACCAAGTATTTTAATAAATACACTGAAGATACCAGTTTTACAGTAGTTTACATCAGTCCAAAGATGTTTGAAATGGTCGCAAGATTAGCGGAAGATGAGGTGGACGCTGAGGTACAGCAAGTGATTAAGGATTTGAAAGGCTTACGGGTTTTGGTGAGAGAAGGTGACGGCACGAAATATTACAACGAAGCCGTAAAGACTTTAAATTTGAAGGCTTATGAGGAGTTGATGACGGTTCGGGATGGTAACCAAAATATTCGATTCGTCATCAAAGATAATGGCGATATTATTGAAGAGTTGCTGTTATTGGTCGGCTCTCCGGATGAGTTCGTCATGATTTCCTTTGTGGGTAAAATTGATTTAGATAAAATTGCTAAACTGGCAAAAACGGCTGATATCGAAGGCTTAGAGCATTTAGAAAAGGTCGGTAAGCAGTAATTCTTTAGTCTTGCCTAAAATTGAATCCTAAAAGTTACAAAAAAATATAAGTTTTTGATTTTGGCTTTGCCAAAATTACTTTTAGGATTCTTTTATTGCTTTTAAGATTAAAAATCAAATAAACTCACATAAAAAAACAAAATTGGTCGTGAAAAAATGAAAGATTAGTAGATAATTCCCGAGTTATTGGGATAAACTAAGAACTTTTTTACGACCAATTTCAATCTTCAATAAAATGAAAAATCTATTAATATTGCTTAGTCTGGTGTGTTTTTCCAATTCTCTTTTTGCCCAGCAAAGCGTTAGAAAATTTTATAATAAATACAAACATGGTCAAGAAGTAACTTCTGTGAAGGTGCAAGGTTGGCTAATTAAATCCGTTTTAGCGTTTGCGGAAGATTTTGAGGGCGAAGAATTAGCCAAAAAAATAACAAAATTAAGCGTTTTGGTTATCGAAAATGGAAACACAGTATCTAAAGAAGATTTTAACGAGTTAGTCAGCGATGCAAAAGCAGAGGCATTTGAGGATTTAATGACGATTCGAGAAAGCACAACGAATGTTCGCTTTATGATTAAGGAAAACGGGACAAAAATTAAAAACCTGTTAGTTTTAATAAGTGCCGCAGACGAATTTGTTTTGATTAGTCTGGAATGTAATTTACGTTGGGATGATTTGCAAAAAATTGATTTTAAAGATATAAAAGGCGGTGAATACCTTGAAGATTTGCCAGTGAAATTTAAAGATATACCGAGGGCTTAGATTTTAGATTTTAGATTTTAGATTTTAGA
>Ga0222647_1000201_pt1 | contig 32444 bp, 31 predicted proteins | sample AntAcemetagen333_FD_179864 | JGI IMG/M metagenome (GOLD analysis project Ga0222647, IMG submission 179864) | Saline water microbial communities from Ace Lake, Antarctica - #333 | ecosystem: Environmental > Aquatic > Non-marine Saline and Alkaline > Saline | place: Antarctica: Ace Lake...
AGCTAGAGGATTTAGGAATCCTCACAACTTCATCAACATGGTGTACCTCATATCAGGCAAACTCAAATTTGACTACCCACCCTATTCAACATAGACCCGATTTTTTTAATTCTGCTATTAATTTATCAGGTAATTATTTTCACAATTAGATAAGGACTACTGTGGAGTAATCCATTATTCTACTCTAAGCAAACTTTTATGTTATATTTGATTTTTGAAAATAAAAATATGAAATATAAAAAAATTCAATTATTAGTGCTTTTTACTTTTTGCTTTGGAGCTTATGCTCATAGTCAGGATAGTATTGTTGAATCTGAGCTAATCTGTAAAACTGTTGATGAGTTTACAGATGAGGTATCAGTAAATAGTGTGGATGCACTGATACTTTATGAAGATGGTGGTGATATGAAAACTGAAGGAATGTCTGCTATGGGATTTCTAAGAGAAGAAAAGGGTAAGATTGTTATTTCTACTTTTTATGTTCAAGTACTAGGCATTAAAGGGTGTATTGATAAAGGTAGCACTTTGGATGTAATCTTTGAAAATGGAAAAAAAACACAATTAATAAATTACAAAGATTTTGATTGTAATGGTAAAAACTATTTTGCTTTTAATCCTAGTCAACTAGAGCTGTTTAAAAGTAGCAATATAAAAGCTGTTAAATATACTAATAAAAGGAATTATGATTCAATGATAGTGAAGACTAACATAGATAGTGTGAGTGGTTCTTATTTAAGAAATCTGTTACTAGAGATAGATAAAATTAATAATGGTGAATTGAGTGTAAAAATGTGTGAGTAGCCATTACACAGAAATAATATTTAGAAGAGAGTAGTTATACTCTCTTTTTTTTTACTCAAAAGAATAAAATTGATGTGTACTTGTTACCTATGTGTTACCTAAAATAAAAAAAAGCCCTACAATCATTTGATAATCAAACAATTATAGGACTCTTTACTGTAGCCCGTAGGGGAATCCCTCCTACATCATATTTCGGCGGATTGACTTCGATTTGCACCGAGCACCATAAACACAAAAAGCCTCCACCAAAAGGTGAAAGCTTTTTCCGTTTGTAGCCCGTAGGGGAATCGAACCCCTCTTGCCGAGATGAAAACCCGGTGTCCTAGCCGATAGACGAACGGGCCAATTAAATGCTCGTATCACATCCACTATTGCTAGCTTCTGTGTAGTCCGGCTCCGAATCCTTCGGATGACGTTTATGATGGGCAATCTATGTTAGACTGGCTTTCCCATCAATATTTTTACTTTCCAAAAAAAATATTCTTTGGAACAACTTTTCTTTTTCAAATCTGCTTTTCTTGAGATGTTTTTCTCTTTCTATAGCAGCCCTTTGTGTCTTATATGCCTCGTAATAGACAATTTCAAAAGGTATTTTACCTTTGATTGACTTAGTCTCGCCGTTGTTATGTTGTGTAAGTCTTGTTTCCAAGTCTTTTGAATAACCTACATACGTACTTCCATCTTTCAAACTTTTAAGTATATATACAAAGAACATAATCTTCTTATTTAACTCTTGTCCCTGTCTGCCGACAGGCAGGCGGCTCCGAATCCTTCGGATGACATCGCTAACCGTTTTGGTGAAGAATAAATTCCACTTTCCCGTTTAGCGAGTGCAAAAGAAATATTATTATTCTAATTCGCAATAGAAAAATATAAAATCTACTCTTTTTTTCACACAATTTGGGATTCTGTGAATCTAGCCGGCTTTTTTTACGTTTAAAAGTCTTTAATCACAGCCTAAAACAGTTATAATCTTTTAAAAATTGGTTAAGTTTGCCTCTCTATAATTGTATAGCGTAACAAAAAAATAATTTATTATAAAAATGAGAGTAGCCATAAACGGTTTCGGTAGAATAGGAAGATTAGCATTTAAATGTCTTCTAGAAAAATCCAATGTAGAGGTAGTAGCTATAAATGATCTTACAGACAACAAAACACTCGCACACTTATTAAAGTATGATTCTGTGCAGGGTAAGTTTAACGGTACTGTGGACTATACAGATGATCACATCATTGTAAATGGTACTAAAATAACTGCAACAGCAGAACGAGATCCTGCTAACCTTCCTTGGAAAGAACTTAATGTAGACGTAGTATTAGAAAGTACGGGTTTCTTCCGTAGCCCAGAGACAGCAGGCAAGCATATCACTGCAGGTGCTAAAAAAGTAATTATCTCTGCTCCAGCATCTGGAGATATCAAAACGGTAGTTTTGGGTGTAAACGATGATACTCTTACTGGTGACGAAACGATACTATCGAATGCAAGTTGTACTACGAACTGCCTAGCTCCTATGGCTAAGGTGCTGGATGATCTAATGGGCATAGAAAGTGGTTTTATGACCACAATACATTCTTATACGAGTGATCAAAGACTATTAGACGCACCGCACTCTGACTTACGCAGAGCACGCTCAGCTGCACTTAATATTATCCCTACGAGTACTGGAGCTGCTAAGGCCGTAGGACTTGTACTACCACACCTTGCAGGTAAACTAAACGGCAACTCACTACGTGTACCAACTCCTACAGGAAGTGCTACCGATTTTGTAGTTACGCTGAAAAGAGATACTACAGTTGAGGAAGTGAATGCTGCTTTCAAAAAAGCATCTGAAACTAACCTAAAAGGAATATTAGAATACAGTGAAGATCCATTGGTATCATCTGATATCGTAGGAAGTCCGTACTCTTGTATTTTTGATGCTGACACCACTATGGTAATGGGTAATACTGTGAAGATAATGGGCTGGTATGACAATGAAGCTGGATACAGTAATAGAGTAGCAGACCTTATTTCTAAGGTAGGTTAATCTAACTGAAAATGACAATGAGCAGTCTCTAGAAATAGAGACTGCTTTTTTCATGCCTAAATTCTTACTTTTACCACCTGTTTATTAAGATAAAATCGCTAGGTCCTGGACTTTTATACGCTGGTGCTGCTATAGGCGTATCACACTTGGTACAAAGTACTAAAGCTGGTGCTCAGTATGGGTATATTCTTATTGTAGCTATTGTGCTAGCTCATATTTTCAAGTATCCATTTTTTGCCCTCGGACCTAGGTATGCTAAAGCTACGAATGAGTCCTTAGTCACAGGTTATGGTAGAATGGGGAAGTGGGCGGTTATCTTACTCCTAGTACTTACAGTGAGTACTATGTTTACTGTGCAGTCTGCGGTCACTTTAGTCACAGCGGGACTGCTTCAGCATATGGGGGTCAGCATAGGCCTACCAATAATCGCACTTATTCTGCTGCTTATTTGCCTAGCTATAGTACAGATAGGGAAGTTTAGTATACTTGATAATCTTATGAAAGTTATTATGGTGGTGCTTTCTATTTCTACCGTGTTAGCGTTTGTACTCTCCTTTGGAGTAGATAGAGAAGTGATTCCATCAGCTAGAGCCATTTTTAATATAACTAGCGATAGTGATCTTGGCTTTTTACTGGCATTTGTGGGTTGGATGCCTGCACCGCTAGACATCGCTATATGGCATAGTATCTGGACATTAGCTAAAGGAAAGACGGAAAATAGCGGGGAGTTTGATTTTAAAGTAGGGTTTTACGGTACTGCGATACTGGGTATTTGCTTCTTGGTGCTAGGAGCTAACACTATGTATGGTAGTGGAGTTCCGCTCCAAGCATCTGCGGGTGGGTTTGCTTCTCAGTTAATAGAGTCCTTTACGAGTTGTTTGGGAGAGTGGTCGTACTGGTTTATTACCATAGCTGCATTTACCACTATGTTTAGTACCACACTCACGTGTTTTGATGCCATGCCTAGAGTGATGAATCATATAGGAGTAGAACTTAAATTTCCGGGATATCTTACGACTGTCACATTTTGGCGGGTGATGTTGTGTATAGGTACTTTAGTAGTGCTATTTTTTTTCGTCAGTAGTATGAGAGAGATGGTAACCTTCGCTACTATAATGTCTTTCCTTACGGCTCCATTGCTTGCTTTATTGAGTTACCTATTGGTTTTAAAAACTAAGAATAAGGTGCTCTGGACTGAATTAGAAAGAGTCCTGGCACTCGCAGGTATAATATTACTTTCAGTTCTTTGCTTTCTATATGTCAAGACAATTTTGTACCATTGACCGTCTAATACCAAATGAATTATAGAATGAGGTATTGAAAAATAAAATTATTTTCAGTCAGTTCGAGGCAGAAAAATTAAGCTCTTTCGACTATGGTCAGGATAAAATCGGATACGGTTTCGTGCCGGAGGTAGACAAGCTATTTTTGCAACAAAGAAATGGCTGTAAAAAACTTATTTTCATAAGACATTTTATAGTTTAATAAGCATAAAGACAACTTTACCCTATTTTAAACGTATGTCAAACCGAATAGAAACACTAAAAAAGGAAACAACCATATGAAAGGCCAAGTACTTATTTCAGAGCCGTTTTTACCAGACCCTACATTTAGTAGAAGTGTGATTCTCATTACAGAACATGAATCTCACGGAACTATAGGATACGTGCTAAATCAGAAAACAGATTTTGCTGTGAATATGATTATAGGTGGTTTAGATACAGTAAGTCAGTCTACCTACCAAGGAGGTCCAGTGGAACTAGAGAGTTTACATTATATCCATACGTACCCTGAGATTACCAATAGTGCAGAAATTTTATCCGGAGTGTACTGGAGTGGAAGTTTTGATGAAATTTCCCAGGGTATTGCGGAGGGAAGGTTTTTAGCAGAAAATTTTAAATTTTTAGTAGGATACAGCGGATGGGCTCCCGGTCAACTGGATGCGGAACTAAAAGAGAAGACTTGGCTAGTAAGCCAACTTTCATCCGAGGTTATCTTTGACAGTAGTATAGCAGATATAGATCTTTGGAAGCATGCCATTCGAAGTATAGGGGGCAAAGATGCCTTGCTTGCTAATTCACCAGAGGACCCATTCCTCAACTAAAAAAAATATCTTTGCGTGCTAAATTAAAAGATAAAATTGGATTCCGGACTTATACATACACATAGTATACTCAGATGGGCAGTATTGATTTTTGGATTATATGCCATTATAAAGTCTGCTAGAGGTGTATTGTATAAGCAGGAGTATACTCCGCAGCATAATATGGCAGCTACTCTTTTCATCGCTAGTGTGCATCTGCAGGTAGTACTGGGCTTACTACTTTATGTGGCTCGAGGTTGGGCAGCTAACCTTGGCAAGATTGGAGAGATAATGGGGGATAGTGTACAGCGTTTTTGGACGGTAGAGCATGCAGTAGGTATGATACTCGGAGCGGCCATTATACAGATAGGACGTATAAAATCTAAAAATACTACAGATGCAGCTAAGAAGCATAAGACAGCATTGATATTCTTTACAATTGGGATGCTTCTTATACTGGCAATGATACCCTGGCCATTTAGAGGAGCTATAGGAGCAGGGAGAAATTTATTGCCATTTTAATATTAAATAATAAGATGAAAAACGATACACTGCTAGAAGTAGCAGAGATACTAGGAAACGGATATAAGTGCTATGTAAAACTAGCTGATGAGTCCGTGCACACTGCTGATACTGTAAGTTTAGAAGATCAGAAAAGTGATGGTTATCAAGAGTTTGTGCCATTGGAAGGTGCAGTTACTTTTGGTATAATGGAGAGATATACCGCAGGAGTGGCCGATTTTGAGAAGCAAAGTGAGCTCATGGAGGCACTTACCTTTGATCAGCCATTTCTTAACTTTAAGAGAAAAGTGTACGCTATAGGTTTAGCAGATGAGTGGCTGCCGTATAGAGCAGACGCTATTGCTAAGTTACTAGCAGATAGCTAAAGCAGTGTTAACGTATTTTTACGTTCAGTACTTTTTGGCCTTCCACATAGCCTTCCAGTAAATCACCAGGAGCTACCGGCCCCACACCCGCTGGTGTACCTGTGAAAATAAGGTCACCTATCTTGAGGGTAAAGTACTGTGAGCAGTGCTCTATGATGTGTGGTATGTCATGAATCATTAAAGAAGTATTCCCATCTTGCACTACCGCTCCATTTTTCTTCAGTTGGAAGTTTAGAGTATTGATGTCATAGTCTGCCACGGATAAAAACTCTCCTAGTACGGCACTCTGATCAAAAGCTTTAGATTTTTCCCAAGGCAGCCCCTTAGATTTTAGCTCACTTTGTACATCACGAGCAGTGAAATCTATGCCTACAGTAAAGTCAGTAAAGTATTTTGGAGCAAACCGAGGTTCTATATTTTTGCCTAATCTATGGATACGCACTACCACTTCTAGCTCGTAGTGTACATCCGAAGTCCAGCTTGGGATGTAAAAAGCATCTCGCTGTCTGAAGATAGCAGAATCAGGTTTCATAAAAATTACGGGGTCCTTTTGTACTTCGTTTCCTAATTCCGCAGCGTGTGCAGCATAATTTCTTCCAATGCAGATGATTTTCATTTAAAAAAAGTTCTTTTGCAAAAGTAAACCCAAAAATTTGTAGGATTTGCGTTATAGGGAGTTTCAACATAAAAAAAACAGAATGATTTGGCAATAAGTAGTAGTATAATCTGTGGTGATAAGTTATCAAAAGTCATAAGGCTCTATTTTGAAGTGCCACAGCTATGGGGGAGTAAATCTAATGAGAATAGAGTGACAATATGCTAGATCCCGCTGAACTTTTATATGCGTATTCTCAAGGCTATTTTCCTATGGCAGTGCCTGAGGATGAGGATGAGATATTTTGGTTTAAGCCAGATATGCGGGGTATTATTCCATTGGATACGTTTCATGTTTCTAAAAACTTAAAACGCTTGTACAAGCGTGGACACTTTGAGTTACGAATCAATGGAGATTTTGAAGGAACTATGCGTGGCTGTGCTGAGCGAGATGATACTTGGATAAGCGATGAGATAGTAGCTTCGTACTGTAAACTCTACGAGATGGGATATGGCTTCAGTTTTGAGACGTGGAGAGACGGACAGCTAGTAGGCGGACTCTACGGAGTAGCTATTGGTAAAGTGTTTTTTGGTGAAAGTATGTTTCACAAAGAAACGGACGCCAGTAAGATAGCACTGGTGTTTTTAGTAGAGTTCTTAAAGGAAAACTTCTTTAAATTACTAGATACCCAGTACATTAATGAGCACCTACTCCAGTTTGGTGCGGTAGAAGTACCCAACGATGACTACGAAGAGATGCTTGCCAAGGCTTTAGAATAATGGGATAACTCGATGAACTTATCTTTGTATCAAGGCTAAAATAATTGAAGCACAGTTTTGGGTAGACGTACTAAAACAAATCTTCAAAGTTTGGGCTATAAAAGGGGAAGGAAACTCGAGATATACAAGGATATTACTATACTTTTTCCATTTATCAAAAGTAGGATTAAATAAACTTACCAGAAAACGGGAGGTTTGTATTCTGTATCGTTCTCATTTCCCGAGGGAACACCAAATTTATATCGTAGGCCAATTTGTATACCGATATTCCCGCTTTGTGCAGTCCGTTTAGATTCCCAGTAGCGAGTATATACATCAAAAGTACTGGCTTCTATGTGGAAGTTCCAATTGCAGTTTAGATTCATCTTGATACCAGCACTGAGTCCTCCACCATACTTGAAATGGCTAGAGCTGAGTCTGTCAGTGAAATAAGCATCCTGCTTATTGTAACCATCGGTCTTATTGATCAAGTAAGAGTCATCTATCTGCGTATATATGCTGTTAGATATAGGGATAAATGCATAGCCGTCTACACTCATATAAAATTTGAGGTAGTCAGCAAACGTATTGGAGTTGATAATAAATCTGGGATTATATCCGATTTCAAAGGTCTTTATTAGCATCTGATCAGAAAGGCCATTTCCTCGGTAGCTTGCCGCAGCTATAGTATTCAGTCGCTCTATCTCTATATTATGGCTAAATTCAAATTGCTTTATAAAGGGTATCTGAGACCTGTGAAATGGTCTAAATACAGCACCTATACTCAGCGTATTTATCTTTCGGGGCAAGTATCCTACGTTCTGTTTATAGGCAGTATTCATGACAGTGTCGTAAGCTGGTGAAGGTACTAGTGCTTCTTGAGACATGGTTCTGTAAAAACCTTCACTATAGTCACGCATCTTTACCTTAAAATCATATCCGTGCAGGTACCAGTTTTTACCCAAGAAGCTGATCTCTTTCACCTGTGCATTAGAAAAGTACCAGAGCAGGGTCATTAGCAAGACGGTGAGTTTTCTCATACGGATAAAACGTTGAAAGTAACAGGGATATTATAACGTAAGCTCAGGGATTTCTCTTGGCTTTTCTTTTTGTACCAGTTCTATGATAGCCTTCAGGTGCTCAGGAGTAGTACCACAGCATCCACCCACTATATTGAGAAATCCACTACTGGCAAACTCGCCTACTACCTTGCTCATGCTTTCAGGAGTTTCATCATATTCACCAAACTCATTCGGCAATCCAGCATTGGGATGTGCAGATACTCTACACCACGCTTTATCACTAAGTTCTTTGATAAATGGACGCATCTGGTCTGCACCTAAAGCACAGTTTAGTCCGATACTAAGCGGCTTAGCATGACTTACACTGTACCAAAACGCTTCAACCGTTTGTCCACTGAGTGTTCTGCCACTGGCATCTGTGATAGTTCCACTTATCATAATAGGAGTATCTATGTTTAACTCTTCTTTTACTTCTAAGATAGCAAATATAGCGGCCTTACAGTTGAGCGTGTCAAAAACCGTTTCTATGAGAAATATATCCACTTTGCCTTTAGCCAATGCTATGGTTTGCTGTCTATACGTTGCTACTAGGTCGTCAAAACTTACTGCTCTATAGCCAGGGTTATTGACATCTGGAGATAGTGATGCAGTTTTATTAGTAGGGCCTATACTTCCGGCTACAAAGCGTGGTTTGTCAGGATTAGCAGCAGTGAATTCATCTGCTACAGTGCGTGCTAGCTGAGCGGATACCAGATTTAGCTCATCTACTAGAAACTCCATATGATAGTCTGCCATACTTACCGCAGTACTGTTAAAGGTATTGGTCTCTATGATGTCTGCTCCAGCTTCTAAAAACTCTCTATGTATCTGACTGATGGTATCTGGCTGAGTGATACTCAGTAGATCATTATTGCCTTTGAGATTATGTGCATAGTCAGAAAATCTTGTTCCCCTGTACTGCTCTTCAGTAAACTTGTGCTTCTGGATCATGGTACCCATGGCTCCATCTAAAAATAGGATTCTTTCTTCCAATAATTTTTCTATTCTATGCATAGTACGAAGATACTATTTTGGTATAAAAATGTATGAAATTACCGCCATCTGAGCCAATGATTTTTGCCAATTGAAGAGGTCTCTGCTAATTCGGTATGGTTTATAGGTCTTTATAGACGTTTTTAGACTAAACCTAAGCTAGGCTGAGTTGCACTAGGAACGTTATTTTACTTTATTTTTGACCGATATGAATGGTCGTACATTATTAGAAAGATTCGCCGTACTAAGTGTGCTCGTATCTGTAAGTCTATCTACAGTAGCACAAAGTACTAAGACAAAATGGGATAGTCTCAATACAGCAGGGATCGCTATGCGAAGTGTAGGTCCAGCATTTATGACGGGGCGTATCAGTGATATAGCCATAGATCCAGCGGATGAAAATCACTACCTAGTAGGAGTAGCTTCGGGTGGAGTGTGGGAGACCAAAAATGCAGGTATCACCTTTCAGCCCATTTTCGATAAGCAAAAAGTATACAGTATAGGATGCATTACTATGGATGCTAACTCAGGACATGTCTGGGTAGGATCAGGTGAAAATGTAGGAGGCAGACACATCAGCTACGGAGACGGAGTGTACCTCAGTAAGAACGGAGGAAAGTCTTGGGAAAATATGGGATTGAAAGAATCTGAGCATATTTCTAAGATTGTTGTGCACCCTACTAATCCAGACATAGTATGGGTAGCCAGCCAAGGTCCACTGTGGAGTAGCGGCGGTGAGCGGGGAGTATATATGACTACAGATGGAGGCAAGAAGTGGAAGCGTACGCTCGGAGATACAGAGTGGATGGGAGCTACGGACCTGCTTATAGATCCAAGAGATCCTAATCTACTCTATGCCGCTACGTGGCAGAGACACCGCACAGTGGCAGCATATCTAGGTGGTGGTCCTAAGACAGCCATCTATAAAAGTACCAACGGTGGCGAAGACTGGGAGCAACTAAAAACAGGACTTCCCAGTGGGAATATGGGTAAAATAGGACTTGCTATTTCTCCGCAAAATCCAGATGTAGTCTATGCTGCTATAGAGTTAGACCTCAAGAAAGGCGGATTTTATAAGAGCGAGAATAGAGGAGCTAGCTGGACTAAAATGTCGGATATGATATCAGGCGGCACAGGTCCTCATTATTATCAGGAGATATATGCTAGTCCTCACCAGTTTGACAGAATCTACTTTGCTAATAATTATCTGAAGGTGACAAATGATGGTGGCAAGACTTTCGAAAATGTAGGTAAGAAACATAAACACGTAGATAATCATACCGTGGTATTCAGAGCTAGTAATCCAGATTATCTGATGGTAGGCACAGATGGCGGAGTCTATGAAAGTTTTGATTTAGCAGAGGAGTGGAGACACATGGGAAATATGCCTATTACACAGTTTTATAAATTAGCAGTGGATGATGCAGAGCCATTTTACAATATCTATGGCGGTACACAAGATAACAATACGCAGGGTGGTGCGAGTCGCACAGATAAACAATCGGGCATTACCAATGCAGATTGGCAAATAGTATTAGGCGGTGATGGTCACCAGCCAGCCACAGAGCCAGGTAATCCGGATATAGTGTACGCTCAGAGTCAGCAAGGATATTTTACCAGACTAGATATGGCCTCAGGTGAGCAAGTAGCTATCCGTCCTCAGCCAGGAGCAGGAGAGGGTTTTGAACGGTATAATTGGGATGCCCCCATACTAGTGAGTGCTCACGATCCTAAGCGAGTGTATGTGGCATCACATAGGCTATGGCGGTCAGATAATAGAGGAGACTCTTGGGATACATTATCTCCTGATCTGACTAGAGATGAAGAGCGACTGTCACTCCCTATTATGGGCAAGCAGCAGAGTTATACGAATCCATGGGACCTGTATGCTATGAGTACGTACAATACGATTACGAGCATAGGAGAAAGTCCCAAAAATGAAAACCTACTCTATATAGGTACGGATGATGGACTCATCCAAGTATCTGAAGACGGCGGTAAAAACTGGGAAGTGACGGATGTAAAGTCATTGCCTGGAGCTCCTAAGCGTGCGTATGTGAATGATATAAAAGCAGACCTGCATGACGAGAATACCGTATACATAGCATTGGATAATCACAAAACAGGAGACTACGCTCCGTACTTGTATGTGAGTGAAAATAAAGGGAAGTCATGGAAGTCTATCACAGGTAATCTGCCTGATAACCATTACGTATGGCGAATAGTGCAAGATCACGTGAAACCAGAGTTGCTCTTCATTGGGACAGAGTTTGGTTTGTTTTTTAGTCCCAATGCAGGTGAAACGTGGAAGCAACTAAAAAGCGGATTGCCGACGATATCATTCAGAGATTTAGCCATACAAAAGCGTGAAAATGACTTGGTAGCAGCTAGTTTTGGTAGAAGTTTTTATATCCTAGATGACTATAGTTTTCTCAGAGAGGTAGATGAAAATTTACTGGATGAAGAAGCAAAACTCTTTCCACTACGAGCAGCAGACCTCTTTATGCCTAAGGCAGACGGAAGACAAGAAGATGGCTCACTCGGAGGGCAGCATTTCGTGGGTAAGAATCCAGAATACGGAGCAGTATTCACCTATTACCTCAAAGAAGCTCAAGAAACCAAAGCAGCTATACGAACTAAAGAAGAAAAAGAACTTGCCAAAAATGAAAGAGATATTCCATTCATAGGATGGGAAGAATTAGAAGCAGAGCAAAATGAGAACAAGGAGCAGCATTGGCTAGTGATAAAAGACAGCAGGGATAAAGTGGTCCGAAGCTTTAAGGTAGCATCTGGCAAAGGTTTTCACAGAGAAGCGTGGAACCTCAGATACTCTTCTGCGTATGCCATAGGGCAAAATGAAAAGGACAATGGGAATAAGTCAGACGGATTTTTAGCTCCAGCAGGCACGTACTCTGCTACGCTGTATAGACGAATGGATGGTGAGGCTAGTCAGCTGGACGAGCCAATTACCTTTGAGGTGGAGTCACTGTATAAGAGTACGCTAGCAGGCAAATCTAAGGAGGAGAAAGATGCTTTTGAGAAAGAGTATATAGCTACCGTAGACCAGCGAGGAGATCTGATGAGAACCTACAGAGAGCAAAAACGTAAAGTAGAGACATTGCGAGTAGCAGCACAGCGTCTGCCTGCATCATTTGGAGAGGTAGATGCAGATCTACTGAAGATGCAAGATGCCATACTAGCTATGGATAAGATGCTCTATGGCAATAAAGCCAAAGCCGCCATAGGAGAAAAAGATATGCCATCACTCAATGACAGAGTCTGGGCAGCTGCAGGGGCTCTCTATGGCAGCACGTATGGACCTACTGGCAATGCCAAAGCAAGTCTAGCCATAGCTAAGAGTATGCTGACCGACATAGAGCAGCAAGTAGCTACTCTGGATATTCAGATAAATACAATCTATCAAAAACTAATACAACTAGGTGCTCCTGTGATACGTGGGATGGAGTAGGGGTGTATTATAGGATCGTAATTGTATGGGAATATTTGGGTTGCTTATGATCTTTGGACCTTTGCTTTACTTAGTAAGGTATTTTAAACCAATAGAAAGTTATTCAATTAGGGTTCTTGCTACAGTGACTACTTTCATACTTTATTTGGCAGGATGGATGCTTCTAAATTACAGCATTTCAGAATTTTTGGAGTTTGAAACAGACTACGGAATCTTAATCCTCTTGCTAGAGATTTTTAAAATAATTGTTGTGACCTTTGCGGTTTCTAGAATATCGGCAGCAGTATTTTTCTCAGTTTATATAAAGTATTTCCGCCCCTTTTTGGTCTCCGTCATTGGACCCAAAAGTCTTGTGAGTAGTTAGCTCATTTGTGCCAAAGTTTATCAAAAGTAAAATAAAATTTCTGCTAATTTGTATATCCTTGTGTTCTCGTTGCAAAGGCAGTATTTGCTTCTGTATATTTGAAGAAATGAAAAAAGTCCTCTACCTCATATTATACAAGCTCTATTCATAAATAATTACTTTTACCCCTTTTGGGTCTCCGGCACGGGACCCAAAAGACTTGTGAGTAGTTAGCTCATTCGTACCAAAGTTTATCAAAAGTAAAATAAAATTTCTGCTAATTTGTATATCCTTGTGTTCTCGTTGCAAAGGCAGTATTTGCTTCTGTATATTTGAAGAAATGAAAAAAGTCCTCTACCTTATATTGCTCATCTCTCCACTGCTCCTGACTCACTGTGGGCCAGATGGTCTGCTAAAACCAAAAGACCCCGAACCCGACACCCTACCACCCATCACTACCGAGGGGCTGCAAACCTTTGGATATAAGGTAAATGGTGAGGTAGTGAGGTATAAGTTCCAAAGTGCTAGATATATTAATCTTGATCATATACCTGAAACTGGTTTGCTTGGATTACAAATGAATACCATTGAAGAAACTTGCGTGTTAAAGCACGATAGCATTAAAAAAACGGGACTGTTTACATTTAACATTAACAAGAAAAATCCCGACTCAGGCTTGAATGCACATGGGGGGGTATCGAAAAAAATCTGAGGGATTGACATTTTATATACTTATTGAGGGGGGGAAATCCTTCGCTACCACATAGACAATGATAAACCCGAATATATCATCTCAGGAACATTTTGGTTTACCGCAATAAACGAGGATAATCCAACAGATACCGCATACATCACAGATGGTCGATTTGACCTATTTAAACGCTAATTTCATCTCTAGGGCCTTTATGAAATCCTATATATTTTCTTTTTTATGCAATCCAGCTACCCAAGTACCTTTATATTCTGTAAAACCTCGCTTACACTCTTTACATTTGTATCTACGACTTCCTTTGTCTGTCCCATTCTTTATGTAGTGTCCACTCTGACAATGAGGGCATTCCGCACGACGATTATCTAACGCATCTCCACGTAAGCGTAAAACCTTAAAACAATCGGTATCTAATTTTACTTTTCCTAAATCCTTGAGTAAATTGTTCTGTTTTAATTTAGGTAAATCAGAAAAATACTTAATGATAACTTTATTGTCAATAATCATGCTAATAATATAATCATATCCTCGCTATGTAATAGTTGAGGCATTTATTTCAGAGCTAGACTTTTTACAAGTGTGATCTGAGAAGCTGAATCGTAGTAATTCGTTAAAAAAAATGTGTGTTCCAGGCTATCTTATTTGGTATTGTGTATCATCTTGTCATTCGTGAATACCGTTAGTTTTCAAAAGGGGAATGCACACATAATCACAAGTATAGATGCAGCTATGTTAAGCACTATGCGATTACTCGAAGATTTAATGTAATGGAATAGTAATATTTTATTTGAGACAAGAGCTATCAAAATAGTTATGTCTAAAAGTAGAACCTCAGTTATGTACAGACTAATTGCGGCAAGTATAACTACCAAAGAAAGGATTAAGCTTGATAGAATATCAACGAGAGGTAGTTTGGAATTTTGTGTATCACCAATTAAAAGAGATATTGGAAAGAAGTAGAAAGATAGGGCAGAGCCAATAAGTGTATAAACAAAAGACGGAGTATTAAACCAAAGTGTTAATAAATACAAAATTGTAATTAGTATTAGCCCCCATACTTCATATTTTACAGGCATATTCCTATCAGTTCTTTTTAAATTTGCTATCATTTAACAAATATAATAGTATCGAATGAAAGATATCAAGTCATAAAATATGTGTTTTGGACATTAATATATCTAATTTGGTGTAATGTAATTAGGTGAAAAGATTAGACAGATTAGAATAGAAAAAGGCATTAAACAGGAAATATTAGCTTTAAGATTAGATGTAGACCAATCGTATGTTTCAAGAATAGAAAGGGGAGAAGTAAAGCTAACCATTGAAAAACTTCAAGAAGTAGCATCTTCATTAGACGTAAGTTTTATTGATCTGCTTCCAGATAACCATAAGAATGAATTCAACCAATGTTCTCATTCTGGTTACTTTAATTGTACAATTAAAAATGAAGTTTCAGAAGAAATTATACAATTGTTAAAAGTTATAGCCTTAAAACTAGACAAGCTATAAACGTTTTATTGCTTGCATCACCTTGGATCTGGTATTCAACTCACTTTACGTTCATCGCAAGTTCTAGTTTATATCTCGAATTTAGACTCTTTTTCTCAACGCCTTCTACAAGTTACGTTGAGGCCTCTATAATTCAAAGGGCACTTGATAAGCAGAAACTTTATTCCAATGACTTAAAAGGAGTGAATTTATGCTTACCGCAGAACAGCAACTCATAACATACTTATTTTCATCCACTAATTCTTACTTTCGCACTCATTAATGAATGCAGATATAGCCATAGTAGGAGGAGGTATAGTAGGACTAGCCACTGCCTATCACCTTACCCAAAAATATAGCGATAAGAAAATAGTAGTCTTGGAGAAAGAAGCAGAACTTGCTTTTCACCAGACGGGGAATAATAGTGGAGTGATACACTCAGGATTATACTATATGCCAGGAAGTCTAAAAGCAAAAAACTGTATAGATGGGTATAATATGCTACTGGATTTTTGCAATGAGAATGACATACACTATGAGCTATGCGGTAAGATAGTAGTGGCATCAGATGAGAGTGAGATTCCTGCACTGCGTATATTATTTGATAGAGGAAGAGAAAACGGTCTAGAAGGTCTAGAAATGCTAGACAAGGCCAGACTAAAAGAGATAGAGCCGCACCTCGCCGGTGTACAGGGCATACGTGTACCACAGACAGGTATCATAAATTATAAAAATGTATGTGCTAAGCTAGCAGAGAAGATCACTGCGGCAGGCGGTGAGATACGTCTCAATACACTGGTGAAGTCCATAGAAGAAAATGAGGATGGAGTACAGATAGTGACGAATAAAAGCTTCGTGGAGTGTCAGATGATGATCAACTGTGCCGGGCTATACAGTGACGAGGTAGCTAAGATGCACTTGGGTGATATAGACACTAAGATTATCCCATTCAGAGGTGAGTACTTTGAGCTGACTACCGAGGCGGAGCATTTAGTAAAGCACTTGATTTATCCTGTGCCAAACCCAGCATTTCCATTTCTTGGTGTACACTTTACACGTATGTCAGACGGCGGCATAGAGGCAGGACCTAACGCAGTTTTTGCTTTCAAAAAAGAAGGATATAAGCGTACAGACTTTGATTTTAAAGAGTTCTTTGGCAGTTTACTTTGGCCAGGTTTTCAGAAGGTAATGTTCAAGTACTGGAAGATAGGATTAGGAGAAATGTACCGCTCATTTAGCAAAAAGGCATTTACCAAAGCTCTCCAAAAACTTATCCCAGAAATACGAGAAGAGCATTTAGTGGCTGCACCAGCGGGTGTACGTGCACAAGCTTGTGACAAGACAGGTGGATTACTAGATGATTTTAAACTAGTGAGGGAAAAGCGTGCTATCCACGTGATCAATGCTCCCAGTCCAGCAGCTACTTCCAGTCTGAGTATAGGGAAGGCTATAGCTGATATGGTGGAGTTGTAGCATATGAGAGTATTAACACTCGGTCTGATAGTATTAATGGCGTTAGTAAGCCGAGGTCAATCTTGGACAGAAGAAGTCCCTGTAGATAGCACATTCCCTATACAGCGAATAAGTGATTTAGATAGTTTTATAAATTTTAATGCCATAGCTTACGATACAAACGTGAAGTGTGTCGTGGTCTATACTTTTAGGGGATGTAAGCCATGTGCAGTTCTGGCTAAAGGTCTTACTAAGAAAATTGAAGAAAAAAAAATTGCTGCAAATCAGGTTGTCTATGTGAATAGTCTTGTAATGAATCCAGAAGCATTACGAAAGTATTTAGAGACTATCAAATGTGTATCGCCTTACTATGTTACAGAGAGATATACGGACAGTTTGGTTAGTTTCTATCCGTCAGTAGATGTTTTTGATAGAAATGGGGCGAAGGTCTGGGGTAAAACAGGATATTCTCCTAGCCTTATCAGAAAAATCACCAAATACCTAAACCAATAAATAGGTAAAGTATGCGGCTATAACCAGCACCACCGCTACTTTCATAAAAGTACCTGCTATAAATCCTAGAAATGATCCTACTGCAGATTTCATAGCAACCTGATTAGACTGACCTACTTGCTTCTCGCCTAGATAAGCTCCTATAAAGGGGCCTACTATGATGAGTATAGCTGCTAGCCCTGATGTGAGCAAAGTTAATAATACGGCTACTATGAGGCCTATAGTACTGCCTCGTGATCCTGCTTTGGTGCCGCCAAATCTTTTGGTTCCACAGATAGGCATATAGTAGTCTATAGCAGTAATGAATAACGTAAGAATGCCCAGTACAATGAGCCACATAAAGTTATTTGCTTCCATCACAACCTGAGCAGCAGGGTGGAGCAGAAGGAGTAATAAGGCACTGTAGGAGAGAGGTGGTCCGGGAAGTACAGGCAAGACACTGCCCACAAAACCGATAATAAGAAGTAGGATACCTACTACAATGATGGCTATATCCATACTACAATAATACACTGCCTAGCGGAGGCAATGACAAACTGAAACGATACGAAGGATTTTATTTAGCTAAAGTGAGGAAAAAAGAAAGTAGATACGAAGTACAACGTAAGGAACAGAATAAATACTACTTGAAAAATAGATCCCCCAAGCAGTTGGTCTTTTCTACTCGCATTAGCCCCATCTGTAATTAATCTTTTTTCTGAGATGAAAGAGAGTACACCTACTACTACGAGTAGGATAGGAATGATGAAAAATATACTTGCCATATTTTCTCTCGCATTTCCGTTAAATAAAGCAAGAAATAGAGCCCCTAAAGAAAGGATAGCTCCTGGTAAATTAGGCAGTTGTGTACCTCCTAATGCTGAACCTATGATCAAAATGCTTAAAACGATTAGTATATTTTCCATAAAATTATCTTTCTTTTTCTGCGTGCAAAAATCAAACATTCGTGGAACATGGCAAGTATCCATCTAACTATTTTTTCATTCCCCAAATGCTTAGGGGAGTTAAACCTCTTTTTTTTGGGGATTAATTGCCTGAAAATAAGAGATATAGCTGGTATTCTAAATGTAGTCTAAATTAAATTTATGATCTTTGTGCTCACAAATCACTATACTCCACCAATGATAAAAGTAATGTTCGTATGCCTAGGTAATATCTGTCGCTCACCACTAGCAGAAGCTGTAATGGCTAAGAGAATAGTAGATGCGGGCTTATCCAGTAAGATAACTGTGGCTAGCTGTGGTACTGCAGCGTATCATATAGGAGAAAATCCGGATCCTCGCACTGTAGCCGTATCAGAAAAGCACCGTATACCTATAGATCACAAGGCTCAGCAGCTGAGCTCTGCAGATTACATAACCTATAATTACCTACTAGTGATGGATGATAGTAATGCTATAAATGCAGAGAAAGTAAAACCGACAGAGGCTTCGGCTCAGGTGTTTAAACTAAGAGATTTTGATACAGAAGATGAGGGTAGTGATGTAGCAGACCCTTGGTTTGGTGAGGAAGACGGGTTTGAAGTATGCTATAAAACAGTAGAGCGTTGTACGGAGGAGTTCTTACATTTCTTAGTGAATAAGCACAATTTGATAGAAGCGTAGCTGCTTATGGATTACCTTTGACAACACATGAGAAAGATTACCATTTTTGTTTTAATCATAGCCAGTACCGCATCTGCACAGTCTATTACAGACACACTTACATTTATGCATTACAATGTACTGAATTATAGAAACTATTCTACTTTTTGTACGGTAAGTAACAATAGCCATTTACAAAAAGATATACATATGAGTACTATCGTAGATTATCTGAAGCCTGATATTATTACGGTAAATGAGATGGCCGGTGACGGTATATCACCTACTCGATTACTAGATAATTCACTCAATAAAAATGGACGTGATTTTTACAAACAATGTGATTACTCTGCTAATTCTAACTTGTGCAATATGCTGTATTACAATGAGAATAAGCTAGCACTCTATAAGCAGGATAAAATATTTAGAATCGCTACAGGTCAGTTTATAGTAAGACAGATAGATGCCTACACGCTCTATTACTTAGATAAATCAGAGCTAGAGGCAGGAGACACTACTTTTCTCACCGTATATGTGGCCCACTTCAAAGCGAGCTCAGGTTCATCTAATGTGACGGAACGTGCCAATGCCACAGCAGCAGTGATGACGTATCACGGAGACAACTACAATGCCGATCATAATTATATCATAGCTGGAGATTTTAATATGTACACCAGTAATGAGCAAGGCTTTATAAACTTGACAGCAGATCCTAACACGGCTATTAGGTTTAAGGATCCTATCAATAAGCCAGGCTCTTGGAATAATAGCGGCACGTATGCCTCTATCCATACACAGAGCACACGGTCAAGTGGAAGCTGCCACAGTGGTGGTGGACTAGATGATAGATTTGACTTCATACTCTGCGGTCAGGAGCTATTGGATAATACACGTGGACTAGAGTACATACCGGGAAGCTATAGAGCTGTGGGAAATGATGGAAAACATTTTAATGGTGACTTAAATGCTGGCACGAATACTTCTGTGCCTAGTGCAGTACTTACTGCTCTCTATACGATGAGTGATCATCTACCAGTAGAGATCAAGATGGGCATAAATCGTACGATAGCTAGCGTATCAGAAAACCACATTGATAATTTTCTAGTAGTTAGTAATCCGGTAGGTAACGAGCTTCACTGGCGTATGCAGTTGCCACAAGCAGGTAAGTTAGTGGTAAGTGATATACAAGGCAAAGAAGTCTTAAACTATGAATTGACTGCTACTTCATCTTGGGTGGTAAATGATGTATCTAACTGGTCTAGAGGTACGTATTATCTTACGTTTACTGCTGGTAATGGTGCTGTACTGAGACGAAAGGTGGTGAAGCTATAGGGCTTTTTATTTTTATGAAATGAATTCTAAATTCTGCACAATACTAGTTGTACTATCGTCTTTGTGGGCCTGCAATACACCCGAAGGTTTCACGGAAGGTGCTTTTTTAAGAGTGCACAATGGCTCTGAAGAGAATGTAGTCATTGTGTTTTCTAATGCGGACGGTCTCTCGGACTCTATAGCTTGTCCTGTATCAGTGATGACACAAATACCTATGGACATGTACAGTCCTCGAATGGATTTTAAGGTGAAAGAGGAAAATAGAAATTCGACAGTACGCATAGGATATACCACTGCGGTAGCCAAAAAGGTGTTGGGACTAAAACTCAATTTAGAAAATATCACGGCTGTCTTAGATACCGCGGTTAATGATCACGTTTTTATGCGAGGAGAGACATTTGATCAAGAGACGGCATTCAAGAATACAGATTATCCATTAAGTGCAGAATCCAGTTGGGTTTTTATTAATGAGGTATCAGGAGTGTTATGGATAGAGTAAGACTGTTCGTATTGTTCTTTCTATTCTTGTGCAGTGCTGCCAGTTTTGCTCAGCACGATAGTGTTAGCCTGAATCAGTTTTCTGTGGGGGCTGGTTTTCAGCTTACGCAGACTATGTTATCTACTCCAGCTGTAGCAGGTCAGTTTAAGGTGAAATATAACATAGCAGAAGTCTCCTTGCGGTATGGGAGAAATAAAGCCTCTATTCAGAATATCCGTCAGTTTGACGAACTACAACTTAACGGAGAATGGGTGGAAGTGAATCTTGGTGTAGTCTTGCCGTTATACGCAGGCGGCAGTGACAGGATAGAAGGTATACGACTAGGTGCTGGGATAGGATTAGCCAATACGAAAACAGAATACAAAGAGATTTTTGAGGCACTTCCACCGTATGAGGATTTCATATACGAGGAAAACTATGAGACTAGAGAGCAAAAATTCGCTAGTCTTTCTCTGGGCTACGTGGTCTATCCGCACCGTAATTTTGAGTTAGGTTTCGGTTGTGTAGGGTTCTTAATGATAGACAAACCTGTACTGCCGATTACTACTGTGGTCACACCATTCAAAGCCAGATCGCCTATAGGGTTGTATGCAGAGTTGTGTTATGTGTTATGATTCGCCTATAAAATTAAGCGTGATCGTTCAGTTGTTGTCTTCTTTTAATTGGTATTAAACCCTTTCGATATCAAAAAAAACGGCACTTTCTTGTTTTAAATACAGAGTGGGAATAACATTAATAGTTGATTACCTAGTCACACTTTTTATACTTAGTACAACTCCGGCCAAAAGGCATCTATCAAATGATTCAAGTCAGTTTTGTAGCGGATAATGTCATACCATACATCGCTGTGCACAGATATTCAAAGAATTCATACCAGGCACTGGAGTCGTTTATTACAGAGATCTATACCATTGAATTGTAGGTATAGGAACAGGTACAATAAAACCATTTGCGATGATACCAGCGAATCCGAATTGTATGGCTTTACCCTCTTCTTGGTGCCACCTTATCCCAGGGATGAATAATGCCCCACCTGCTCGATTTTTGTTTGGTAAGAGAATAAAAGAATCAAAGACTAAACTAATCTTTGGAGAAATTTTAGCCATTCCCGCTATACTCGAAATAGCTCTACCAGATGTACCATCGCTGTCCCAAATAGCTCCATAACCTCCAGAAAATGCAATGTTTTTTGATCTGTCTCCAAATGAAAAAGTAGCGAATGGAAGTGCCCCTCCAAATTCTGGTAATGCCCAAGATCCAGTCCCAACTAATCCACCAACAGCAAACTGTGATTTTTCTCCAATTTTCCAAGACTTTTTAATACTTCCAATTATAGGTACTCCAAACCATGAACTCTGAATTCCTACTCCGAGGTCTTTCCCTATTCCAAATTGAAAATCTGGACCAAACAAGTTCCATTGAACGTAATGCTCGCCTTTTTTAATTGGCAATCCATTAGTGGAGATAAAATATCGGGTAGCAAACTTATCTTCTCCGATAAAAGTTCCGGTTGCACTAAAATCTGAACTCTTTAATTTTTCAATTTTTTTAATAGTATGCTGTGGGATATAAATCTGCCTATTGTTCTTAGTAAGTAGCAAAATTTCCCTTGCATCTTGACTTTGAATCTGACCTATTAATTCGCCTCCATCCGTTTTGATGATTCTATAAGTACTTGTATCTAAGGTTGATGTTGTATCCGTTTGGGATAAAGCTATGTTCCCAATAAACAGTAGGAATATTGCCAGTAATTTTTTTTTCATAAAAAATGTATTTTGAACGAAATTAAAGAAAAAATTTTAAACACTACGAGTTGGCTGCACTTTTTCTGTGGATTACTTTAAATATCTAATACAACCCTGGCCAAAAGGCATCTACCAAATGATGTACATCTGTTTTGTATTGGTTTTTGATGATGGAGATAATGTCATACCGCACGTTGTTATGCAAGTCTCGGTCTAACATGAAATCTTCTGCACCTTGAGCCAGCATATTGATTTTACCTGTACCTACACTTTCTTCAGGATTACCATATTTATCTGTCTCACGGGTTTTTACCTCTACTATGATGATGATATCGTCCTTCATCGCTATGATGTCTATCTCTGCTCTTCCGCTGCGGTAGTTTCTTGCCAGTATCTTATACTTCTCCTTGATAAGATGAGCTGTGGCTATCTCTTCGCCTTCCTTACCGAGTTGTTGTTTATGTTGGCTCACTTTGTACGCTGATTTAAGACTATAGGATTTATGATAGTTGACTCTTGCCTATTTTTGGTTACAGGATTATGATTTAGGGCTCAATACTTTTTGATATATGAGTGACTTTCATTTGTATTGATTTGGCATCTTTAAATGAGAACGAAGGTCTTATATCATAGATCATAAATCTTTTTTGGTCAATTCTTTCACTGCAAGCCATGCCATCAATCCGCTTCCTACTTTTAGTGCTTTCTCATCTATATCAAACGTAGGAGTATGCAGCATAGAGGTGATTCCACGCTCCTGATTACGAGTGCCTAGTCTATAGAAACAAGCAGGTATTTCTTGGCTGTAGTAAGCGAAATCCTCGCCCGCTGGCCAGACTTCTAGGTCTTCTACATTCTCTGCTCCTAGATACTCTTCTGCCCATGTACGAGCATTATTGCTCAGGTCTTCATCGTTTCGTAGAAAAGGGTAGCCTCTTCTTACTTCTGCTTCACATGTAGCTCCGTGAGACTCAGCTATATCATTGCACATTTTTTCTATGAGTGTATGTGCTCGCATTCTCCATTCCTCGTCATACGTGCGGAAGGTTCCTTCCATCAGTACTTCATTTGGGATTATGTTGGTAGCACCATTGGCTATCACTTTGCCTATGCTCAGCACAGTTGGTACACTTGGCTTAGCATGTCTGCTTACTACGGTTTGTAGTTGGGTGATGATTTGTGCGGCTATGAGCACGGGATCTATATTCTGATGCGGATGTGCTCCGTGTCCCCCTCTGCCTATCACTTTTATATGTATCTCGTCTGCACTGGCCATATACAGCCCAGAGCGGAAACCTACTTTGCCTGCATCTATAAGCGGCATTACATGTTGACCGAGGATTTTTTCTACTTTAGGGTTTTGGAGTACGCCGTTTTTTATCATTATGCTAGCTCCGCCAGGGATTCGCTCTTCTCCTGGTTGGAAGATACAGCGTACTGTTCCTTCAAATTCGTCTTTCAATTCATCCAAAATACGCACAGCTCCAAGTAGGCTAGTAGTGTGCACATCGTGACCGCAGGCGTGCATTTTACCTTCGTTTTTAGATTTATACGCTACATTATTCTGTTCTAGGATAGGTAGAGCATCTATGTCTCCACGCAGAGCTATGATTTTACTACTTGGATTCTTTCCGTGTATATCTATGTACCCTCCAGTTTCTGTGATGGCTTGTAAGTCGTATCCGATTTCTTGTAGTTTTTTAGCTATGAATTTTGTGGTTTCATATTCTTCAAAACTAAGCTCAGGATGACTGTGCAGGTGCCGCCGCGTAGATACTAGATCATCAAAATGTTGTTCGGCAAGTTGTTTTATCCTTTCAGATAGATTCATATAGGTCAAAGGTAAATGTTTTTGATGGAACTTACTTTTCAAGCGTGTTCTTAATTGACCCGATACGTAGGAACTCGCTTTTGATGTAGGCACTCGCTTTTGATGTAGGAACTCGCTTTTGAAGCGAGTTCCTACTTTCGATGTTCTTAATTGACCCGATACGTAGGAACTCGCTTTTGATGTAGGCATTCGCTTTTGATGTAGGAACTCGCTTTTGAAGCGAGTTCCTACGTGATAAAACCGTTTATTTGTACTTACCGAATGATACCACAGGCGATTATTGATAAAATATTTGATGCTGCTCCCATAGAGGAGGTAGTAGGAGAGTACGTCTCACTGAAGCGTGTAGGTGCTAATTACAAAGGTTTGTGTCCTTTTCACGACGATAAAAATGCGAGTATGAGCGTGTCTCCGAGTAAGGGTATTTTCAAATGCTTTAGCTGTGGTCAAGGGGGTAATATTTTCCAATTTATTATGGAACATGATGGGATATCATACCCTTTGGCGATCAAGCAATTAGCAGATAAGCACAATATTCCGATAGAGGAAGGGCAGATAGATGTCGGTGAATTAAAGGAAGAAGCTCGCGTAAAAGAAGGCGTTTATTCTTGTTTAGAATTTGCTAAAAATCATTTTTATGAGCGACTAAATGATAGTCAAGACGGGAAGGTGATCTATAAACCTTACCTAATCGAGCGTGGGATTAATCAGCAGACGATAGATAAGTTTCAGATAGGACTCAGCGGTACCACTAAATCTCACCTACTAGAAGAAGGAATAAAAAATGGCTATGGAGCACAGCAGTTGTTTGATGCTGGACTCGTAAAAAAGATAAATGATGATGGTGGTATTATAGAGAGTAATCTGCGAGATACTTTTATAGAGCGTATTGTTTTCCCTATTTATAATGTGAGTGGAAAAGTGCTGGGCTTTGGTGGTAGGGTGATCAAGAAGGACACTAAGGCTCCTAAATACCTAAATAGTCCTGAGACTGTGGTCTATGAAAAGCGTAAAGAACTCTATGGACTGAGCGTAGCCAAGAATGATATCCGCGTAAAGGATCAAGTATTTCTAGTAGAGGGATATATGGATGTGGTGAGTTTAAACCAGAGTGGAGTAGAAAACGTAGTAGCTGCTAGTGGCACAGCATTTACCGAGGAACAAGCAAGACTAATCAAACGATTTTCGCACAATATCACGATGCTATTTGATGGTGATGTAGCTGGGGTAAACGCGAGTCTAAAACATATAAGTACACTCTTAGCCGCAGACCTCAATGTACGAGTAGCTCTATTTCCAGCGGATGAAGATCCGGATAGTTTTATACAAAAAAGAGGTACCGCCGAGTTTCAAGGATACGTAGCTGAAAAAGCAAAAAACTTCATAGAACTCATAGCCGAGATAAAGCTGGGTGATAATAAGCATGACCCGATAAAAAAAGCGGAGGCTGCTCGTTCTGTAGCAGAGAATATAGCAGCTATACCAGATCCACTAAAACGAGCTGCATTTATCAATGAAACTGCATCACTTTTTGAGATACCGGAGCGTATCTTAGTAGATGAGGTCAATAAATTTAAGCTGGATAACCGCAAGCAGAAGGATAGAGAGATAAGAAGGGAATCTCGCGTAGAGGAGCAGAATAGACCAGAAGGTCCTCCTCCAGATTTTGGCTATGTGCCGGAGTATGGAGATATGATGACTCCTCCTGCATTACTAGAGGATAAGAAAAACTACCAAGAAGAAGAATTGCTCAAAACCCTTATACTCTACGCTAATAGAGAGTTTGATGAAGAGCAGAATGTAGCTCAGTTTATATTTAAAGAACTTGAGGAGGACGAGATTTGGCCTGTTTCTGAGGATTTAGCTCCTATATTCAGAGAGGCACATGCGTATTTAGAGGAGCATAAAGTGCTCAATGAGCACTATTTCATACGCAATGCTGCTACCAGTAAGATGGCAGCTGAAGTGCTTTCTGTACGCCATACTATCAGTCCAGGTTGGTTTGATAATTTCGAGAAAGTAGTACCCACAGATGAGGACGGGTATAAGCATCAGGTGGTTCAGAATCTGAACTATTTGAAGCTAAAGCACATAGAGCTACTGATGTTAGAAAATCAAGAAAGCTTGAAGGATGCGGAGACAGAGGAGGATGTCACTATTAGTCTAGGAATACAGGCTAATCTGCAGGAGTTTAGAAAAAAAATAACAGATCAAATAGGGAACGTAATACGATAAAATGGTAAACGAGTGGGCTTTTCATATTGTTAGAAATGTACTAAGACTCCCTGTAGGAGCTATGATACGCAAGGTGCATTTTGATGGCACAGAGAATTTTACAAAAGGTGTTCCGGTAATGATAGCGAGTACCCATCCCAATTCATTCTTTGACGGAGTAGTATTTGAACATATAAGCCGCAGACGAGTGTATACACTGACCAGAGGTGATGCGTTTGCTAATCCGATTGCTAACTATATGCTTAGGAGTATGAGAATACTGCCTATCTTTAGAGCACGAGATGCAGATTCTAAGATTGCCAGAAGTGGAAATGCCCGTACTATGGATGAGCTTTATGAGCGATTTAAATTAAAGCACAGCATACTCATATTTACCGAGGGTGTAGCTTTCCCTGAGAAAGGGCTAAGGACGCTCAAAAGAGGTACAGGATCAATAGCCGCTGAAATGGCAAAACGCAGTAATCATGAGATGGATCTTCACGTGGTCCCTACTGCATTAAACTATACAAGCTTTTGGCCGCACATGTTTAAGACCGTTCATGTGACCTATCACACACCTATACGCATAATGGAGTACAAGGAGATGATAGAAAACGATGAGCGTGGTTTCGTGAGTATGGTTACGGATAAAGTGCAAGATGCCTTTGATGAATCTTTTGTAGTAACGAAAGGAGAGTTTACCGCGGAAAAAGAATTCCTACATGACCTGATGGTAAATGAGAACTATGAGTCTATACCATTTAAAATAAACAATAGATGGGAGTTGTCCATAGCTAAGGCTAATGCTATGAATACTGATTTAGCTAGTAAAGTGAAAGCGTATATGGCTCGTTTGAGTAAAGCGGAAGTATTAGATTCTAATGTAGGAAATCGCGGTTTTGACTACCTCTCTATTCTTGTGGCCTTAATTACCTTTGGGTTCAGCTTACCTATCTTTTTGGTATGGTCGTTACTCTTTAAGTTAAATGATCGTTTCGTGAAGCGGAAGTACAAAAATATTGTATTCCGTGATGCAGTAAAAATAGGAATAGGTGTAGGTCAAGTTCTTTTATTGATGATAGGTGTTGTGATACTCACAGTACTATTCTTGCCGCACTACTGGTGGATTTGGGTCCTTGTGGCCATAGCGTTCTATGGGGCTATCTGCTGGTTTAGAGTAGTAGAAGCAGCACCACATCTCTGGAAAGAGCTCAAGTGGAGAGGAATGGATGATAGCGAGCAAGACGAAATAAGAGAGATGAGAAAAGAAATAGTTTCTGCTCTGCAGTGATACGAATTATAGAATACTAAAAAAGGAGGCCATTGGCCTCCTTTTTTAGTCGGAATAAGTGATTAAAGACTGTGAGAGTATTTTGAGAAATGTGCATCAAATTTTAGGCATAAATGTGGCCTGTTCGCCTCTGGAGGAAAGTCATAGCCCCTTCGACATAGCTCAGGATGGACTCCGCTGTGCCAAGCTTGCCTTGCCGCAGGCAGGAATTTATCACGACAAAATTGGTGATACAGAATCAGAATAGTCCCAGTGTTTGATGACTTAATCCGTATTAGTAGTAAAAGGTCTGGAATTAGTGGGTTACCATTACTTTTTGTATGCTTTTACCGGCAGTATTTTGTACTTCTACGAAGTAGGTTCCGCTTGGTAGCCGTGCTACATTAAGGGTATTTGAAGTAGTGGATAGTACTTGCTGTCCTGCAGTAGTATACATCTTTACATGCTGCACTTGCCCTTCCACAGTTAGCTTACTTGTAGCCGGATTTGGGTATATCTTAATGTTTGCAGGATTAGATTTTATTTTTGCTGTAGAAGCTACTAAGTTGTTTTTAAGATCGGCGGTCCATATTCCTCTGCCGTGTGTGTAGATGAATAATTTACGGTCACTGTCTCTCAGTCTTATTTGATCTATCGGCACATTTGGAAATCGTGCTTCTTTTTGCCAGCTTTCACCTCTGTTTAGGGAAGTGTATAGACCGTAGTCCGTACCTACTAAAATATGATCGCTCATATCAGGGTCTACCTCTATCCAGTTTACGGGTACGCTCTCTGGCAAGTTACCACCTATGGGCTCATACTGCACGGAGTCTGTATTGGCATATCTAAGTCTCCATATACGGCTGTCGGTATCTATATTGGTAAACCCGCAGTAGATGGTAGCTTCATCATTAGGGTCTACCTCTATACAACCTATTGTACCACCCAAGAAACTTCTATCACTCGGTATATTACCAGCACCCCAAATAGCTACCTCCTCACCGCTACCGGCTGTAGCAGCGTCATTCACATAGTATAGTCTGGATGCCGTACCGCCTATATATGCTATTGGGTTCTTGCTATTACTCAAGCCTACAGAAAAGGATTCTCCTGGTATATCATTTGTTAAAGCTATCCAAGTGTCACCTTGGTCCAGTGAGCGATATATTTCTCTCCGTGTAGGCACATAGATTTGGTCTCCGTCTAGGTTATTTATTTCGAAAGGATTTATAAACCAAACTCCGTCATTTCCACCGACTTGGTTTCGGATATAGGAGCTAATGTTTCTATTCCCAAAATTATTTTGTCGTCGCATATTGAGGAACTGTGACGATACATAGCGAGTCTCATCATCCTGCTGATGTACTGAACAGAATGCACCGTCTCCACCATTTATGTTAGAGAAAGTAGGAATACCATTGTTGCTAAATCGTGTCCCATTATCCTGAGTGCCGCCTATTATAGAATTACCTGTAGGATAAAAGTGACCGGCGTAAAATTGGGTAATATTCAGACCGTTATTTAGGTCTGTATATTGAGTCATATTATTTTTGTTAAATCGACTGACTCCTGCGTCATTACCGACTAAAAAGTCATTGTCATTTATCCATGTAATCTCGTGGTAGTCTGCATGAGGGTCGGCCATACTTCTCCATGATTGACCACTATTACTAGAGTACGTAGGATCTACGCATGTACTCATCACAAAATTAGTGTCTGAAGGTGCGGTAGATAGTTTGAAGCAGTACCAAGCCTGAGCATAACTTACATTAGTTGGAGGATCTGCTAGTCTATTCCACGTCAGTCCTCCATTAGAGGTTTTATACAGACTGTTGATGTCAAATCCATCTGAAGAAGCGAGCTGTGCATACATCACTTGAGGATAATCTCTGACGAAGTCAAAGGATATTCTACTATAACCAGAGGTAGGCCAGTCTCCACCGTTTAGTCGAGTAGCTACTAAAGTAGCTTCATCTATATCTACTATTCCATAAGCATTCACAGCTATGAGTATGTGTCCATCTTCACGGACTTCTATCTCATGTATGCGTGTAGTTGTTCCATATATTTTGGTAAATGTCTGTGCGGCGTCTGTACTTCGCCATAGACCACTAGAATGAGTAGCTACATATATGGTGCTGTCATATACGAGTGAGTGTTCCACGTTCCATATCCCAGTGAGTGGGTCAGTCATAGTATGCTCTAGGTGCTGAAATGATTTAGCTCCATCTTCAGACTTGAATAAACCTAATCCTCCAAGGTCTGCTGAGTTGCCAAATGCCTCTCCGGTTCCGTAGTAGAATAATTCGCTATTAAAAGGACTCTGTGTGATGCTAGTAGCTGATAACGTAGGAGCATAGTCGTCTACTATTTTCCATTCGCTTCCTGCATTTTCACTCACCCAGATACCTCCAGATACTCCTGCACAGATATACCTGTTTGGATTGCTGTAATCTACGAGTATAGTTCTGGTGCGGCCACCCACATTGAATGGGCCTACCTCTTTTATGTTCTCTAAATTATCCTCTGCTTTTTTATACAAGAATGTATTCTCTTGATCTGCCTTGTACCATTTCATGGCTAGTCCAGTTGGGATATTACCATTCTCATCTCCTTTTAGCTCTCTATAGTGTTCTACCCATCCTGGATGCTGACTTTTATCAGGTTCTGCCACGGCACCTACTTTACCAAACTGCCATACAGCAGCTGCACCTATAATCAGAAGACCTACCCCTATACCTAATTTTTTATCCATACTATTATACAGTAACGTTTAATCTTTTTTTCTGTTCAGTCCCATACTTTTTAGCATCCAGCGGGGCAGTGGCTTTAGTGCATCTCTTTTGCGTAGATCTAGGTACCACCCTACTTTTTTAAGTATTGCAATCTTGTGAGTTTCTACAAACTCTATGAGTGTGCCGTCAGGGTCTTCTATGTAGCTAAAGTGTCCTGCCGCTTCTCCCATATCAAAAGAGTTGGCACTATCCACCGTAAAAGGGTGTCCAGCGGCTTCGCACTCTTCTTGTAGGGCTTTCATCCCTATTACATCAAAACAAAGATGAATAAAACCGAGGTCTCCCCAGTATCTTCCTTCGTAAATATTCTGTCCTTTTTCGTCTAGGTTTTCTACTAGTTCTATCTGGGTCTTGCCCAGAAGTGGGCTGAATCCTCCTTTCCGTGCTTTGCTGTGTGTTAGTATTGCTCGCTTGAAGTTGCTTTTGCCACTTTTTAGTGATTGAAGATCGGTAAACTCGCCTTCTCCTTGCCATACTACTTCATCATAACCTAGCACAGAGGTATAGAACGCTAAAGACTTTTCAATGTCAGAAACGCCAATTATAGCACCGTATACACCCCCAGTAGAATCTCCACGATCTGTGAACCATTCGTCTGACTCTATGATCTGGAATATATTACCATAGGGGTCTTTTACAAAGAAATGTTTTAGTCCGTTGGGTGTAGTTTCTATATCCTTAGATAGGAGGTAAGTTTTATCAAAATCAGCAAATGCTGCTTTAATATTTGGACTTTTTATCTTACAGATATTGATCCCTAGGTCTCCGAGCTTTGGCTCAAAGCTAGCTGCTACAGGAGTACGGCTAGTATATTGCCATATTTCAAAACCGCCACCACCTTGCATATTCATAGCTAGTATGGCGTGTCTGTCATGTGGCTTGCCGCCAGTGTAGGGAAGCATAAGTGCTGCAGTAGCCGCTTCTTCAAAAACCGGCACATCCATTTTTAAATTTTTACGATACCACGTCCAAGCCTCGTGAACGTCAGGGATGCCTATCCCCATTTGCTGTATTCCGCTTATTTCTTTTTTCAAGTGTGGCGAAGATACTTGAATGGTGCAGGGTGGGCAAATAGAATTTCAACTCAATTACTTTGGGTTGATTCTTTTAGCAATGAAGCGAAACAGCCAAGGAGTGTATCGCTTAAAGTAAACCATCAAAATTTCCGTGCCACCTACATATATCTCTGCCTTATTGCGAGTAATACCTCGTTTTATCTTAGCTGCACATATATCTACATTTACTCCATTGGCTTGTCCGGGATCCATCTCCGCATGAGCAGCTCCATCTCCTTTTAGTGCATTTTTGCTGATGTCGGTTTTTATTCTGCCGGGGCATACTACAGTGGTGTGTATGTCAGTATCTTGTAGCTCTAGTCCTAGAGCTTCGTAGAATCCGTGTAGTGCGTGCTTGCTCGCTGCGTAGTAGGAGCGGAGCGGGAAACCAAATTTACCTGCTGCACTACTCATTCCTACGATATTGCCTGTGCCACTTTTTAGCATAAGAGGAAGTACTGCTTTAGTGAGGTGTATACTCCCAAAGAAGTTTACTTCCATTAGTTGGCGTCCTATGTCATTTGTAGTTTCGGTCACGAGTGCTCGCTGGCTTACTCCTGCATTATTTATGAGGATATCTACTTGACCATATTTAGCTTCCACTTCTATTACCGCAGCTGCTATGGCTTGCTCATCTACTACATCTAGTGGCAGTACGTACGGATTGGATAGCAGGCTTGCCACTTCGTCCAGTTGGGCTTTTTTACGACCTGAGAGTATGATGGTATTTCCAGCCTCATTGTACGCTAAAGCCAATGCTTTGCCTATACCGGTGCCGGCTCCTGTTATCCAGATTATTTTATTCATTATACGGTATGTAAGATAAGGTAATTGTCAAAAAACTCGTAGTCTAGTTCCAGTGATACTTTATAGTCGTCCTTGAAAATATGGCCAGTAAGGGTCCCCTTTTCAGCTAGTTTTTGGTAGTCTAGTTTCATGTT
>Ga0222647_1000202_pt1 | contig 32333 bp, 38 predicted proteins | sample AntAcemetagen333_FD_179864 | JGI IMG/M metagenome (GOLD analysis project Ga0222647, IMG submission 179864) | Saline water microbial communities from Ace Lake, Antarctica - #333 | ecosystem: Environmental > Aquatic > Non-marine Saline and Alkaline > Saline | place: Antarctica: Ace Lake...
CTCACCAGATTTTCGGCGATAACTGCGCTGGTTGCCATGGAACCGAAGCGGCCGGTGGTCCTGGGTTTCCCAGCCTCATCGACACAGCCTGGCTCTGGGGGGGTGATACCGACACGATCATGGAGACGCTGCGCGTGGGCATCAATTCGAACCACCCCGACAAACGGTTTGCTCAGATGTCGGCCTTTGGTCGGGATGGTATCTTGCCGCGCGACGATATCCGGCTTGTCGTCGACTACGTCCAGTCGCTATCCGGTACGGCGGCCCCCGCAGACCGGATCGCCACGGGGGGAGAAATATTCGCCAATAACTGCGTGGCCTGTCATGGTGAAAATGGCCACGGCAATACGGATCTCGGCGCGCCAAATCTGACCGACGCGTTCTGGATCTATGGTGGCGACGACGAAGCAATGTTCGCAAGCATCTGGGAAGGCCGACAAGGCTGGATGCCCGCTTGGGAGGGTCGGCTGTCCCAGACGGAGCGCAAGATTCTCACCGTCTACCTTCAACATCTTGGTCAGGAGGCTTTGCAATGACGGAGATCAGCCGCCCGCTCCCGGGCACTCAAGAGCGCTTGTGGACGGGCCCGCGCCTGTTTGCAATCGTGACGGTCACTGCCGTGATCCTCCTGTTCATCGGGGCCAACGCGCATCTGATCGCGGTGTCTTTCGCGTCGAGCCCCGAATGTGTTCTGCAACCCCCAAAGGAAGGCGTCGTGGTCTATCGAGCGGCGAAACCATCATGTTGAGCGATCACACCCAAAACAATGACGCCCCGACGCCGCCAGACAATCCACATGCCGATGACGGAATCCCTAAAATCGTGCCACCGCTGCCACGGGAAAACCAGCGTGCGCGGGAATTGCCGTGGCACACCGCGTTTGACTGGCTACGGGCCGGGTGGTCCGACTTGTGGCGTAACCCTTTACCAAGCCTGCTATACGGCTTCGGGATTTTTGCCGTTTCAGCCCTGATCGTATGGGCGTTGTTTCGTTTTGACTACGGCTATGTCCTACTCCCCGCTCTTGCCGGGTTCATGGTCATCGGTCCGATGATCGCGAATGGTCTATATGAAAAAAGCCGCCTGCTCGAGACGGATACGCCGACCAGCTACATCGCAATGATCTTCGTCAAACCAAGGTCAGGCTATCAAGCCGTGTTCATGGGCGTCCTGCTGCTGGGTCTTTTTATGCTCTGGATGCGCGCAGCCGTTCTGATCTGGGCGTTGTTCTTCGGCATCGTGCCGTTCGCCGGAACAGAGCAGATCGTGCCGATGCTGTTCCTGACACAAACCGGCTGGGCTGTCCTGTTCGTGGGCAGCGCGGTCGGTGCGCTCTTTGCAGCATTCTCCTTTGCCATTAGCGTCTTTGCGGTACCAATGTTGCTCACCGAGCGGACCGATGCCATGTCTGCCTTGGGGATCAGTATGGCGATGGTGTGGAACAACCTGCCCGTTATGCTGGCGTGGGGGGCCATTGTCCTAGGGCTGTTCCTCCTTTCAATGCTGACGGGACTTTTGGGTTTGATCCTGATCTTTCCGCTTTTGGGACACGCCACGTGGCACGCGTATCGTGCCATCCGCGGGAACATCGCTCCCGACGAGGACGCCGAACGCATGTTTATTCGCCCGGCATGAGAGCGGCATACCGAAGCACTTTAGGAGTCCGTCGCGACGACATCGCGCTTGGTCATTGGGAGACAAAGACATGCTGATCGAGGGACTGTTGCAGACGGGATCGGAGAGTCTCGTTACCATCCGTGATGACGCCAGACTTATCGAAGCGGCCAAGCTTTTGAGCGCTCAGACCGACCTTGTGGTCGTGTGCGACGCTGACCGTATCTTGCGCGGTGTTGTCACGAAAACGGATGTCGTGAGACAGATTAGCACCTGCCAGGATGCGACCTGCATGTGCCCCGTCTCGACTGTGATGACACGTGATGTGGCAGTGTGCCGGGATACAGAGCGCCCTTGAACGCGGCACCATCGGCTTTGATGCAGTGAAGCATCTGGTTCTGTGCCGGATCGAACGCAGACCGCCCCGGCTGGACATAACGGTCTACCCCTACCTGCCGAAGGCCCATGTCGCGGTCACATCCCCAAGCGACTACATGGCGCTTCTGTCAGGAGATCGGTGATGACTGATACGCCCCAATTGTTGCTGACCCATCATCTAAAGGCCCTGCGCCTGCCGACTTTCCTGCGTGAGTATGACAAAGTTGCCAAACAATGCGCGGCAGAAGGCATCGATCACTCTCGCTACCTTTTGCGCCTCGCCGAACTGGAGCTCATCGACCGGGAAAGGCGTATGGTGGAACGGCGGATCAAGGCTGCGAAGTTCCCCGCCACCAAAAGTCTCGACAGCTTCGACTTCAAGGTCATGCCCTCGTTGAACAAGATGCTGGTGATGGAGTTGGCTCGCTGTGATTACATCTCCCGCAACGAGAACATCATCGCCGTGGGTAACAGCGGCACTGGCAAGTCCCATATCGCTCTCGGCCTTGGGCTGGCGGCCTGCCAGAAGGGCTTGGCCGTCGGTTTTATCACAGCATCCGCTCTCGTGCATGAACTCCTCGAAGCCCGCGATGAGAAGCGTCTGCTGCGTCTGCAAAAGCAACTGAGCAAATACAGCCTGCTGATCATCGATGAGCTGGGATATGTGCCGCTATCGCCAACCGGCGCTGAACTGCTGTTTGAGGTCTTCTCGCAACGCTACGAGCGCGGATCAACTATCGTTACGTCCAACCTGCCATTCGACGAGTGGACTGGCACCTTCGGGTCTGAGCGCCTCACAGGCGCACTTCTTGACCGGCTTACCCACCATGTCCACATCCTTGAAATGAACGGTGAGAGCTACCGCCTCAAACACAGCCGCCAATCGGGAAAATCCTAAAGCGCAGACACCGCGCTCCGGTTTGACCACAGCCCCGCACAGCTTCGTCGCTCTGTGGGGGCACTTCGCCGTGCGGGACCATGGACAACCCTATATCCAACAAAGTGGCGCAGTTTTACTCCGGCCAGATCCTGCCAAGTGGCGCACTTTTGCTCCGGCAACTGGTGCGGTTTTAGTCCGGCGTTGACAGTTTGAGCCTTGTAAGACGCTTACCGCGTCAGGACAGGCGGACAAACTTGCGTCGGAAAAATATTGAAAAAATGTCACCGCATCGAAGTGGTCATTCCCATCTTATCCGTACGGATGACATGCACTCTCTTGCAATCAACTTGGAAAGTCTCTGCGCACAGAAAGGAGGCGCGAACACAGTCCAGATACCGTATCTGGAGCGGGGCGGAGACCGCAGGCACTCATGACAGATGCAGCGCGCGCTGCGGGGATTTGATCATTCCCCATTGTCGTCGTCACCATGCCCGAAAGGCGCAGAGGCGGGTGTCCCAAGGTGAATGGAAAGGGCACCAGTCCGTTCGGAAGTCCGACCATGGCGGCCTTCCAAGTGTTTCGGCCACTGCCGGAACCTCGGACTTCGGACAGCAGTGGCTGTCAGGAAACCGGTTAACAAAGCGGGTTCCGGAAATCTCCGGGACTCGCAAGACACCACCTCTGCGGATGATGACAGCGCGCTCGTGTTTTCGGGCGTGCCCTTTGGGCGTCGCAGTCCAACCACGGGATGGTCCGGTATCGCCCGGTCTGTTTCCCTCGGCTCATGATCATGAGCCGCCTCCTTGCTTCCGCTACCCGGTGGCGCGGGCGCTGCCAGGCAGATCATGGCGTCCCCTGAAGCTCTCGGACTGCAAGGCCCGAGCTCTCTTCATCGCCTCATGAGACTACGGAATCCGAGGAGAAGTCCATCTTGATACGGTCCGATATTTAGTTCGCAAAAGAAGTTAGAGCAGCCTGAACCGTTTTTCGGTTGCGGCGGCAGGTGCGTGACACCGCCCCAACTGAAAAACGGCCAAGGAGGGGAGATAGGAAGAAGAGGAAGAAATATGATCGATGCGCCGCATGCCTTCGAGAACGACGTCACCATCGAACAGGAAGTCGAAAACGGCGAGGTGATCTACTCCGCCTACGCTGACGGGAAACTGATCAAACGGTATCCCCCCAGTCAAGCACGCAACCCGATGGTTGCGAGACAGCTTGCAACGGGCGCGTTGTCAAACCTAACGCTGAACAGGGATCTCCTTGATGTTGCCGCGTGGTTTGCTGAAGCTCACCCGACACTCCCGGGACAATTCAGTCTCCAGCGTTACCGGTTCCAGAAATGGCAGAAGGTCTTTTCGCACATCATCGTATTTTCCGCGCCTAATGTGCGATTGCAGATCGAGACCATCGTCGGGGACGCTTTCCACGCTTTGGGCTGGCATATCAATCCAGATGGTGGGTCGAGTGTTGACTGGTTGGAGACGCCCATTCTGACAGATATTTCGGCTCACCGCCGATTGTTGGCGCTCGACCGTGTGGAGCGAGCCCTGCGAGCCTACAGGCTGTCACGTGAATAGTGGATGGCTACTGGCTGACGATCAATCAGATACGGATTTCTTGAGAACCGTATCCGATGTCTCGCGCGCCTGTGCAGGTGTTGGCTGAGATAATCAGAGATTCCCGAAACCGGTGGTCCGCGATGGACATCATGCTGCTGCTACAGCTGCGGACCACATAACAACGCCCGATATGAAAGGAGCTTTGGGTGCTTGAAGTCGGCGCGACTATGCGATCCGGCAACGTGAAAGGAAGCGAAATGATCTATGTCTACGAGACACTCATTTCACTCGATGACCAGCAAACAACGGCTGGTCTCAATCTCGTCCGAGAATACCTCGGCGAACGAGGAACGGCACTCGCAAACGCCAGCTACCTGCTCGGTGGTGCATCGGCCAGCGGCGCGGTCTTCCGCCTTATTGAGGCGGTCCGCGACGCGAAACGGCTCACAAAAGCGCATGTCAGGCAACTCCAGCGGACACTGGCGCTTTTGATGCTGGAGAATGTTGGCGATCCCGATCGAACGGAGACGATGCTGTTCGCGGATCTCGTACCGGGCTCGAGGAGCGTGGAGGAGATCTGTCTACTCGCGGATGCACTCGACGATCTCCTAATGCAGTTGGATACGATCACCGATGCGGCGGCATCGGAGCAGGTGGCAGACCTGTCCAAAGCAGCGTGATGACGGCCTCCCGGCCCAACAGGGCCGGGTCTTGAACCGTCGGAAATGGTTTCGACGGCATCTGACCTGGAGGTCGATCATGCCAATCAATATCCACTCCAACCCCCTTATCCATCTTGCGGAAGATATCCGATTTCTCGCGGAACACGCACGATGTCCACAACGACAGCGACGACTGCTTCTCGATTGGTCATGGCTGGTGCAGCGTTGCGCCAAGTCAGCGTTTCGAGAGGAGATCCTCCTCGAAGTTGTCAATGCGCTTGTGACGCTCTCGCACGCCAACGCTACGTTCAGCCGGGCCGTTGCACCGCCGTTCTGTCGGATTGAGCCCACGCTCGATGTGGAAGACCAAGGCGGATACTTTGCTGGACGACAAGCGATCACGAGGCTTATTCGCTCCGCACCGATACATGACAAAGTGCGATCATCGCTCGCGGATCATGTACTCACAAGGATCGATCAAGATCTGCGGTATTTGCAGCCTCTAATTCCGTTTAGATGAGTGAAGTTGCCCGGAACAGGTCTGTTCCGGGCATGATACGCAGACCGCAGGCACCCGCAAGTGGCGGCTTACAAGCTGGACGGACATGATGAGCTGGAGTAGGGCGCAGATGACAGTGCGCGATCGCGCGCGTCAGCGCACTGGCGGGGCCAAGAGCTATCCGAGAGACCAAGCGTGAGGACCGCAAGCCGTCCTAAGGAACTCCTTGAGTAGGTGTTGAACGAGCCATGCGAAAAGCTGGGCCTTGAGGATGACCGTGAGGTGGAAGCGGGACGATAGGGAGGAAGAAATTAAGCGGGATGTGTATCGTCGAAAAGGTCATAGCCTTCAGTTTGTAACACACACCTATATGATAACCCGCGTGCATTTAGCCCTCTTTCACTTCCTCAGCATCATCTAACGGATCAGGACGGTCTGCTGCTTTAGCGCATTGTTTAATCACCTCGAAGCGAGCAAGATAGTCTTGCTTATGGTCCTTCAGAATTTCGTAGAACGCCGGCTTACCCGCTGCTTCAGCCGTTTCCAGTATTGCCTCCATGGCATCCAAAACGCGCCGGTTCTCTGATAGAAGCTCTCGTACGGCCTCGTACTGGGCTGGGTTAGTATCGGCATTACGCTCAGGGTCTGCCTCTTTGTATGCTCGACGTTCTGTCGAAAGCGCGTGAGAAACCATAACAAACTGTGCGACGCTTAGACCAGCCCAGTCCGACAGGACACGTAAATCAAGATATTCCAGTTGCATATCCTGCGACTCAATCCGAGTGAGTCGTTGAGGGTAATCAGTGTGGATTTTTCGGGGTGTAGCCCTGAAAGTGTAGTCTGGATCATTTATTGATCTCAATCGGTTCTCTGCGTCTGTTTCATCCTTGCCTGCGTTGTGGCCAGGAAATTTACGATTAATGCGAGCTCTAATTTTGCTCAGCTCTTTCGAATCATCGCGCCGAAAAGTGCCTATACCCTTTCCCTTTGACTCCATTCGCATCTGGCGGAGGATAGCCACCATACTGGCTAAGCCAGCAGGTAATTTCTTCCTTTCATGGCCATCACGCAGGGTCTGGGCAGGCTTTAATCGACCCTTACTGTTGGCGTCGTCATTTTTTCTCATAAGATTCACCTCTTGTATGCGAGCTTTCGGTGGGCACAATATGTTGTGCTTAAGGGCGCAATATAGCCCCTGAAAAGAAACTATGCTCTCAAATAGAGGGTTTTTCGTTGCCTTATTTGATATTGAGGGGTAGCACGAACCAAGCTCAACGCGCTTTCCTGGTAAGAAAACGGCGCGTCTGAGCTAATGAGAAGGTCTAAAGAAGGAGTTAATCCAACTGAAGCCAAAGCCCATGAGCTTGGTTGTGTTTTTGGAAAACCATCTCTCGAGAAGAGACGCTTTTTCCTTGAGCCTCTGTTTGCACCTCATCGATAGGCGGGTCAACCCGTAATTTTGAGGGAGGAGGATCACGATCCAAAGCCTGAAGCTTTCAGGCAACGCCATCGTGGCCCCGCCATCTGAGCAGTGTGGCATCCTCACCGGCTTCAGCGACTTCCCTTTACGGCTGCAAATCAACGAGCCCTTGGGCTTTAGCTGAAAGGACAGTCAGATGATATCTGATGATAACCAGAACACGGTACCAATCCTACATGAAGGGGAGGTTAACCGCCCATCAACCGACGAAGCGTACATCCGACGCAAGCTGGCAGAATTCGCTTTAGGGGGTGACGATGGAAGTGCCGCAACAGGTTGGGCTGCGGCACATCATGACACGTTGAATGCGTGTGACCGTGCGGTTGCCGAAGAGCAATTATCAATTTTGCAGAAAGATAAAGCGGCTCGCAGCGCACTTATCAGTCGGTATGAAGATGAGCGAGGGGCAGCACCTCTCGTGCAACGGGTCGTTACCAACGAAAAGGTGGCACAGAGAAATGGCGCTGATCGAGCTACTGCGTGGAGTGGTTTAGCATGGGTGATGCTGCTGAAGGCTGCTGAAGCCTTTCTCGTCTCACGATATATTATTAATAGCGGTGTTTTCGGGCTCAACCCCTCAAATGCCTTGCATACGGTTTTCGCCGGAACATATGCCATTCTGCCCCTGGGTGTCGGTTTGGGATGGTGTTTGTATCTTGCGAGGCTCAATGGGCGTGCGCAGGTAGAAGCCTGCGCGCAGCTGCATTCGAAGATGTTGTTCTGGATTCCGGTCTGGGTATTGATTTTTGCGCTTGTGATCGGCCCATACATGTTAACCATCGTGCCCGTGGACGGTCCATACGATGTTACGGCATTGTGGGTCACGACGACGAAAGGCTTTTTCGCGGGCCTTCAAGACATACTTCAGGCAGCGGCCGGATTAACCCTCATTGGTCTCCTCATCAGTTCTCTGATTGCTACATCGGCCATCATTGCGAGCAAGCTGGTGAACATCCACCAAACGAACACCGCTGCGCATATTACGCATGTCCGCAAAGACCAAGACTTCGGTTGGCATTCGGATGAGTTGATCAAACTCAGAAACGAGAGCTTCGCGGCTGCTTTGATAATCGGTCGTCTCCAAGGGTTCCTCAATTCGATTGACCGCGATCACAGCCGGTTTGTGGCAGAAAGCCAAACGGCAGTCCAAGCATACAAACATCAGGGCCAGATGGCGGCTGGAAAGGCGATCCTTGATTTCGCTGATGACGGCAACGTCATCCCTATTTCCGGAACTCGCTGACGCCCCATGGGGCGGTTGCTGTCGACCGCCCCACCACCCCCCATTGGAGATTCCCGATATGTATACTTTTCCCGTTTCCGTTCTTTCCGCCGCCGCCTTTCTTGCTCTGCCGGTGGCGTTTGCCCCCATGTCTGTCGCGGCGGAAGATTATGCCATCGCGGTGCCCCGTGTGGTCGCACCAGAACAGGGCCGCCCGATCTACCAGACCGTCATTGATCTGGTGATGTCCGGCGCTGGTGGCGATACGATCCATGTTATGGACGCCACCGTCGGCGAGACCATTGCATCGTTCACAATTCCAAATGACGGCTCGGAAGCCGTCCCGGCAAACAGAGAGAGAGCCGTGGCCGCGCCGAAAGCCGCGTGGGGGCGCTTCGTGCGCGACCACTACATGACCGATGGGGTCGACCCGTCAAATTCCGGGACAATTGATCTGCCAAGCACCCTGACAGCCCTAAGTCAGACTTATGCGCACCTCGACCCTGCCACGCGCACGGTATGTATGCTGGTCATAGGTATGCCTCTTCACCAAGACCCGCGTGAACCCGAGTTTGACATGATCGGGGGGCCCTTGGTGCCTTCAGACGGGTTGATCGTCGGTGCCACCTCTGTGTCACCATACGGTACTGCCAATCTCGGGGGCGACCTACAAGGCATGCGTGTGGCTTTCTGGGCTTTGGACCCGCCAGATGGCTGGCATTCTGACCTGCACGAACAACGCGTCGAGCGCGCATGGTCTCTTCACGTCAAGGCACGGGGCGGCGTCATGTCCGCCTACGGATCGGATGCCGCCACCGTTCTCCAGCGCTTCACGGCCTGCCAAGCCGATCCATCCCGGCGCTTTACCTGGGATGACACGCGGCGCGTTGCCGCCATGCTCGACCTGCGCCGCACGGTGCAGACCCAAGAGGAAGAAGTGCAGCCAGAAAGCGAGCCGTTAAGCCTACCACCTATGAATACGATTCCAGATGAAAATGGTCGCTTTGGAAGCGTCGTAAGACTTGATCGCATAGCCTTCAAGCAGGGGTCCGGTTTAATCCAATTCGACGAAGTTGATCGTGGGACAGTGAATCCACGTTATGGGTCAGAAACTGCCGCCGCCGGGGCAACTGGCGTGACAGTCACCTTTGCAGGATATTTCTTGGGTCAACGTCTTGGAGCACGTGGAGAATGTCCCAGAGGAGCAAATCCTGAAGGCTGCGTGATGGGTTTGCCGTCCGCTCCGTTGGTGTTGAACCCTGCTTCGCCTCCCACCTTCACAGCAGATGATAGATCAAACCCTGAAAGCCCTGCGCTAAGTGGTTCATCGCTGTTTTCCGGGCCAGTCTCGATCCTATTCGACAAAGACGTTGCTGCCGTTGGACTCATTGGTGGATCATTCAATAATCTTGGCAGCACAGCGATCAGTGCATTCGACCGTCAAGGCCGCCTTATAGGGGGGGTTGTAAATATAAGCCGAGGGATGGAGTTTCTCGCACTCGCCACTGATGACGGTGCGCCGCGAATTGCAGGCGTTCAGTTTTCGCTCGTCGGCAGAGAGGCGGCAGGTTATGCGGTTGACACCATTCGCTTTGCACTGCCCGGTCAGTACGACATGACCCTTTCGGATAGATAAGATCTCTCCCGCCCCTACGTCAAATTAGTCGATTAGGAATGCCCAAACCCTCGGCAAAGTTTTGCGGTTTTAGCAGGATTATGGTCATGGGAGCATGCTGCATTAAGGACCCTTTTTGCGGCATTGTTTGGAGTTCTGCCAAGTTATTGATCCGATTGGTGCTGGACCGCCGCAAAAACCTCATGCAAAAAGAATCTATGAAAATCGGTTACGCACGGGTGTCCACAGAGGAACAGAATCTTGATCTACAGATCGAGGCGCTGACCGAGGCGGGTTGCGCCCGGATCGTTACCGACCAGGCGCAGAGCGGTGTGAAAGCGGCCGAGACCCGTGCCGGGTTTTCCGAAGCTTTGGAGCTGTTAGGCCCCGGCGACCTTCTGGTGGTCTGGAAGCTGGACCGTGTAGGCCGATCCATCGCTGATCTGATCCATCTTCTCAAACTCTTTGGCGAGCGGGGTATTGAGTTTCGCAGCCTGACCGATGGGATCGATACGACAACCGCAGGCGGGCGGCTGGTCTTTCACATCATGGGGGCCTTGGCTGAGTTCGAACGCGATCTGATCCAAGAGCGCACCAAGGCAGGGCTGCGCGCGGCCAAGAAGCGCGGCAAGCGACTGGGGCGTCCGCGAGCGCTTTCCCCGGCGCAGATCATCCATGCGAAGACCGCCATCGAGACCAAGCGGGAAACCGTTTCCGGCATGGCAGAGATTTTGGGCGTGAACCGCAGCACACTACAGCGTGCCATGAACCGAGAAGTCGGGGTTTCTGTCTGATGGCCGAAGCTATGCCAATCACTCCAGCGGTTGTGACATGGGCGCGGGAGCGAGCCGGGTTCTCCGTCGATGCTGCAATATCGGATTTCCGCAAAATCGTTGAGTGGGAAGCCGGCGAGGCCTTCCCAAGCTATCCGCAGCTCGAACGGATGGCCGAGAAGTTCAAGGTGCCGGTTGCGGTATTCTTTTTTCCGGCTCCGCCCGATTTGCCGCCTATCGAAGAGACCTTCCGCACCTTGGGTCCAGACCAGATTGCCGAGATACCACCCCGCATCCGATTGCTTCTGCGTAAGGCCCGGACGTTTCAGATGGGCGTTGAAGAGCTGAACGGAGGCCGCAACCCCGCCGAGCGGTTGATTACCCGTGATCTGGCTTTCCGCCCGACAGACCGCATTGAGGAAATCGCAGCTCAAGTCCGTAAATATCTGGGCATCACAATGGAGCAGCAATTCGCTTGGGGTAATGCGGAGACGGCGCTGGAGGAATGGCGCAAGGTGCTTCTGAGCGTCGGCGTCTATGTCTTCAAGGACTCGTTTCGGGAGCCGGACTATTCTGGTTTCTGCCTCTATGATGACGAGTTCCCGATCATCTACGTGAACAACACGACCGCAAAGACCCGCCAGATTTTCACGCTGTTCCATGAGCTTGCGCACCTGCTTTTCCATACAAGCGGCGTTGACAGGACCGGCGACGGTTTCGTGGATGAGTTGGTCGGAGACAATCAGCGGATCGAGGTCATCTGCAATCGTATGGCTGCTTGTCTTCTGGTACCGGAAGATGCTTTCGACGCTACTTTTGCCGGGCAGGCACCGACCGAAGCGACAGCGGCTGAGCTGGCACAACTGTTCAGCGTCAGCCGCGAGTTCATCTTCAGGAAGTTTCTCGACCGCGATCTGATCACTCCAGGAGAGTATGATCAAGCCGCGCGGCGATGGACCGAGCAAGGCCAGCGCGGCACGGGAGGAGACCACTACAATACCAAAATTGCGTATCTCGGGACCGAGTATATCAACCTGGCCTTCCAGCGGTTCTACCAGAACCGGATCGACTACAATCAACTTGCCGACATTCTCGACACCAAACCCAAGAACCTGACCCGTCTCGAAGAATATGTCTCAAGGAGAGCGCCTTGAGCTACGTTTTCGATACGAACGCATTTTCCCAGCTTTTCCACAGCTATTATCGCAATCGGTTCCCGACCCTTTGGGAGCAGTTTGACGAGCTGATCGAAAATTGTGAGATCACATCGACCCGGGAGGTATCCCGCGAAATTGAGGGAGACCGGGTTGCCGCCTTGCGCGATTGGGCTGCGGTCCAACGTGACCTGTTTCCTGCACCAAATGCGGCGGAGGCAGGTTTCGTGGGGCAAATTTTTGCGGTGCCGCATTTTCTACAGATCATCGAGCGAAAGAAGCTTCTGAAGGGCGGACTGAACGCTGATCCGTTCATTATCGCACGCGCCCACACCATTGGCGCGACGGTTGTAACTCTTGAAGGCGAGCCGCCGAACGGCGCAAAGATTCCGAATATTTGCCGCCATTTCGGTATCCAGTGTATGTCACTGGAAGGCTTTATGGAGGCTGAAGATTGGACTTTTTAACGAAGGTATATTTTGCGCTGAAATTACATGACCAGTGATCCATTCAATAGCGATGCAATGCGCCGTGCGCTGGAACTGAGTGAAGGTCCGGCACAAAGACTCATGCGCCAGATGGAAAACGATCCGACGACAAGGATGCTTCGCGAGCTTGAAAACTCCCCCGCCCTTCAGACAGCGCAGATGCTTGAGCAGAACGACATTCAGAAACTGATGGATTCCGTTACTACAACCCATGCCGCGTTTGGGACATTCACCAGATCGCAGCAATGGGCAGAAGTGTCAGGCGCGATTGCTGCCGCACACGGCGTTTTGGCAAGGCCCGAAACTTTCGAAGCGCTGCAACGGATCGACGCAAATTTGAAGCATCTGGTCACGAATGTGCACCACGCGATTGTCCCGTTGGCGGATCAGCTACAGAGCTTTTCCATTGCGGCAGCTCAAGCGATTCACCCTCTTCATGAGCATTTCCAGCACATGGAGACTTGGCAGACATCGCTTGCTGACAGAATGGCGCAGCTTAACAATCCGTGGGCTTTTGAGGATCACCTTGGGGTTTCGACAGTTGGCTTTGCCCGTATCGCCCGCCTGCACGACATTTCCAGCGGTGCCGAGCCGTTCGACCCTGCGGGCCAAGAGGTATTTGCAGAGGAGCTGGGGGAGCCGGTTGCTTTTGACGAAGACCAATCCCCGGCAGATCGAGAAACAGCGCAGTTTGATGCCGGGTTGAACGCTGAAGTTGTCGCCTTCCCGCAAGACGCATATCCGCACGTTTTGATTTCTGCGGGTTTTGAACTGCGCATCGAGACTGTTGCACCGGTCAGGACAGACGGCGGCGAGATCGGCAGATACGATCCGCAGCACGCCAGCTTGCTTGGCCAGATCGAGAACCGGCTTCGCATCGTGATCGAGACTGAGCTTCGGCGGATCGAGGGAGAAGCATGGTTGCGGCGGAGGGTTCATGGTGATCTTCGGAAGAAGTGGCAGGACCGAAAGGCAGCAGAACACGAGCAGCGCGGGGATTCCTTCCCCCTCCTCTACTACGCTGACTTTATGGAGTTAATGCACATCATCATCGAAGGCAGAAACTGGAATGATGCGTTTCAACGGTTCTTTGTCTCGAAGCCGGACTTCCAGGTTTCGATGCAACGACTTGCGCCTGTAAGAAATACCATTGGCCACAACCGGCCACTGGTCAGAACAGATCAGTTGATCCTGTTTGCCGAGGGAAGCCGCATTCTCCGCGCCTTGGGGGTTCGCGTGTGACCTTGGAATATAACTTAACCCTGCGTTAGAACAAAAAGAGAACAGTTGGAAGAAATAGGGTTCCCAAATACGCTGGGACGGATTATGACATGTTGTCAATAACCGACACAGATCAGGGGCAGGCACATGAACGCGCATCCACGGACAGAATTTGCAGAATTGATTGAGCGGGCCGGTCTCGACATCGACACGGCGGCAGCGCTTCTGGACGTGAATCCCCGGACAGTCCGGCGTCATATCAACGGCGAAGGCAAGCGGATCGACCAGCTGCGCCTGGAGAAGCTGCGCCAGACCGCCGACGCCCGCTGCACAGGCGCACGGCCCGAAGGTTTCCGGTTCATCGACCTCTTTGCCGGAATCGGAGGCATTCGTATTCCGTTCGAGGCCATCGGGGGGCGGTGCGTGTTCACAGCGGAATGGGACCGGTTCAGCCGGGAAACCTACAACGCCAACTTCCCCGAGCCTGCCAACAGCGAACATGTCTTTGCCGAGGACGTGCGGCCCTATGCGGACGCGCCGGAGTTAATTCCGGCCCATGACGTGCTTCTGGCCGGTTTCCCGTGTCAGCCGTTTTCCATTGCAGGCGTGAGCAAGAAGAACGCCCTTGGCCGACCGCATGGCTTTCTGTGCGATACGCAAGGAACGCTGTTTTATGATCTGGCCAAGATCATCGACCATCACAAGCCCCCTGCCTTCCTGCTGGAGAATGTAAAGAACCTTGAACGCCATGACGGTGGCAAAACCTTCGCCACGATCATCCATGTGCTGGAGAAAGAGCTGGGTTATCGGGTTTTCCACAATGTCATTAGCTCGACGCCATGGGTTCCGCAAAAACGCGAGCGCATCTTCATTGTCGGCTTCAAGGATCACAGCATCGAGTTTGACTTCGATCAGCTTGCCGTGCCGGAAGGAGACGGCCCGAAGCTGGGGTCGATCCTCGATAAGAAGGTCGATCCGAAATACACGCTTACCGAACACATGTGGACCTACCTTCAGGGCTACAAGGAAAAGCACCGCAAGGCCGGTAACGGTTTCGGGTTTTCGCTCTTTGGCCCCAATGACGTGGCCCGCACCCTGTCCGCCCGTTACTACAAGGACGGTTCCGAAATCCTGATAGCGCAGAAAGGCGACCGGCCACGCCGCCTGACGCCGCGCGAGTGTGCCCGCCTGATGGGGTTCGAGAAACCCGGACAGACAGACTGGAAAATTCCCGTGTCCGACACACAGGGCTATCGACAGTTCGGAAACGCCGTTGTCGTGCCTGTTGTCAGTGCTGTTGCGCAACTCATGCAGCCGCGCATCATCGAGGCGATGGAGCTGGACGGGCGGGAAGTCCCACAGACCGTGCAGGTTCAGCTTCCCCTGCCTGCACCCGGTATCGCGGCGGAGTAATGTCTGCGGATACCGTCACGCCCGCAACCCGAAGCCGGATGATGGCAGGGATCAAGGGCAAGAACACCAAACCCGAGCTGGTAATCCGATCCGCGCTGCACAGGCGCGGATTCCGCTTCCGCCTGCACCGCAAAGACCTGCCCGGCAAGCCCGACCTCGTTTTCACAGGCCGGAATGCCGTGATGTTCGTGCATGGCTGTTTCTGGCATGGCCACGACTGCCACTTGTTTCGCTGGCCAAAGAGCCGGGAGGCGTTCTGGCGCGACAAGCTCGAAAAGAACATCGAGCGGGACCGGCGGCAGTATCAGACGCTTACGGCGACGGGCTGGCGCATCGGAACGGTTTGGGAGTGCGCCCTGACGGGCAAGACCCACCTGCCCTTCGATGGCGTTGTCGATCAGTGCGCCATGTGGTTGAAATCGGATATAAAAACACTGGAGGTAAGAGGCGATGAAGCGCGGGCAACTATCTGACTATTTTGAAGGCGTCGGGGTCAAGCGCCTGTCTGCCGTCGATGCCGAGCCGAAGACATCCAACCAGCACGAAGTCGGAACCACGAAGATGATGCGGGACGACTTTCTGGGCGAGACACACCAGCAGAAGTTCCCCGCGATCTATATCTGGCTGGGTGGCGATCAGGAGGGCTTCACCGAGGAGAGCTGGGCCACGCACTACGACGCGCGGATCAAGAAAGAGGACCGCGCCGCTGAATGGCGGCTCTATTACCCCTCCAACCCCGTCACAGAGGCCATGAGGGCCGGAGACACTCTTTTCCTTGCCAAGGACCAGAGCGGTGTCCTGTGGTTCATCGTGGCACCGGAGGGGTCCACCAGCGAACAGCAGCTCTTCTGGCTGTTCGGATTGCGCCCCGAGGGCAAATCTTTCGTGTCGCGAGAGTTTTCCGACGCGGAGCCGGAGCTGGACTTCGCCGCACGGTTCATCCTGGACGAGATAGGTATCGAGTTCGAGGAACCGGAGGCCGACAAACTGGACAGCATTATCGAGAAGTTCGGCATGACCTTCCCCAAGACGGCCGAATTTTCCGATCTGGCCCGCCTCACCCTGCCCGAAGTCCACGCCGAGGATGACCCGGATGCGGCACTTATCACGTGGCTGGATCACGAGGAGGCCTTGTTCCGGCGGCTGGAGCGCAAGGTCGTATCGTCCCGGATCGAGGCCGGGTTCGTGGATGACAGCGGCACGGACGTTGACGGTTTCATCAGTTTTTCCCTGAGCGTCCAGAACCGGCGCAAATCCCGTATGGGGCATTCACTGGAGAACCACCTTGCCGCCGTTCTGAGGGCGCATGACATCCGGCATGTCCGGGGCGCGATAACAGAACACAAGCACAAGCCAGACTTCCTGTTCCCCGATCTGGAGACCTATCAGGCAGCTCCAGCCGAAGGCGACCCACGCTTGGCGATGCTGGGGGCAAAATCCACATGCAAGGATCGCTGGCGACAGGTTCTTGCAGAGGCCGAGAAGATCAGCCGCAAACATCTTTTGACGCTGGAGCCGGGAATTTCAGAGCCGCAGACGGATCAGATGGAGGCGTCCAGCCTTCAACTCGTCGTACCCTCCCCCATTCATGGCAGCTACACGGACGCGCAGCGCGGCTGGCTCTGGTCTGTCGGTGATTTCATTAGGGTAGTTCAGGGCCGGCAGGGCTGAACCGCAAGTATATCGCTGTGGTACGCCACGACGATAGCGAAATGAATGTTGCATCACCTTAGAATGAGTATATACTCATTTGAGTAAAAACTCATTTACACAAGGTGACTGAATTGCCAATAATTTCGATACTGAACCCCAAGGGTGGTTCGGGAAAAACGACTATCACCACGAACCTCGCCCGTTCGCTGCATGAGCGCGGCCAAAAGGTCTTGATAGTCGATTCCGACCCGCAGGGTAGCGCCCGAGACTGGCACGCGGTAGACGAAAAGAACCCCCTGCCCCTTGTAGCATTGGATCGAGCCAACAACGTTAAAAGCTTGCCCGATGTCGCTGCGGCCTACGACTTTGTTGTGGTTGATGGTGCGGCTAAACTGGAGGACATGATAGCCGCCAGCATCAAGATCACTGATTTTGTGTTCATTCCGGTAACACCCAGTCCCTACGATCTATGGGCCGCTTCGGACTTGGTGGAATTCATCAAGGCCCGTCAAGAAGTGACAGACGGAAAGCCTGCTGCACGTTTCATTATCAGCCGTGCGATTTCCGGAACTCGTCTCAGCGACGAGATCGTCACGGCACTCGCGGAACAGGGCTTGGGTGTGTTCATCAACCATATCACGCAGCGGCAGGTCTACCCCCAGACCGCAAGCGAAGGGGGCACAGTATTCGACAGTAAGAACACCGGCGCCTTGGCGGAGGTGAACGCACTGACAGACGAAATCCTCGCCTTCATCGACGCGGAGGGGACGTAATGGCGCTATCAAGCAAACGGCCAAGCCAGCGCGACACTATCAAGTCGAAACTTCTGAACGATGTGACCGAGACGAACGAGAAGAAGCGCCGTCTAAACGCGGAGATCGAGGATTCTCTCTATCGGCGCATCAAAGGGAAGGCGGCGGAAGATGGGCGGACAATATCCAGTATCACCCGGGACTTATGGATTGAGTATTTGAGTAAATGAGTATTTGAGTAAATGTGGTTTTGAGTATTTACTCTACCATCCGTTGCGACCGCGCTTCTTAAACCAGCTCTTGCAGAAGCCCAGAAACGCTGCATCAGGATTTTTCGTCGGCTCTTTTTGCCGCGCGGCATAAGTTCGCCACTCACCAACAAGGGCGCTAACATCCCACGTTGGCGCGAGTTCCCGCGCTCTTTCAAGTGTATCCGGCGACAAGGGAGGCATGTAGTTGTTCGTCAGCTGATCCTGTTGAGGCTTGGTCGTGTAAGCATCGAGAAACTCCCGTTTCGGCGTAACCGTTAGAATGTCGGCTTCCAACCGGAACGCGTAGTCTGGCATATGATTGTGTTCCTCGTCAGCCTTGCAGATCGCCTTTACGAGCCGCCTGAATTCCTTATCGGAGGATGTTGAGCCGGTGCGATCCTGTAGCTTCTGAAGACCACACTTCCATTCAGCCTGAGTCCCGCATTGCTTCCGGGCCAGTTCATACAGGCGGCGCTCCAGAGGCTTGCGAAGCTGGAAGTAGCGGCGGTTCAGGGTGAGAACATCATCACCGGCAATCGCATTAAAGACCCAATCGGACAGAGTAACTTCGAGATCGAGCATTCGGCCGTCGCGGGTCTCCCGCACGATCCGATAGCGATCAATCAGGCTGAACCCGTCAATCTGTTCGACGCCGCCTGTAGTGATATTCGTCTCGATCTGGGTTCCCTGTAACCGTTCCAACGCGGCCTTGAGGCCGATGTAGCCGGTTCCCGCAACAGGGCGGTTGGTTGCAACGAGGAGATCATACGCCTTAAACCGCAAGGTCCGGTGGACCTTCTTGCCATCGTTTAGTGCAGCCATGACCTGAGAAATGCAGTAGATAAGCACATCGCGGTCATGGACCGTAGCGAGGCCTATCATGTTCGGTCTGATCTCGACATAGCTCTTGCCGTCAGTAGCCACGTAGCGGCGTTTTTTCGTGTCAGGCTTGGTCGAGAGCGTAAATATTGGGTGAGCCATAGAGGCCATATCGCCCTTAGGCGCCGCGTCAAAGATATCGCATACGAAAAAGTCTCCCTGTGCATGTCGCAAGGGGAGCAGCGGCGTCCGGTCCTGTTTCGTAATTTCACCCACCATGATCACAATATTCGTAATTTCACCCACCGACGCAAGCAGTTCGTAATATCACACACCAGAACGTTTCGTAAGATCACACACCAGCTTTCGTAAGATCACCCACCCGCTATCGTAAGATCACCCACCGGGCCCTCAAAATAGGGCTGATTATACACATATATTCAAAGGCTTAGTAGGTCCTGTGATTCGCGTAACACAGAGTCTAACACTATATAACACACACATATCTTGTGGATAACTCCGTTCAAGAACATACAAACAATCACGAAATGATGTTCATCCTGTATGCAATGGCCTTAAGGAACTGAGAAATGGGAGAAATACGATAGTTGCACTAAGAGAACGAATGCTCGCTCACCTGAATCCAGACTGGCGGCAGGACGTACCCCAACGGTCCAGCTGGCAAAGATTTTTTATTGAATGCCCTGCTCCAAATTTCGAGGCGATCCCGGAAGCCCTTCAAATCGCAGACGATGCGCAGATCTGGCCAGGACGTAGAAACCGTCCACTTCAAGAAGCGCCAGAAGGGACCCACATTTGCCGCGCCTTCGACGGCCTTGAGCCAGCAGATGTCCGCGTTGTAGTCCTCGGCCAAGATCCATATCCAGAAATCACCCAAGCCACAGGAAGGGCTTTCGAGGATGGTGCATGGCAGGTGGTCCGAGCTCATCCGCGATCAAGCAATACCACTCCCAGTTCTTAGACAATATTTCGACGGACTGGTGGGGCAGGGGGTTCTTTTCGTAAACGCCGCGTGGACCCGCACTGGAGATGAAGAGATCACTGCACACAGGAGCCTTTGGAAGCCAATACTGGATCACATGCTGCGAAAGTTGGCGAAAAACGATCAGCCCGTAGTATTTTTGCTCTTGGGGGACGACGCCAGAAAAACCTTTTGCGCCGCTGACCCAATATGTCACCGCTCCGCTATCATCGACGATGCGCATCCGAGAAGTTCGCAGTTCTTTGACTACAGGAACCCTCTGGAGCGCGTGAACCTTGCTCTTGATGATCTTGGAGCTGACCCCATTCAATGGTGGCCAAATCCTTTACCAGCCCCAGCGTGATAAGATCGAAGTAGTTATATCAGGCGTAATAGAGGTCTGAGTGACGTCCGAAATGGTTCTCAATGGCTGAGAGACCCACAAAAAAGCAGCTCATGCTATGGACATCTGAGACCAAAGGGTAAGGTATCTCTAATCGCGTCCTTCGGCCCTGCGTCCTGATCCGAAATGTGTTCTTCTTTAGTGGACCCCAGTGTCCACAGAAGCCATGGGCCTTTAAGTCCACTACACTGGTCTTATATGTCCATAAGGCTGAGCGCCTAACCCCCTTACTTTCAAACACTTTCTGCCTCATATCTATACCACACGCAACAAGTCAGGAGGCAAGAATGCCCGAAAAAACTGAAAAAGTAGTCTCAATAGGGGACCGCAGAAAAAAGGAACCCGAAGATGAGCGGACGCTCTCCCGAAAGTGGGGGAAAAGCACCATCGGCATTGGTTATACTGTGATCCCGTCTGCCTTGCTGAGGGGACAGGCCCGTCTTGGTATCGGCCCGAACGAGCTCGCAGTGCTTCTCCATCTCTTGGATCACTGGTGGCGACCGGAGGAAATGCCTTGGCCGTCGAAGAAAACCATCGCGGAGCGGCTCAATGTCAGCACAAAGACCGTGCAGCGTGCCGTCGTGGGCCTTGAGGCAGCAAAGCTCTTGCAGCGCAACGAGAGGTATCACAAGACCGGGGGCCGCACTTCAAACGAATACGATCTGGGACCGCTTGTCGAACGACTGAAGCCGATAGTCGCGGACATGGAACAGGCCATAAGAGACAGCAAGGCCACGAAGCGTGCCGCCGAGCGCCCTGGTCTGATAAAGCGCAAATCGGCATCATGAGTAGGAGATGATCATGGATAACGAAATCACCTACCGTCGCATCATGCTGGTCATCGCGATCATTGGCCTCGCGGTCAGCGCCGCCCAGCTGTGGCTCTGATCAGATGGCTATGTTTTCAACCTTTACCATTGAAGCGCTCGTTCAGGTAATCTCTGGTGGTTCCGGAATGAACAATCCTGAACCACCAATTGGTCTCTACCGAAGTGCTTCGGACATCAATGGATTTCTCATGGCTTGTGGCATTGACCCTGCTTATGGCGAGGGCTCACGACTACCGATGTTGCGAGACTGCTTAAACTGGGCAATTTGGCAAGAAAATGGTGATAACCTGATCGGCCGAGCGATAGAAAAAGTCGCTGATCCGCGTAACCATACACTCGAGCCGGAAAAGACGCAGGCCGTACTCGACCACCTGAACCTGCATCTTACGCCAGATGGCTTCGAGGTGGTCGTTCTTGGGGGCAGGGCGGCTTTGCGCAAGCGAGGCTCCGGCGCCGCTGTTGTCGGAGCGATTACAGAAAAGACTGCAACTCTGGATTTCGGAACAGTCAGCCGTGATCTCGATCGCGCAATCCAGAACGCGGAAGAGGACCCGGAAGATGCCGTGACGGCCGCCTGCGCAACGCTCGAGGCCGTCTGTCGGTCGATCCTTGTAGAACTTGGCCTTGAACTACCAGCGAAGAAGGACGTCTCCGCCCTTGTACGGGCCGTTCAGGAGCCGCTCGGGCTATCTCCGGGGCGCCAGGACCTTCCAGATCTGGTCGCTGCCGACATTCGTAAGGTGCTGAGCGGTCTGACCACGGCAACAGAAGGGATCGGAGCACTGCGCACCCATGGTGGGGATGCACACGGCCGGGAAAGAGGACATCGCCGGATCGACCCAAGGATTGCGCGTCTCGCGATCCACGCCGCAAGCACAGTTGCACTGTTTCTCATCGAGACTTGGGAGCGAAAGATGGAACGCGCTTTGCCGACGGTGGGGCCATAACAATAGGGTCGTCCGCAGCCTGTGTTGATACGCTTCGCCCATATGATCTACCAGAGAGTGCGGGATACATGAGTTGTAATGCAGTGCCCTTGCGCCTTTGCTTATCGAGCGATTAGGTAACCTGAGGCTCATTTGTCACAGGCTGGAAAACGGTTTCCGGAAAAATACATCGCCACCCAGTTCCTTTCTGAAAGGAACTCAACATGTCACACACACCTCCACTCCAGGCCCCTGCGGCCGCAAAAATTACGCCCGACACCCTTATCACGAACGCAGAACTCGAACGCTTCTTTGGCGGTTGCGGTGACGATACGCGACGTAAGATATTCACTCTCCTCGGATTACCGAAACGCCGAAAGCGTCCATGGGTAGAGGTTTGGGTCGCTCTCGGCATCGATCCCATGCAACCGACTGCGCTGTGGGACGATCTCACCTTGGGACCATATGGCAAGAACAAGCTTTGGGATGCGGCGCGTGTTGCTGAAAGCACCGGCCTCGCTGCCTCGACGATCAACAATTACTGCTGGAATAACCGATTTCCTGACGACTTCCCCAAGCCATTGATCAGCGCAAGTCCAAAGACGCGCCTATGGCTGCCGCTCGAGGTGCGGGCCTACAATCTACCTTCTCAGTATGGCGCTCTGGCAGCCAAAATCAGGCGAACACCGAAAAGGTCGACCGTCTCGAAGGAGGCCGAGACAGTCTCCTATACCGGCACGGCACAACCACTTCCGCCCAGCACAGCGGATGCCGGGTAAAGTCTGCCGTTTTCCTGTTGGCCCACTCGAGATCCGCATTTTTTGAACAGAATGTGGATCTCGTCCGGGGCCAGAGCGGAAAAGACCAATCTTATGCATAGCACTCCAGAAATAGAGGATTTTTCCATGCTGCAAACACTCGATCAGATGGCGATCGCCCAAACAACTTCAATGTCGTCGCGAACTTGGGCTGCAATCCCAGACTTTCTTGCCAAGAAGATAGAAAATGGCGCGTCAAAGAGCTCCATTGCCAAGACCAGAAGTGCCGTCAACGGCCTCCTAAAACCCAAGGGGATAACTCCTGCAAATGCGCCCCTGAACCTTGGATGGTTCGACAAATTATTCCCAGTCGAGGGATGGGACCCGACCACAATGTCGTTCGAGCAGACGACCTATCAGGATTACCGCAACCGAGTGCGGCCCCTGTTGGAGGACATGCTTGGCGTTGTCGATGAGAAAAAGATCTTCCGCGCAATGGAGGATGACTGGAACGAAGCTGCTGACCTGTTGGAGCTACTTCCTGCAATCAAAGGACGATACAGCAAGCAGAGGCTGGTCCCGGTCCGGAACACTCTGACGATGGCTGCGCGACGCGCGGGCCTCCGGACCGGTGATCTTGATCAGTCGGCGTTAATGGGGCTTTACGAAAGCGCGAAGAAGAGCGAGCGTCTTAGTCTGAGAACAGCCGCGAGACGAATTTCTGATGCCCAGAAAATATCGCCGGAAATCGCCTTCCTGTTTCCACACCAGATTCAGCCCATCAAGGCTGACGGAGCATTTCGTTACTTTGTTCCGGAGCACTTCAACGCCGGGATCGAAGATTTCGTGGAGCGTGCCGCACGGAAGAAATACATCCGTGCCAAGAAAACCTATGAATATATCAAGGACGGTACCCGCACCGGTATGCAAACCACTATGCGCGCAGTCGTGGATGGCCTTATCGCAACTGGACATCTCGATCCGCGCGCCAATAGCTTCGTAGCCCCCTTAGAAAACTCTGAGGCATTGGCAGATCTTCTTGGTCACATTGTGGACCGGATCGGTGATAACGGAATAACGGCGCGCCACGCTACTACTTTGGTCAGCCGTTTGCCGACTATTTTCGACCGGAATGAAATTGATTCCAGTGAACTCCGGATGCTGATCAAGGAAGTCGAAGAGCTTGGGCAACACCCCGAGAAGGCGGGGATGCCCGAGAAGACGAAACAACTGTGCCGAACGCTTATCGAGAAGCGGAAGTTCAGAAACAATTTTCTTCTCGCGCATGTCCAGCCGAGGCTGATCGCTCAAAAACTTCTGGATGAGGCCGCTCGGGATGATCGCTCGCTGACCCGCGAAGAATGTGGTCGGGTTATTCGCAACGGTGTTGTCGCTCTCTTCTGCGCGATCGAGATCGGTGGTGCACCTGTCCGTGTGGAAAATGTTCTTCAAATGCCGTTCGGCGGTGAAAACGCGTGGATACGGTGCTCGGGAAAGGACGTAAAAGTCGTCATACCCGGAAATTTCGTCAAGAACGGAGAAGAGATCCGCTTTGAGATGAAGCCGGGGCAGCATCAGTTCGCTGAAACGGTGTGCTGGTATCTGGATCACATCCGCCCACTTATCCTCGCTGACGCTGACGCTGACGCTGACGCTGACGCTGACGCTGATACGGACAAGACTGCGACCAGCCCTTGGCTCATTCCAATGCTGAGCGACGCCACTCGACCCTGTCCATACGAAACATTCCACGGCTGGTTTATCAGGATTATGCGGGACGTGGTCGGCGTGCCTTGCACGCCGCACAACTACAGGCACGGGCAAGCCTCACTGCTCTATCACCGATATCCCGAGCGGATCGGATGGATAGCAGTGCGCTTGGGCGACACGGAGGAGACTGTGCTTAGGCATTACGCATGGGTCCATGCCGCGAAAGCCATGGCCGAGGGGCAACGGCTCGTTTCCGACATGATCGAGACATAGGAAACTGATATGAAGAAAGACCTTCGAAACAGGGAGGCGCTGCGGCGCTCTCCCGAGCTCGCATCCATTGCGAATGCTACCGCCTTCGACACTCTTGAGGTGACGGATCTCAGAAAGCTCGCGGAACTGATCCGCGACTTTTGCGCAGGAAATCTTGATCAGATCACGATCGAAAATGCGTCGACGTTCGGCGGGACCAGCCGCCATCGGTTCCAATGCGTGAAGCGCGCCCTGCGAGCACTGGTCGGTGAAGATCATCCTGCGACATGCGCTGTGTCTGCCGCGCTGAGCAACTTCCGAGCGGCCAACCGCAAGGGCACAAGGCTCCGGGACGATCGGACGCGGGAGGCTATTGTCCATGAAGCCCACTGGGACGCATTCCGGACTATTTCTGCCATACAAAACATTCCACTCAACGAATTGCGCGCGGTGGATCGTTTTTTGCTGTTTTGTGCAGAACAGGGACGGGGCTGTGAGGCCGAAGATTTCCTTGTTTTCGTTGCAGATCAGGAGTCTTCGATGCTGCTTCGCATTCTCCGAGGCGGCCTTGAAAAGCTTCTTACCCAAGCCCATCCCGCTATTATGGCCGCAGAGAAAGCGCGCAGTCTGAAAGAAGCGGATCGCTACAGGCGGCGGCAGCCCGAGACACGTGCAGTGGCGGTGCCTCGGCCTTTGGAGAGGTCTGTTCCTCGTGATGATCTACCCGCAGATTGGCTTGAGCTTTTCGATGGATTGCTGGAAGGAAAAGGAATTCGGGGGCGGAAGCTAAGCCGGAAGTCCGTGGACAACATGATCACCGTGGCGCGTCAGCTCGTATGGGCTGCTCGTGACCGGGGGCTTCCGGATGAAATCAACCTCGATACGATCGGGGCCTATGATAGTGCCTTGGAAGCCCGTGGTGTCCGTGCCAACAGTTGTCAGATCCTGTTCAGCTCGCTTCGCACTCTGGCTAAGCGCCTTGGCCTTGAGGCTGAGCTGCTTGCCGATCTCCAGGATCTCGTGGGCCACTATGAAAGGGAGGCCAAGGGTTCGGTGAAGGTGAAAGAATCCCGACTGGCTGACCTTCCTGATCTCCAGGCAATTTTTGAGCGCGCCAACATGCTCCTCGACAAGGCACCAGAAACCATGGATCGGCGTAGCCGTACGACAGTATATGTGGACGCCGCTGCACTGGCTTTCCTGTCGCTTATTCCGCTCCGGAACCAAGACACCTGTCTCCGTTGGGGCCACGAAATCATCTACATCGGTGACGATGACCCGGAAGAATGGGGTATCGAGGAGAATGATGAACAGGCCAGCTACTATCTGGATCTTCGGACCGCGAAGACGGACAGTGCCCTCTCCGGACCGCTTGCCCCGATCCTCACTCCTTTTCTGGACGCCCTTATCTTGCGTGGCCAAGATGACCGCTTGCTTCCAGACTTGCGGCGCGCAGCTATGAAGGCGCGAGGTCCTGTTTTTCCAAAAAGCAACGGCGACGTGCGTAGCATGCGTAATCTGGCAGAGCGGTGGCGCGTTCAGCTGGGCACGGGGTCTGCTATTAGCCGGACCCGCATCCATACTCTTCTGGGGGCCCTCGGCGAGCATGGTACGCGGGCCGCTCTGGCGCTTTGCGCGCAGACGTCTCCCCGAACAGCGAAATGGTATCAAGCTGAAGGCCTCTCGCGCAGACGCATGCTCGAGAGCCAAGACATGATTGCCGGGCTGATCGAGATTGGGGCAGAAGAAGAAGGTCTGATGGCTCGCTTCTGATCTTGTTAAGATCTTTCAGTTTGCGCGGCCAAGAGGGTACAGTGGCGCGCAGAGCTTGGGCGGTATCGGGGTAGAAATGGTCTATAGGTTTACATCGCTCCGGCATGCACAGGAGAGACTACTCGAAGCTGAGTATTTCTTGGGTCGGCTTGCGAGGACTGATGGTCTCGAATTCCAGTTCGAACTGAATGCCTTTTTGTCGGCCAGCAGGAGCGTTTCCTTTGTGCTGCAAAAAGCAATGGCTGGTGTGCCAGGTTTTGCCGACTGGTATATTGAGCGGCAAGCCGCCATGAAGGCTGATGCCGCGATGCGCTATTTCCTCGAGCTTCGAAATGTATCCCAGAAACAGGGACCGGTTTCGTTCGTAGGCAGTGCTCTACCCGGGGGTGGCTGGACCTACCGCTTTGTTGGAGATCCGTTCGATGTCCCTCCTGAATTGACCGGTGTAGATATCGGAGCGGGCTGCGCATCTCATCTCATGAAACTCGCTCAGCTGCTCTTCGTCTGTGCGCGAACGTTTCCCTTTCACAGCTGCCCCGCCCGCGCATTCACAGAGAAAGGAATGACAGAACTGGGATACGACTGGGGGGACGTCGAGACTGCCCTCGGTCTACCAATCGGCTATACAGAGGCGGGTGATTTTCCAGCTCACGAGAAGCTGCGCATCCTGTCACGTGACATCGAGCCGCTTGATATCGGAGCGATAGAGAGGCTTGCCTCTGGCGATGTCCGCTTTGATGGGGAGCCGGTTGAGTTTCCGTCTTTCAGCGGGTCGAGCCTTGTCGACGATATCGCAACCATGATGGGCTCTGGAGATATTAATCCGAGGGAGGTGTTCGCTCAGGCGATTATGCAGCGCATCAGGCGGACCGAGCGTTCGTAGCCTTGTAGTTTTTCTCTCATGAGCACTTCATTTCCCGATATTCGCGCGCTGTCCAGGGGTTCCGTGGCCTTTCCCGACTTGAGAGCGTCGGACAGGAACACCCACAGATAATATGCGTCACTCTTTTGGTGAGCGTCTCTGTCCAAACCCGATTTCAGCCGGTTTTCCCGGCTTCGACTGCTCCGGGTAGCCGAGCAGCCAAGGATCAACAGTCGTTCAATCATGGCTGCTGCCTGTTCCTTTTGATTTGACCGGTGCCCATGGTAAGGGCACCGGTCCAGCGTATACGGGCAAGTTCTTTCACTTTGGCTTATAGGATGCCCAGACCTTCTCCATCTGTTTGCGCAGGAATTTCACCTCACTTTTATCCTCGCGGAGAAGGTCCATCGACCGGGCAAGATTGAAGAAGCCTGGTCCGGTGGTCGTGGGGTCCGCGGACTTTCGGTGCACGAGTGCGGATAGAAGCCCATGCCCTGCGGCGTGGCTCCTTCTTGAAACCTTGGCGAGAATAACTCCGATAGTGTTCCGGTCGGGAGGACTCCGCCAGTTCAAGTCGACACGCTCCATGAGCTCACCGTAAAAGATCGTCTCTCCCAGGCGGGCGTACTCTTCAAGGATGACTTCAACGTCATCGACGACGGCTTCAGATTTTTTCCATTCAGACATTATGTCTTCCAGCAGAAGGTATGTCTTTTTGCCGATGCAGATCTCAGCAAATCGCCCGTTCTTGATCGCGACCGAGAGGGCAGCTTTAGAAATCTCGAGTACCTCCGCAGCGAGACTTCGCGGCAGTATGTGCTTCGGCTTCCCCCTTCGCAGCGCAGCCATCCAGGAGGGGGCGTCGCAGTCATTCAAAAGATCTTTCATATACGTATCCTTTTTTCTAAATGGGTAAGGTTATTACAGCAATGCGTTTTTGTTCATCCTGTTTTGTTACGATGATTGGTATGTCGCCGTCAAGACAGGAAAATCATAACGTTCATCCTGTATGGCTGAACAGTGATTGGCCGCTCGTCATAACGAGTTCAGGCAGCTATAATTCTGGTCATGTGCAATCTCTACGCAAACACAATGCCGGTTGCGGCGATGCGGGAGCTCTTCTCTGTCAGGGCGGATCGGGATCGTCTCGGCAATGCGGAGCCGCTGCCGGCAATCTTTCCGAAGGGCACTGCGCCTATCGTCGGTTTAGGCGATGATGGCATTCGGTGGCTGGCCAACACGCACTGGGGCTTCGTTTTGCCACAGACATCGAAAAAGACCGGCAAGCCGATCCAACCCAAGGCTGTGAATAACGCCCGCGATGACAAGTTAAGAAGCTCGTCGTTCTGGAGATCAAGCTTCGAGGAGCGCCGATGCCTGGTTCCGGCGACGAGCTTCTGCGAGGCGAAGGGGCGCAATCCCGCGACCTACGTGTGGTTTGGCCTCAAGGGTGACGAGGCGCGACCGCCCTTCGCCTTTGCCGGGATCTGGCGTGACTTCCGTGGTAACTACGGCGATGATCAGCGTGAATTGATCACATCATCAATCGTGACGACGACACCGAACGAACTGACGCGCGAGACCCACCCTGACCGGATGCCGGTTATCCTATACCCAGATGACTACGAGACTTGGTTGACGGCATCGGCGGACGAGGCGTTCAACCTTCTCCGCCCGTATCCCGCCGAGGATATGGTTATCCACCAGAGCGGCGAAGGCCTAAAATCCGATCGATGAGGCTTCGGGCTTCCAAGTCGATGCAACGCGGCTTTGTTTTCAGCTCTCCTTCAAAAACCCCCAGAGAGCAGGAAAGAAAAACAGAGAAACATGCGGTATTGACCGGAGTCCATCCGCTTTGGCACTGGCGCCAATCACTTCTGTTCCCATAGAAAGGAAAGTGAGAACATTTAGCGAACATAGGTCCATTGCATGCCAGTTTACCCAGTTGAGAGCCCCGTCATCGATGAAAGAGATCCCGTCCGCTTGGTCGCCTTCGGCGTCAGCGCCGGCTTCCCATCACCAGCTGGAGACGATCTGGAAGACGAGTTCGATCCGATAGCATGGATCGTGCGCCATCCCGCCTCCACCTTCTGGTGGCGTGTGGAGGGGGACTGCCTGCTGGATGCCGGTATCCGGGATGGCGACCTAATCGCGGTCGATCGCGCGGGCAAGCGACGGATCGGTCGCGCGGTACTGGCGGTGGTTGAAGGGGAGGTTACGGCAAAGATCCTCCGGCGACGGGAGGATCGATACTATCTGGCACCCGCAAACAGCCAAGGGCGATACCCGGATATTGAGTTGACCGAGGACAGCGAAATTTGGGGCGTGATCGCAGGTGTGGTGCGACGCTACGCGCTGGAATGAAGCGACCGATCGCAATCAGTGACAGTGCAAACTTCTACGTCAGTTGCGAGCGCCTGTTCGATCCGTCGCTGAAAAATGTACCTGTTATTGTGCTGTCGAATAACGACGGTTGCGCTGTCGCGCGGAGCGATGAAGCCAAATCCCTTGGGATCAAGATGGGTGAGCCGCTGCACCTGATCAGGGATAAGGTTGAGGCACATGGCATTCGGGTGTTCAGTTCGAACTACACGCTCTACGGCGACATCTCTCGCCGGATCGTCGAGGTCTATCGCGACTTCACCCCCGATCTGGAGATCTACTCGATCGACGAGTGCTTCCTCGATTTCGGTGGCTTTCGGGATCAGGAGGGGCATGCGCGCGAGATGCGACGGGAGGTGCTGCACCGGATCGGGGTGCCCGTCCGTGTCGGAATCGCCGCGTCGAAGACGCTGGCGAAATGCGCCAACGAAATCGCCAAGAAGAACCCGATCTTCGGAGGAGTTCTCGACATGATGAACGAGGACTACGCGCGCTGGCTTCTACCTAAGGTTCCGGTGGGAGATATCTGGGGGATCGGGCGCCGGACGGAGGCGAAGTTGAGAGCCTTGGGGATCATGACTGCCGCTGATCTGCGCGACATGCCGCTTCGGCAGGCCCGGTCGGTCGGGACGGTCGTTCTCGAGCGGACAGTCCTGGAACTTCAAGGCGAGCCCTGCTTGGCTCTCGAGGACGTCGAGCCGCAGCGCAAGGGAATGGCTGTAACCCGAAGCGCGGGCACGCCGATGACTGATTTCGATACGCTCTTCGAGGCGATTACGGCGCATGCGACGCGTGCGGCCGAGAAGTTGCGTCGCCATGGCCTTGTCGCGGGCACGCTGACGGTTTTCTACCACACCAACCGAAACAGGCCGGACCGACCTCAGTATTCAGGATCGCGCTCTACGCGTCTCATGCCGATGTCGGCGGACACGTTTGACTTGGTCCGGGCGGCACGCCATTGCGCCGAAGCCGCTTGGCCAAAAATTGGCTCCTTTGGGTTCACGAAGGCAGGCATCATACTCGATGATCTCCTTCCTCTTGAAGATCGTCCAAGGACGCTCTTCGAGGAGCCACGTGAAGCGTCGGCCGCCCTGATGGGCGCGCTCGATGCGGTCAATGACCGGTTCGGTAAAAAGACTATGGTGATTGCCAGTGAGGGAATGAGACGCAGCTGGGCATTGCGCTCCGATCATCGTTCTCCACGCTACACGACGCGGATAGCCGACCTGCCGGTAGTGAGATAGTGTTGGCAGGCGCCAACGATGAGCGAGCGCTGAGCCTAAAGGATGAGTTCGACTACAATCTCTCAAAATGCTCCACTTTTTGTTCCCCAAGACTAACAATTTAGGGCCGGTGTCAAAGGTCTGCGCGGGACTTCCACGGTAAGGTGGTTTTGACACGAACACTCCCCGCACCTTGGAAGCCAAGGCTTTGCCGGTGTTCGTGTCAAATCCGGGATAAAGGCGGTTTGAGTGAGAACGCCGGTGGAATACTGCACCACGTGAGCGGCGAGATTGGCTTGTCGTAGATGGGCTGATTGGCCCGTCCTGTTAGGCTCTTCGTTTTTGACGGAGGGCGGGATTGAAGCACGTGGATTTGTATGGGCGCGTTCGTCACGCTGTTCTTGTTGATGGGATGAGCCGCCGGGAAGCGGCCCGTCTTTTCGGGATCAACCGCCGCACTGTTGAGAAGATGCTGATGTTTTCGATCCCGCCAGGCTATCGGCGCGACAAAGAGATCCGTCGCCCGAAGCTGGATGACTTTATCGGGATTATCGATCAGATCCTTGAGGCAGACAGGCTGGTTCCCAGAAAGCAGCGGCATACATCGAAGCGGGTTTTTGAGCGGCTTCGCAATGAGCATGATTTTACCGGCGGCATCACGATTGTTAAGGATTACATCTACGCAGCCCAGCAGCGTCAGCGGGAGATGTTTGTGCCACTGACACATCCGCCGGGCCATGCTCAGGCGGACTTCGGTGAGGCGCATGCCATCATCGGGGGGATTGAACGCAAGATCCACTTTCTGGTGATGGATCTGCCGCATTCGGATGCGTGTTTTTTGAAGGCTTACCCGGCTGAGACGACGGAAGCATTCTGTGATGCACATGTCGCGGCGTTCGCGTTCTTTGGCGGCGTGCCTGTGTCGATCCTTTACGACAACACCCGGATTGCCGTGGCCCGCATTCTGGGGGACGGCCAGCGCAAACGAACCCGGGTGTTCTCGGAGCTTGTGTCCCATTATCTGTTTGAGGATCGCTTTGGCCGTCCTGGAAAAGGGAACGATAAAGGCAAAGTCGAAGGGATGGTCGGATACACTCGCCGCAACTTCATGGTGCCTAAGCCCCAATTTTCCAGCTTTGATGATCTTAATGCCCATCTGGCCGAACAATGCCGCAAGCGAATGAGCGATAAGCTACGTGGTCACAAAGGCACGATTGGGGAGCGGTTTGTGGCTGACGTGGATCGGCTTCAACCCTTGCCAGCTGTTCCCTATGACGCATGCGACAAGCAGTCGGTTCGGGTCAGCTCCTTGTCCCTCGTGCGCTATCGCGGCAATGATTACTCGGTTCCAACTGCCTATGGCCATCGAGAGGTTCTGGTGAGGGGTTATGTGCATGAGGTGGTGATTGCCTGCGGGGCAGACATCATCGCCCGTCATCACCGCTCCTGGGAGAAGGAGGATTACGTCTTTGATCCGCTTCATTATCTGGCGTTGATCGAACAGAAGCCCAATGCTCTTGATCAAGCAGCCCCACTGACCGATTGGGAACTGCCGGAAGCCTTCATCATACTGCGCCGCCTTATGGAGGCCCGCTTGGGTAAAAAGGGGAAACGCGAGTTCGTTCAGGTTCTGCGGTTGCTCGAGACCTTCCGGGTCACGGACGTGGAGGCCGGGATACAGAGCGCCCTTGAACGCGGCACCATCGGCTTTGATGCAGTGAAGCATCTGGTTCTGTGCCGGATCGAACGCAGACCGCCCCGGCTGGACATAACGGTCTACCCCTACCTGCCGAAGG
>Ga0222647_1000203_pt1 | contig 32168 bp, 25 predicted proteins | sample AntAcemetagen333_FD_179864 | JGI IMG/M metagenome (GOLD analysis project Ga0222647, IMG submission 179864) | Saline water microbial communities from Ace Lake, Antarctica - #333 | ecosystem: Environmental > Aquatic > Non-marine Saline and Alkaline > Saline | place: Antarctica: Ace Lake...
ATTTTGCCGTCTTATTTTCGCCAAATGGTTTTATTTGAGAAGCGTCTTGAGCATCTGTAAATTGACGGTTATAAATGCCTTCGTCATCGGTGTACATTTTTAATTCCCGACGAACATTCAACCATTGTAAATCCTCAGAAAAACGAACAATTGGTCCTTCTCGACGTTTTTTATATTCTACTAATTGCTTTTCAAAATGCTCTTCGTAAGCATAAATGCCTTTATAAGTACCGTTTTGATAAACTTCTATAAAATCGTATCGAGGCGTGAGAATATCAATTTTATCTAACAATTTATGAAAAACCCACTCGTCTAAATAGTTTCTCGCACCAGGTTGTTGAATCGAAAAAGTCTTCATTCGATTCCATGCACCTTCGCCCGAAACCTTGATACGATACGACCATTTATCAGTTCTCAAATGATCGAGCCAGTCACCTTTTAGGCGGAGTTTGACGGCTAAGTTTTGACCATTATCTTGTTTAATTTCACCTTTCACCCAGTCGTCATCTCCCGCAACTAAGATTCCCAAACCCATCGCATCTTTTCGTTTTGCTTTGAGTTTTTTCATCCATTTATCCGCAATATCTAACCGAAAAACTTCGGATTGATAATCGCTTTCAACTTCTACTTTTTCAACAGAAAAATCATCGAAATAGATAACCTGTTGAGTGGTATAAACATAAAAATCAATCTTATCGAACTTATAATTATTGGGTACAGAAACCGTGATTTCAAATAAATCCCAATCTAAATGACTGCGTATAGGCTTGTCACAAGCCACTCTCAACGTTTTACCATCGGGAGAAGCACCGACCAAAAATCCATCCCAACCTTTGGGGCGATGCACCCAAGTTCGGGCTTTATAAATATCACCTGCTTTTGGGTAATAAACGCTATACGTTATTCCAAACTGTTTCTTTTTCCAAACCTTTGAAGAGTATTTTCCTGTGAATGCCCAATCTTTCGACTGAGTCGCACCACCTTTAAATTTGATGCCATTCGTAGTAAAATATTGACCATCGACTGTTTCTGCATCACAAATTACCTTGCCAGGAAAAGTCCTGTCCTCTCGCTGCCCAAAAGCCACAATCGCCCAAATAATTCCCACAAAAACAGCTATCGAAACACTTACTTTTAGCCAAAACGATTTTGAGAAACCGCTTAGACCTTTCCTCTTTTCTTCACCTGCAATTATCATAATTTCTTATTGGTGATTAGTAATTAGTGACTCGTAATTAGGATTTATACTAATCATTAATCACGAGTCACCAATTGCTAAACTATCAAGTCTGGTTGGTCTATTACTGAAATTGTTGTCGCTGGAGAGAGTGCTAATAAGGCTTTTCGAGCTTTCTCAATTTGCTCAATATTGTCCGCTTTACAGATATAAGAAATTTCTAATCCGTTTTCTAAAGTATCAAAACGTTTCAATTCAACGTAAGTGAAAGCAGATTTCAGAGCATCATTAATCGGAGTGATTTCCATGATGTTTGTACTAATATTGACATATAATTTATCTTCACTTTTGAATCTTGCCTCGCCACGAATCCGTTGATTGATAAACAATAATCCTAAGATTAATAAGGTCGCCAAAGTCGTAATACGAGTCTGTCCTGCACCCGTTCCCAACCCAACACCAATGACCAAAAACAAGTAAGTCAATTCTTCAGGGTCTTTAATCGCTGCACGAAAACGCACGATAGATAATGCACCCACCAAACCTAATGATAAAGCGATGGAAGATTTAACAATCGTAATAATCAACATTGTCGCCAGTGCCAACGGCAAAAATATATTTGCAAAACGTTTTCTGTTGGTAATTGAATTACCAAAACGGATGTAATAAACCTGTAAAAAAGCTGCTAAAAGCGTTGCAATTAGCATATTAATTAAAAACTCATAAACATTCGTCGTTTCTGTAAACGAATTTAAGTACTGCTCGAATCTCGAAAGACTATTCATTATAAAAGTATTATATATATTAAGTGTATGTTAATTGAATTTTAAAAATCGTGCGAAATTAAACCTTTTAAACGAATATTAAGTAAGGAATCTAATTTTAGTGTTTGAAATTTTAGAAACCGTTGCTTTGTGTGAAATTGAGCGAATTCACGCCCTCAACCAAAAAAAAAGCAGGAATTACGACTTCTTTAATTGCCAATCTTTCAATTATCAAGAACTTTTGATTTGCTACACCACCAACATCGCAGCACCAAAAACACCGGCACTATCGCCCAATTTCGGTTTCAAAAAAACCGTATCCATCCGATGATTAAAGACATATTTCTGCACTTTCGCCACCCCTTCGTCCATGACTTCCGGAATATTATTCACACCGCCGCCCAATACAATTGCGTCAGGATCAAGAATATTAATAACCACAGAAATCGCTTTCGCAAACATTTCAGTTAAACGATTTATCGTCTTCGTTGCTGCTTCGTCCGTACCATTTCTATGCCTTTTGACAATTTCCTTCAAACTCAAATGATTACCCGTTTCTGTGAAATAGTAATTTTCCAATGCTGGCCCTGCAATCACTTTTTCATTGCAACCAGCTTTCCCGCAATAACACGGCACTCCATTTTCCTCCAAAATATTGTGTCCCCATTCGCCACCGATACCTTGCCGACCGTTCAGCACTTCGCCATTTATCACGATGCCGCCACCGCAGCCAGTTCCCATAATGACCCCAAAAACGATTTTTGCATTTGGCATTTTTTCAGGAATAACGCCCATTTTGGCTTCCGCCAATGCAAAACAATTTGCGTCATTTGCCATTTCAATCGGCATTCCCAAAGCTGCCTCAATATCGATTTTCATCGGTTTTCCATTCAAGCAAGTCGTATTAGAATTTTTCATGGTTTGCGTAATCGGGTCAAGCGTTCCTGGCGTTCCGATACCGATTGTTGTAGGCGTTTGCCCAGTTTCGGCAGCTAATAAATCCACGATTTTTTTGATTTGATTAATAATATGTTCGTAGCCGTGTTCCTGTTCAGTCGGTACACGTAGTCTGGCTAACACTTGGAAATTAGCATCTAAAACAGCACCTTCTATTTTCGTTCCTCCGAGGTCAATGCCCCAAAAAATTTGGTTTTTCATTTGGTTAATTTAGTTATGTCAAAATCATTTTCCTTAAATTAAAATTAATATCGTTAATTCCGTCAAAGTTTAAAATAAACGGATTAATAAAACATTTCAAGTCTATTTTAAATAAATCGTAACTTTACCCAAAATCATAAACCAATGAAAGCTAAAACCAAAAAAAGATTAACGATAACTTTATCCGTTATCGGCTTATTAATACTCGCCTATTTTTTAGGCCCAAAGCCAAATTATCCAACTTTTGATGGACAAATTACGTGGCAAAAAATACCGCTAAATGATTTAGAAACTACGTTAGAACAAGAAAACGCAGCCTTACCTAACCTTCGTGACCAATGCGGCAGTTCCGTAGTTTGGCACAACGATTCTATTCAAAAAACAAAATACGCCGTTGTTTTCCTCCACGGCTTTTCGGCTTGTCCGTTTGAAGGGAATCCGATTGTTCAAGATTTTGCAAAAGAGTTCGGTTGTAATTTATACCTACATCGTTTGCCACAACACGGCTTAGATGACGATGAATCTTTTGTTGATTTAACGCCCAAAAAATGGATTGAATCGGCAAAAAAAGCAATAAATATTGGTGCGAATTTAGGTGAAAAAGTTATTATTATGTCCTCTTCCACAGGCGGAACATTAAGCACTTATTTGACCGCTGAAAATGAAGCCGCAAATATCATTGCCGCTCAATTTCTCTATTCGCCAAATTTTGAAATTGCCAATCCTGCTTCATTTTTAATGAATAATCCGTGGGGTTCACAAATTTTGCAACAAATTGAAGGCGGAAATTATCATTATATCAAAGGAATGTCCGAAGTATCTGCTCCGTATTGGACGACAACTTACCGCATCGAAGGCTTGGTTGCGTTGCAAGATTTAATCGAAAAAACGATGACAACAGCGACTTTTGAAAAAATAAAATCGCCTGTTTTTATTGGTTATTATTATAAAAATGAAAACGAAAAAGATAACATCGTTTCGATTGATGCAATGAAATATTTTTATAATAATATTCAAACGCCTAAAAATCAAAAGGTTATTATTCCGTTTTCAGAAGTCGGCGGACACGTTATTACGAATAAATATCAGCAAGGTGGATTAGAAGACGTCAGAAAAGCGACTTTTGACTTTGCACAAAAAACCTTGTTTGTCGGTGTTTCGGAGTAGAAATCATCTGAAAACTATTTTTTGGTATTTTTCAAAATTGATAAAAAGTAGTTTATTATTTCTGGTTGCGTTTGTTCGGTTTTGTACCGATGATTTTAGTCGTTGATTACATTACTATACAAAATTGGTTTACAGTTATTTTTAAAACCTGCAACTCATTGATAACCAAATATGATAGGTGGGTTGTCGATTTTGTAATATATTTGATAAAAAAGTTCGCTCTATTTTCGTCCGTATCAATTGCATGTATCAATTGCACGGTACTTTAGTGCCGTGCAATTGACATTTTGGAGTGAACTTTTGAACCAAAAATCAATCAGAATCGACAGCCACCTGACCGATTTTTCCACCAATAAAAAATGTATAGTAGTATGGTCTGATATATTAAATAGATGAAAACGCTTTTACTTTTTATGAATGTCGAAAGATGCTGTTTTTTCATTTCAAAAAAACATTCCCCCTTTTTTAATGTTCGGTTTTGGGGGAACAGCGGTATTTAGCAAAAACCTTTACAGATTACCAACTAAAATACCTTTAAACCTCCCTACCTTTGTACTAAAATATATTTAAATTTTACAGATTACATGAAAGAATTAGCTTCCTTAAATAAATATTTTTACAAATATCGTTGGCGATTGACGGTAGGCATTTTCTTTGTCATTGCGTCGAATTATTTTAGTGTTTTGCAGCCGCAAGTCGTGCGTTATGCCTTGGATATGGTCTATGAAAACATAGAACTATATGGACTTTATGGTGGCTTTGACTTACAGGCTGAATTATACAGTGATTTAAGTCGAACATTGTTAATGTTTGGCGGATTGATGATTTTGTTGGCGATAATCATGGGAATTTTCATGTATTTTATGCGCCAAACGATTATCGTTATGTCCCGTTTGATTGAATATGATTTGCGAAATGAGATTTTCGTGCATTACGAAAAGCTAAATCTTTCCTTTTACAAACGTAATAATACGGGCGATTTGATGGCGAGAATCACGGAGGACGTGAATAAAGTGCGGATGTATTTGGGGCCTGCGGTGATGTATGGAATCAACTTGATTTCGCTTCTTATTTTGGTGGTTTATTCGATGTTGCGAGTGAATGTGGAATTGACGCTTTGGGCGTTAGCACCGTTGCCGATTTTGTCGGTTTCGATTTATTACGTCAGTCGATTGATTAACAAAAAAAGTACAGAAATCCAGACGCAATTGGCGGTTATTAATAGTACGGCACAAGAAGTTTATTCAGGGATTCGAGTCGTAAAATCTTACGTTCAAGAATTGCCAACGGTTAAATATTTTGCAAAAGAAAGTGATGTTTACCGAGAGAAATCTATGGATTTAGCAAAAATTCAAGCCTTATTCTTCCCGTTGATGGTAATTTTGGTTGGTATTTCTACGATTTTGACGATTTATATTGGCGGTATGAAAGTAGCAGCCGGAACGGTTACGCCAGGAAATATTGCGGAGTTTATTATTTATGTCAGTATGCTGACTTGGCCTGTGACGGCTCTGGGTTGGGTCGCTTCGATTATTCAAAGCGCAGCAGCTTCCCAAAAACGAATCAATGATTTTTTGGATGTTGAACCTGAAATTGTGGAGAATAATGCAGCATTCTCAAAATTAGCTGGAGCGATTGAGTTTAAAGATGTGACGTTCGTTTATCCTGATACTGGTATCAAAGCGTTGGAAAACGTGAGTTTCAAATTAGAACCTGGTCAAAAAATGGCGATTATCGGCAAAACTGGTGCTGGAAAAACGACAATTGTCGATTTGTTAGTCCGAATGTACGATGCGACGACTGGCGAAATTTTGATTGATAATAAAAACGTTCAATCGATGAGTTTGAGTTCGTTGCGACAAAATATTGGTTATGTGCCGCAAGATGTTTTCTTATTTTCAGAATCAATTGCCAAAAATATAGCGTTTGGAAATACGAGCGCAACGCAGGAAGAAATCGAAAAATATGCGGAATATGCTTCGGTTTATGACGATATTATGGAATTTCCGAATGGTTTCGAAACCTTAGTAGGGGAGCGAGGTGTAACGCTTTCGGGCGGACAAAAACAGCGGGTTTCTATCGCACGAGCCTTGATAAAACAACCGGATATTTTGGTTTTAGATGACTCTTTGTCGGCAGTCGATACGACGACGGAAAAGCGGATTTTGAATTATTTAGAAAAAGCAATGTCTGATAAAACGGCAATTATCATAACTCATCGAATTTATAATTTATTGGATTTTGATAAAATAATCGTTTTACAAGACGGAAAAATTACGGAAACGGGAACGCATGAAACCCTTTTGGCAAGCAAAGGCTTTTATTACGATTTGTACGAACAGCAGCAGATGGAAGCGGAAACGGTTCTTAATGAACATTAAGAAAGTAATTAAAATTAAAGAAATATAAAACCTAAAAATCCTTGTAAACATAGTGTTTACAAGGATTTTTTTATGAAAATAAAACGTGTATTACGATTCTTTATTTTGCTCTATTTCCATTAAAAATAAATCATAAGTCGCTTTATCTAAATTCAAAATATCCATAATTATAGCAGCTTCCAAACCAGCTTTTTTCATTTTAATAATTGCTTTTTTCTCCATTTGGAGCGCTATTTCTTTTTCGGCCTTAGCTTGAGCTATCGCTTCTGCTTTTTCCTTTGCTGCTTTTTCGGCTTCTACTTTAGCTTGAGCTATTGCCTCTGCTTTCTCCTCTGCTGCTTTTTTGAAATCCGCCTTCAAGTTTTCCAACGCTTCTTCTGCCTCCAACAAAAGTTGTCGATGTTTTTGTAAAATTAAATAAATAATCCTTTTCTATATCAATTAGTATTGGCATATCGTTCGATATTTTAGTTGTTAACTCCTCTAAATTACGCATTCTTGAAATAATAATCAATTGTTTGGTGAATTTTTTTAAATCGTCGTCTGATTTACAAATTTTTCGTAATTTATGAAGAATCGCCTCCAGAATAATTTTGGCGTTTTCTTTTTCATAATTACCCAAAACCGCCATGATAATTCGCTCAGGTTCATCATGATTTAACCAACTTTGGGGTGAAGTTTCGTGAATATTCACCAACGTAAAGGACTCGAAAATCTCTTCTTTTCGAAGACTTGTCCTCATTTTTGGCGTTTTGTCGCCTAAATAAACCACAACGTGTTTAATTGGTAACTTATATTTTCTCAATTCAATTCCATGATATTCTACCATTCGGTAAATCATGCTGGGATTATCCTTTCGTTCAAACTCAATATGTAAAATAAATTTCGGTTCAGTTTCAGAATCCGTTTCTATTAATAAAAAACTATCCGTTTCTCGCAGCACCGTTGTCGCCTGTTTATCAGGTAAAGGCGTTATTTTTTTAATCGTGAAATTCAACTGCTCCGCCACCAACGGAAGAAACAATTCCAATAAGTTCTCACGTAGGATTTTGTCATAAAGCTGCCCTTCTTCTCGATAATTTTTTGATTCACCTTTTCGATTTCTTTTTGGCATCAAGTTGATTTTAGAAGTCTATGGAATGTTAGTAAAGATAGAAATTTTGATGTAAGTGTAATTATAAATCTCCTGCAATAAAATAAAAAAAATCCCACATTCAAATATTTGGACGTGGGATTTTTTCTATTTCTAACTTTCATTCTAACTAAAAACTACTCTGCAAAAAGTGTTCTCAACTTCGCTTCCAAAGCAGGACCCTTCAAGTTTCGAGCGATAATTTTACCTTCTGCGTCCAACAAAAGTGTCTGCGGAATCGAACGAACACCATATAATTGAGCCGCTGCATTCTGCCAACCTTTCAAATCCGAAACATGATACCACGTCAAATTATCTGCTGCAATCGCTTTTTCCCAAGCGGCTTGATTTCTATCCAAACTTACGCCCAAAATCTCAAAACCTTGGTCTTTATATTTTGCATATAAGGCGACTATTTCAGGATTTACCTTGCGGCAAGGCCCGCACCAACTCGCCCAAAAATCAACCAAAACGACTTTTCCACGCAAATCACTTAGTTTTAATTCCGTACCGTCCAATTGATTCATCGCAAAATCTGGAGCAGCACCGCCAGTAGCGAATCCTTTTGCTTGCTTGACTTGTTGTGTTAATTGTGCGATTACGTCAGGGTTTTGATTGCCATACGCCACCAAATACATTTCGCCATATTTCGCAAATAAAGCTTCATTTTTACCTTGTTGATAACCGTTCATGATGCCCGCCAAAACGCATTTGTGCGTTCTCGTCCCTTGCGGAGCTTGTGATAGCAAACGATTAGAAAAAGACTCTTGTACTTGATTGGGCTGATTGACTTGCGTCAATGTTTGGGTATATTGACGAACCTTATCGTACAAAAATGGAATCCGTGCGTAATGTGGATCAGCAAGATTGGCGAAAGCGAAAAACTCATTGCCAAAATATTCAATCTCATTTTTATACGCTTTTTGATTATTTTGATAACTTAAATACGTATATAAACCCACGAAATTACCCAAAAACGGACTTTTTACAGTCGTTTCAGTCAATAATTTTTTACGTGCGGCATCAACCAAAGCCATTTCTGCCTCTGCCGTTTTGATTTTTGTAGCATCACCTCCAGCACTTCTAATCATACTAATCGCTTGATTAAACTTTCCATCTAATGCTTGAACTTCTTTAAAAACCGCCACAAACTGATCGTTCATTGGCGAAGAAACCGTTGCCGTTGGTAAGTTTTTACAAGAACCGCTAACCGTAACTTCCTTATCGTTACCCAGAATCATAGATTTTACATTATTCGGGTCAACGCCCAAAAAGTAAAATCCATCTGCCAAATCTTTAAATTCAAATTTAAAATTTACGCCAGTAATATTTTCTTCTAACGCAACCGTTTGAATTTTCACCAAAGCAATGCCGTCATGTTCCAAAATATGAATCGAATCCGCCTCTGGATAATCATTAGTCAAAGTACCTTTAACGATAATTTTTGCATTGGCAGTGAATGCCATACCAATTAATAAAAAAGCTAATACAATATTTTTCATCATAATATTTTTCTTAATAAATCTTTTCTCAGACTTTAATTTGAAGCCAAAGTTACAATTTTTGCATTAATATGTTGACGTTGAGGCGAAGTCAAAAGTTGAATTCCTTAAAATTTTGATTCTGCTATTTTTTTAATAATTTAGTTCCAATGTTCCTTATCTGAACACCCGAACATCAATAAATCAAAACATCAAAACGCCAAAACATGAAAACATCAACAGGTCAAAGCATAATAATCGTATTCATCGGTTTATTATTGTTTAGTTGTAACAATTCCGAATCTAAAACGGACGAAATACCGACTTTAAGCGTCATGCAAAAATCAAAATCACCGAATCAACCGTATTTAGATTTTTTTTAAATCCAAATTATATTAGCGATAATTTCAATTTTCCTGTCGGCAAACTTGATGCAAAAGATTATTATATCGCTCATTTATTTATGGAAAATGCACATTTAGGTTTTGCAACTTGGGAAACTCTCCCGAATTTTTTGAGATTAGAACGAAGGAAAGACTGGCGTTTTCTGTCAATTCGTCGGCAATTCTGTCACCTGTCCATTTTCACCAATAATATAAAATTTCTTCACCACTTCCGGCTTAATCACCGTTTTTACAGGTCTTTCGATAAGATATTTCACCTTCAAATCGTACGTAAACTGCACCACAGGCTCTAATATTTCAGAATTAATAACTACATCGAAACCCTTTGGTGTGATAGGGTTGTAGTAATACGAAGTTGGTTTTTGAGCCAAATTTCCCGTCTTGCCTTTATCCAACGAAGCCGAAGAAAACGCTTGATAACTGGCGTAACATTCTAACGGAAACGTCACATTATTCGCATCGACAGCGATGTGATATTGACTGTCTAAATCAATGCCCAAACTCTTATTTAGAGCTACTTTTTTGCGATGATTTGCCAAAGCTACTTTTCGCATTTCATCATAAACCGCTTCCATATCTTTAATAAAATAATCGACTTTCACTAAATCATAAATTTCATTTTGAGCCGCAGCCGTCACGATTTTATCTAACATCGTACTTTTTGTATATCGGACGTGAATATTCTTTTTTAATTCAAAACCCTTTGGCACTTCGTTATATTTTTTACTAAAAATTTTCTTTTCTAATTCATATTCAAAAATTGGCACCAAACAAATAATATCGGTTTCAATATCGTCCGCACTTACGCCCAACGATTTCAAAGCCGTTTTCAGTCCGTCAATCCGCTCATTCATAAACTTATCCGCATCAGCAGCCGTTTCTCCGACTTGCGTCAAATGAAAAATCGCCGTGTAACTATCTGCCTTGACATTTATTAGCACCCGAGTCTCCAAAATCGTAGAAAAATCGTTAATAAAATTGGCGTTTGCCGTTCCTACTGTTGTCGTTCCATTATTGTAATTCAAATTGCCATAAGTCGCATTTGCAGCCGCAGGTTTGTCATAATTATAATTCGCATTCCCACGAACTTGTGCATGAAGCATTGATACACAACATATTAACAATGCACTCAATAAACTTAATTTCATCATTTTCATACTTTTAGTTTTTATCTTTTGACACTAATTATCATTCAAACAGATGCTTAAAATAAGCAACTTTGGCGTAAAATAATATAAAAAACAAAAAAGTCCAATCTTCAAGCAAAAAGCAAGAAAATTGAACTTTCAAAATAATTCTTAATTATAAACGCTTAATTCCTAATTACCAAAACCTGCTCACTCACCCAACTTTCCCCTTGCCGAACGCGCACGATATACATTCCTTCTGAAAAATCACGCACATTCACCCGCACTTGATTCTCTCGAAAACCTTGCCCTTGCCACACCTGCTGCCCGATGCTGTTGTAGATTTGGATTGCATCTACGGGGGAGTCGGTGGTGATTTGTAGGGTTTCGGAAGTGGGATTGGGGTGGAGGTTAAAATTTATTTTTGGTTGTTGAATTGTATTAGTAATTATATTTTTCACATCTAATAATATTGCAAAACTTGTATAAGAATTAAACCATTGTTGTTGAACCTGAATAAACATGATATATTTTCCTATCTGTGTGGGTTTGTTCCATACAAGTGTTTGTGTTGTATTATCGATTGAAAAGTTGTTCAAATTGTCGGGCAGAGAATAACTTATGGAGGTTGTATCGTAACCAATTATATAATAAAGGCTATCGAAACTACTTGTATTTAACGGCATTATAAACTTACCTTCAACATTTGTAATTCCATTTGTCATTGTACCAAATGTAGTATATTGAGAATTTATACTCGGAGAAATTCCAATAGGAACAACAAACTGTGTTGCCACAATTGTATATTTCGCACTATCATTCCAATTTGCAATTGCGCTAGAAATATATTGCTCTTCTATTCTTATAGTTGCATAACCTCCTGGAGTAATTATTGGAAGATATTTATGTATAGCAATATATTTATGATGATTAATTTCATTATTAATATTTGTTAATGAAGTCCTTGTAACTGTATCTTTAAGACCGTCACCCCAAAAAATTAAAGTTTCACTTCTATCAATAGAAGAATTTGCATCTGTATAAATATTGACGGATGCTTCAATACTATCAATACCTACATGACGCAAAGAAATATTTCCCGCTAAAAAGTCTTGTGCATTCAAAAAAGAAGAGATTAATGATACTGTTATGAATATTAAAAATATTTTTTTCATAAAACATAAATTAGTTCAAATCACTTATATTTAAAGTATAATGGTATTACTTAAAGTATAAGTGACTTGAGTAATATTAATAAAAATATTATTGTTTCAAAAATGAAGTAGAAATTATCCCCTCTGTTGATTTAAGAATAATGTTATAAATCCCTGCGGGCAGCGATGAAACATCAATTGACGTATTCAAATATTTATCACTATTCGTCATTTCACAACTTAATACACACATTCCAATTGAATTGTATATGTTAAATTTTTCGATTTCATTATTACCTCTAATTTTAATGTTCAAAATACTACCTGTTGGATTAGGATAAACTATAAGGTTATTATCGTCAATATTTTGTAGTTCTGTACCTGTCATTTGAGTCGTTAATATGAATCGGGCTATAAAAGAATCATCTCTATCCGATATACCATTTACATTTTGATTAGCATCAATATAAGCTCCATTACCTGGGTCTTCTATCGGAAATGAGGAGTAATCATAACTATCCGTAATTTGTCCTTTGTTTTCGTAAAACATTTTGGGTGAATCATCCATATAATCGGGCGGATATTCGACTTGTGCGTGTACGCTAATCGTACTTAGCAACATTAAAAAAGAAAATAAACTAATACGCAATCCGCTGAAACGTAGCAGCGGTGTGTGTGTGTGGAAACACACGTTTTTTGATTTGTATTCATGATAAAAAAGTTGACTAATTAAAAAAAAATGATACTCAGAATATTATGGTAATGAATCTGCGAGCAATTTAGAAAATAAAATTGAAAAAAGCAATACTTTTTTCAATTCTAACCTATTCTAATTTTTATTCATTTAATAATAAAAATAGACTTCCGTCAATTTCAAACAATTTAGATACAAATGTCCAAAGCCGCAGGCTTAAAAAGTCATAACAATATTGTATTTTCGCAGCCTAACATAAAAAATGGTCATGAACAAAACAGGAATGAGTTTACCAAATATAAAACACGTTGCTATCGCAGGGAATATTGGCGCTGGAAAAACGACGTTGTGTAGTCAATTAGCAAAAAGTTTTTCATGGGATGTTCACTATGAAGATACGAGTACAAATCCGTATTTGGAAGACTTTTATGACGATATGCAGCGATGGTCTTTTCACTTGCAAATTTACTTTCTAAACAGCCGATACCAACAGATTCTAAATATTCAGCAAGGTAACAGAACGGTAATTCAGGATAGAACAATCTATGAAGATGCGTTTATTTTTGCGCCGAATTTGCACGATATGGGCTTGATGTCGGCTCGTGATTTCGACAATTATACCAATCTTTTTCAGACGATGAATCAACAGGTAAATCCACCTGATTTATTGATTTATTTACGGGCAGGAATTCCAACTTTAGTCGAGCATATTCAAGCCCGAGGGCGAAATTATGAGGGCAGTATGAGTTTGGATTACCTCAAAAGGTTGAATCAACGCTATGAAGATTGGGTTAAGACTTACGATGCAGGCAAGTTATTAATCATTAATGTTGATAATTTAGATTTTAAAAATAATCCAGAAGATATGGCAAAAGTCATGGAAATGGTTTCTGCTGAATTGCATGGTTTATTTTAAAAAAGAATAAAGTAGGCGATTAAAAATATATAATTTCTAACTGCTAAACCTCCCGTCATTCTGACCTTCGTCGGAATGACGGGATTTCTTAGTTTTTGGGTTTAATGCGCGACATCATTTAATGATGAAAAAATTATAAAAATTGCGAAACGAAATAAATAAAAATCATGAATAAAAAATTTGAAAATTACGAACATCCTTATCCGATTAATCCTGATTTCCAGCATAAAGTCGCTTATTTTTCGATGGAATTTGGTATTGATCAAGCCTTGAAAACGTTTTCGGGTGGATTGGGATTTTTGGCAGGTTCGCATATGAGAAGTGCTTACGAATTGAAGCAAAACTTAGTCGGTATCGGGATTCTGTGGAAATATGGTTATTACGACCAGACTCGTCAAAAGGACGGAACGATGGATTCTGCTTTCGTAGAGCGCAATTATAATTACTTCGAAGATACAGGGATTCGTTTTGATATTAATGTAAATAAACATGCTGTAAAAGTCAAAGTTTTATATTTGAATCCAGACGTTTTTGAAACAACACCAATGTTTTTTTTATCAACAGATGTAGAAGGAAACGATTATTTGGCTCGTTCGATTTCTCATAACTTGTACGATTCAAATACAGAAGCGAGAATTGCACAATACACGCTTTTGGGTATTGGCGGTGCGAAATTGTTGGATATTTTGAATTATAATGCCGACACTTATCATTTGAACGAAGCACACGCTTTGCCAGCGGCTTTTTATTTGTACAAAAAATATAATGATTTAGAAAAAGTAAAAGAAAAAGTGATTCTCACGACGCATACGCCTGACCCAGGCGGAAACGAAGTTCACGATATTTATACAATGGATAGAATGAGTTTTTTCAATGATTTGCCATTGGAAACGGTGCGCAAGATTTCGGGTATTTATGAAGATTCGTTTAATTACACGTTGGTAGGTTTGCGAATGGCTCGTTTTGCGAATGCGGTGTCGAGTTTGCATGGGGAAGTTTCTCGTGAAATGTGGAAAGATGCCGAAAATATTTGCGAAATATCGCACGTCACCAATTCTCAAAATCTCAAATATTGGGCGGATAAGGAATTGGCAAACGCTTTAGAAATGGGCGATGACGGAGGTTTGTGGCAACGGAAACTGACGTTAAAAGATAATTTCTTTAAGGTCGTTGCCGATCAAACGGGGAAAATTTTTGATACGAATACGTTGACTATCGTTTGGGCAAGACGTTTTGCGGCTTACAAACGGGCGAATCTATTGATTGAAGATTTGGAGCGTTTTGATAGAATTTTCAAAAATGTGGACAAACCTGTACAGTTAATTTGGGCAGGAAAACCGTATCCAAAAGATTATAATGCTATTAATATTTTTAATGATTTGGTACAATTTGCCAAAGGTTATCCGAATGTAACGGTGATGGTCGGTTACGAATTGGCATTGTCAAAACTGATGAAAGACGGTTCTGACGTGTGGCTAAATACGCCTCGAATCACTCGGGAAGCTTCAGGAACGAGCGGTATGTCCGCCGCTATGAACGGTTCTGTGAATTTTTCGACGGCTGATGGTTGGATTCCTGAATTTGCGAAACACGGTGAAAATTCATTCGTTTTGCCAGAGTTGGATTATCGTTTGCCACACGCTGAACAAGATCCGCAAGATTTGACGAACTTTTTGGATATGTTGGAAAATGAGATTATTCCGATGTATTATGATGACCCGAAACGTTGGTTGGCAATTGTTAAAAACGGAATGAAAGATATTACACCCTATTTTGATTCTAATCGAATGGCGGCAGAATATTACACGAAAATTTATTCGCATTAAGTAGCCGGTAGAGAGAAATATAGTAATAAGCCTATAAGATTTAAAAACCTTATAGGCTTATAATCAATAAGTTACAATAATATAAATATTATTAGGATAGTTTATTTCGGTTCAATAAAATCCCAAAGGTTGCCGTACAAATCAGCAAAAACGCAAACTTTTCCAAAATCCTCAGTTGATAACGCCCGAATAATTTTCACGTTGTTAGTAATTAAATTTGCATAATCTCGTTCCATATTATCGGTATATAAAAATAGAAAAACTCGTCCACCCGCTTGATTACCAACGCTTTGTAATTCCCGTTCATTTTTGGCTTTCGCCAATAACAAACCACAACCTTCTGAACCTTTTGGACGCACTCGAACCCAACGTTTAGTTTCACTTCGAGCGGTATCTTCCAATAATTCAAAATTCAATTTTTGAGTATAAAATTCAATTGCTTCATCATAATCCTTGACAAGGATAGATATTTGTCCAATTTCTTGTTTCATAATTCTTGTTTCCGTGTTCTATATGGTGTTCTCATGTCGTAGTATTTTTCCTCCTTTGGCGCTTTTTCGTTTGGAATTAGCTCAATATATTGGTAAATTAACTTTAAAAATAGTCCCAATTGGTTGGTTATCAATGATTTCAATTGAACCTTTGTGGGCAGTTACCATATTTTTGACGATAAACAAACCTAAGCCTGTGCCTTTGGTTTTTCGAGTATCTTCATTTCCGACACGGTAGAATTTTTCAAAAATTCGTTCTTTATCTTCATCTGCGACACCAACACCCTTATCCGCCACGTCGAAATTTAAAAACTTACCATTTTCATTTAATTGAATAAAAACTTCGTCACCTTTGGGGCTGTATTTTACCGCATTTTCCAAAAGGTTAACAATAATCGAATTAAGTGCAAATCTATCACCATGAATCATTGATAAGTCACCATTAGATTGAAAATTAAAACGAACATTCGGAAATTTTGTCCGAACTTGTTTGAGGTTTTGTAGGATTAAATCGCTAAAATTCAATGGTTCAGGTGAAATTTCAAATGATGTTTCAATTCGTGCTGCTAATAAAATATTATTGACCAAATTATGCAATCGTTCCGTTTCCGTCAACGCTCCTTTGGTCAAAAGTTTGATTTGTTCGGGTTTTAGACTGGGACGTTTCATAAACGTATCCAACGCTAATTTAATCGACGCAATCGGTGATTTCAATTCATGTGTAATAGATAAAAGGAAGTTTCGCTGCTGTCGAGCCAAGGCAACTTCTTTGCGAAAACTACGATTCATAAATCCTATTCCGATTAACAAGACCACGAAAAAAACAGAACCTTCCCCCATGATCATCAATTTTTGCCGCTCAAAATCAACAATTAAACTTTTATAAATATCGGAATCCTCAAATGTATTTTGAGTCATACTCCCATAGGTAACTTTCTGTAATCCCAAAGCATCTAACCGAGCTTCGCACAATTTTTCATTTTGATTTAATAACAAATATGACCACCAAACGGAAGCCGTCATCACGTAAAAAATCAAGCCGTAATAAATAAACCGATGTCTAAATGTCTTTTTCATATTTTCGTTTAACGTTTAATACTTGATACGGGAATACTTCGCCTAAAAATGGCTTTTTAAAAAAGCACTAAAAATAAGGAAACGAAGTAATCTGTAATGCAGCCACTTTAGAATCAAGAAATCCCGTAAAAATTAGGATTTCGCTTTCGCTCAACAAGAATGAAGCGATAAGACCAAAGTTATGGTTTTTGCTTTTAGAATTTGAAATTTATGTACCTTTGCCTCTTTAATTTAAAGATATTTCAAACAAAATATAATTGATAAAGGTTTGAGTTGGGGAAACGGTTGAAAAACGTTCAAACATTTAAACAAACAAACGATCAAGCAATCAAACACAAACAATAAATGGGTACACTAATCATTATCGGACAATTAATTTTAAGTTTGTCTATCTTAATTGTATTACACGAATTCGGACATTTTTTACCAGCTCGTGCGTTCAAGACCAGAGTTGAAAAATTTTATTTATTTTTTGATCCTTATTTTTCATTATTCAAAAAGAAAATCGGTGATACAGAATGGGGAATTGGTTGGCTGCCTTTAGGCGGTTACGTTAAGATTTCGGGAATGATTGATGAGTCGATGGATAAGGAACAAATGGCTGGGCCTCCGCAACCGTGGGAGTTTCGTAGTAAAAAACCGTGGCAACGTCTAATTATTATGTTAGGTGGTGTGACGGTGAATTTTGTTTTAGGTTTCTTACTTTTTGGTCTCGTTTTATTTACTTGGGGCGAAGATGTATTACCGACTAAGAACGTAAAATACGGTGTTTATGCCGATGCTTTTGCTCGTGAAATGGGTTTTCAAACTGGTGACGAATTGGTCAGTATTGACAATAAGCCGTTAGTAAATTTTAACGCAGCCCGTTTGGAGATTTTTAAAAATGAAAGTAAAACGGCACAAGTTATTCGTGACGGAAAAGAAATTTCTTTCGATATCCCAGAAGATTTAACTGGTGCGTTAGCAAGTTATAAAGGTGGATTTTTGATTCCTCGAACACCCTTTGTTGTAGATTCTATTTATCAAGAACGTGCTTTCAAAACTCAAAAGGGTTGGAGAAGTTGGTTTGAAGACTTAACCGTCGTGCCTTTTCCCGCCTACGGTTCAGGTATTAAAAAAGGGGATAAAATAATTGGTTTAAATGACGCTGTGATTAATTATTTTGACCAATTTGCCACGGAAATTAAAAATTATAAGGACGAAAAAATCACCGTTTCGGTATTGCGTCAAAGTGATACGATCCGTTTTGAAATGCAATTAGATACTTTCGCAAGTATTGGAGCACTTCCGATGGATTTGACGAATTTCTTAGATATTGAACACAGAGATTATACTTTTGGTGAAGCAATGCCAACGGGTGTAGCAAAATCTGTAGAGTTTTTGAGTTTGCAAATTAACGCTTTCGGTCAAATGTTTTCAGGTAAAGTAAAAGCATCAGAAAGTTTAGGTGGCTTTGGTTCAATTGCCAAAATGTTTTCTGATACTTGGGACTGGCAACGCTTTTGGAGAATGACTGCAGTTTTGTCGTTGATTTTAGGTTTTATGAACCTTTTACCAATTCCAGCTTTAGATGGCGGACACGTTATGTTCTTGTTATATGAAATCATTACTGGTCGAAAACCCAGTGATAAAGTCTTAGAATATGCGACTATCGCAGGTTTCGTTCTAATCGTCGGTTTGGTACTTTTCGCCAACGGGTTAGATATTTTGAGACTATTTAAAGGAGAGTAGTTAGATATTAGATATTAGATGTTAGACTTGAACTTTCGTTCTTGGTTTTTTATGCTTTCGTCTTACATCTAATATCTGGCGTCTAACATCCAAAACCTAAAATATGCAATATTTCGATTTATACGAATTACCTATTTCATTTTTATTAGATGAAAAGGCATTGAAACGAAAGTTTTATCAATTGAGTAAACAGTTTCATCCCGATTTTTTCACGTTAGAGTCAGATGAGAAACAAGCAGAAATCTTAGAAATTTCGACTTTAAATAACGATGCTTACAAAACGCTTTCGGATTTTGATAAACGAATGGAGTACATTCTAAAGCAAAAAGATGTTTATGCGGCGGAAGGTCAAAATAAAGTACCACAAGATTTCTTGATGGAAATGATGGATATTAACGAAGTCTTGATGGAACTTGAATTTGACTCTAACAACGATGCTTACGAAACGACAAAGCAAGATGTTGAAAATTTGGATAAGAAAGTCTATTCAGGTATGGAATCAATCCTCGAAAATTACGATAACGCAACGGCTTCAAGCGAAGATTTAGAAAAAATTAAAGATTTTTATTTTAAACGTAAATATTTGTTGCGTATTCAAAATAATCTTTCTAAATTTGCACCGCTTTAGGAAATAAGGGATTGTTTACCTTACTAAAGTTACTACCAAAATAAGGATTGCCTCGGTGGCGGAATTGGTAGACGCGCTGGATTCAAAATCCAGTTTCTTCGGAAGTGGGGGTTCGATTCCCCCCCGGGGTACTACGAAAAACAAAAAAAGTGACTTAGATTAACTTCTAAGTCACTTTTTTATTTCCCACTTTCTTAACGAACAAATACAATCAAATCTCATAAACCGCCACCTACTTAATTCAAATCTTCAAATAAACAGTTCTTACAAAATAATTGACGACCAGAGTTATGATACTCTTTTTGAAGATGGCAATATTCTTCAAAATCAGTGTATTGATTGTTTACCAATGGGGCGGTTTTCCAACTTGTTGTCACCATAAATAAAGCTACTAAAAGTAACCAGATTGGAAAGAGGGATTTTTTCGGTTGTGGCTCAAATAATTGAATGATTCGTGCTTGAATCGGATGTTGAGCAATTTGGTGAACGAAGCCAAATTGTTGGTTGGCTTTCAGTTTCAAAATTAGGTTAGCATACGTTTTAATATCACCAGTTTTTTGAACGGCAAAGGCATCAGCAAGGTATTCATTAATTAAATTGAGGTCTTTTTTGATATAATAAAAAATAGGATTTAGCAGCCAGCCAATTTGTAAAATATTCAAGCCAATTTGTTCCCAAGTATCTTTATGGTTGAGGTGTGCGATTTCGTGCTGAATGACGGCAATTTGTTCTTTCTTACTCAATATTTCGAGATTTGGATGCCAAATAATATAGGATTTCCAAAGCCTAAAGGACGCTGCCAAAAAGTTTTTATCATTAATAAGGAAAGTATAATCCTTACCATCTATCGTTCTAATTTCTTTTTCAGATTGATAAACGAATCGCCACAATTGAAATAATTTGAACCCTAAAATAATTAGCATGATTCCTGTAATCCCGAGGGCAAACCAGCCAAAAATATATTGATAATTAAGAAAAGTATCGTAATAAGAATTTTTTTGAAATTGTACCAAGTTTAGCTGTTGCTGCTGCTCACAATGACAAAAATTGTCTTGATTTTTTGCCCGTGTATAACACGTCAAAAGTTCTTTAGTCAGAATAGGTTTATCATGGAATTGAACGTTGGTGTGTACTTTTTCGGTATAAAATAATGGATTAGAATGGACAAAACCGAGCGGTAGCAATAAACTGAATCCTAATACGGCATAAATTATCCATTTTTGTTGCGTAGCAGAACTGCGTTTTCTTACGCCAAAATGATAAATACCATAGCCAACTGCCGAGAGAACATAGCTTAAAATAATATATGCGATTATTTCCATAACCAATAGAGTTAAAATTATCAATTAAAATTACTTTCCGTTAACTCAAAAAAAATTAAACCTGATTTGTTTTTGCTTCAATGAGTTTTTTTAAAACTTCCAATTCATCGTCGCTAATTCCATCTTTATTGACGAAAGTCGAAACCAAAGAAGAGAACGAACCTGCGAATAAGTTATTGACGGTATTATCTAAAAAATTCGTTTGGTATTCTTTTTTTGAAATAATCGGAAAATACTCGTGCGAACGCCCGTATGCTCTGTGTCCAACAAACTCTTTTTTGTCCTTCAAGATACGAACTATTGTGGAAACGGTATTGTAAGCTGGTTTTTTATCTTCGTCGTCAGTGTCCCAATTTGCTAAAATATCATTGACAAATCCCTTTTTAATTTGCCACAAAACGTTCATTACCCTTAGCTCTAAAGGCGTTAATAAATTAATATTTGACATAGTCGTTTTTTATTGTGTAAATGATTTTCAAAGGTATAGCTAATTCTTTAGTTTTACAACGATAGGTTTAGTTTAATTTTTTTGAGGTACAATGGTGGATTTTGTCGTTATTAAATAATTTCAGGGGTGTAAATTAATAAAAAAAGCAACTTTTATTGGCATCATTAACCAATGAAACGAATCAATAATATATTCTTTGAGTGAAGAGTTTTGGATTATAAAAACGAGGTATAAAAAAACCTAACCAAAATGAATCGGTTAGGTCGTTAATTTGGTTTAGGTATTAAATTTTATTGAAGTATAATTTATTTTTCTTTTGTCTCATTAGAAACATTCAAATATTTATCTAATACCATCGACATTGAAGGAGCAGTTGCATCGACCAAAATATTGATTGCTAAGCCTCTATCTTCTACTGCTTTTTTTGTCATTGGCCCGAAGACTGCGATACGAGTGTCGTTCTGCTTGAAGTCTGGAAAGTTCTCACATAGCGAGTCGATTCCTTGAGGGCTAAAGAAAACTAAAACATCATAGGTGACATTTTCTAAATCCGATAAATCACTACTGACGGTTTTATAAAAGACAGCATCTTGATAATCAAATTCATTGTCCCTTAAAAATTTTTGAACACTTTCTTTTCCTAAGTTAGAACACGGCAATAAGAATTTTTCTTTTTTCCTATGCTTTAACAGGGTGTCCTTCATGTCATAAATTGTACGCTGCCCAAAAAACACCTTTCGTTTTCGATAAATGATAAACTTTTGGAGGTACAAAGCAATTGATTCTGTTAAACAAAAATACTTGGTATCCTGAGGCATTTTTACTCTGAGCTCTTCACAAACGTAAAAAAAGTGATCAATTGAATTTTTACTTGTGAAAATAATTGCGGAATAATCCTCGATGTTTACCCGTTGTTTTCGATATTCTTTAAGGGTCACGGCTTCGACGTGAATAAAAGAACGGAAGTCAACAGTAATACCATATTTTTTTTCCAACTCATAATAAGGAGAACGAGCTGGTTTCGGCTGAGATACTAAAATTGTATGAACTGGCTTAAAAGTTTCACCTAGATTGTCTGTCATGTATTAATTTTAGGTTTATGACTTTACTAAAGACCTACTAATTTTAACAAAATTAGTATAGGTGCTATTTCAACGGTGCAAAGGTACATAAAAAAATGAAACTTGCTATGTATCAAATATTTATTCGTAATTAACAAGGAACGAATAATTCTAAAAAGATAGATAATTGATACTGAAAAAAGGGTAGTGTAAAGAAATATTGTATGCGTATTCGATGGTGCGAAAGCTATGAATATTATGAATGGTAATAAAACGATTCCGATTATAAAATTGAAGATAGCGATACTAAAGCTGTATAGTCTGATTTCTTTTTTAAACGGAAAAATGTGGGATAACAAGAATAATATAGCGTGTCTTCCAAAATAGATTCCCCCAACTGCTGCTATACAAGTCAATAAAGAAGACAAATTACTATCAAAAATCTTGACATTAAAAAAGTCAGTAATTAAAAAAATCAATGTTCCTACAGAAAATGTTGATAATGCATATAGCATAATATAAGGTAATCTCAAAATTGTTCCTTTTTCTCGATGTAAAAGCGACATTAAGTTTTGACTTAAAAAAGCCTTGTAAACGTCATTCACTTCAGAACGGAAACGAGTCATAATAGCAGCTAAGAATCCTAATAGCAAAATGCTTAATGAAAATTTTAGTGTATTTAATGGATTGACATCTACTTTTGAAGTGTCAAAAATAGGCTTGAATTTACTTGAAGTCGTTTTTTTTGCTCCCGAACCAGCTTCTGGATTGAATTTAATCTTTTTAGTGAGTCCATTTTTCCTTTCTTCTAATGTACCTTCTAATCTAAAAGGGTTCTGTTGATTTAACATTATAGTTGAAGTATCCACGGGAAGGAAGGTTTCTTCTTTGACAATATCTTGAACTGAAACTTTTTTTATCTCTTTTTTAGCTACGTTGTCTTGTTTTTTATCTGATCTAATCGATGAAGTTGGCAATGTTTTCTCTCGAGGTTCTGAGGAGTTAGGTTTACCATCACGGATTAGTGCAAAAGGATTATTTGACATTGCAGCAATTAACTCAGCGTTATTTTTTTCAATAGCAATTGCTCTTTTAGGTTGATTCGGAGTTAGGATAGTTTTATCAGGTATTTCTGTGTTAGAATTGATATTCCTCCTTTCGGGAGAGGGTACAATAGGACTGGAGGCTTCACCATTTTCACGGGGTGAGGTTATCGTTTGAGTATCTGTTTTAGATATTACTTTAGGAATCGAATCTTGTGCAACAACAGTGATGTTGAACAGCAAAATAAAGCATGCTAAAATGAAAAATGTTATTTTAAAGTTGTTTCGCATTGATTGTTTAATTAATCAATTATATATTTTGAGTCTATTGTTTCTTAAGCAACTATAATAAGTGATTAGGCATGAGAATAAAATAATCTTAAACTCTCGTGTTTTATCAAATTTTCGGACAATCAACTTTAATTTTAATACTGAATTGTAGATAAACTGTCTTATTTAACCACAAAAGTAGGACGATTTGACAAAATAACCTGTTTTTCCCGCCGATTTATTAAAAATAAGAAAAAATATCTGCTTGGAAGAATGAAAATGAACGGTACGGTTACCTTTTTAAGGCCGTAAGTAAATAATAGCTTTACCACATGATTGCTTTTTTGGCGTTGGTAAAGTTGAGCATCAGGTTTATAAGTCGTAAGGATAGAGTAGGGAACTATACTAAAAATGATAATATTGGTATTGAATGAAAAGAAGTAAATTCATAATATTAAGTTGAAAGCGTTGTAATTGAAGTTATCTTATTATTGATTGAGGGATAGTCAAGACAATAAAGTGGCTACAGACGAAAATCCATCAATAAGTATAAGAAATTCATACTCTCGGGGAGTATGTTTTATTGAACTTTTTTGGTGATCAGCCATTGGTAATAGCTGATAGCTATAGGATTAAGTAAAAGAATCAGCATTTATTTTCTAAGTTATCGAAATGTAATACACTGATTTACAATTACTTAGACAAAAGTATCGAAACTTTGCCTTGCATGAAAAAAGAATCAATTACCACTGTATTAATAATGATAAGACATTTTTGAACATTTTTTTAACATAACATTTTGATTCTTGAATAAATGTATTAGTTTTGCATCATTCACTTAAAGAAGTGAAGTTTTCCAAAAAAAAAGTCATCAAGTATTGGTTTATTAAATATAATAGAATACCTTTGCAATCGCAAAAATAATTAGTTAACCATTAAAAAACTTGAGGTTCTTTAGATGTTAGAAGAAAAGGATCAAATCGAAGAAACTTCACAAGAGGAAACTACAAACGTAGAAGAAATTACTCAGAGTGAGGTTACCGCAGTAGAAGAAGAAACAGAAGAAGTTGTTACGGAAACAGAGGATGTGGAAGTAGTTAGCGAAGATGTTTCTGGAGAAGATAGTGAAAATGAAGAAGATGTGATAGTCAGTGCTTCTGCTCATGATGATTTCGACTGGACAATTGGAAAAAGAGATACATTAACTTATTCTCAAACACAGATTGACGATTATATTGTTGAATACGATTCAACTTTAAATTCAGTAATCGAAAATGAAATTGTTTCAGGTATTGTAAGCACAATTTCTGATGGAGATGTAGTTTTAGATATCGGATATAAATCTGATGGATTGGTTTCATTATCTGAATTTCGTGATACACCGGATTTAAAAGCTGGTGACTCAGTTGATGTTTACATCGAAACGAAAGAAGATAAACGTGGACAGTTAGTTTTGTCACGTCGTAAAGCCAAGTTGTTAAGAGCATGGGAAACAATTGTCGATTCATTCACAAATGGTACTGTAATTAAAGGTACTGTTATCAGTAAGACGAAAGGTGGTTTAATAGTAGATACTTATGGTTTAGAAACATTCTTACCGGGTTCTCAAATTGACATCAGACCAATCGTTGATTATGATGTGTATGTTGGTAAGGCAATGGAATTCAAAGTTGTAAAAATCAATGAATCCATCAAAAATGCCGTTGTTTCACACAAAGCATTAATCGAAAGCGATTTAGCAGAACAACGAGAAACAATTATTCAAGGTCTTGAGAAAGGTCAAGTACTTGAAGGTTTGGTCAAAAATATTACAGATTTCGGTGCTTTCTTAGATTTAGGAGGTGTTGATGGTCTATTGTATATAACAGATATTTCTTGGGGACGTATTAAACATCCATCAGAAATATTATCTTTGAACCAAAGAATAAATGTAGTTGTTCTGGACTTTGATGAAAACAAGAAACGTATTTCATTAGGTTTGAAACAGTTGCAACCACATCCTTGGGAAGTTCTTGGAGATGAAATTAAAGAAGGTTCGACTGTAAAAGGGCGCATTGTAAACATTGAAGATTACGGTGCATTCTTAGAAATACAGCCAGGAGTCGAGGGTCTGATACACGTATCAGAGGTTACTTGGAGTAATCAGCCTGTAAATGCTCGTGAATTCTTTAAAATCGACCAAGAGTATGAAGCGAAAGTAGTTACAGTAGATCGTAGCGACCGCAAAATGTCTTTAAGTCTTAAAAAGTTAAGCTTAGACCCTTGGAGTGAAATTGAAACAGCTTATCCAAAAGGTAGCCGTCATTCAGGTGAAGTGAAGAATTTGACACCTTACGGTGTATTCATTGAATTGTCTGAAGGAATTGGAGGAATGGTACATATATCAGACCTTTCATGGACGAAGCGTTTCTCTCATCCATCTGAATTTACAAAGATTGGTGAAAAAATTGACGTTGTAATTTTGGATATTGACAAAGAAAGTCGTAAATTGTCTTTAGGGCACAAACAAATAGAAGAGAATCCTTGGGATACCTTTGAAACTGTTTTCCCAGTTGGTTCACATCACGAGGCAACTATCTTGAGAAAAGATGATAAAGGTGCAATTGTTTTATTACCTTACGGTCTAGAAGCATTCGCCCCAATCAGACACATCAAGAAAGAAGATAATACTTCTGCGGAAGCGGAAGAGACTTTAACATTCAAGGTACTTGAATTCAACCGTGACGACAAGCGGATCTTAGTTTCACATACTCGCTATTTAGAGGACTTGAAACGTGCAGCAGCTAATGAAGAAAGAGATGCAAAACGTACAGAACGTACGAAATCTCGCAAAGCTATTGATGATCAGCAGTCAAAAATTGAGAAAACAACACTTGGAGATTTAGATATCTTCTCTCAATTAAAAGACCAATTATCGGATTCAGATTCGTCTGAAGGAGATAAGTAGTCACACTACAAATTAGGCAGAGATAAAACAGAGATATAACAAAGATTAAATGGGTTAAGAAATGAGATGTTTTCCTCGGTTAGTCACAAACACAACCGAGGAATTTTTTTGCCCATAACTCACCCATCCATCTATCATTCATTTCCTATTATAATTCCCCAAATCTCTTTCCAAACTATTATGATCAAAGTCACAGAGTATCTCAACCGCAATAAATATCTTTGAGTTTTATTTTCATTCAATTAAAAAATCAATTCAAAAAATTATGAAATTAATACTCCTTGTATTGTCAGTTATGGTACTTAGTTGTAATTCACCTTCTGAAACAACAACTGGAATACAGAATAATTCAACTGCTGTTGAACAAACAACAGTTCAGTCAAGCTATACAGTATTAAGCGTAGCTGATTTCAAAACAAAAATGGAAAGTTTTGTAGGAATGGATTTTAACTTAGTAGATGTAAGAACCTCTGGGGAGGTAGTTGGTGGATCAATTGAAAACGCAGTGAATATAGATTTTAATAGTTCTAATTTTGCTGAAGATTTGGCAAAACTAGATAAAAGTAAGCCTCTGATGCTTTTTTGTCGCTCGGGTGCGAGGAGCGGAGGAGCGAGTAGTACCGCTAAAGAATTAGGATTTACTGAAATTTATGATTTGCAAGGTGGATTTATGGCTTGGTCAGCTCAGTAATTACACGAAATTAAGGATAATGAAAAATAGCGATTGTGCGATAAAAAGTGCAATCGCTATTTTATTTTTAATAATTATCGAATGATGCGTAATGACTAATAAGAAAAATGCAATAATAAACCATGCAATATAATTTTGAATCGGAATGATATCATTCGCCCAACTCCAAAAATCGTATTTCATCGCCACCGGTTCTATGAAAAAATCAAGACCAACCATTAATGTAGCACTAATTATTGATTTTAGAACGACGTGAGATTTCTCTAAAAAATAATTTACGATAGCTGCCGAACTATAGACGAGTATCAGCCAATTGACACCAATAATTAAAGGGACGTCCCCTATCTGAAACCCCAAAGTTTCCCCATAAGCGTAATCCCCAAAGATTAATCCAGTTTTTGTTCCAATAAACTCAAACGTAAAACCTGTCGTAAAAGAAATCAAGCAAATGAATATGAATTTTTTGGATATTTCTCCATGTGTCCAAAGTAGCAAAATCAGTGAAACAATGAGATTGACTGGCGTTAGTAAAATAAAATTTTCAATTAAATTACCTCTAATAATAATTGCACCGAATAAGTGCATGGCAAAAATTAGCCCTACCGAAAACTGATATTTATTAATACTAATAGAGGATTGAATTGTTTGAAATATTGTTTGCATCTGATGCTAAGTTTTTAGGTTTGATATCTGAAAAGCTAAATAAGTAATCGGACACAATTACTTTAATAAAAAGTAGAAAAAGTTAATTTAAAATAATTGAAATACTGCAAACTACTGGTCATCTATGAAGCGTCGGCTGTTCTTTTACCTGTCCTTTTTCATTATGCATAACATCATCTACGATTTTTGCAGAAAGCAAACTCAATGGAATCCCTCCACCTGGATGAACACTACCACCGCAGAAATACAAATTTTTAATATCGGAACTAAAATTTGGATGTCTCAAAAACGCAGCCATTCTATCATTCGAACTCGTTCCGTATAAGGCTCCTAAGTGTGAAGCAGTCTTAGATTGAATCGTTTTCGGTTCTAAAATTTCTTCGCAAACGATTAATGACTCAACATCGACTTTCAAAATTCGAGATATTTTGGTAATAATATTTTTCCGTGCTGCTATTTTTAATTCCTCCCAATCTTGATTATCGTCATAAGGAACATTAATCATAACAAACCAATTTTCACATCCTTTCGGAACATCACTTGGATTATACTTACTTGAAATATTAATATAAACCGTCGGGTCATCACAAACTGTTTTTTTATTAAAAATTGCATCAAATTCGGCCTTGTAATCATCGCTAAATAAGATATTATGCAAACCCAATTCAGGGAACTCTTGTTTAATGCCCCAGTAATAAATCAGTGCAGAACTTGATTTTTGTTGATTTAGAATTTTTGTAGGCTGTTTTTGCTCAGGAATTAGTTTCTTATAGGTGAAAAATACATCCATATTACTAACCACCGTATCGAAATAATGAACTTCGTCATTTACTTTCAATCCTTTTGCTTCGCCATTCTCAACGATTATTTTCTCAACAGGTTGGTCAAAATGAAATTTGACACCTAAATCTTTTGCTAAATTATATAAGGCTTTCGTAATCGCATACATGCCACCTTTCGGAAAAAAAGTACCAATTCCGTGTTCTAAATGTGGAATAGAATTTAAAATACCTGGAGCTTCGTAAGGGTTTGAACCATTATAAGTGGCGAACCTATTGAATAGCTGAATCAATTTGGGATGTTTTAAAACTTTGTTCGCTTGATTCATAGAGCGAAAGATATCTAAAGTTGGCAAGTTGATAAATCCTTTCAGAAAATCTTTACTGATAAAATTCTTCCACTTATGTAAAGATTGATACAAAAAAACACTTGCGGTTAATTTATATTTTCTTTCACTTTCGTTTAAATGATTAATAATAGCCGATTTTGGAACATCCAAAGCTTCATGGACAGCATTAGCAAACTTTTCTTTATCAGAATAAGAGGTCAATCTTACTCCATCCTCCCAAAAATAGTGGCAAACAGCATCCATTTTTTCATAATCAAAATAATCTTCAATGGACTTTCCCGATAACTCAATCAATTCTTCAACCAATTGTGGCATCGTAAACAAAGAAGGCCCTGCGTCAAATCTAAAATTATCTACTTTTATTTCTGATAATTTTCCACCTGGATAACTATTTGATTCAAAAACAGTTACTTGATATCCTCTATTCGCCATACGGATAGAAGCTGCTAAACCTGCTATTCCTGTTCCTATAATTCCGATTTTCAATTTGACTGAATTTTATGATGTTTTAGTTTCGTAAAAATGAAACTTTGATAAAAACTGTTTCGAAGAATTAACTAATTTGCATTTAAGCGGGCAGAAAATAGATGGATTCTTCGCTATAACGAGTCAAAGTCGATAGATTGTCCACGTTTCCCGCGCTTCAAACACAAATAAAATGAATTTTATTGAATAAATACTTATTATTCTTAGATGTAATAAACTAATTTGCCTATTATGATAAATGATAGATACACCCCGATTACTTAGAATCTAAGGATTCAAATACCTGTTAATCGGTTGAAAAACAGCAAATAAATCAAATAGTTCACTATTTGCCTATTTTGACCAATCTATTGTTAAATTAGAATTTATGATAAACCATATTATTCAACTTTATTTCAATAGTGGGGTCGAAATCGACCTAAGCTTTTAGGTTGAACTTTAATAAAAAAGACTTTTTTTAGAAATAATTTCTATTAATAAATTCAATTTCATAATTTATCAATTATTACAAAAATGGAATATTATTTAAACAAAATAATGATTTTGTAGTTTACAATCTCGTTTTGAACGACTTAAAGTCAATACTTTAGGTAAGGTTAGTAATATACTATTCATCAACATAAAAATTATAAAACATTGCCAAAGAAAGTTATAGTAATAGGAGCAGGTTTTGCAGGAATTGCGGCAGCTACGTGTTTAGCACAAAAAGGTTATGATGTAACCGTTTTAGAGAAAAATTCAACTGCTGGAGGACGTTGCCGTAAGTTTGAAGCTGATGGTTTCACTTTTGATATGGGACCAAGTTGGTATTGGATGCCTGATGTTTTTGAACAGTATTTTGGATTGTTTGGCAAAAAGCCATCGGACTATTATGATCTCATTCGGCTAGATCCATCGTATCGAATTTATTTTGGCAAAGACGATGTGATGAATATCCCTGCGAGCATGAATGAGTTGGAAGATTTGTTCGAGCAGTACGAAGAGGGTAGTAGTGTGAAATTGAGAGAATTTTTGAAAGAAGCGGAATATAAATATCAAGTTGGAATCAATGAAATGGTATTTAAGCCAAGTCATTCTATCTTCGAGTTTATGGATTGGCGAATAGTAAAATCGATGTTTCGTTTGCAAATGTTCCAATCTATGTCCACACATGTTCGGAAATTATTTAAGAATCAAAAATTAATAGAATTACTAGAATTTCCGGTATTATTTCTTGGCGCAACTCCTGAAAATACGCCAGCAATGTATAGTTTGATGAACTATGCAGATTTGGCACTCGGTACTTGGTATCCGAGAGGAGGAATGCACAAGATTATCGAGGGAATGGTAGAATTGGCGGAAGAGGTCGGTGTGAATTTTCAATATAATCAAGCGGTTACTAATATTGTCATACCAAATGGTCATGCAAAAGAAGTCAAAACAGAAACGGATACTTTCAAGGTAGATGCAGTAGTCGCTGGTGCGGATTATCATCACGTCGATCAACACATTTTAGCGCCGGAGAATCGTCAATATTCTGAAAAGTACTGGGATAATCGGACTATGGCGCCATCGTCTTTATTATTTTACTTAGGTGTCAATAAAAAACTAGACAATTTATTGCATCATAATCTATTCTTTGATAAAGATTTCAAACAACACGCTCACGAAATTTATGAAGATCCACAGTGGCCTTCTCAACCGTTATTTTATGTTTGTGCTACATCACAGACAGACGATACGTCAGCACCAGAAGGTTGTGAAAATGTTTTTGTACTGATACCGCTTGCACCGGACTTAGAAGATACGGAGGAGCTGAGAGAAAAATATTATACGATTGTAATGGATCGGTTAGAAGACTTAACTAAGCAAAACGTGAGAGATGCAGTAGTTTACAAGAGAAGTTACGCACATAAAGATTTTAAATCTGACTATAATGCCTTTAAAGGAAATGCTTATGGTTTAGCGAACACATTGATGCAAACGGCATTTTTGAAACCTAAGCTAAAACATAAAAAAGTTAAGAATTTATATTTTGCAGGACAATTGACGGCTCCTGGTCCTGGTGTCCCACCGTCGTTAATATCAGGTCAAGTCGTTGCAAATGAGTTATTTAGTGAAATGAAACCTTAAACTATATAAAAGACACAATTATGAAATCCCTTTATGATAAAACTTGCGTTGAATGTAGTCAACTGATTACCAACCGTTATAGCACTTCTTTTTCAATGGGAATCCGAGTTTTTGATAAAAAACTCAGAGAGCCAATCTACGCAATTTATGGATTTGTACGCTTTGCGGATGAAATAGTGGACACCTTCCATGAGTTTGATAAAGTAACCCTATTACAGCGTTTTCGCAAAGATACTTATCAAGCTATTGAAGAAGGAATTAGTTTAAACCCTGTTTTGCAAGCATTCCAACAAGTCGTCCGTGAATATAGTATTGACTTAGATTTAATAGAAGCTTTTTTGAAAAGTATGGAAATGGACTTACATTTTCATAATTACGAAGACTCCTTATATAAGGAGTATATATATGGTTCGGCGGAAGTGGTTGGGTTGATGTGTTTAAAGGTATTTTGCAAAGGAGATAAAGTAAATTATGAAAAGCTAAAAGATACCGCTTGTGCATTAGGTTCAGCTTTTCAAAAGATAAACTTCCTCAGGGATATGAAAAGTGACTTCGATGAGAGAGGAAGAGTCTATTTTCCTGGGGTCGATTTCAATAAGTTTGATAATGAAGATAAGCAAATCATCGAAAGTGATATTAAGGCAGACTTTGATTATGCTTATACTGGAATTGTCCAATTACCGAAAAG
>Ga0222647_1000204_pt1 | contig 32113 bp, 25 predicted proteins | sample AntAcemetagen333_FD_179864 | JGI IMG/M metagenome (GOLD analysis project Ga0222647, IMG submission 179864) | Saline water microbial communities from Ace Lake, Antarctica - #333 | ecosystem: Environmental > Aquatic > Non-marine Saline and Alkaline > Saline | place: Antarctica: Ace Lake...
TATTATTATTGGCTTCAAATGTCTTATAACTCAAACATTGTCCGAAATATTGATAAAAGTATTGCTTACGGTAATAAGGTTGTCTTTGAAAATGAAAAACATCAAATCTTAGTAGATGAGGAATTAGGGATGGTTTATTATGAGTTAGGTCAATTATATGCTTCTATAAATAACGATAATGAAGCGATGAAATTACTTGAAAAAAGCCTAAGCCTAAGTCAGAATCCTGACGGAAGAGGACTAATTTATATTGAAATTGCACGTATAGTAAGAGGTAATGATTTGAATAAAAATGATTTGAAGAAAGCATTAGAATACGCCCTAAAAGCAAGAGAAGAATTTTTAGTATCGGGTAATCCTTTTTTCTTGCATGGATCGACGGGAGATATTGCATTATATTATCATAAAATTGGGAATAATATATTATTTAAACAGTATATGGAAGAAAGTTTAGAGTATAATCGGAATGCCGGTTTACTTATAACGTTCGGAAAAGTACTAAAGGAAATAGGAGAATATGAAGCCGCTCTAAGTTTGATACAAGAAGCCCTTATTGAGTTTGTACCCGAGTTCAGTTCTATGGATTTTACAGATAATCCATCCAAAAATGATTTCTTCAAAAGTTCAAAATTAGGAGGAAGAGCATTGATGACGAAAGGGGAAGTTTTCTATGAACAGGCGATGGAAAGCGGCAAAACAGAACAAAGGCGCTTATTGAATCTTAGTTTAGAAAGCACGAATATAGCTGTCGAAGTTTTGGAAAAAGAACTCATTAACTTGAATGGATTTGAATCTTCTAAATTAATCTATAATCGAAATATAAATGACGCTTTAGAGCGATTATTAAAAATACGTTATGCTTTATGGGAGTTAGAGAAGACACCTCAAAGTATAAATATGATTATTGAAATAATGGAACGGAAGAAAGCGGTATCTATATTAGATGTATTGTCACCTCCTGATTTACCTGCGGCAATATTAACAAAAGAGAAACAATTATTACAAGACAGAGTAAATTATGAATTGAAATTTGAGTTTTTGAGTGATAATGACAGCCTTGAGTTTTATAATAATCAATTATTGTCTATCAATGATGAATTGGAAATATTAGAACAAGAAATTATAAAAAAAGACCCAAAGCAACGATTTTTTTATAAAGATAAAGTTGCTGATTTAACAACGTTACAACAAGCTTTAGATAACAATACTTTGTTTGTGCAATATAGTTTAGCACCTTCAAATGACTTATTCATTCTTGCAATATCTAAGGAATCACACAATATTAAAGAAATTGAAATAGACGATACTTTCTTTGGTGATATCAATGTACTCAATCAATTATTGAAAAATCCATTGCTAATACAAACGACCAATAGAGATAAGTTTATCGCAATATCAAATCGATTATATCAAAAATTATTACTTCCAATACAGGACGAATTGTCAAATTACTCCAATATTCAATTCATAAATGATTACTTATTACACAATTTGCCTTTTGAGGTTTTGTTAAAAACAAACGACAAAAAAGATTTTAAGGATTTAGATTTTCTAATCAAAAATTACGACATCAGTTATCAATATTCTGCTACGGTTTACACACAACTAAAAAATAAACCAACCATAAAAGATAATTCGCTCTTCGCTTTTGCACCAGTTTTTAATGAAAATTCGGCAATCGGTTCGACTCGAAATATTGGCTTTTTAGTCGATAGCCTGTATCAAGGTGTTGACAACGGTCGCTTTTTATCTTTACCAAATACCAAAATGGAAGTTCAAGCGATTGCTAAGACCTTAAAAGGCAAAGGACAAACAACCGTTTTGTTAGAAAGAAACGCAACAAAAGCTAATTATAATCAAGCGATAAAAAAGCAGTCCTATCAATTTGTCCACATCGCAACACATGGCTTGGTGAATTTCCAAAATCCAAAATTATCCGCTTTGGCTTGTTATAGTGAAACCGATGATGTAGAACAAAATTTGCTTTTCGCCAATGAAATACAAGTGCAGGATATTCAAGTAGATTTGGTCGTATTGAGTAGCTGTGAAAGTGGAATTGGACAATTGATAAATGGCGAAGGTTTGATTGCATTGAATCGTAGTTTTATCATTTCTGGGGCGAATAATGTCATCTTTTCGCTTTGGAAAGTGAGCGATGAATATAGTGCGGAATTGATGATTGATTTTTATAAGTTTTACTTGGAAACAAATGATTATTCGGCAGCATTGCGGCAAGCAAAATTAAAAATGTTGCAAGATCCGACGACTGCGAATCCGAGGTATTGGGCAGCTTTTGTATTGATTGGAGCGTGAAGGGAGAAAGGAGTTGGCAGTTTTCAGGTTCCGAAATAGCGATTCAAATATGTTGCTGTTCCTTATTCTGACCGCACTAAAGTGACGGTTCAATAGATTTTTCAGATAGGGAATTACGAGCAGTGATTATTTAATAATATCTACCGAACTACTGTATATTTTTAATTGAGCCATAACTTATCCCAGTTTACACCGATTTTATCGGGAATTTTATCGGGAAAGATACAAAAGCCATAAAGTCGTATTCAATTGATTATTAGTACATTATCTTTGTTTATTTTGTGCCTTTGTAGTTCAAATTTTTATTTTGTATAGTAAGTGTGAATATCTAATTAGAAAAACGAAAAAAGCCTTTCCAAATTTGGAAAGGCTTTTTTTATAATTAATACTTAAAAGTTAAGCGTTATAAAGTTAGGCATTTTTAGCAATCATTTCTTTTGCCCACTCTGCTGTTACAGATTTTGGACGCTCCAAAGGTAAACCCAAAGATCTTGACCAACAACTTGCGGCCAAAACACCCATCGCTCTTGAAACACCAAATAAAACGGTATAAAAAGGATATTCCGTTAAGCCGTAATGTACTAACAATGCTCCAGAATGTGCATCGACGTTAGGCCAAGGATTTTTCACTTTTCCTAATCCCATCAATACCTCAGGAACAACATCAAAACATTTCCAAACAACATCTACAATATCAGAATCCTTAATGTACTCTTTCGCAAAATCTCTTTGAGCCGTGAAACGTGGATCTGGTTGTCTTAACACAGCATGACCATATCCAGGAATCACTTTTCCCTCTGCCAAAGTTTCATTGACATAATCACGGATTTGCTCCTTAGTCGGTTGGCGAGTGCCTAACTTATCCAACATATCAAAAACCCACTTGATGACTTCTTGATTCGCCAAACCATGCAAAGGCCCTGCTAATGCAGACATTCCACCCGCTAACGACAAATAAGCATCGCTCAACGTAGAACCCACTAAGTGCGTTGCGTGAGCAGAAGCATTTCCACCCTCATGATCCGCATGAACCGTTAGGTACAAACGCATTAGACTTTTGAAATCTGGTTTGTCAATGCCTAAAATATGTGCGAAATTCCCACCCCAATCCAAAGATGGGTCAGACTCGATATGATCGCTATTATGGTAAGAGCGACGATAAATATAAGCCGCAATTTTAGGTAATTTTGCAATTAAATTCATCGTATCTTCATACGTTGCGTCCCAATATTCTGACTTTGGCATACCTTCCGCATAACGTTTCGCAAAGATACTTTCGCTTTGTAACGAAGTAATACCAATGATAAACTGTGTCATTGGGTGCGTATCCGTAGGTAAAGCATCTAAAACTGCAAAAGTATGGGCAGGAACCTCTGAACGCTTACGCCATTCTTCCGAAATACTTTTGACTTCATCTTCTGTTGGAACTTCGCCAACAAGCATCAGGTAGAATAATCCTTCTGGTAAAGGCTCTTTTCCACCTGGTGCTTTTGGTAAAAGTTCTCTCAGATCGTCAATAGAATATCCTCTAAAACGGATTCCAACTTGAGCGTCAAGTGATGAAGTTTCCCACGGCATACTTGGCATTCCTCTCATTCCGCCATATACTTGACCCAATGTGATTTCACCAACTTTTAAGTTACCATGTTCTTTCAAAAAGCCTTTTACTTCTGCTTTTAGTGCAGATGATTTTTCGTAAAATTTTTGTTTTAATGCGTCCATTTATCGTTATGATTATAGTATTGATTGTTAGTTACCGAATTAGTTCCTACAGTTTATATAAAACATCTTATTTAATCAAGTAGTTGCGAAAATTCGCACGAAAATAGCAATTTTTTGCTAAAAAAAGCATATAAAATTTTGTTTGAGACTTAAAACTGACAAAAATCAAATATTTCTTTGTCGTTAATTCGAAATTTAATGTAAATAGATGTGTATTTTTTTATGCTTTTTTTTGATAATCAATTTATTGCCAGTCATTTGCCCACCCCAAAAACTCAATTACGAAAATTCTACATTCGATTCAAAATCGCTTATCGAATATCGTTATTTCGAAAATTAACGGAGTTGATACGTTATAATTGATATAAAAATGCTTCAATTTCCGTAAAAATACCATCAATAAATCTTAAAATATTTCCTATTTTTTTATAAAAATCACCTATTTTGAAAATATTCACTAAAAATATCATTTTTTTTAAAAAAAAATTTGGTTAGTTCTTAATTCCATTTTTTTGATAAATTTTATAAAAAATTCATTTATGATCTTATTTCAAAATTTTAATTTTTATTAACAAAAAATTAAGTGATAAAATTGGGTGTTCATTTGACACAAAGAACTTTTCTGTTGTTAAGACAATGAAAATTAAAACAGTTGAAAACTTGCGAATTTTCGCTAAAGTACTTACATTTGTAAAGTCAAGCGAAAATTCGCTAAATAATTGCACTGAATTTCACTAACAAAAAAGTATTTATAAAATAATTAATCATGGTCGGAACTACTTTAGAACCGAAGACCTACACGACTCCAAAAGGCGTTCGTATCACAGGTTTTCACGAGGAATCCTATGCCCAAATTCTAACGCTCGAGGCCTTAGAATTTATCGCTCAACTGCATCGTTGGTTCAATCCTATTAGAAAACAGCTGCTTGAAAATCGCTTAATCGTTCAGAAAGACATTAACGCAGGAAAATTTCCTGTTTTTTTGGAAAACACCAAACAAATTCGAGAAAATGACTGGCAAGTTTTACCAGTTTTAAAAGATTTACAAGATAGACGAGTCGAAATTACTGGACCTGTGAATAGAAAAATGGTCATCAATGCCTTGAACTCTGGAGCGAAGGTTTTTATGGCAGATTTCGAAGATGCAAACTGCCCGAATTGGGCGAATAACATCGAAGGACAAATCAATTTGCGAGATGCTATCCGTCGTGAAATTTCGTTTACCAATCCTAAAAATGGAAAAAAGTACGCTTTGAATGAAACAACGGCAACGCTGATGGTTCGCCCGAGAGGTTGGCATTTGGAAGAAAAAAATATGACGGTTGATGGCGAATTTATGAGCGGTTCGTTGTTCGATTTTGGTTTATATTTCTTTCATAATGCAGGCGAATTAATCAAACGGGGCAGCAGTCCATATTTTTATTTACCAAAATTAGAACATCATTTGGAAGCTCGTTTGTGGAATTCCGTTTTTGAATTTGCACAAAAATCATTTGGCATCGAAGCTGGTAAAATCAAGGCAACGGTTTTGATTGAAACGATTTTGGCGGCTTTCCAAATGGACGAAATTTTGTGGGAATTGCGACAACATTCCGCTGGTTTGAATTGTGGACGATGGGATTATATTTTCTCGTTTATCAAGCGTTTCCGCAATCATCCGTCATTCGTCATGCCCGAACGTGGGCAAGTGACGATGAATGTGCATTGCATGAAATCGTATTCTGAATTGTTAATCAAAACTTGTCACCGCAGAAATGCACACGCAATGGGCGGCATGGCGGCACAAATTCCAATTAAAAATGACCCCGAAGCGAATGAAATTGCATTCGGAAAGGTCGCTGCCGATAAATTGCGGGAAGCGAAAGACGGACACGATGGAACGTGGGTCGCTCACCCGGGTTTGGTCAAAACGGCAATGGATATTTTTGACGAATTCATGCCAAATGCCAATCAAATTGACAATAAACGCTTGGACGTAAGTATCACAGAAGCCGATTTGTTAACTGTGCCGACTGGAACAATCACGGAAATAGGAGTGCGGGAAAATATCAACGTGAGTATTTTGTATATCGAAAGTTGGTTGCGAGGAAACGGGGCAGCAGCGTTATATCACAAAATGGAAGATGCCGCAACTGCCGAAATTTCTCGAACGCAACTTTGGCAATGGATTCGCAATGCGTCAAAAACGGACGAAGGCGAGATTATTACGCAAGTTTATATTGATTCGCTCATCCCGCAAGAATTAGAAAAAATCCAAATTTACGTTGGAACGGAAGCTTACGAAAACGGTCGTTTTGCAGAAGCATTGGACATTTTTAATTATTTAATTAAAGATGAAACGTTTCCAGACTTCTTGACCTTGGAGGCTTACAAGTATATTTTTTAAATATTAAGTATATTTTTTTAATATTAAATATTAAATATTAGGGGCAAAACAATTGGTTTTGTTCAATGGGAGCGGTATGTCGTTAAGAAATGGCAAAAATATGCTATTAAGAAATGGCAAAGGCATGCCGATTGCCCTACGTATTTTCACTAACAAAAAAACGGTATTATCATGTCAAATTATTTATCAGCACTTGAAAAAGTGCGTCAATTAAAAGCGAAGTACGGCGAGAGTTGGGCGGCAGTTAGCCCCAAAGATACTGCACGAATGATGGTGCAGAATCGTTTTAAAACGGGGTTGGATATTGCAAAATATACAGCTGCGATTATGCGTCAAGATATGGCAGAATATGATGCAGACTCGACCAAATATACACAATCGTTAGGTTGTTGGCATGGCTTCGTGGCTCAGCAAAATATGATTGCCGTCAAAAAACATCACGGCACAACGGCTAAACGATATATTTATCTTTCGGGTTGGATGGTTGCGGCTTTGCGTTCTGAATTTGGACCTCTGCCCGATCAGTCTATGCACGAAAAAACGGCTGTTCCTAAGTTGATTGAGGAAATATATACGTTTTTGCGTCAAGCTGATGCGGTTGAATTGAATGATTTGTTTAATCGCCTCGAAGCTGGAGAAGACGTGCAAGATGAAATTGATAATTTTGAAACGCACGTCGTGCCGATTATTGCGGATATTGATGCAGGATTCGGGAACGAGGAAGCGACTTATTTGTTGGCAAAAAAGATGATTGAAGCTGGTGCTTGTGGCATTCAAATAGAAAATCAAGTGTCTGATGCCAAGCAATGTGGACATCAAGATGGAAAAGTAACCGTTCCACACGAAGATTTTATTGCTAAATTAAACGCGATTCGGGCGGCATTTTTGGAGTTGGGTGTCGATGACGGTATTATCGTCGCACGTACCGATTCAGAAGGTGCTGGTTTGACGCAAAAATTGCCAGTATCTACGAAAAAAGGAGATTTGGCTGCTCAATATTTGGACTTCGTCGAAGCGGAAGAAGTATCCGTTGAAGCGGTTAATGACAATGAAGTTTTGCTCAAAAGAGATGGAAAATTAGTCCGTCCTGTTCGTATGCCCAACGGTTTGTATCAATTTAAAGCAGGATCGAATATCGATCGAGTGGTTTTGGATTGTATCACGAGTTTGCAAAACGGTGCGGATTTGCTTTGGATTGAAACGCCAACGCCGAATGTTGGGCAAATTGCAGCAGTGGTTGACCGAATTAAAGCCGTTGTTCCGAATGCAAAGTTGGTTTATAATAATTCGCCATCGTTCAATTGGACGCTTAATTTCCGTCAGCAGACTTATGATATGATGTCGGAAGCTGGTCAAAATATGTCCGCTTATAATCGTGCGACTTTGATGGATGCAAAATACGATAATACTGCATTGTCAACGTTCGCAGACCAAATGATTTTGGATTTCCAGAAGGAAGGAGCGATGAAAGCTGGTATTTTCCATCATTTAATTACGTTGCCAACGTATCACACGACGGCACTGCAAATGAACGATTTGGTGGAAGGATATTTTGGTGATCAAGGAATGTTGGCTTACGTTTTAGGCGTACAAAGACAGGAAGTTCGGAAAGGGGTGGCTTGTGTCAAACATCAGCGAATGGCTGGTTCTGACTTGGGCGATGACCACAAAACGTTCTTTGCAGGTGAAAAAGCCTTGAAAGCTGGTGGAGCGAAAAATACAAGTAATCAGTTTGAAGTGATTGCGGAAGAAGAGTTGGTTTTGGTTTAAAAAAAAACTCAATGATTAAGATTGAATAATTATAGATCGTAGGTATTCGCAGCAATATCTACGATCTTTTTTTTTGGCTGGAGGATAATTTTATAATTAAAAAAGTATTGATTTTTAATATTTTCACTGCGTTTTATATTGGTTTTAGGTATTACAGAATATCTAAAAATGTAGCATTCTGAGAACAAAGCAGGCGATAAAACACTTACCTTTAATGAAATTTTAATGTAACGTCTGAAAATTATTTATCTTGAGTAATACAACTACACCGAACACGAAAAAAAAACAATTAGACTGGACTTTGCTGCTGAGGGTTCTGGCACAAGCCCGACCTTATAAACTGACTTTTGCAATTGCAACGATTTTGGCAATCGTGTTAGCACCGTTGTCAATCGTCAGTCCGTATTTAATACAAGAAACCATTGATAATTATATTTTAATATTCAATCCCGAAGGGTTAAATCGAATGTTGATGTTATTGTTAGCCGTTTTGTTTTTAAATGGCGCTTTGCGATATGCTTTCATTTATAGCACGAGCTGGTTAGGACAAGCGGTTATTCAAGATTTGAGGGTCAGAATATTTAAACACATCACGAGTTTGCGGTTAAAATATTTTGATAAAACGGCAATCGGAACTTCTACAACTCGAACGATTAACGATATTGAAACAATTAATACCGTTTTCTCGCAAGGTGTAATCACGATTATTGCGGATATTTTGTCGATTTTTGCGGTGTTAGGTATTATGTTTTATACGAGTTGGCAACTGACGTTAATTTGTATTACGACCTTTCCGTTTTTGGTTTTGAGTACCTATATTTTTAAAGAAAAAGTAAAAGTAGCGTATCAAAAAGTGCGGACGCAAATTTCTAAAATGAATGCGTTTTTGCAAGAACGGATTACGGGAATGAGAATCGTTCAGATTTTTAATGCCGAAGAAAAAGAGTTAAAAACGTTTCAATCAATTAATAACGATTATACGAAAGCGAATTTAGATTCCATTTTATATTACGCTATATTTTTTCCAGTTATTGAGATTTTGTCCGCTATTTCGTTGGGATTACTCGTTTGGTGGGGTGCGAAAGGTGTGATTGAAGGTGAAGTAACGTTGGGCGCATTAATCGCTTTTCCGATTTATTTGAATATGCTTTTTCGTCCGATGCGAATGTTAGCCGACAAATTCAATACGCTACAAATGGGTTTGGTCGCTTCCGAACGTGTTTTTAATGTTTTGGATAATACCGAACAAATTGAAAATGAAGGCGGTTTGAAACCTGAAAAATTAAAAGGTTCGATTGAGTTTAAAGACGTTCATTTCGCATATAATCCAGGCGAACCAGTTTTAAAAGGTCTAAATTTCAAGGTAAAACCCTACGAAACTTTAGCAATTGTCGGGAGTACGGGTTCTGGAAAATCTACGATTGTTAATATTCTAAATCGTTTTTATGAAACAGAATCTGGAGCAATTTTAGTTGATAATGAAAATATTAAAAACTACGAATTAGCGGCTTACCGCCAACGTTTGGCAATGGTTTTACAAGACGTATTTTTATTTTCAGGTTCGGTTCACGATAATATTACGTTGCGAGACGAAAGTATTTCGAGAGCGCAAGTCATCGAAGCCGCAAAAATGATTGGGGCGGATGAGTTTATCCAAAAATTACCAGGTACTTACGATTACGAAGTCATGGAAAGAGGTGCAACGCTTTCGATGGGACAACGACAGTTGATTTCCTTCGTTCGGGCATTGGTTTTTAATCCTGATATTTTGATTTTGGACGAAGCGACTTCTTCGATTGACCCAGAAACGGAAGGCGTGATACAACACGCAATTAAAAAACTAATCACGAAGCGAACATCAATTATCATCGCTCACCGTTTATCGACCATCAAACACGCTAACCAGATTATGGTCTTAGATAAAGGTCAAATCATGGAAATAGGAACGCATGAAGAATTATTACAAAATGAAAATGGACATTATAAGGAATTATACGAAATGCAGTTTTTAACAAAAGTAGAAGGATAACAAGTTATGATTTTTCGCTTTGGCGACTGCTTAAATAAAAAAGGTTCAGCTTAGCTGAACCTTTTTTTTGTGTCGAAATATTTATGTTTATCCCAAAAGAAGCCCGCAAACAAAAGCTTACGGGCAGAAAAATATGACAGGAGAATAAATCTTTGATTCGTGATTTGGCAAACGTACAATAACGTATTTAACAACGGTAAAAAATTGGATGGCAATTTTTTACTATAATTGTTGCAATACTTTACGTTCGCCGAGTATCGAATCACAAAATTCACTAATTCAATTTACTATTTACAATCAATTGAAACCTTGGAATAACGACATCGAAGGACGTATTTTTATCAATATCCTTCATTAGGTAAACCCCCTCCATATAGCCCAATGTATTTTGTATCGGACACCAAGACGAATAAGTATAAGTTTCATCTGGTAAAAGAATCGGAAATTCACCAATCACGCCTTCGCCTTTCATTTCTCTTTTAGTTCCATTACTTTCAAAAATAATCCAATGCCTTCGGAGTAGCTGAATAGTAGATTTTCCTAAGTTTTTGATTGTTATATTATATGAAAATACATATTTTGAAAGCTTAATATTAGAGTGTTTTTGTTGAAACTGAACCTCTACGCTTACGGAAACATCTTTGGTGATTGCTGTTGTTTTTGACATTATATTACTGCTAATTATATAGATTCGCAATTACAGATTACAGGAAATCTTGTTCCTTCAAAGTTTTAATTATTCTTTAATATTATGTTTTCAATAATTTGTTCTGCTTTCTGCAAACAAATATCTAAATCGTCATTTAATAGGACTTCATCAAAAGTCGTTTCATAAGTTAACTCTTCGGCAGCACGAGCGATTCGTTTTCTCAAACTTGCGTCGTCTTCCGTTTCTCGATTGCGTAAGCGACTAAAAAGGATTTCCGAAGAAGGTGGCTTCACAAAAATCGTGATGGCTTTTTCACCATAAGTTTTTTTAATATTGGTCGCTCCTTTCACATCAATATCAAACATGACATATTTGCCTAACGCCCAAAGACGCTCAATTTCACTTTTTAGCGTACCGTAATATTGATTCGTATAAACCTCTTCCCATTCTACAAAATCCCCTTTCGTAACCTTTTCATTCCACTCTTTTAAAGATAAGAAATAATAATCTTTTCCTTCAACTTCGTTTGGTCGAGCAGCCCGAGTAGTTGCCGAAACGGAAAACGCTAAGGCTTCATATTTAGTTAATAAATGTCGTACAATCGTCGTCTTTCCTGCCCCAGAAGGTGCTGTAAATACTATTAATTTCATGCTTAATACTTAAATACGTTTACTATTCGATACTCTTTGAGCGGAGGCAAAATGCTGATTTTTTCCAGCATTCCGCTTTCGCTCAACAAGTAACCGGCTTACAAAATATTTGCAATTTGTTCTTTTATTTTTTCTAAATCATCTTTCATTTGGACAACAACTCGTTGAATATCCGATGAATTGGCTTTTGAGCCGATGGTATTGACTTCTCTACCGATTTCTTGGCAGATAAAGTTTAATTTTTTACCTTTTTCAGATTTTTTCGCTACTAATTCTTTAATGAAATATTTACAATGTTGAGCCAGACGGACTTTTTCTTCTGTAATATCCATTTTTTCTAAATAAAAAATTAATTCCTGCTCAAAGCGATTTTCATCGAATCCATCTTTAATATTTATCTTTTCTAAATTTTGGCGCAAGCGCTCTTTTAATTTTTCAATTCGAGAATTTTCATAATCTGGAATTTTCACCAAACCCTCTTCAATATGTTCAATTCGCAACTGAAAATCATTATCCAAAACACTACCTTCATCCAATCGGAATTTTATTAAACGCTCAAGTGCCTCGCCTATCGTCGTTTTTACCTCATTCCATTCTTCATCAGAAAGCCCTTGAGTCGTTGGAACGACCACATTAGGCAAACGCATGACTGACGAAACTAAATCTGGAGCATCGTAACCCAATTCATCACAAGTTTCTTTCAATTCTGCAAAAAACTTTTTGAATAATGGTCGATTAATTTTTATCTGTTCATCTCCTGTACTGCTTTGCATTTCAATCAATACGTCAACTTTTCCCCGTTGTAATTTTTCAGAAATAATTTTTCTAATATCCAACTCTTTCTCACGATAAGTTTGTGGTAATTTGATTTTGACATCGCTGAACTTGCTATTCAAAGAGCGAATTTCAACAGTAATAGTACGTAACTCAAACTCATTAACTACACGGCCGTAACCGGTCATTGAATACAACATCAGCAGAATATTTTATTTATTTCTTGTTCGTTTAAAATCTAAGCCACGTTTTTTATAAAAAAAACCGCCACCAGTCAAAGGTAGTGAAAATGAGGTTATTTCTAATAGAAAGTGGTTTTATTGAAGGCAAAATATATAAAAAATAGGTTCTTTGACGATTTCTACTTTGGCATTGACCAACTTACTTTTTACGACATTTATCAAAGAACCTTCATAACTCAATTCTTATTTAACCGTAATCGCTTGAATCATTTCTTTCAATACAATTGATTCCGATGTTGCGGGATGTGTAAATTGAAAAGCGACTTGTATGAATGCAGCGTCTTTTGCCGTTTCGGGTAAATTCATCGTCGTCATCATTAATTGATTCGTATTTTTATCTACTTTTTTAATAGTTTTGACCCCTTCCGCTGCCACAATATTTTGATTTTCATCAAAAGAATACAATTGAAAATAACCAGTTTCTACGACTTCGATTACCTCTTTTTCTTCATTTAATAACGTCATTTTCGGAGTAATTTCGTAGCCATTTTCTTTGAAATTCTCTAAAGTTAAGACAATCGTCGTATTCGATAACTCAATTTCTTGTACTCCCTCAAAATACTGATTTGCAGTGCGTTCTTCTAAAATGATGGTATTTTGTTGTGACAATAAATTACAAATACTTTGATAAATCCTACAATTTCCTGCTGCAAAGGCATTGATATTTTCAGCATCTAAAAGTGTTTTACACGCCTCACATTTATTATTTATCGCAATTTCACTTTTTGATTGAGCGAAAGCAGAGGAAAGCAAAATACCTTGAAGTACAAAAATGAGCAAAAAGGTAAATCCATTTTGTTTAATTAATTTCATTCTTTTAATATTTGGTGATGAAGGAAGAATTTTTGATTGATGTATGAATCGCAAATTAAAGTTACAACGTATAAACTATAAAAGTATGGGTTCTCTAACAAATTTCGGTATCAGCCGTGAATTTACAATAAGATTTATCAAAAGATAAAAGCATTTAAGCAGTTTTTAAGGTCTTGCCAAAATCTGACGAATCGATTTTATTCGTTAAAGTAAAGCGATTGAAGTGAGACGAAATCGCATTATTTCCACAGGTACAACCGACTGTTATTTGTAAAAAATAATAATTTGAACTACGTCATTACAACGTTATTTTATATAAAAACAATAAAATTTCAGATTCTTAATCGCTTACCTTTATTCAATATTCAATATTCCCATTGTTTACTATCTTTGTGAATTGCAATTAATAAAAAATAAAGTCGCTGGGTAAATTGGTTGGCGAAAGCCTCTAAAACTTCATACCTAAGACTTTTAGACCTAAAAGAATACATGAAAAAGTTAAAAATAGGAATTAGCATAGGTGATGTGAATGGGATTGGATTAGAAGTGATTTTGAAAACACTTGCTGACCCCAGAATCATAGATCGTTGTGTACCAATTATTTACGGCTCTTCAAAAGTGATTTCGTATCACCGAAAAACAATTGAAATTGAGGAGTTTGAATATCATCAAACAAATAACGTCGAAGAAATTCACGAAGATAAAGTCAACATTATCAACTGTTGGGAAGATACGGTCAATATTCGTTTGGGGCAGGTGAATGATGTCGGCGGCGAATATGCGATAAAATCATTAGCGGCTGCGGTAGAAGATTTGAAAATGGGCTTGATTGATGGCTTGGTAACTGCGCCGATTCACAAAAAATCAATGAATTTGGCAGGTTTCGAATATCCTGGACATACGGAATATTTAACAGCAGCTTTCGATGTAAAGGAAAGTTTGATGTTTATGATTAACGAGGATTTGAGAGTCGGTTTGGTAACGAATCATTTGCCAATTTCTAAAGTTGCTGCGGCAATTACGAAGGAACGCATTATGGAAAAACTAAACCTAATGCGAGAAACTTTGCGAATTGATTTTGGTTTCGATAGACCTCGAATTGCGGTTTTGGGCTTAAATCCTCACGCTGGCGATGAAGGTTTATTAGGCGAAGAGGAGATGAAAATTATCATCCCGACCTTGCAAGAAGCGAAACAAAAAGGCATTATTGCAATTGGCCCTTATTCGGCAGATGGTTTTTTCGGTTCGGGTGTTTACAAGCAGTTTGATGCGATTTTGGCGATGTATCACGACCAAGGTTTAGTCCCTTTCAAGACTTTGTCTTTTGGAAATGGCGTGAATTATACGGCAGGTTTGCCTATCGTCCGCACTTCGCCTGATCACGGAACGGCTCACGATATTGCTGGAAAAGATAAAGCGAGTCCAGATTCTTTCCGTCAGGCTTTGTTTTTAGCCATTGATATTGCAAAAAATCGTACAAGATATATGGAAATGCACAGTAATCCGCTGCATAAGAAAAACCCTGCGGAGTTAGCGAAATTACTAAGGGAAGAGGAAAAACGATTGAAGGATATGGGCGAGATTGTGATTAAAGATGATTGATTTCACTGCTATATTGTTACATTGTTTTATTGTTTTATTGTTGTTAATAACAGTGAAACAATAAAACAATGTAACGATATATTCTAAAAGAAAACGCCAATTCTAACCGTAATTCGATTCAAGTTTTGTTTTGCATCTTCCTTTTCTCCTCCAGTCAAAACACCTTGATTTCTAATTACATCAATAATTGAACTTTGGTACGTAATACCGCCCATAAGCGTTAGGTCTTTAACGGTGTATTCCGCTCCAGCACCCAATCCCCACGTTGCAGAAAAAGGAAAAACACTTTTTAAAATATTTTCATTTTCATAAGCTCCAATATCCGCACGACCTTGAATCGGAAACGCCAAAGAGAAATATGGAATTTGAACATAATAACCCAAATCACTCGTTCCGCCTCTTAATTTCATAGAAAGGGGAATTTCAATGTATTGAAAATGATATTGTACATCTGACTCATCTCCGATATTTGATAAAGAAGGATCACTCAATTCAGAGTCTGGGAATAAATCGCCACCCGTTGAGTAATTCAACGTGCCACCTTGATTTAATAACAAAGAAATACCCGATGAAAACGCATAACGATCATTCGCAAAATAGTAATCGCCTAAAAGACCAACTTCCAAGCCTAAATTAGTACCGTTGCCAGTGATAGAAGGTTGGTTCGTATTCATCCATGAAAAGGTCGGACTTACCTGAACGCCTAAGCGAAAACTCTGTGCATTTATCGCTGTAAGACTCAAAAACGTAAAAATTGTAATCGTAATAATTTGTTTCATGTTTTGATGGTTTTTGATATAATTATGTATGAAATCCATACGTTTGTAATGCTTTTGGTGTGAAAGTGTTTTGGTTTAAAGATATTTTGATTTATCATCATACAGAAATACCAAATTAAAAATATTCAATTATTAATAAAAATATTGACTTCAAAATTTATGAGAATTCAAAAAAACAGCCTGACGCTTTGGCTAAATATCGGTTTATTTTCGTGTCTAATGACGATTATTAGCTGTGGAAGTAACGAGCGTAAAGATATTCCAGATGTTGCTGATGTCCAAGTTAAATTAAATGTTCAACGTTTTGAGCAAGATTTATTTAATTTAGATACAAATAATTTACAAACGGAAATTCAAGCATTAAATGAAAAATACGGCTATTTCGCAGATTTGTATTTTTCCGAAATCATGGGTTTCAAGCCCTTATACGATTCAACTTTTGACTATGCAGAAACGGTCAAAGGCTTTATAACTTATCCTTCGCTGATAAAATTATACGATACTTGTCAAACCGTTTACGGTGACTTTTCGTTGGTCGAAAAAGATTTGACCAATGCGTTTCAATTTTATAAATATTATTTCCCAAAACGTCCAATACCAACCGTGACCACTTTTATTTCAGAATATGGCGTTGCGATAGCTTCTGTTGACGAAACCGAAGTTGTGATTGGTTTGGATATGTTCTTAGGTTCGGATTATCAACCCTATTATTATCCGCCCGTTCAGTTGCCGAATTATATTACAGAAACCCTCGACCGAAAACACATTACACCAAAAGTTATGGAAGCCTTAGCACGAGAAATCGTCGGCGTAAATGAAGGCACTCGTTTGTTGGACTTCATGGTTCATAACGGTAAATCCTTGTATTTACTCGATTTGTTCCAGCCACACATTAGCGATGATATTCGTTTGGGCATTTCTGCCGAACAATCAAAATGGCTTTACAATAACGAAGGCGAAATGTGGAAAAGTGTTTTTATTGAAAATTTGTATGAAACAAAATTAAAGAAAAAGGGCTTATTAGGCTTGGTAGAAGTCGCACCGACTTCGCCTGGAATGCCGTCAGAATCTCCAGGAAATGCAGGAAGTTGGGTCGGTTGGCAAATCGTAAAAAACTATATGGAAAACAATCCAAATATAACGCTTGAACAAATGCTACAAGAAAAAGACGCTCAAAAGATTTTGCGAGGTTCAAGGTACAAACCGAGGTAAGAAATATCGAGCAAACGGCATCGGCTTTTCCTTCAAATTATTTAATATATAGATTCTTTGACAACTCCTGCTCACTTTTGCAGGAATTGTCAAAGAACCAAATAATTTGGTATTTATACGTGTGCAAAATCTCAGAGCAAAGTTTAAAATTGATTTTTAATGGTTTTTCTTAACGTTCTTTACGTCTTTGCGATAAATCTGTAGTGGTATGCAGGAAAATTTAATTATTTTCGCAGCCTAAACCAAACAAAAAATCATGTTCAAACTGGACACGCCTTTAGCAATAACAGCTAAAAACCATTCTGATGAATTTTCAAAATTTATCACCATAGATAAAATGAATATTCATTACAAAGAAGAAGGTGATGGAACGCCTCTCGTTTTGTTGCATGATGCTGGAACTACCCTAAATATTTGGGATGAATGGCTGCCTATTTTAACGCCACATTTTAAAGTAATTCGCTTGGATTTACCCGGTTTTGGCTTGAGTCCGAAGTCTGAAAAATTCAATTATAAAATGGATTCATATATTTATTTCATAAAGAAATTTACCGCAACAATGGGTTTAGGTTTGGAAATGTTCCATATCGGCGGCATTGGTTTTGGTGGTCATTTGGCTTGGCAATATACTTTATTACACCCGCATAAAATCTTAAAACTGTTGCTCGTTAATCCGCAAGGGCAAAACTTAGACAAAACAAATGGTTTATTTCCTTTTGAAAATAAAGGGCGTTTTGCAAGGTTTATTTTGCGTTGGAAAGGTTCGCAGCGAGCAATAAAAAAGCAATTGATAAAATCTTTAGGTAATCAATCCGTGATTACGGACAAATTGGTGAAACAAACACAAGAATTGCTAATTTGTAAAGGAAATAGAAAATCGTTAATAATTTTAGCTCAAAATCCATTAAAAAATCGCTACGATAAAATTTCAAAAATCGAAATTCCTACGTTTATTCAATACGGAAGCCTGAATACAAATAAAGACTTTGGTAGAAGAATACCAAATGTAAAATCCAAAATTTATGACGGAATCGGTGCTTTGCCAATGTTAGAATTACCCGAACAAACCGCAAAAGATGTTATAGCGTTTTTGTCGTAAATCGTTTTAAAAATGGCAAATTTGATTGCATTAAACCAATCGTAATTAACATCAAAAGTAGTGGAATTGAAGGTATCGGTAACTGCTGTGGAAATACAGGAAAGGTAATTAATAATAAAATATTCACAACGGTAAAAATTCTAAAATACATCGGTTTTGATGCTGATTTCCAAATCCAAAACGCAGCAATAAGGTGAGTTGGAAAACACCAAATTACATTCAAATTATTTTTGGTCGGAACGTGTTCTGTTCCAAACCACATCAATAAAATCACAACGCCAGCCAAACCTGTAATTAATGCAAAAGTACCGTTCCATATTTTTGTAATTCTTGATTTTGTAATTACAAAATTAAGAATCAACGTCACGCCGAAAAATAGCCAAAATAAAAGCATTGGTGTAATGGAAAAACCTGTTTCGTTCACTTCATCTGCGAGGTGAACTGGTCGAGTTATTTGCACTAATTTTTTAGTGGTGTCGGCAGTTATAATCGTTCCGACGGCAAAACTTTCATTTAGATATTTGGGTAAAAACATTTGCTGCTCAAAAGTAGCTTTTTTATCCGTTGGCAATCCCAAAACTAAGTCAATTCCAAACTCCAGCCACGGTTGTATTTGTGTAAACTCTCGCAGTAATTCTCGGAAAGTTACGTTTTTTTCAACGGCAACTTTATCGTAAGAAAGTCGGTTTGTCAAGGTTGTATCCAAAATATCTCGGATTCGAGTCGCACAATTATCAAAGAAAAAATCATATAAATAATACCGGTTTTCGGGTTTGTAATTATTTTGGAGAAAATCGTAAATTTCTTGTTTTTGGCGGTTATCCAAATTCAAAACCTGCTCCGAAACCGTCTGATTTCGATAATCCGAATAAGCAACAACGTCCCGAAAATTTTGAATGCCTAAGCTATAATTTAATTTTCCTTTAATAAAATTTAAGGTGAAATTCGGGGCGGCATAATCGAACATTCCATAATTAAATACAATATCCAATTGACGCTCGGGGTCGAAAACCCGAACGGAAGAATGACCAAAAACGGTGTGAATCTCATTAACGGGAGCGTAAGTTAATAGACTAATTTCTGCTTTTTCAGAAAGGTATTGACCGCTTACTGAAGTCGCAAAAAATAACGCAACAACGATGAAAAAGTATTGAAACCGCACAGTTTTTGATTTTTTTGTTTGTAATAATAAACCGTATCGATTTTTAAAACCGACACAGTTTTCGATAAAATTGCAACTCGAATCTACTTCAAAATTCCTTTTTTCGTAGCTTTGCTGGTCGCACTATTCAAGTCCAAATTAGTGCCTTTTTTGCGGAAACGCATATTCAACATTTCGACGATTAAAGAGAAGAAAATAGCGAAATATAAATAACCTTTTGGAATCGCTCCAATCGCTTCGCCAAAAATTTCAATGTGTCCTAAATGTGCCCCTTCTGTAATCAACATAAAGCCAATCAAAATCAAAAATGATAAACCTAAAATCTGAATCGTCGGATTTTTATTCACAAAATTCCCCACAGGATTCGCAAAAACCATCATAATTCCCATCGAAATAACGATAGCCGTAATCATAATAAGCATCGCTCCTTCCACGCCGTTTGTCATACCAACAGCGGTCAAAATAGAATCTGCCGAAAAAACGATATTGATTAATGTAATTTGAATAACGACTTTGGACATCGTACTTGAGCCGCCACCATCTTCGTTGCCATTAGCACCTTCGCCTTCTAATTTATGGTGAATTTCGGTCGTACTTTTATAAATCAAAAACAAACCACCAACAACTAAAATAATGCTTTGCCACGAAATATTACCATTAATAAAACTATTATCAAAGTGCATAATCGGCTCTTGTGCCGCAATCAATATATTAATACCAAAAAGCAAAATAATCCGCAAAACCATCGCCAAAGACAAACCGATATTGGTCGCTTTGCGTTGTTGATTTTTGGGTAACTTATTGGATTCCAAAGAGATAAAAATAATATTATCTATCCCTAAAACAACTTCCATAAATGTCAGCATCAAGATACTTACCAATGCTTCCGGCGTAAATAATACACTAAAATCCATATTCAATCAAAATTTTTAATTGTGTAAAAACCTATGGGGTTTTGAAAACCCCATAGGTTTGTCTGTAATTTGCATGCAAAAGTAGTTCGTATTTTTAACTTATTAAAAATCAATTTAGAAAATCAATTTGGGAAGCCATAAAATAACGAAAGGTTCACTTGAAATACGTCAAGTGAACCTTTTTATTTATAACAGGAGAATTAGTTATGATTAATCATCAGAAATCCTAAAACACAGGACAGAACATACCTTTACGACGAGCTGGAGGATTCGTATAAGTTAATGATAATTCAAACGCTCCTCTTCCGCCACTAATCGCACTCAAAGCGGAGACATTCGTATCAAAACTCAAACCCAACATCCAATCATGCCATTCTAAAGCCGTATAAATAATCACTGCATCTGTCATAACACTATTGTCAAATCGACCTGCGACACGACCATAAGCACCGAAACGAACCGCAAACTCATCCCACTCACGAGTAGAAAAACGAACGGCTGCACCAGCTACGGTCTGAAAAGAAGGACCTTGACGTTGAATATTTGCACTTGGCAAAATCGTCATGCCTCTATTAATCGGCACTTCTCCCCCACCGTGAACGGTGAGTTTCATGTACAACGGATCTTGCTCAATACCGTTGAAAGAAATATTTGGAGAATTTAAGTGATGAAAAGCAATACCACCGTAAGCACTTCGCTGCTTACCAAATAATCCGTACCACATCAAACCTGCACCTAAATCGCCATACATTGCCGTTTGATCGGCTGTCGGTTCGCCACTGGACAAATCTGAATTAAATGCTTGCCCATCAAATTGACGAGAAAATTGAAGCGTGTTCCAGTTGACTCCTTGCTGCCCAAAACCAAATTGCCCACCAGCAATTAGGTATTGATCATAACGGGAACCTCGACCGCCAAAAATCTTTTTCATATACGAAAGGGTAAAATTCCCTTGCGTCATAGAATAGCGAGCTTCGCCGGCTTGATCACTCAAAAGGTTTAAGCCGATTGCAAAGTAATCCTCTTTGAAGGCATAAACTCTGAAATCAAAACTAACTGAAGACGTTTGGAAAGGGACTGGACCGAGGACACTTCCCCATTGGTTACGATGATTAATGCCAACTCTGAATTGACCTTCATAAACACCAGCCATCGCAGGATTAAGCTGCAACGGTGCTGCATTGAATTGGGAAAAATGCGGGTCTTGTGCTTCAACGTCCATAATATTTATGGTGCAAAGAAAAGCCAAAACGAGCCAAATATGCTTTAATGTAAATTTACAACTCATCATCCGATAGGTTTTAAACTATGTTGTATTAAATAATAGGAGAATTTTCTAAAAAGTAAAGTTTTTTTAGACTTAATAAAATAATCTACTTGCGTCATATACTAACTTGATTAGTATCGCAAGTATTTTACAAAATTTGCTAAATTTAAGCAGATTGCTAAATTTTGAAACCTGTAAATGTGTATTCGGTATTGTTAAAGTTCGCTAATAATTTTTGGTGAGTAATATCAGGTAAGTAATATTGATTAGCAAATATATGATAATCAATGGATTAAACGAAAAAAGCCATAAAGTATTACACTTTACGGCTTTTTTGTAGTTATGGAAATAATTAATCCGTTTTTTAGTAAATCACCGTTTCTTAACGACCTATTCGCTCGTTTAATCGCTGCGTGAATTCTCGCTCAGAGATAAATACCAAAACCTTATTGGTGCCTTCAATAGAATAATACGTTTGATTATCCCAGCTTCTTTGGAGTTTTTGCTTTTTTTGAACAGCAAGAATATTGAAATTTTCTACGTCAGGGATTACAACGACTGGCAATTTCACACTCTTTCCTTTTGGTTGTTCAATTATTTTGAAAGAATAATCTAAGAAATAGTTATAATATTCGATTAAAAAAGGGTTTTTATCCAACATTTCATTAATTTCTGATTGCGAAAGGACATCATACAAACGTGGATCAGGATGCGTTTTCGTATCTGTTTGCAGCCCTGAAAAAGACGAGAGGAATATCGTCATCGTAATTAAAAATAATGTTTTCATACAGATTTTAATTTAGAATACTGATAATAAAAATTGTTTTTTGGTGCATGTGTAAATATTAAATGGGCAAAGTGGTTTCCAGTTTTTTTTTTTTTTTTTACAATATTTATATTAACAATATTTATATTTTTAAAAACTTAACAATCAAGTTAATACATAGATAATAACCTGTTTAATGTTAAAAAATATGTGTAAAATAAGCTTTATATGAAAAGATTTTTAAAAAGATAAATTCCTAAAAATGGAAAAAAAGATTATTTTTTCCATTTTTGAGTTATTTCTTGGTTAAATTTTTACTACTTTCAAATGACAATATACTGAAACAGATTAGATGAGTTTATAGTTTACGAATGATTTTATTACAATTCTAATTTTATTTTGCGAATGGTTGTAAACCTTTTTCAAATTTATCGTCTTTGAATAAGCGTACTTAAAAGAGAATTTAAAACCATATAAATTATACTAAATCATGCGAAAAATTACTGCGGATTTAATTTTACCAATTAGTTTGAAACCAATACGAAATGGCGTTATCATTGTCGATGATAATGGCAAAATTCTAAAGTTAGATGATCGTAGAAATTACGATGATTTAGAATTAGAAATCTATGATGGCGTGATTGTTCCAGGCTTCATCAATGCACATTGTCACCTCGAACTCTCGCACATGAAGGGAAAAGTCGGTACGGGAAAAGGTTTGATTCCTTTCATAACCGACGTCGTGACGAAAAGAGCGGCTTCAGAAAGCGAAATTTCGACAGCAATTGCGAAAGCGGAAGCCGAAATGATAAAAAATGGCATTGTTGCGGTTGGCGATATTTCTAACGTCACCGATACTTTTGCCCAAAAAGCGAAAGGAAATTTACGCTATTATACATTTGTCGAGTTTTTTGATTTTTTGCAAGATGACAATGCACAAGTGGAATTTGATACGTTCAAAGCCGTTTTTGATGCGTTGGAAGTTGGCGAAGGCTCGAAAAAGTCGCTCGTGCCGCACGCACCGTATTCCGTTTCCAAATCTTTATTTAAAATGCTCAAGGAAGCAAATGCCGCAAATGACAAAAATGTGACGATTTCGATTCACAATCAAGAACTGAAAGCCGAAAATGATTTATTTGAAACGAAAACGGGTAATTTTATCAAGTTTTACGAAAGTTTTGGCATTAGTTTGAACGATTTTGAAGCAACTGGAGAATCCTCGATTCATTACGCTTTAGAAAATATGAATCCGAATCATAAAACACTTTTCATACACAATACAAAATCTACGATTGAAGATATTCAAGCCGCACAACGTTGGGGCGGCGAAAATGTCTATTGGGTGACTTGCCCGAATGCGAATTTATACATCGAAAATAGTTTGCCCGATTATCGTCATTTTATTGATACAAATGTAAATATCGCCATCGGTACGGATAGTTTGACTTCTAATTGGCAATTGTCTATTTTAGATGAAATAAAGGCTATTGCTAAGTTTCAGTCTTATATTCCGTTAGAAATGCTCTTGCGCTGGGCAACGGTGAACGGTGCGGAGGCTTTAGGATTTGACGATACTTTAGGCAGCATCGAAGTTGGTAAAGTGCCAGGTTTGAACTTATTAAATATTGGTAAAGATTTCAAATTGACAGAAAAAACAACGGTTACAAAATTGATTTAAACAAATAAAATTTTGGTTTTTAATAAAAAAAATTGAAATTTTCAATTTAATTATTTTTTTGGCACACATTTTTCTAACAAGTAAAGTATAACAAAGAATGATTCATTTGGCTTACCAAATGTAAAATATATCGAAAGAAACTGGGTTTTGTATTTTGTGTAAATGAAAAGGCGATAGCGTAAGTTATCGCTTTTCTTTTTTAGGTCAGTTCGTATTTATATCTAAATAAAAAAAGGTCGAATGTTAAAAAACGTTCGACTTTTTTCATTTTTTGAATTTTCAATCTGCTTTTCCTTTCACAAACGGTACAAAATGAAAGGTATTAAAACGTTCGATTTCAAATTCATTTTCCCCGATTTTTGTCCATCGTTGCATTTCCTGATGGTTATCAACATTAACAGGAATGACCATTTTTCCACCGATTTTTAATTGCTGTTTCAACGGTTCAGGCACAAACGGAGCGGCAGCTGTCACAATGATTTTATCAAACGGCGCAAACTCTGGTAACCCCTTATAGCCGTCCCGAAAGTACGCTCGAATATTGCCTAAATTGAATAATTCAAACATAATTTTGGCTTTCGCCAATAACAAATCGTGTCGTTCCACCGTAAAAACCCTCGCACCCATCATCGCCAAAACCGTAGCTTGATACCCAGAACCCGTCCCAACTTCCAATACTTTTTCCCGTTTTTTGAGGTCTAATAATTCCGTTTGATAAGCGACCGTAAAGGGTTGCGAAATCGTCTGTTCTAAGCCAATTGGAAAGGCTTTATCTTCATACGCAATTTCCACAAACGCTTTATCTAAAAAAAAATGTCGAGGAATCGCCATAATTGTACCCAGAACAGCTTCTGATTGTATGCCTTTTTTGCGAAGTGTTTCAACTAATTGCTTGCGTAAACCTTTATGTCTGTATGTATCGTTCATTTTTGAGTCGTTTCAGTAGTTATTTAGTTTGAGTAGTTTTGACCGTCAAAACTACTCAAACTAAATACACATTATTGCAATAACTACTCAAACTACTCAAACTACATTATCGAAACTACTCAAACTATTAAAAAGTACGATGAAAATTTTCGTAATTTTGACCAACAGTTAAATAAAAATCTAAAACAAGAAGCGAGGAATTTTATGACCGATGTGATACAATTATTACCAGATTCGATTGCCAATCAAATTGCCGCTGGAGAAGTTGTTCAGCGACCAGCTTCGGTGGTGAAAGAGTTAGTGGAAAATGCAATAGATGCGGGGAGTACCAACATAAAATTAATTGTAAAAGATGCTGGAAAATCATTAATTCAAGTAATTGATAACGGTTGCGGAATGTCGGAAACGGACGCTCGAATGTGTTTTGAACGCCATGCGACTTCCAAAATCCGTCATGCAAATGACTTGTTTGCGATTCGGACGATGGGTTTTCGGGGTGAAGCAATGCCTTCGATTGCCGCAATTGCTCAAGTCGAATTGAAAACTCGTAGAAATATTGACGAAGTCGGTACAAAAATCCAAATCGAAGGTTCTGCAATCGTCAAACATGAACCTTGTCAATCCTCCGTCGGAACGAGTATTTCCGTTAAAAATCTATTTTATAACGTTCCTGCCCGACGAAATTTTCTAAAAACAAATGCGGTCGAAATGCGTCACATTATTGACGAATTTCAACGCATTGCTTTAGCGAATCCCGAAGTATTTTTCTCTTTACATCATAATCGAGTGGAATTATTTCACTTGCCAAGTAGCAATATGCGGCAGCGAATTGTTGGCATTTTTGGTGGAAATACAAATAAAAAATTAGTTCCAGTAAGTGAGGAAACCGATATTTTAAAAATCAGTGGTTTTGTCGGAAAACCCGAATTTGCGAAAAAAACTCGTGGCGAACAGTTCTTTTTTGTTAATAATCGCTTCATAAAAAGCGGTTATTTGAATCACGCAATCATGGGCGCGTATGAGGAAGTTTTACAAAAAGATACCTTTCCGTTTTACGTGATTTTTATTGACATAGAACCATCGTTGATTGATATTAATGTACATCCGACGAAACAAGAAATTAAATTTGAGGACGAACGACTGGTTTATAATTATCTAAAGGTATCGGTACGACATGCTTTGGGACAATATAGCGTTATGCCGACGATTGATTTTAATCAAGAAATTAATTTTTCAAATTTTGGTTTAAATATCCCCCGTGCAAAGGATTTTGAATTTGATTCAGATGCGAAACCTAAAAAAACAAGTTCGGTAAATTCAGAAAAGACGTCCTTATTCCCGAGTGAAGCCGAAGCAATTCGCCATCGAAATAATAATATTAATTGGGAAAAATTATACGAAGGTTTAGATGATTTTGAAATCAAAAAAGAAGACCAACGCACCGAACCGTTCACGATTGAAAGCGAATGGACAGAACAAGGAACGTTGGATGATACGGAGAAAAATTTTACAAAAAAGCGAAAAGAACCATATCAAATTCATAACAGTTATATAATTAGTCAAATTAAATCTGGTTTTTTATTAATTGACCAACAGGCGGCTCACGAACGAATTTTGTATGAACGATTTTTGGCATCTTTGGAAAATCAGGAAGTTTTGACACAAAAATCTTTGTTTCCCAAAACGATTAATTTATCAATTGCCGATACCGAAGTTTTGAAGCCGATTCTGCCCGAAATCAATCTTTTGGGTTTCGATGTGCAAGAGTTTGGGCAGGAAACTTTTGTCGTACACGGAATTCCTGCCGTTTTGAAGAATTTGGACGAACAAGCAGCGATTGAAAATCTGATTGAACAATATAAAAATGGTGTAGAACTCAATACAAATGTTTACGAAAATGTGGCTCGTTCATTGGCGATAAGCACCGCAATTAAACGAGGACAACGCCTTGAAGTTAGCGAAATGCAGCATTTAATTGATGAACTTTTTGCATGTCAAATTCCTTTTAAAGGTATTCATAATCAATCGTGTCTTATTACGTATGATTTGGACGACTTAGAAAAGCGGTTTAAATAGTCGGGTTACGAGTTGCGGGTTTTGACAATTTTTATTTAAAAATTCACCGAAACGTTTTTTGGTGTTTTTTTTATTACGAAGAATTTAAAGTTCCCGTTTGTAGAAAATTAGGGACTTGTGTCGAAGATTAGTAAACTGTTAAGACGTTTATACGTTCTTAGTTGAATAAAAAAATAGGTGACATTATATTGTAGTGTCATTTTTATATAAATTTGGTAAAAAGGCGTTTTGGTTTCAAAAGTCAAGGTCAAGCCTTGTCCTTTTGAAACCGCAGCCCTTCGAACCTAAATAGAAAAAAATGGGATTTAATAATTTAACCGACGTTGTAAAGAATTTATTGATAATAAATGTCGTGATGTATTTAGGCTCAGGTATTTTGATGCAAATGTTGGGTGGCTCATGGCAAGATTTAGTATTGTACTATATTCCAGAAAGTTACGCTCAAGCCAACGGAATACCTTTTCATTTCGAGCCGTATCAGATTGTAACGCATATGTTCATGCACGCAAATACGATGCATTTATTCTTCAATATGTTTGCAATTTTCATGTTCGGCCCTATCTTAGAAATGACCTGGGGACCCAAACGGTTCTTGATATATTATTTCTTTACGGCTTTCGGAGCGATGCTATTGCACACTTTGGTCAGTTATTATGCTGCTGATGGCGTTTGGCATAACATGCCAGGTGTTCTGGGAGCATCGGGTGCGGTATTTGGTTTGTTATTGGGTTATGGTGTTTATTATCCGAATAATGTAATTCAATTATTAATTCCGCCAATTCCGATAAAAGCGAAATATTTTGTGATGATTTACGCCGCTTTAGAGTTATTTTTGGGCGTAAGTGGTACGAATACAGGCGTTGCACACTTTGCACATTTGGGTGGTGCGTTGTTTGGATTAATTATGATTTGGTATTGGAGAAGAGGTAAAAAATAGTCATTAGTCATTGGTCATTGTTCATTTTGTGGATAGCTTCGAGATTTCATCGTAGGCTAATTTCTTAGTAAATAACGAAAATTCAATCGTTTCCCGAAAATGACCAATGACCAATCACTAATGACCAAATGATAAAATAAAATGTTCAACACAGTTTGGGAAGATGTGAAGCGTCAGTATGATTCGGGTAATATCATTACTCGCTTAATACTCGTAAATCTTGCTTTTTTTCTATTTTTTAGATTGCTTTGGTTAGGAATGTTTTTGGTGCAGGGTCCAGCGGCACAAAATAACATCTATGACTTTTTGTACTGGTTTTCGATTTCATCGGATTGGTTCAAACTTATTACACGACCGTGGACATTGATTACCAATATGTTTTTGCATTTTGAAATTGGACATTTCCTATGGAATATGCTTTATTTGTATTGGTTTGGTCGAATTTTGAGCGAATTTGTTGGTAATCACCGCGTTTTAGGAATTTACGTAATGAGTGGTTTGTCAGGTGCGTTGGCTTATTTTGCTTTCGCAAATATACTTCCGCATATTAACCTTGGCGAATATGCTTTGGGTGCGTCTGCGGCAATTATGGGCATTATCGTAGCAGCCGCAACGACTTCGCCACATCATCAAATTCAGTTGATTTTTATAGGTGGCGTAAAGTTGATGTATATTGCATTGTTTGTCGTGATTTTAGATTTAATTTCTATTCCAACCGAGTCAAATACTGGCGGACATATTGCACATCTTGGCGGTGCTGCGATGGGTTTCTTTTTGGCTCGTCAGATGCAAAATGGGACGGATTGGACGGAATGGTTTAATAATATTGTAGCTAAAATAGTTGGTTGGTTCGAGTCCGTTTTTAATCGCCACCCGAAACCAACAGTTGCTTATAAAAATCCGAATAAACCGAGACAAAAACCACGAAAAGATGGTTTCACGACACACGGTAGGCAGGAAAAAATTGATGCGATTTTAGATAAAATTAAAAAGGAAGGTGGTTATAATAACTTAACCTCAGAGGAAAAAGAGTTTTTATTTAGAGCAAGTAAAGAAGAATGACCAAAAAATTCAAGTGGTTTGAACAACCGTTAAGATGGGGAAATATTCTGTTAATCAGTGTAACGCTGTTGACTTACGTTGTACCTTATACCAACCCGAATTTTGCGGGTTGGTTTGGTCTGTTGGGTTTGCTTTATCCAGTCTTATTGTTGTTAAATATTAGCTTTTTGGCTTTTTGGTTGTACCGCAAGCAGTTTACCCTTGCTATTGCGACTTCGATTTGTATTTTATTGGGTTGGAATTATTTGAGTGCAACTTTTGGTGTCAATTACTTTTCTCCATTATCACAAGAAAGTGAACACGAACTAAGTATAATGACTTATAATATCCGTTCTTTCAGAACGCCAGGAAAGTGGGATAAGCAAGAAAAAATAACACAAATTGGGCAAACATTATTAGTTGCCAATACTTATGCACCCGATATTTTTTGTGGACAAGAATTTTTTTATCCAAAAAAATCTAAATGGTATAATGCAACCGTATTAAAATCCCTCAAAGAAAAATCACATATAGCCACGAACAAAAAAGGGCTAATAATTATTTCTAAATTTCCAATTATCAACAGCGAATCAATCAAAGTAGAAGAAGATGACAAAGTGAATAGAAATTGTCTTTTTGCCGATGTTCAAATCAATAATAACTTGATTATTCGGGTTTATAATATTCATTTGGAATCCAATAAAATTACTGATGAAACGGAAAACATCGAATTAGATACTGAGGCGTTGCAAGAAAAATCAACATGGAAAACAATCTACCATGTTTTGGGAAGTATAAAAAACAATCAAAAATTACGGGTAAGTCAGATGAATAATATCATCACCCACATTCAGGGAAGTCCCTATCCAGTAATCCTTTGCGGTGATTTCAATGATACGCCTTTATCTTACACTTATCGAAAAGTCAGTAGTTTGTTGCAAGATAATTTTGCACAAAAAGGAAAAGGAAAAGGAACGACTTATAATGGAAATATTCCTTTTCTAAAAATAGATTATATTCTGTCCGATGAACGTTTTGATGTATTAGAAACGAAAATTTTGAGAAATTATACTAAATCAGACCATTTTCCAACATTTAGCAAAATTGGTTGGTGAATAAATTGATGCCTAAAATATCAAAATTATAACAAAAGCGATTGAATGACTTTGAGTCATTCAATCGCTTTTGTTTTGGCTACGAACCAATCATCAATTCACAAATTATCAAATAAATAATATCTTTTTATAAAAAACCATGCAGAAGATTTTAATATTTAACTAAACTTAAAATATTGGTTATCAGCATATTACACAGATAACTTAATTCTTTAAATATGGTTTTCAAATTAATAAAATAATGTAAATAGTCACAAATTTAACAGCAATAATGTGATATAGTAATGTTAAATGATTTTTATTTTTGTTAATGTTGTCACATAATAACAATACCGATTAATAGCATGCTATAAAAACGCTACATATTTGATTTATAGTTACCAACAAGGGAAACAAAAATAAACAACTTTTAAATAAATAAGACATGAAAAATTTTACAACTTTATTCACAGCAATTTTGATGACTTTCGCAGTAACCGTTTTTGCAAACAACGACACGAAGGTATATAAAGGTTCAGTCGTTTTAGAAAATGGCGAAACTTTAGTGGGACAGATTGAGATGTTGAGTCCAACATTGAATGAAGTTAAAGTGAAATTTATCGCTTCCGATGGAAAAGCAACAACTTACAAAGCAAGTGAAGTTGCAGCTTATAGCTTCGCTTTTCCAAAATACGATGCTTCTACAAAAACATATATCAATCAAACGATTGAGTATGTGAAGAAAGATGTAACCGTTGCTCCAATTCCTTTCGGACCAAAATCAGTATTGATTGAGCGTCAAGTTGCGGGAACAGTTAACTTGTATAATTTCTACGCTGAAACTCGTGCAGCAGAACACGCTTTCGAACACAACTACTTCGTAGAAAAAGATAATCAAATGATTGAAATGAATCGTGAAAATTTCAAAACGATTTTAAAAGATATGGTTGCTGATTATCCTGAATTACAAGTAAAAGTGGGTACAAAAGGATACGGTTATAAAAACATCGCAGAAACAGTTCGGGAATATAACAAATACACTATGCCAAAAGGAGCGTTCATCGGAATGAACTAATTCTTTAAATATTAGGTATTAATCACAATAATTTGATAATCAATAAATTAGACAATATAACAGTTCAAAAGATAAGGTTTTTGTAATAAAAATCGTGGCAGTAAATTAAAAGCCCCATTCTGAAATCAGAATGGGGCTTTTTCTTTGTGGTCTTATTCAATAGTGACCGAAGTTGCTTCAATAATTAAATATCCGCCAGTATTAGGATAGTTTTTTGAGCTTGCGGTGATTACCATATTGCAGTTACGGCAAGCAGTAGCACGACAAGTAGCTTTTCCAGTATATACATTAAATTCTTCCGCACAATCTTCTCCCGAAGAATCTTCATCACCAGCAGCCACGCAATTACAACTAATTGTCACTGGTCCAGAACCTCTCGCTGCCTCTCCTTCATCAAAAGGGATAATCCAATAATAATCCATTTCATGACTCAAAACAGCAAGATTATAAGCAGCAACTTCTTCTCCTTCCGTGTTCGTTTCCGTTGAACGATTGATGAGAATAGAACCATCTGAGTTTTTGGTTACGGTTAATACATTAACAAGACCACTTTTTGTATCTTTTGATTTGAACACTTGTGATTCTTGTGCGTAAGCACCTAAAAACATAAAAGATAGGATGAAGCATAAAAAAGATTTTAGTTTCATAGTTAAATCTATTAAAAAAATAAAAAAAAAGAATCTTCAATATTACGTTATTGAAGCCAACGTCTGTCAAATGTTTTACTTTTTTGTCAATTTGAGATTTGGTAAAAAAGTCAGGGATTGATAGATTCTCCTGTCTGGTTTTTTAAATGTCTTATAATTTCAAAAAAAAAACATCAAAATTATGCTTTTGTGAAGAATTAACAATTATTTAACAAGAAATATACTTCTACTAAAAAACTTGTTTTGTGATTAAAATATGTCTATAATTTTAAAGCCCCGTTCTGATTCCAGAACGGGGCTTTTTTTCTTATATTAAATTAATGGTTCTCTGACAATTTCTGCAAAAGTGAGCAGGTGACTTTAAGTCACCTGCTCACTAACTCGCTATTTTCAGTACTTCCAAAGTGCTATTTATACATAAATTTATAAGATTTGCAGAAATTGTCAAAGACCCAAATTAATTTATGACTTTTTAGTTAAAAACAACGG